>TARA_R110002073_G_scaffold208011_1_pt1 | contig 22446 bp, 22 predicted proteins | sample TARA_R110002073 | Tara Oceans TARA_R110002073 (sample SAMEA4397174) | marine metagenome | biome: Polar Biome; feature: [DCM] deep chlorophyll maximum layer (ENVO:01000326); material: water (ENVO:00002006), including particulate matter (ENVO:01000060) such as... | depth 40 m | reverse complement strand
GCCTTCTTGGCGTTGGCCTTCTTGGCGTTGGCCTTCTTGGCGTTGGCGTCCCCTCGCGGTGCTCGCTTCTCGCAGGCAGCACTTAGTGTCATCACACTCATAGCCAAGCAAACGACAATGCTGCGTTGCCAGAAGCGTAGCGGGCCTGGCAGTCTGGGAACAACGAAGCGGGATTCATACAGTCGATACATGATGGTAAGCATAGCTGCTGATTGGCATGCTCCTGAACCTGTCTCTGGTGGGCTTGCGCGTATCACTGCAGCATTTGCTCCTCCCTTTGTGCACGGCATAGCCCCTTGCTAGGCCGCTCATACGAGCAATTGCGTCTCGTTCCCCGCCCGAGGAACATTTCGCAAGCAACCGAACCGCCGCGGCGTCGATACGCCCGGCGACATGAAACCGAGACAAGTACTAAAAGGAACGACGTACATGGTCACCCGCAAGACGACGCAGGGGATGTTTCTCATGCGGCCGTCGGCCAAGGTGCGAAACTGCATTCGCTATTGCATCGCACTTGCCCAGAAGCGCTCGAAGGTGCGCATTCACAGCATCGTATTTCTCTCGAACCACTATCACATCGTTCTTACCGACACGCTGGGCAACGTCCCAGTCTTTACTGAAGAGCTCAACAAGCTCATCGCACGCGCGTTCAACTGCATGCTGGGCCGAAGAGAAAACTTCTGGAGCGGCGGCGACCAGACGAGCCAAGTCGTGCTTGCCGAGGCAAGCGATGTCTTTGCCAAGACGCTCTACCTCCTCGTCAATCCAACGCAGGCTGGCCTTGTCTCGAGAGGCGAAGACTGGCCCGGCGTGCGGCTCTTCAAGAAGGGCAAGTACATTTCCAAGAAGCCCAAGTTCTTCTTTCGCTCTATGGCCGATGGCGGAAAGCTCCCGCAGAAAGCCTACGTGGAACTCACGCCGCCGCCTATCGATGCCCAGCCCCAAGTTTGTGATGAGGTCGTAGAGCGCGCGGTGCGGGCGAAGGAAAAACAGATTCGTCTTGCGTTCAAGCTGGCTGGCAAGACCTTCATGGGCGCCGCCAAGATTATGAAGCAAGACATCTACGCATCGCCGAAGCGACCCGCACCTATGTTTAACCTGTCACCGCAGGTCGCTTGTCGCGACAAGTGGCGACGTGTAGAGATTCTGCAGCGATTGGTAGAATTCGCAAGAGATCACAAAGAGAAGCGCGAAAAGTTCGTAGCCGGGGTGCGTGATGTCGTCTTCCCGGCGGGGACTTACAAGATGGCACGCCAGTTCGGCGCCTGCTGCGAAAAACTCTGAGGTCGCTGATGCGGCGTTACGACCTGATGCTCGCGGGGCAACGCCCGGCGGGCATTTTCGCGTTTGAAGCATGGCAAGGACCTCAAATGGCTCTGATTTCGAGGCCTAAACGTCCTCGAAATACGGATTCAGCGCGATTGTAGCGCCCGCGGCCTGTACTGCTGCCAACAGAACCTGATGTTCATCGGTCGGGGTGTCGGGGTGTCGGGTGTCGGGGGTGTCGGCAAGCGACGATCGATCGCGCGGGTGCAAATCGGCTTGGTCTACAACATCGGAGCGGGCAGCGTCTTTGGCAGCAAGAGCCATAGGCGTCCTGGGCCATTTACGCGTCGGCCAATGGCGACGGCGTCGGCATCATCGCCAAAGTAGATATCGCCTCGAATGGTACCGAGGATGGCGCCACCGGTGTCTTGAGCAATGACGAGGCGACGCCAGGTGGCGTGTTGCGAGTCTGCGGATTTGGGTGCCTTGGTATCAACCCAGACCGGAGTTGAGAGCGGCACTAAGGCTCGGTCCACCGCCAGCGAGCGCAGTGGTGTGAGCACGACGTTTTGGCTGCCAATCGCGCCTTCTCGCTGCTCAATTTCAAAGAAGACCATCGAGTCTTTTTGCTTAGAAACCGTTGCGACCCGAGCGAGCTGTGCCTTGGTCCAGCGACGTTTCCCGTGTTTGGCCTCGAGTGCTCGAAGAGCCTTGGCAACCCCACGTTTTTTTGATTTGCGACCGTTCTTGCCGTCAAAGGCCACCATCACAACACTGCCGTCGTCGAGGGTGGCGCGCCCTGATCCTTCGATTTCGACCAAGACCGCATCGGCCGGGCTATCGAGCCATAAGAGCACCGCATCGCTCTTTCGCCCTTCTGTGGATTGCTCAAACTCGCTGCGGGTTGGATAGGGCAAGAGACGCCCGCTCTGTGGATCTAAGCGACCCCACACTCGGCGGCTTCGGCCATCCTCGACAAAGTCATCGAGCTTTACCGCAACCAAGTCGCCCGGGCGTTTGTAGAGCGGAAACTGATAGCGTCCGCCACGCTTGCGAGAGGCGCGAAGAGGTTGCACGTAGTATCCGGTGATTCGGCCTTCGGCCCCAGCATTGCCCTCGGCGGCATAAGCGTGAAAGTACGTCTCAAAGAAGGCGCGAGCCTTCTTGTGCTCGCGATCGGTAATGTTCTGAACGGCTTCGCAGGCTGTGCGCCAATCGCTTGCGAGCCCTCCGTAGGGCCCTGTGCCCACAGGCTCATCGTTGCCAAGCTCTGCGAGTTTTTCGCAAGAGGCAGCAAAGGCCACCGTCGCCTCTCCGTGTTTATCCTGCCTCCAGCCAGGCAACTCGGCGAACTCAACTTTCGTAAGGCTCAGCGTATCGCTGCCTGTAGAGTCGAGGGCTGGGCCAGGTTTGGATGGCGGCACATCGGGCAGCTCGATGTCTTCGTCTATGTGGTCTTCCTCGATGTCCTCGCCTCCAGGAGGAGGCTGTGAGACGACTGCCGTTGGCGCAGCCTGGCGGCGGGTGCAGCTAGCAAGCAGGACGAGCATTCCAAAGGCGACACGATTCATCTCTACAGAGCATACGCTCGGCGGGGGCCGGCTATTCCCAGAAAGTTCTCGGTCGCGAACTCCGACGTAGCCCTCGCGACTTAGCCCACGCGAGTAATGCTGGCACCAAGCTCGACGGTGCCGCCCGAGACGACCTTTGCATAGCGCCCGCGAATGTGGCGCCCGACGTGAATCGGATCATCTGCCCAGCGCCTGGCATCCTTGCCAAACCTCGCCTCATAGCGATTACAAGGCCTATACGAGTCCTCGGTGATTTCGATGACGGCAGTGCCAATCGCGAGTTTCGTTCCAACCGGCAGGGTCTTGGCTGTCACATCAAAGTCGACGATGAAGTTATCGCCGGTGAGGTGAAAGCGCGCCGGATCACCATTGGTAATGAGCCGTGTGACCGCAATATTGGTGAGCGAGATTTGGTCGCCGGGATTGTTCTTCTCGGGGCTCCAGCGGTCGCCAACAATGCCTTCAACTGGGTCGAGGGTTACTTGCCGAGGCTCTGTGTGATACGGTGATCGAAGCACGTTGTACCCCGGCGGACGATCGCGCTTGGCAAGCTGCGAGACCGAGTGCCGCATCACGAGGTGCACAACGCGGCCCTCGCTGGTAGGCGACGCCGGCAAGGCTTGCCACGCCGCTTCCAGCGCATCGTAGCCAAGCCGGCTCATGCGCCTTTGCGCCTCCATCGCTCGAATGTATAGGCCACGCCCTCGTGCTCTCCCGCTCCGAGTTCTTCGTAGAGCGAAAAACTATCCTCGTACTCAGGAAAGAATGCATCGCAGTCGTAGCGCTTGTGGATGCGGGTCAAAATCAGCTCCTCACATGCTTCGAACTCAAGCGCCAACGTATAGATTTGGCCTCCTCCAACCACGTAGAGGGTCTCCACCTTGGGCGCCAAGTCGACAAGCGCACTTTGCAAATCGGCGAAGACATCGGCACCCTCGATGCTCCAGTCGCGGTTGCGCGTAATGACTGCATTGCGACGGCCGTTGAGCGGCCAGTACTTTGCGGGAATCGTCTCGCAGGTAACGCGGCCCATGATCACAGCGTTGGTAGCGCCGTCTTCTTTGGTCTTGGTGGTGGTGCGCGCAAAGTGCTTTAGATCTTCGGGAAGATGCCATGGCAAGTTGCCTTGAATGCCTAGCCCTCTGCCCTCATCCATCGCAGCAATGGCGATGCACGCCGGAAGACCACTTGGGCCAGGGCTCGGCGCCTTCGTGTTTTTGTCAGCAGTCACGGCGCCGAGGGTACCACTGCACTCGGCATCTAGGCCTCACTCCTCGGCAGTTGGAGCAGACGCTGGAGCAGACGCTGGAGCAGACGCTGTGGGCCGCACCCACACGCCAACGCCCGCTTGCAGATTTCGGGTGCGCTCCTCTTGCCCTACAAGCTCGGCCTGCATGGTTGTCATCTGCGTAACCGAATCGAGGTTTGGAGCAATTCGCCGAACAATGCCGCTAAACACGGTCTCGCCGGCATCGAGTTCAACGTCGATCGTATCGCCGATTTCGTATTGGCCCTGTTCACCAAGAGGCACCACAAAGTCGACCCGCAGGCTCTCGGCGGTGATCAAAAGCACGATGGGAGCGCCGGCACCTACCGCTTCGCCCGGCGTCACCAAGCGCTGCGCGATTTTGCCAGCAAAGGGCGCCTTGATGGTTGTTTCGGCGAGTTGACGCTTTAGCTGGCTCACTCGGCTTTGCTGCGCAGAGGTCTCGGCGGAGGCTTCGGCGTACCCCGCAGCAGCACTTGCCGCTCGCGTCTTTGCCGCTTCGATCTCTTGGTTCGCAACAATGCCTGGGCCCATGTCGACGTGGCGCTTTGCAACAACCTGCGCCGCCTCCATTTGAACCCGCAATTGTTTTGCCCGCGCGCTCGATGCGCGAGCATTCGCAGACGCAATCGAAAGCGCGCTCTTCATCGCCTGGGTATCCATCGTTGCAATCGCCTGCCCAGCTGCCACCGAATCACCAATGTCCACTAAGACCGAGCGCACGATGCCGCCGGCTTGCGATGGAACGTTCACACTCTCTTTGGCCACCAGTACCCCAATGTGGCCGCGTGTGGCGCTTGCGGTGATTTTTGACGTTGTCGGCGCGGCGATCTTGGTCGCGCCCGAAGGAGTCGCCTCTCGTGTTGTCTCGTCTGCGCAGGATGCAAGAGAGCCTACGGCGAGAAGGCCTACAACAAGCACTGCTATCAAACCGCTGCGATTCATTCGGTTACCATTGTGCTCTGCGCCTTCACCATCGTTGCATAGATTGCATTTGCCGCCATGAGTTCGGTGTGGCTGCCCTGTTCCACAACGCGGCCATCGTCCATCACGATAATGGTATCGGCAAAAGCAATTGTCGAAAGCCGATGCGCAACCATAATGCGTGTGCACTTTAGCTTGGCGAGGTTGTTCATAACGTCAAGCTCACTGGCTGCATCGAGTGAGCTTGTGGCTTCATCGAGCAAGAGTACTGCCGGTTGGTGCAGCAGCGCTCGCGCCAAGGCAATGCGCTGCCGCTGCCCACCCGAGAGCGATGCGCCTCCATCGGTGACAACGCTTTCGTATGCCATCGGAGTTGCGACGATGTCGTCGTGAATGCAGGCGAGCTTTGCTGCCACAGTCACATCGTCCAAGCTTGCATCCGGTGCCATCAGAGCGATGTTCTCGCGAATGCTGCTTCCAAAGATGTACGGCGACTGTGGAACAATTCCGAGTTGGCGACGAACGCTCTTTACATCGAGATCCCAAAGGTTGCGCTCGTCAAGCAAGATACGTCCAGCGGTTGGCTCGTAGAGACCCATCATCAGCGAGGCCAGAGTCGATTTACCAGAGCCCGATTTGCCAACGATTGCTGTGCAGCTTCCAGGCTCCAGCCGAATCGATACATCGCGAACAACAACAGGGGAATTGGGCCCGTAGCGAAAGCTTACTTCGTCGATTTGCACAAGGCCTGTGAGCTTTGGCGCAGGTGAGACATTCCCCGATTGCTCGGGCTCTGCCGCGAGCACATCTTCGAGTCGCTCGAAGTAGCCACCGAGAAGCTGCAGTTGAAATGCCGAGTTGATTAAGTCGGTGAGCGGCGTGAGAAAGGCCAGTGCCAAGGCATTGACGGCCAGCATCGAGCCTAGCGACATCGAGCCCGAGATGACTAGAGTTGCGCCATAGCCGAGAATGACAAGAGGCGCAGCAAGCCGCATCGCACTCATAAAAGCACTGAGAAGTGCATCGAGGCGACCGCGCCGAAGCCCCGCGTTTAGCTCGTCCACAAAGAGATTGGACCAGTGCGCAACCGCTTGCCCTTCGGCGCCTGCAGTTTTGATGGTCTCGACGCCCTGGATGACTTGCACCAAGTACGACTGGCTTCGGGCCTGCGCCTCGAGTTGCTCGGCCATGTAGAGCGCAACTTTTGCCCGGGCGACGAGGAAGAGAATGATTTGCACAACCGCAAAGCCAAAGACTAAGAGTGCGATGGTTGGAGCGAAGAGGACAATCGCGCCAAGGTAGACAAAGACAAAGGCGCCATCGAGCAATGCTGTGAGTGTGTTGGTCGTTAGTAGCTCGCGAATTGTCGCATTGCTATTTACTCGCATCAGCAAATCGCCAGCTTGCCGAAGTTGGAAGTATTCGTAGGGCAGTGACAAGAGGTGTCGCAAGAAGCCCAAGGTGATTCGCGTGTCGAGGTTGGTGCGAAGTTGCAAGAGCAAGTGGCCGCGAATTAGCTCGGAGAGCAGCTGAAAGGCCACCATCGCCAACAGGCCCCAGGCGACAATCGAGAGCAATTCGGTGTCGCTTCGCGGGACCACTCGGTCCACAACCATCGCTACCAAGATGGGGATTGAGAGGGCAAAAATGCGTAGCAAGAGCGAGGTGATGACCACCCGCCAAATGAGATGGCTTTGGCCAAAGAGCTGCTGCAGGTAGCGCCGCGCTTGGGTCTTGCGTTGCCCGCCAGTTTCAAACGTCTCGGCTGGTTCGCAAATGAGTGCGACGCCAGTGAATGATTTGCCAAAGCGCTGGAGGTCGAGCAACTTTCTGCCGCCTGCCGGATCAACGATTTGCACGCCCTTGCGCGTTACCTTTTCGAAGACAACGAAGTGGCGAAACTCCCAGTGAAGAATGGTTCCAGGTGGCAGGTGCGAGAGCCCATCGACGTCGAGGCTCACGCCGCGTACCTGCATTCCAAAGCCTTCGGCCGCAGAGGCGATCGAGTGGGCACTCACGCCGTCGCGACTCGCTCCCATCGCATGGCGCAAGTCGTCGAGCGGAACGACTTTGCCATGATACGCGAGCGTCATCGCCAAGGCTGCTGCACCGCAATCGGTGGCGTGCAACTGCTGAACGTAGGGCACCTTGCCGCGTCCTTTTGGCGCCAGCCGTTCGAAGAGTGATGGCTCGGTACTACTCATCTTCGTTTCAGCGCGGGAATGAGCGTGCGAATAACAGAATCGGAGCGCAGTTTCACCTCGGCAAGGCCGAGCATTCCGTGACTGTACCTGTACTCCTCGCCATCGACCTCAAAGCCCGGGGTTTGCAAGGTGCCCCGCAAGATAACAACGGAGGCGGGCAGGGCGATCGAGTCGACCAATCCGCGGCCCAGGGCGCGGCTTGCTTCGGCTGGCCCCATCACGTCTTTGCTCACCGATTCGATCGCGATGTCGATATGCGTTTGCGGATAGCCTTGCAAGGTCATGCGCAGTGACATGCCGGGCTCGAGTTGTGGCCTATCGGCGCCGGGAAGAAAGGCGATCACGCTTAGCGCTTCGCCTGGCTGCGAGATACTGAGTAGGGTTTCCCCAAGTTCGGAATGTTGCCCCGAGGAGGTTCGCACGTCGTTGACAATTCCGCCGTGTGGCGCTCGCAGAGTGAGTTTGTCGAGGAGTTGATCTCGCTGGAGTCGCAATGAGGCAACGGCGTTGCGCGCTGCGGTGTCGGAGCGGTTTGCCAAGTAGGCCCTAAGCGATGCTTGCCACTCGAGTTCAAGACGCTTGAGCTGCGTGCTCTCTTCTGGCGAGTAGAAAGTTGCCAGTTTTTGCCCCGCTTGGATGCGCTGCCCCGAAGTGACCAAGACATTCTCGATGTTTCCGGAAACTGGCGAGAGCACCTCGGTCCGTCCCGATTCGCGAATGACTACCGGGCCCGATGAGTAGTCGGGAATTTCTGCGAGGCAGACGAAGACAGCAAGCCCCAAGAGAACGAGCACCAATCCCCAGTACGACCAGCCAATCCAAGGAGGCGAGACGCGCACAACGTCGCCTGAGGTTGTATTGGCGGCTTGCGCCAATGCCGCTTCTTGCCGAAAGATGCGCTGCCCTTGCGCTTCTTCCAGCACCTCGGCAACTTCGAGTTGCATCGCAAGTTGGGCCGTGAGCGGGGCGAGTTGCTTTGTTAACCAATGGCAAATTCCCTCATCGTGCTCGGAAAACTCTTCTTGCTTTGCGGAGCGAACCGCGAGCAGGACTGCGTGTACATCGCCGTTTGGGTCAAGCAGTGGATGCGCAATGATTCGCTCGTCTCCTGCGCCTTCCGGATCGTCGGTAGCGTTTGCATAGCGAGCATCTGCCGATGCTTTGGATGCGCGAACGGTGCGCGCTGTGCGCGCGACATGACCAGCGATGCCCGTCTCCGAAGAGACATCTCGCGCCACTGCCCAAGCGGTTTTATCGGTCTCTGTCCAAAGGCTTGAATCGTCGGCGTTGTAGAAGAGGCAGTGCGCACGATCGGCGTGGAGAAATTCGAGCAAGGTGCGCTCAAGCACCTTCGATGCGCCAGCAAGGTCACTTTGTGCACCGAATTCACGAGCAACTTCGAGAAGTCGCTGCACGCCTGCCGCCTCTCCGGCAGTCATCTTCGCGGCGTCGGTCTGCACACTTTCTTTGGGCTCTCTTCGCTCCTCCGAAAGTGCGATTTCGAGCTGAGTCACGAGCGCGTCTTTGGACATACCGCTGTCGATGCAGCGATTCGAATTTGGCGTATTGGCCGAAAGTCCAGAATTCACAAAGTGCACCAAACGAGGTGCTTTGGGCCCATCTAGCGCATTTCGTAGTTCGCTATCTTCGCTAGCATCTTCCCCGAGAATTACCAGCGCAGGGCTAAGAGTCTTGATCGTCATCACAAGTTCGGGGCCGCGGTCAGCCTTGTGAATGCTGTAGATGCCGAGGAGTTGATCAATGAGCCACACGACGTGCGATTCGTCGCCATCGACAATGAGCAGGCGGGGCAGCCCTCCACTGTGAGGGGAAAACCCTGTCATTTGGTGCAGCCTTTGCCAGCGAGAGATGCGCCGTAGGTAAAACTAGTAACGTTCACAACACTCGTTTCTTGGGGTGTTCGGTTTTAGGTCAAAGGTGTCGTTGGCGATGATGGTCATAGTCTCTTTGGTGCAGTGAATTTGGAGATCTTTGGGCTCAGGGGTTGTGCCTGTTTTTTCGAATGGATGCATAAGGAAAAATGCGCCCTTGCGAGTTTTTCCTAGAAGTGTAATTCTAAAATGCTTGCGCCGGTCGCAGGGCTGTGCTTTCGTGTCGTTGCTTCAGTGATGTCACCCGCAGCACTGAGTCGACCGTCAAGTCGTCCCCCAGAATCGTCTCCCCACAAGAGGAATGTGTAATGGAAGCCGTTGAAAAAATTCCTAAGAACTTTGCGTCCATTGTTGAAACTGGGCCAGTTGAAGAGAGCTCTCTTCAGAGCAGCTCTCTTCAGACACTTCAACGAGTGAACGCGAATTTGCATTTGGCCGTTTCTGGGTCTTCATTTGTGCAACCGCTTGTGCAACCGACTGCGTTGCCAACATCTAAAGAGGCAGTCTCGAAACCGGCAGTCTCGAACAAGTCTGCTGGCAAACCAGAACACGTTGGCTTGGGTGGCAAAGATGGGAGTTTTCTCTCCTGTCTTCGGGTCCCGGGCGTTAGCGGATATCTGATCGTCTGCTGAGTTTGCTGCTGTTGACTTAGCGTTGCCTGGGGCCAAGCGGTCTTAAACAACGCTGTCTCTTTACAAAATTTACGATCCCCCAACAAAACGAAAGAAGCTGAACATGAACAAATCAAAGAAACAATCCCCTAAGAACTCTCCTGTAAAACTCGACGCAAAAGACCTAAAAGTGATTAGCGGCGGATGGGGGCCGGGCAGCAGCAGCGGTGGCAGCGGCGGCGGCGTGAATCCAATCATCCTCAACTAGCACTCCCTACTAGTTGCTAAGTGTTGGGTGTGGCAGCTTTGCTGCCCACCCAATTATTTTTTGTATTTTATGAACGATTATATCTGGCTGCTCCCACCCACTCATGTCTCCAATAGTGGCGACAAACTCTCGCTCCTAGATTTTAACAATCTCCAAATACGCACCCTTGCTGGTCCAGCGGAAATTGGAATTGATCTCCTACACGCGATGGATGGTGAGCGGACCGAAGAAGAGATCAACGGTCTCGACTACGCTTCCGATCTGATCTCAGTGCTTGAGAAGTACGAACTTATCGTTCGACTTCAAAAGCCTCTTAGCGAGATTCTCGAGGGCCGTATTTGGGCTTCTCGCCAACTCGCCTACTACGCGCAGCTAACGCGAAGGTATCCCGAGCGTTGCCTCGAAGCGCTGGCAGATAAGCGCGTTGCCATCATTGGCCTTGGCGGCATTGGCATGCAGGCTGCGCAAGCGCTGGCCGGAGCAGGCATCTCTGGCCTTATTCTCTCCGACTTCGACACTGTCGATGCGAGCAATTTAAATCGGCAATTCATGCTGAGCACCAAGGACGTGGGTCGGCTCAAGGTGGATGTGGTTCGCGAATTTCTTTTGGACCGCCATCCGCATCTCGAAGTCGACGTGCACGCGATCAATCCGTTTGAGAGCCCATCCGATCAATGGGAGCGCGGTGATCTATTCCTCTTCTGTGGTGAGAGCCATCTCGCTGGCGACGCCAACGAGCTCATTACTCATAAGCCTGTAATCCAAGCCGGCTACATTGGCAAAGAAGGAGTTGTCGGTCCGCTTCGGTGGGTTGAGAAGGGCACGCCATGTCACAGTTGCGCTACCAAGCAATCAACCCAATACAACGAGTTCTACAAAAGCGAAGTAGCGTTGCGTACTTCGTGGAACTGCTCTGGTTCGACGATTAATGGCCTGATGGGAAACATCCTGGCCGAAGCCGCAACCCGAGTGTTTATGCCTTGGGTCGGCGAAGCGCTTGCCCTTAACGAGGCAATCTATATGGACATGAAGACACTCACCATGCGACGCGATATTGCCGGCCGTGACATCGAGTGTCCGCATCGAGTGCCTTCACCGAGCCTTTAGGGCGCTTCTTGGTTCTGGTGTTCGATGCCTTTCTGTCTAGTTTTGGCTAGCCTGTGATGATACCTAGCTAGCTAACGAGCCTGAGAGAGATAGGACCATTATGACCCGTATTGCGATACCGATTGTATTTTCCGCCGTTTTGTTTATTGCCTGCAGTGGGAATGAGGGTGATGAGACATCTGGCGTGGCGCCAAGCGAGCCAGTTGTCGATTTAAGTGCATCCGACGAAGAAGAGCTCTGTGCGTGGCAAGTGGAATTGGCAGGCGGCGAAGGCCAGACGTTTCAATGTGATGGCGAAACTTTTACGACCGATACCAGAGCCGAATGTGTTCTTTCGCTGAGCGAAATTGACGATGGTTGCTCATTGACAGTCGAAGAGTACGAGGCGTGTATTGTCTCTTTGATTGAGGAGCGCATGTCTGATGATTGCAAGGATGGACTCCCAAGTGCGTGCGATGTCTATGCCGACTGCATCAGCGTGTAGTGTAGACACATGAAATTTTAGCGCCTCGGCAGAAATGACCTTATCGACTCCGCTCGGCGAGGCTATCCATAGCCTTCGCTATGCCACCGTTTTCGCGATTGCTGCTTAGACCGCTACCGCAAACTTGATGAACGGATCGTGCTCGTAACCGACGAGCTCGATGTCTTCAAAGCGCATCTCGTCGAGCTTTTTGTCGGCGAGCTTCACCGTTGGCAGTGGCTTGGGCGTGCGCGTAAGCTGGAGGGTTAATCCCTCGATGTGATTCTTGTAGATGTGCGCATCGCCAATGGTGTGCACAAAGAAGCCCGCATGAAGCCCGCACTCGTGAGCAATCATCTGCGTGAGCAGGGCATAGCTTGCGATATTAAAGGGAACGCCGAGCGCCAAGTCTGCCGAGCGCTGGTAGAGCTGGCAGTCCAAGCGGTTTCCAGAAACGTAAAACTGGAACATGGTGTGGCAAGGCGGTAGCGCCATCTTGGGCACGTCGGCTGGGTTCCACGCGCTAACAATGATTCGACGCGAATCGGGATTGTTCTTAATTTGCTCGATCGCAGTTTGGATCTGATCAATGCCTTGACCGTTCCAGTTGCGCCACTGGTATCCGTAGATTGGGCCCAAGTCGCCGTTCTCATCAGCCCATGCATCCCAAATTGGTGTGTTCTGGGTGAGGCCATCGTTAATGTTGGTCGAGCCGCGCAAGAACCAAAGCAGCTCGTGCACTACCGCCTTAAAGAGCACCTTCTTGGTGGTGAGCAGCGGAAAGCCCTCGCGCATATCGTAGCGAGTCTGCATGCCAAAGATGGATAAGGTCCCAGTCCCGGTGCGGTCTTCGCGCTCTTCACCGTGCTCGAGGACCTGTCGAATTTGCTCCAAATACGCCTTCACAGCCGGGAAGGTAGCACTGACCCATGGCATGGCTGCAAGCGCTGCGAGTGCAACCGTACGTGCAACCGCAGGTGCAACCAGGAAGGCATGCCATCACGGCTCGTGACCGTGCGATTCTCGGTGCTTACGCGTATCGGGGACTTGGTCTCGTCGTTGCTCTACCAGTGGTATGCGCGCGCTCATTTTCGGCCTAACCCTTCTTGCCTTCAGCCTACTCGGTCATTCCAAGGCGGCGGCCGGGGCCATCGAATTGCGCAAAGACGCCATCGTCTATGCCGAGCCAAGTACCAAGGCTGTGGAGTTGGGCAAGATTTCGAGGCGCACAAGGGTTCGGGTGCTAGAGAGCAAGCGGCACCGCGGATGTCGCTATGGTTGGAAGCGCATCGAACCTCGGGGATGGATTTGCGCCAAGAGCAAGCCGACGCGCAAAGCCGTGACAACAACAGTCCTGCCTGTTCTAAAAAACGGCGAACTCCCAGTGGGACGATATGGCCGAGTTGCGAAAAAGTCTGATGTGATTGTCTACGACAATTACCAAGCGGCGGTACAGGGCGAAGGAAATCCTCCCGAGCGTCCTATGAGTGTTTTGCGCAAACGAATTCGCCGAATCGATGGCAAGAGATTTTGGCAGACCTCGGGCGGGGAACTTATCGAGAGCCGATATATTCGCAAGTACCGGCCAAGCGACTACCAGGGAGCTTCGATAGACTCGGACGCTATTGATGAAGCATTCAACGTTGCGTGGGCCCGACCCAGAGAGAAAGACGCAGACGTACTTGTGTATCGGAGTCCGTCGCTAGAGGCGGAGGTGGTGGCGCAACTCGAGCCAAAGACGCAGATTGCCTTTTTGGGCGAGTCAAGCGATGGGCGCTTTGTGCAAATCGCGGATGGCCAATGGATTTTGCGGGATGAATCGCGCAGGGCATCACGCCGCAAGCCGCCGAGTGAAGTTACGGGCGATGAATTGTGGATCGATGTTGATTTGCAAGAACAGGTGCTCGTTGTCTACCGAGGAAACGTGCCTTTGTACGCCACGATGGTTTCATCGGGAACGCGAAAGCACCGCACGCCACTTGGCAAGTATCGAATCCAGCGCAAGGTTGCGCAGAAGACCATGGCAAGTGGCGAGGCATCGGATGAGCAGTACAGCGTCGGTGGGGTTCCGTGGGTTATGTACGTTCACAAGACGTATGCGCTGCACGGCGCGTATTGGCACAATCGTGTTGGTGCGCCTCGTTCGCACGGGTGTGTGAATCTCGCGCCAAAAGACGCGCAACACATTTACGGAGTTGTCGAACCAGAAGTACCAGCGGGCTGGATCTGGGCAAATGCTACCGAGGAGCAGCCGGGAACCTTGGTCCACATCCGCTCTGCTCACAATCCAAAGGCTTCCGAGCGAATTCGCTACAACTGAGTGCTCTGAGTCTCGGCACTGCACGGGAGTTTCTGGCACCATCTCGCGGTGGCGTCCCAACCCCAAACGCTGCCGCTGGGCGGCAAAGACTCCGCCTCCCTTCCAAAGGCCCGCGTGCCCATGCTCTATCTGGCATTTGAGGGATCAAGACCGCGCGGCGGTTCGTCTCGGCACGTCTTGCTCGACATCGATGAGGTCGCGTTGGGACGTGGTGAGCAACGCGCTTGCAATCGCACTGTCGTAAATGGCCGACGGACGCTGCAACTCACAATTCCCGATTCGTGGATGTCGACGAACCACGCGCGTATCGTGCTGGGGCCTGGACAGGCGGCTGTCCAAGTTGAAGATGTGGGATCGATGAACGGAACGCGCGTCAATGGCGCGCTTGTGAGTTCGGCAGCTCTCTCTAGTGGCGATGTGATTGAGTTTGGCTGCAGTTTTCTCGTCTACGTCGATACCGCCGATTGCGATGTGCGCGAGTCGATGTTGCTTGATGAGACGTCGACGTCGAACGTGCATGGCATGGCGAGCTTGCTTCCCGATCTTCGCGTGCAAATGCGACGGTTGGGAAAGATCGCAAAATCGACAGCCTCGGTGATTGTGCATGGCGAGAGCGGTACCGGAAAAGAACTCATTGCTCGGGGGATTCACGAGAGCAGTGGTCGAAGAGGGCCGTTTGTCGCAGTCAATTGCGCGGCCATTCCCGATACACTTTTGGAGAGCGAGCTCTTTGGGCACAAGCGCGGAGCATTCTCTGGAGCGATCGCAGATCGCAAGGGGCTAATCGAGACCTCAAGTGGCGGCACACTATTTCTCGACGAGATTGGCGAACTCTCGCCCAAAGGGCAAGCATCGTTATTGCGGGTTCTCGAGCAACACGAAGTGGTACCGGTTGGCGCCAATCACCCGATTGCTGTCGATCTGCGCGTTGTTGCCGCCACACATCGAAGCTTGCTTGACGACATTGGTGAGGGCGACTTTCGCGAAGACCTCTACGCGCGCCTCTCCACGTTTGTGGTAACGGTTCCGCCGCTTCGAGAGCGCATCCCCGAGATTGGGGCGATTGTCGCCACCCTGCTTGCGAGTGATGCGAGCTGCTCAGAAAAACTCTGTATTTCGCCGGATGCTGTTCGGGCGCTGTTGCAGTACGCCTGGCCGCGAAATATTCGCGAACTTAAAAAGGCACTCGCTTCGGCTGTGGTGCTTGCCGAAAACGACCGAATCGAACTCGAAGATTTGGCCAGCTTTGTCGTTCCGCTAGCAGTCTCGAGTGCTGCAGCTCTGCCCGTGCCAAGCGACGAGGACCGCGCGTTGCACGAGCAGCTCCATCACTTGCTCGTCTCGCACAAAGGCAACGTCACCAAGGTTGGCAATGCTCTTGGCAAGGCGCGTCAGCAGATTCAAAAGTGGTGCAAGCGACTGGGGATTGATCCGAAGCAGTATCGGTAGGACCGGGCCTTGTGGCCGGACCCTGTGTGCCGGAATGGCGGCGTTCGCGAGCTGCAAGTTTACACACGTGACGGTAAGTCGGATGTTAAGACTTTATCTTACGAAAAATCCTCTTAATGGTTGTCCGAGCCCGTCGTCTGGTCTTGACTTGCCGTCTCTTAGGCTGGAAAAGGGGGGTATGAAACGACTTTGCGATAGCAGAATCCGTAGCTCTCTACTCCTCACAAGCGTGTTCTTGCTATCGGGGCTGGCCCTCGGATGTGGCACGACGACCAATGGGCAATTTTGCTCGGAGGAATCGCCGTGTCCCACGGGGTTTGAATGCCTCGAGAGTGGCTGCCAGAAGATAGATTCTCCCGATGCCTCGGCGAGTTGTCCGATCGAGACGCACGAGTGCACGCCGAATATCCCCACCGACTGGACCGGGCCGATGCTGCGCGCCAGCCTAGCGGATAACGGCCAAGCCTTTTCGGATTGTGCAAGCGCAGACGGTGCGTATGCGGGTGGTGCGAACCTTGTGGCCGCCGGCGAGTGCGAGTGCGAGTGCACAACTGCGACAACTGTCTCGTGCACCGACGCCAAGATGGAAGCTGTTGGTGGCGGCTCAATTGGGTGCAACATCGCGCAGTGTTCTGGTGGCTGTTTTACTCAGGTCCTTGAGCCCGGAGTTTGCTTAGCAATCGATTCAGAACTTCGCAGCGAAAACAACGTGCGTCTAAGGCCAGGTACGATCACGGGTGGTTCTTGCATCGCAGGGACCGGCAGTCTTTCGGCCAGCGCCGATTTCGAAGACACCCTAGCTGTGTGCCCAAAGGAAGTTTCCGTCGGAGACTGCGGAGAGACCGCTTCGTGTACAGTCCTTGCTCCCGAAGGCTTTGCAGCAGAGACCTGCATTTTTCAAGAGGGGCGCCACGACTGCCCAGCAGACACTGGCTACACTGAAAGGACGGTAACGTTTACGAGTTTCAACGACGAGCGCAGCTGTGGCTCTTGCGACTGTGACTTGCCGCCAGCTGGATCAAGTTGTGGAGGGCAAACCACCTCGTGCAGCGGTGGTAATGCCACGCAGGGGGCTGGTTGTGTGACTGTGGAATTAACGACTTGGTCTGCTGGGTCGTTTCAGTGGGATCCAGACCCGAGCGATGTCAGCTGCGAACCAGGCGATACTCTTCCCGAGCTCTCCGGCGAAGTCACCGGCGTCGATCCTACGACGATCTGCTGCACGCCTGCCAAGTAACGAGCTTGGCCCAGCCAAGTGCGGCGCTAGTCGTCGTCTTGGTTGGGCAACATGCCCCAAGGGTTTTCAAGGAGAAGCATCTCGGCGTGGCGCCGAAGCCCGTCATCAATTTGCGACGTGCTCGCATCGCGCAGAGCTTTCGCAAAGGAGAGCGAATCGGGAAAGCGGTGTTTGGCTTTCTTTGCCATTCCGACTGCGAGCACGAGGTCCAACGTCGGGTCGACATCGGCCAGCACACTAGGCTGTGGCGGTGTTCCGTAAACCACGTTGTAGAGGGTTGTCGGCAGGTCTTTTCCTGTAAACGGCGTGCGGCCAACCAGCGAGCGGTAGACGATCGCGGCAAGGCAATAGCGGTCGGCAGCGCCATCCACATCTTGGCCTTTGGCCTGCTGTGGTGACATATAGGCCGGCGTGCCAATGACGCGCCCTTGAGTGAGTGTGCCCGAGTGCTCGGCGAGTTTCGAGGCTCCAAAGTCGAGCACTTTCCAGGTAGCGCCCGCTGGAGTCTCGGCGAGGAAGAGGTTTTGAGGCTTAAGATCGCGGTGCACGATTCCCTTTGCCGCCGCCAAGTCGATAACCGAGCCAACTTGCTCGACCAGGGCCACAACTTCGGACATCGAGAGCCTGCGAACTTCTCTTAGGTGATGTGCCAAGTCATAGCCGGTAAGCTTCTCCATAATGAGATAGGGCACACGTTCTTCGGCACCCGAGGCGCTTAAGATTTGTACAGCATGCGGGCTGCGCAGAGAACTCGCCGCTTGGGCCTCTCGCAAAAAACGCTCGACCGAGCTGGGCTTTGCCAGGACATGTGGGTGCAAGAGTTTTACTGCGGCCAACTGGCCGGTATCGAGATGAATGGCCTCGTAGACTTCGCCCATGGCGCCTCGGCCAATGATGCCGCCAACTTTGTAGCGCCCCAAAATTCGATCGCTGTAGTGGCCCATGCCGCCGGCACCAAGAACGCGGTCGAGGTCTTCGCGTACCTCGATAAAGGCAGCCTCTCGCTCTTGGGCCTTAGATTCTGCGGCGATGACTTTGTCCATGGCTTGCAGCGTTCCAGCACGTCCGCTGCGCGCGAGGATGAACATGCCTGCGTACATGAGTTGCGTAAGAATCTGCGCGATGATGCGCACATGAATCTCGGACTCGCTGGCCGTAATGAGACCCGGGTCGCGAATTGTCTCGGTGAGAATTAGCGTGGCCAAGACAAGCTGCATGGACGCACTTACTAGGTACATCGCCCACGAAGCGACGGGCCCTTGGCTGCGAGCAACAAAGTAGATGCCCGGCAATACGGCGAGGGCTGCCGGTGAGTGAACTCCAAGATAGAGCACACCAGAGTACGCGATGAGCACACTTAGCAGCGCCATCGTATTGAGCAATCGCTGATCGTAGCGGGTGACGTCTTTGAGAACGATGACGACCCAGAGCGAAGTGAAGATACTAAAGAGCGAGCCGCCCCACAGGACCGCGCGCAACATCGGATCGCCTCCGAGAAACGGTAGGGCAATAACAAGGACTAAGCACAGCCCACCGATTAGCGTGGAAAACGTGCGCATGAGGCCAACGTCTTCGCCAAAGAGAACCAGCCGCGAACGGTGGAGCCGAGTGGCCTTATCGAGATGAACGCTAGGATGGGCGGATGAGGTCTGGCTCACATCGACTGGAGCGCCGGCGTAGCTTGAGCCTGTGAAGTGGCCAGCATGAGGAAATGGTTTCGAAACCATCGCCTGGGCTTGCGCGGGTGCGCCTTGGACAGAGGCAGAGCTTCGCCGTCTCTCTCGGCGATTTGCCGAGGGCGAGTCTGTTACCGTAGCTGGTTCGTCGTCGGGACCCATGAGAAGTCAACCGTAGGATACCTCGTACTACGGCAAGATTCACATAGGGCTGTTTCGGGCCGGCTAAGGTACAGTCCGGGCGTGTCTCAGCTGCGTCTCGCTTCTCTCTTCACTGCCGTTACAGCGACCTTGTTAGTTGGTTTGGCATTGTTTCAAACTGGGTGCTCGGGCTGTGCTGGGGATGATCTGGAATGTGTCGTGCCGCAAGCTGCCGACTGCCAGCCTCTGTATCAGCCAGTTTTTGATGAGGTATTCGCCCGGACCATTGAGCCGCGCTGCGCCGTAAGTGGTGGGGCCTGTCACAGTGGCAGTGGTGCCAAAGGCGATTTGCAACTCGACGACATCGACCTGGCCTACTCTGAATTGGTTGATAAGGGGCGGGTCAAGCCAGGCGATGCGGCCTGCAGCTTGCTCGTCATTCGCATCGAAGGCGGCGGGGGAGTGATGCCGCCTGGCACGCCCCTGTCCGAGCCCGAGCGCTGTGCGATTGAAACGTGGGTGGCAAATGGAGCGGTACGGTAATGCCAATGCACCTCCTGCAGAAACTCTCCGTGGTTGCGATGCTGGCTGCACCCATGTCCCTCGCTTGCGGTGACGACCAACTCTCCCGAGCCGAATTGATGGACCCCGAGACGTGCAAGGATTGTCATCCGAAGCACTTTGAAGAGTGGCAGTCGAGCATGCATGCCTATGCCGCCGATGATCCGATTTTCTTGGCCATGAACCGTAGAGGGCAGCGCGAAACCAACGGTGCGCTTGGCGATTTTTGTGTGCAGTGCCATGCGCCCATGGCGGTTCGCGAAGGTGCCACAACCGATGGGCTAAATCTCGACGAACTGCCGCAACATCTTAAGGGCGTGACCTGCTACTTCTGCCACACGGTAAAAGAAGTTACGGGCACGCACAACAACCCTCTTGTTCTCGCCTCCGACAATGTCATGCGCGGCGGCATTGTCGACCCAATCGACAACGGGGTGCACAAGACCAAGTATTCACCGCTGCACGACCGAGACAGTCCTGAGTCGTCGAGCCTCTGCGGCAGTTGCCACGACATTGTCACCGACCATCTTCACCTCGAGCGCACCTACGCCGAGTACCAAGACAGCATCTTTGTCGAGCAGCCATTCGATCAGAGTTGTTCGAACTGCCATATGGATGGAAGCGACGATGTGGTTGCCGACTTTGATGGGGTGAAGATTCGCAAGCGCCACTCACATGCCTTTCCCGGCGTCGACTTGGCAATTATCGAATGGCCAGGCATTACCGAGCAGCGCGCTCTTATCGAAGGTGAGTTGCGAACCACGGTGCAAAGCCGGCTTTGCTACAATCCTGCAACCAATTCGATGGATCTCAATCTTACCAATGTTGCCGGTGGGCATATGTTTCCAAGCGGGGCCACGCAAGACCGAATGGCGTGGGTAGAATTTGTCGCGAAGATTGGCGGTACCGAAGTCGTTACCTCGGGAGTCTTCTCAGACGAGGAAGCGGTGAGCTCGGAGAACGACGAGTTTCTGTGGCAAATGAAGGACTTTGGATTTAACGCCGCAGGGGAGCCTGAGCACATGTTTTGGGACATTGTCCGCGTTGAGAGTGAGCTTTTGCCACCGAGTGTCACCTTTGACATTACCGATCCTGCCTACGACCACTCAAAGACGCGCTCGTATCCAATGGGGGCAAATCCGCGTCCGGACGAAGTCGATGTGGTTGTTCGCATTCGCGCGGTTGGGCGCGAGCTTATCGACGACCTAATCGCCAGTGGTGATCTTGATGAGCGCTTTCGGTACTCGATCGAAACCATGAACCTCGAGGGCAGCCGATTGCACTGGACGGCAGAGGCAGCAGGCACAGACCTCTGCGTGCCGTAGTTTCGCTGCGTGCCGTAGTTTCGTCATCTGAATAAGGCGCGTTTGCGAAGGCGTTCCAGTGGCCCGCGCCTGGCTCCGAAATGGTACTAGGTAGAACGATGACTAAGAAGCGACATTCAGAATCTGTTCTTTCCGACCTGCGCGACGAGTGGTGGAGCATTGACTACTTGGAGTTGATTGCAGAGCGGCTTGAGCTTGCTTCGTGCACCGCGGCGTTGGACGTAGGATGCGGGCAGGGCCACTGGGGGCAGCGATTGCTAACGATGCTAAGCCGCGAAGCAACCCTTGTCGGAGTTGATCAGGAGTCGGACTGGGTTGCCCATGCAAGCGAGCGCGCCGAGACGCTTGGTTTGGCTTCGCGTTGCGACTTTCAAACGGCAAGTGCGGAGACTCTTCCTTTTGACGATAACCGCTTTGACTTGGTGACCTGTCAAACTCTTGTGATGCACGTGGCCTCACCCGAAGTTGTTCTAAGAGAAATGCTAAGGGTCCTTAAGCCCGGTGGTCGTCTTCTCTTGGCCGAGCCAAGCAATCTGCCAAATCAATTCTCGACCGACTCGCTCAACCGAGCGCTTTCTCCCGAAGATCTAACCGAAATGGCCTATCTCTTTATCTGCTGCTCTCGGGGGCGGGCAAACCTTGGTCGAGGCGACGATTCGATCGCCGATGTTTTGCCGCAGATGATGCGGACGCTTGGGGCGAATGACATACGAATCTTTCAGAATGAGCGCACGAGTGCTGTGGTGCCGCCGTATAGCGAAGCCGTTCGCGGCCAACTCGAGGAAGAGATTGGCCACGAGAAGCGAGGCTTTTGGCTTTGGGATCGCGCGGATGCGCTTGCGCTCTACACTGCCGGTGGCGGAGCTGTGGATCGCTTCGAGGTGGCCTACGAGATATTCTTAGGTCGAAGTAAAGCATTTGAAGAGCAGGTAGAGGCTGGTACCTACTCGCGGGTCGGAGGTGGGCATCACTACCTATTTGCGGCGCGCGGGCCAGAGGCGGGCTAGCCGCCAACCTGTGTGACCACCCGTCCGCGAGTCCCGTCCGCCCGCAGACCGCCCCGATCGGGAGTCATTGGGCGGCTCATGAGCAGACTTGACGTCCGAGTCGTCGCAACCTTCAGCGCTCAACGCAAGCAACGAATCGATACGTCATAGGGCCCTAACTCCGCCAAGGTTTTGTGGGAGTGAGACCTATTGGTACATCTAGCGGATTCGTGGGGCCCCAAATAATCTCAGTCGAGAAGTGGCTCCTGGTGTCGAGAGCCTGCGCCAGGATGACGCCGTCGCTTCGCAGCGAGAAGCCGGTTTCGAGAGCTGGGTCCTTCGCCGAATTGCCTGCCTTGGGAAAATATACTGCGACATTCGCCGTCGCGAGGCCTCTCGGGTCTGGGTCGTCTGGGTCGTCTGGGTCGGACCGTCTGGGTCGTCTGGGTCGTCTGGGTCGGACCGCGAGAGGGCTGGGACGGACCGCGAGTCATTGCGCTGGGACGGGCGCTGGGACGGGCACGCTGGGACGGACGCTGGGACGGACCGCGAGTCATTGGCAGCCTCGACGGACCGCGAGTCGGGCTGGGACCTGGGACGGACCGCGAGTCGCTGGCGGACCGCGAGTCGGGCTGGGACCTGGGACGGACCGCGAGTCGGACGCTGGGACGGACCGCGAGTCATTGGCAGCCTCATGAACAGTCGCTGGGACGGACCGCGAGTCATTGGCAGCCTCATGAACAGGCTTGGCGTCCCAGGCTGGGACGGACCGCGAGTCATTGGCAGCCTCATGAACAGGCTTGGCGTCCGAGCAGTCGTCGGCACACCTCGCGTCAACTCAAAGCACTGCGCGAGAGCATTTTATTGAGGGTTTCATGCCAGGGAGTAAGAGTTTTTCTGTGTTTCGCGCAGTCCAGACGCAACGAAACACCAAGGCAACTTCCCTTGGTGGTCTGCGCGTCCATGTTGCTCCGTCCGCGCCTTCGCAAAGGTCAGGTCGGAGCCGGCTCAACCTGCACGTTCCAGCGCCGCACGGCGAGATAGCTCCCAAATGGAAAGACAACGCCTTCTTCGCCCGCCTTGTGCCTTCGCCGAGCATCATCATGCTTCGCCCGAAATCGCTGCAGCCTCTGAATCGCCGCAATCCGCTGCTCCTTAATCTTTGCGCCGATAAGAGG
>TARA_R110002073_G_scaffold61637_3_pt1 | contig 22483 bp, 18 predicted proteins | sample TARA_R110002073 | Tara Oceans TARA_R110002073 (sample SAMEA4397174) | marine metagenome | biome: Polar Biome; feature: [DCM] deep chlorophyll maximum layer (ENVO:01000326); material: water (ENVO:00002006), including particulate matter (ENVO:01000060) such as... | depth 40 m | reverse complement strand
GTACACGAAGCAATTTGCACGCTGATGGCATCGGACTTAAACACCGAGTTGAGCGAGCGGCTATGGTCCTGTTACCAGGAAGGTCAACCGCCGAGTTTTGCCAGTTGGAAAAAGAATCTCGCTCGCGTGGTCCAGCGTTACGAGGACCGACCGGAATTGCTCGCCCATTTACAACAGCTTGGTTTGGGGATTCACAAGCGAAAACCACGCTAGGTTAGGGAAAGGTGCTTTGAATCAGCACGTGGATTTTCCCCTCGTTGTCACTTGGGTCGATATCAAACATTTTCAAAAACAATCGGCCTGTTTTTTTGTTGATGAAATCGAGTTGCTTGGCGACCACAAACGGTTTTTCAGTATCCAATTCTGACGGCGACGTTGCGATCACGCCGATCAGTGTCCCAAGTTTAATGTCGCTGCTTTTGGGTTTGATCTCATTGGGAATCTCTACCCCTTTAGCGTCGGTTTCGACCACCACTTTCCAGGCCCCTTTGACTTCCATGTGGACGGGCATTCCCTGAACCAGCGTGACTCCGGAATCTTGCCAACCGCGATTGGCGACGACTTCGGTCAATTTGCGATCTTGTACTGATTGGGCGGCGATCATCCGGCTGAGCCCCTCTTCGGCCGGTTGGTATTTGGGGACCAAACGCACAATCGCTTCGTAAACTTGGCGAGCTTCGGCGGTCTGTTTTTTCTTTTCGTAGTCGGCAGCTAACTTCTCGGCCTTGGTAATGAACTCTTTGTGTAGCCCCATCAACTGGGGATCGGTGGGCAGTGTGGGCGAGTTCTCAGCGGCCTCTTTGCGTTGTTGCTGTAAACGTTTCTGGAATTCTTGTTGCTGTTTCATCGCTCGCCGCATTTCGGCAGTTTGAGCCAAGCCGAGGTTGGCAGAGAAGGTGCCTGCGAAGGCCATCACGAGGGCGAGGATGACAAAATTGCGAGAGAATAGCAGCATGAGAACGAAACTCGTACGAGGAAACACCGGTTTTCGGACCTCCAGTCTACACGACACAAAATCGGATGTCCTGATTTTGCGAATCCGTCAAATTGCTCAACCCGCTGGAGACCAATCTTCTAACGCCTCGGCAAAAACGTCGTATTGGCTTTGCTTAAATAGCACGAAGCGAACCAGCGAAATCGCTGGCGGCGTTTGCAGGAACGATGCCACCACATCGACCGCGATTCGCGCCGCGTCGACGATCGGAAATCGATAAGCCCCGGTTGAAATTGCGGGAAAGGCGACGGAATCACAGCCATGTTGCACCGCAGCTTGCAGAGCCAGCGTGTGGACCTGACGAAGCTGTGCATGGCATTTCTCGGCATAACGCTCGTTGTAGAACGGCCCCACCGCGTGAATCACAAACTTTGCCGGCAAATTCCCCGCCGCCGTAACTTGAACATGACCGGTCTGGCAACGGCGGCCCCGTTCATCCTCGGGCAGTTTTAGACACAGCTGTTTGAGCGTCGGACCAGCAGCACGATGAATCGCACCATCCACGCCGCCGCCACCGGCAAGCGAGGTGTTTGCTGCGTTGACAATGGCATCGGTGTCCTGATCAACGATACTGCCTAAGACAAGTTCCACGCTGCCGTGTTCTAGTGGACGCATCAAGGGATCGCTCCTGCGTTCGTAGCATTCGCGGCATACCGGGAAAGTCCGCGTTACCTTAATTGTAACGCACTGCGAATCTTGGAGGTGACGATCGGGTCACGCTCGTCGGCCAACCGTGATCGCAGCTTCTGATTCATAGCCGCATCCTTCATGGTGGCGATCACCGAAATCGTTCGCAAACGCACCTCGCGATTGTCATCGTTCAATAACATCGTCAACCAAGGCCGCGGGTCGTCGATATTCGATCGTGATATCGTGTCAACCAATTCAAGACGCGATCCGACATCGGCTGAGACAACATGCGTCGCGATTTGAAGTTGAGCTTGCGAAAAACCACGACGAATCAATTCGTTTTTGGCTCGGTCCCGCAGCACCGCTTCGTCACTGGCAAGCCAGTAGATGACCGACTCGGTGGCGTACGTTTCCAGCGGCGACTGAGTTAAATAGCTGGTCGGCATCACTTCGCCCGCAGTCATCTGCGGTCGAGCAACGACTGCGGATGGGCCAGTGGATGAAGGGCCAGCGGGTGATGAGCCAGGTGAAGAAGAGGCTGCAATCGATTGCGACTGTGCTGCCGCGTCATGCACATCCTTCAAGTCAATCGCTTCGTTTGGCGAGACGGGTTTCAGCAGGGTAGCGGAAGAGCGGTAAACCGATGCCGAGGGTTCGCCATCGCTGGAATTGGAATCGGTTGCCGGTGCACTCGCCGAATCGGCGGACGTATTCCCTGGATCGTTTTTCCCCGATCCCCCCGACGAAATGATTGCCGGCTTGGCAAGCGGCCAATCGGTCCAAGTATCCAGCGCGTCGGCATCGGCAACGGGCAGCGGTTTGCTGCGGACCGCCAAGCGAACCGGTTGCCCTGGTACGAGCGGATCATTGTCGATCACGCCAGGCACGGCACCTTCGGTGAGCGACATTTTTGACAATGTGGTGGTGGCCAAGTTGTAAAGTGATTTGGATTCACTGTCATCTTTCTGGACCGATTCCATGATCGTTTGTTGCAGCAGCCCCGTGGTCCATCCGGTGCGGTCCTCAGGAAGCGACGCGGCGATCGAATCCATCGATGTCACCATCATGTGGTGATGTTGACGAGCGGCATCCCAATCGAGCGAGGTCCATGAATTCTGAGACTCGCGGAGCAATTCGTAAGCGGTCCGCGCCACTTCGGCCGATTCGTCGTTCAACGCACGGACCATCAACCCGATCGCAGGCGATCCGAGTTCCGAGATTTGAACCAACCGCTGCTGTTTTTCAGCGACACCGAGATCCTCAAAACCTCGCATCAAATGCGAAACGATCCACTGTTTGCTGTATCGGCCCACCGCCAACGTGCCGCCGAACAGAACCGCAACGATCAAAAAGAATTTTAGCGCCGCTTTGAATGCGTGGCCCCCAGAACCTGATTTGCCCGACCGCTTCACGGATCCATTGAGGTGAAGTGCAAAAGGATTGGGAAGATCGTTTGGGTCGCCAGATTGCATGTCAAAATCACCAGAATCAAGGAGGCTGCGGGGCTGATGATTGTCGTGACAGACGGCTTTTCGAAGCAAGGTCATTTCGTGGACGTGCGAACAAGTCCCTGCTTTACTAAATCGCTGTATTCGTCGCGTAAAACGCTGCGGTAAGCCGCCTGATCGCGTTCCTGTTGCTCCTTCATCCGCTGCGGAATATCAACTCCGCCGCTGATATCACTGACAATCGCCCCGAGCGATGGAAGCGATTGCGGCGTCACCCCAGGCTGGATCCAGACAATCCGTGCCGAGGAATCGACGAGCAACAAGGTGCCAGGGGCGATCGCAAACTTGCTAGCTAATTCGTTTTTTGGATCCCAGATCAGCGGCAGCGTGATCGATTCTCGCAGCCACTGTTTAACCTCCTCTCGCAGTGCAACAGCGTCATGCAGCAACAGCACGACTCGCGTCTGGTCCGCCAATGTCGCAGGCAACTGCTGGCTCCACTGCTGAAGTACGACTGCGGAATTCAGTGCATTCACGTCATCGGCAAAACAGAGAATCGCTGTAACGGCGGGATTCGTTTCGGACCGGCTAGCCGAAAATTGAAATGGTTTGCGGCCCGAGGTGGTCAAGTCGACGCGATCAATCGGTGTCCCCAGAATCGCCGGAGGTGGCGAAGGAGGCAGCGGTACAAAATGACCGACAAACTTTGGGTTTTCCGGTAACGAATCGGCCTTCGGAGTCGTGGTGGGAACATCAAACGATGCTGCTCGCAATTCCAGCGTCAATCGAATCGATGGTGCCGCCGGATCCGCAGTGGCCGATACGGGGATCGACGGCAAGTCGACTTGCCGGATCAATCCGCTGTGGATATCGACCCAAAAACCATACTGCTGATCTCCCGCCTGGACTTGGATTTCTTGACATTGCATTTGCTCGATCGTCTGTTGCTGGCCAAAGGCAAACTGGTGCTCCTCGAGAAACAACTGCTTCATCGGCTCTTCGGCGAACAACCATTCCAACTGAGGCGGCGGACCCGCCAATCCTGCGGCGACTTGTTCGACCAGAATCGGGTCGGTAAGCAATTGTTTCAATTCAGGTCGGCGGCCGATCGGCGGCGCTCGTAAGACTTGTGAATCAAAATTGCGAGTCGAAGGATCAACGATCCACGCCGTCACCCCTTCGGAATCGGACCACAACCGCGTGTCGTATGCTTGCAAATAGACCGTATCGTGGTTCGTCCAAACGCTCAGCGGAGCGACCTTGGTTTCGGATTGGGCATCGGCGGTCTGCGGAACGGTCAGTCGAACCAGGCCTTCGTCGCGGTAGGAGCCCGCTGCGTGGTAGCGAGAAAAAATGGCTCTCAAATAATCACGCGGCTTCATTTCCTGGTACGCGACCGTGCGGACCGAACGGGTAGCGGCGTCATCGGTCGAGGTCGCGCTCACGCCATCGTCCGCTGAATCACATCCCGCGATCAAACCGGCAAACAGCGATCCACCGAGAAGCGACAGACAAAGAAGCATTCGCTTCATGGGGATCCTCGATTTGCAAGCAAAGATGCGTACGACAACGGCGCGGTACAACAACGGCACGGACAGACGGTTTATCTCGCTAGATTACGAAAACGGAGCGGTTGGTCACAATCGCAGCTGCACCCGCGATTTCGACGCGGACGAGCCAAACTCCCTGCGGCTTGCGGGTGAAGATGAGGGAGGTTTTCCCGCGAAGCAACGCTGGGCGAAGAAGCCGGGCGACTTGGAGGCAAATTTTTTCTCACATTCCCCCCCTCGCCAGGACGATCTTGCAGAAATGGCCCTGGAGGAAGCGTGATATGCGAGCGTGCGGGGTGATGACAATTTGCCTTACGCCAATTTGCCTGATGACTGAGTGGAACGATCAACATGCCAGACCGTCTTCGAAGCTTGGATGTTGCTCGCGGAATCGCAGCACTCGCAGTGGTCTTTTGGCATTGGCAGCATTTCTTTATGGACGTGAACCCGCTGGGGCACGACAACAACTTGGCGGCGTTCAATGCAGCGTCGCAGCCGCTGTACAGCTGGTTTAGCGGCTTCTATGACCATGGCTATCGAGCCGTCATGTTCTTCTTTGTGCTTTCAGGTTTCGTCTTTTTCTGGCTCTACAGTGATTCGATTTCCCAGCGTCGTTGTTCGCTTCAGAAATTTGCAGTCCTGCGATTTGCTCGACTTTATCCCTTGCACTTGGTAACGCTGCTGATCGTCGCGTTGCTGCAGTGGTATTGCCGCGAGCACTGGGAAAGCGATTTTGCCTATTCCTTTAACGACGGCTATCACTTTGGGCTGCATCTGATTGGGATTTCCTATTGGGGATTCGAAAGCGGCTATTCCTACAACGCTCCAACATGGTCGGTTTCGCTGGAACTCGGGCTGTACGCGATCTTCTTTCTTGTCGCTTACTTGGGTCACACCACATGGCGAAAGACGCTTGGAATCGCAGCGATTGCGTTGCTGCTTGAGCGTCTGCATCTTGGCGGGTGTTGGGCGGAGCCGGTCGGCGCATTTTTTCTCGGGGGGCTGACTTACTATGGCTCGATGCAATATTTGAAGCGGCGAACGAATCGCAGCGACGCGGTCTTGTACGTCGCAACGCTGCTCGTTTGGGTTGGCTTTTCGATAACAGGAAAGTTCGTATTCCGAACGCCCGTGTTTCCCTTGACCATCCTGACACTGATCGTGACGGAGATTCGATTCAGCAAACTATTTCAGCCGCTCGCCTGGATCGGGGACATAACTTACTCCACATACCTGCTGCATTTTCCGCTACAGCTTGTCTTCGTGATCACTGCGATCGAGCTGGGATTTGATTCGGGGATTTTCTATCACCCGGCATCGCTTTTGATCTACCTTGCGATTCTGATTCCAGGTTCATGGCTCACGTTTCACTATTTCGAACGCCCACTCCAAACGTGGCTTCGCGGTGCGTTGATGTCGAAGCCCATCTCGCGCCCCGCTGAACGGCCGACCGCCCCATTGGCCGACGTTTCAGCAACATAATCACCGGCGTTCTCAGCAAATCCGATCCACCGCAGGGGTTGGCAACAAGGTTAACGTTCTTTGTCGCCATCGGTGGGTGCTGGCGAGCGACGCGGTTTTCAAGAGAATACAGGCTGATCACGCGGCGATTCCGTCGTCGTTGATTACTTTGGGGCGACGATTGGGTTGCCCATCGCAATCCCCCGCTGGCAGAGAACGCTGCATTGAATCCATCTACCAACGCCGCTCAGGTCGCCGACAAAGTCGCGGCGAATGAAGTTTGGCAATATGAAACCGGCTTTAACCAACGTGTCGGCGATGTCGCCAAGGCGACTCGCAACGCGCTTCGTGCCCCCGCCGATTTCCCTCCCCTGACCGCCGCAATCGCTCCGGGAGACCAGATCGCGTTGGCGGTCGACCCCAACGTGCCGGATCTGTGCAATGTCATTCGTGGCGTGCTGCTGGAGATCGAAGAGGCCGATGCGGAAACGATCGACATCGTGCTGTGGGATGAAACCAGTGACGAAATCCTGCAACAACTTGAAAGTGAATTCGAGACGATCGCGCATGTGATTCGCCATGATTCTCAGAAGCGTGACTTGCTGCGTTATCTCGGGGCCGACATCGATGCCGACCCGATCTACTTGAACCGCTTTCTTGCCGATGCCGATCTCGTCTTGCCAATACTGGCGGCTCGGCCGGGTGATGCGTTGGGCGATCATGAGCTGAGTGGCGTCTATCCGATGCTGGCCGATTCCAATACTCGGTTGCGGCATCAGAAATCGCTGCAACAACCGCCGTCCAAGAACAAGACAACAAACGAGTCTCACGTTGGCTGGATGTTGGGGGTCCAAGTGATGTTGGCGGTGGCGGCGAATCCCGACGGCGATGTCGGCGGCGTTTTTGCCGGCACTCCCGAAGCGACCCGTCGCTGGTTCGAACGGCCTCGTCACAGCGACGATGCCTTTCCTCCGTCCGCTCCCTTGGTGATCGCGACGCTCGAAGGAACGAAGCAGCAGAACTCGTGGGCTAATTTGGCCCGTGCCCTCGCCGCCGCTGCCACCCACACGATGCCTGGCGGCACCATCGTGCTGTGGAGCGAAATTGAGGATTCACCGAGTGATCGATTGGTGTTGCGACTGAGCAGCGATCGCGATCTTGAGGAAATCGAACGGGACAACGACGACGAGGACAACAGCGACGGGGATAACAGCGACGCACTCGCACAACGCTCACTGCTGGGCCAATCCGAGGACGGCTTTACGATCTGGGACGATTCGATCGCGATTGCTGATGCGATCCAACGTGTCGGCAGTGAATACCGGCTACTGCTGCACAGCAGACTTGGATCCGAGGTTGCAGAATCGCTGGGGCTCGGTGCGATTGAATCGCTCGATGCACTGCAGCATCTCAGCAAATCGTTCGACAGTTGCGGTATTCTACGAGCGGCACAGTTCGCGGGCAGCACGTTTGATCTGCCGCTCGCTGAATCCGACCCGGAATAATGCCGTTCGCTGCCCCGCCCCCAAAAAAACACTGCCAAGCTAAAACGAATGACCGAAGTCGCCATCGAATTTGCACACCGCTTTTGCCCTAACTGTGGCACCCCCAACGCCAACCTCGGCAGCATTCCGTTTCGCTGCGACGCGTGTGGGTTTGCAAATTTCTTTGGCCCCTGCGGCGCTGTCGGAGCGTTGGTCACCAACGAGCACAATCAATTGCTGCTAGTACGGCGAGCCCGCGACCCGGAACGCGGCAAATGGGGTTTGCCGGGCGGGTTCGTGGACCGCAGTGAAACGATTGAGCAGGCGCTCGCAAGAGAAGTCTTTGAGGAGACTCGATTAAAAGTTTCGAGCTACGAATTCTTGATGTCGCATCCGAATGATTATCACTATGGCGGAATCATTGTGGCGGTGATCGACACGTTCTTTGTTTGCAAAGTCAGTAACGCTGCGGAGATTGCCTTGCAGGCCTCGGAATTGACCGAGTTCCGTTATGTCGACAAGGACTCGCCACTGTTCGACCAGATGGCATTTCCTTCGAACCGAATCGCAATCGACTACTGGATCAACTCTGACTCAATCGATTGATTTTCTCAACCGATTCCCCTCTGCCAACTTGGATTCGGTCGGCGCATAAAAAAAGCTCCCGGAAAGTACGTAATCCTAGGGGGGCGGAGGACAACGCGCTTCAGTTCCGGGAGCCGGTGGATTGGGGGTTCGACTCAGTAGATACATCCTTGTATCAACTGGACGAACTCAACATTGCAAAATCATAGTCGCCGACGCAAGTTCACATCCGTGTGAAATTAACTTCGACGTGTTCCGCAGCAACAAATAATTTCGTTACCAAGTGCAGAATCGTCATGATTCTTTAATGCCTTCTCTGGGCGACACGCTGGGTGTCACTCAGTGATGGGCGAAGAATAGAGGTTAGCTTTTAGTCCGGTCAAGACGAGTTTTCCAAAAGTCGTAATTTGTTTCAGAATCGTTTCTTTTTACGGCAAAAACCGTGTTTTCCAGTGCAACAAAACAAGCGTTGACAATCAATCACGCTGCATTCTTCGGTAAACCAGTTTGACATCATTGTCGCCGAGTCGCTGCAGACGGACCAATTGCAATGCTGCCGCATCAGCAACGTTTGCGAACCCGTCACCGGCGACCGGTCCTAAGGCACCGCGACCGCCAAACACTTTGGCACCAACATAAACCTCGTATTGATCGATGGCGTCGGCGGTTAAAAAACTCGCCATCAATTCACCGCCTCCTTCGATCATCAAGTTGGTCATCGATTGACTGCCCAGAAAATCAAGCGATTGATGGATCATGTGCACGAGATTGGAACTTGTACAGCGATAAACACTTGCACCAAGCTGCTCCAGTTTCGCAACCTCCGACGCGTCAATCTCCGGCGAGACGATCAACAGTACAGGCACCTCGGACGCCGATTGTATCAGACGCGAACGGGCTGTGGGCAATCGATGGGCACAGAAAACGACTCGCGTTGCAGTGCGAACGCCTGGCGGCCGGGCGGTCAACATCGGATCATCCGCGATAACCGTTCCCATTCCCACCGCAATCGCGTCGACACGGCCACGCAAAGCATGGACATCGGCGCGTGAGGCTTCGCTTGAAATCCACTGGCTCTGTCCCGTGCTGGTCGCGATTCGTCCATCGACGGTCATCGCCCATTTAGCGATCGTGAAGGGCCGACCGGTTTGCAGACGTTTCAAGTACGCCGCGTTCAGTTCTCGTGCTTCATGTTCGAGCACCCCAACGCGGGTTTCGATCCCGGCACGGTTCAATTGCGCCAACCCGCCACCGTCGACCTGTTCAAACGGATCGGCCATCGCCACGACAACGCGGCGGACTCCGGCGGAAATCAATGCGTCCGAACAGGGCGGCGTCTTGCCGTGGTGACAACACGGTTCAAGCGTCACGTAGGCTGTTGCGCCGCGAGCGTCACCTGCGTCGCGAAGTGCATGAACTTCGGCATGCGGCCCGCCAAAACGCTGGTGATATCCTTGGCCGATCACCTGGTTGTCACGGACGATGACACAACCAACCATCGGATTCGGTTCGACCGATCCGCGTCCCTGCTCGGCCAAGCCGAGCGCGAGACGCATCAAGTCATCATCGGATTCGAAACGAGAAGAGTTCATCAGCGATGGAATTCAGCGGTTTGAGATCACACAGATAAAAAGTGCAATGAGCTTTGAGCTCTGTCGCCAAAAGCCATGACAGGCTAGAAGCCTATCCCACGAAAGCCATGACAGGCTGGAAGCCTATCCCACAAAAGCCGCGACAGGCTGGAAGCCTATCCTACGATTAGTCCATTCCGGGGACCCACAATTTGCTGCCGCCACCGGCAGCGGGATCCGCCGGAGGTGCTGCGGCACCGCCGCCATCGGGAGTCCAGATGCCGCCCGCTGCGGGTTCGGCACCTGCCGGAGCGACACCGCCGGGCGCGGGGCCACGTCGCGGGCTGCCATCGGGACGAATCAGTCCCATCGAAATCAACATCTGCTGCAACTGCGCCATCACTTCGGGTTCGTTGCCGTAACGCTGCGTCAGCGTTTCGATCGCTTTCTGGAATCCTTCGCCATCGCCCGCTTGCAATCGCAAACTGACTTCGCTGAGCAACAGATTCGCGGTCGGCAATTCGTTGGCTTCGGCGAATGCCTTCGCTTCATTGATGGTCGCGATCGCATCTTTGGCGTTCCCCGACGCGTTGACCAAGGTGGAATAGGCCAACAGCTTCGCCATCTTCTGGTCTTCTGGCAAATCGGCTTCGATCAGCCGTTTTGCAAAGTGACGAATCGCCGGTGTTGACGAGATCTGCTGGGCTCGTTGCAACAAGTACAAGCAGGACTCTTCATTGAGCTGGCTCGAATCAATCCGGTTCAAATCGGTATTGGCAACCGATTCGATCTCGTCGTCGCCAATCGTCAATGTCGGCAGTGGCTCGATTTTGGCAAGTCGATAGACTTCACCGAGGACCTCGTCCCCTTTGGAAATGATCGCGTCGTACTGTTCTGCCACACGCACAACCACGGTTCGCTCAAGCAATTTCGAATCGTCGTCCGCGGTGTCAACCAAGGACGCGTTTCCGAGGATGCCCCATTTCGCGTTGGCAATCGCCAAAGGCATTCGCGTGTTGGTCAGTTCTTCTTGCATCGCGTCGGCTTCGACGGCGCTAGCTTTGAATCGCACCATGGCGACTTGCGGCTGCACGACGGCCAAGAACGGAAGCGGATCGCTTGGCTTCTGATTCAGCTGGACTGAATCGCCAATCGCTTTTTGAATTTGAGCTCGCACATCATCCAGAACCGACGAGGTGACGTCGTGGATTTCGACGCGGGCCGAGCGATCGGTCTGCTTGCCGTAGACGAACGCCATCGCGATCGCTTCGGGGATTTGATCGATCGGTGGCAAGCCTTCGGCGACTTCGGGACGATCGCGGTCAAGTACTTGGAAACCGGCACGTGGCGGTACGTCGTCCTCGGACTCACGCATTTGAGCAAGCATTTCCGCGGGCAATGGGGCAAATCGCGAATCGGCGATCATTGCCATTTCCACCGGCTCGGCGCTTTCGATGTCGGCATCCAATCGGAAACATTCCGCCGCAAGGTCTTTGTCATCGGGATTGACCAAGCAGGAAACGGCACGGAACTGGACGCGTTCTTCGAAATCAAGCGATTCGCAAGCCGACAATTTCTTCAGGAAATCGCTTTGTGCGGCGACATCGCCACGCCAAATCGCACAGGTCAACAAGCCGGACAAGATCGCAGGTTCGTCGGGCAGCGTGCGGCGCAGCGACTGGAATTTGGCTTCGGCAAGCAAAACCTTGTTGCTGCGAAGCAGCGTGGCGGCTTCGTCATAACGTTCACCCCAATCGGCATCGTCAGGCCGTTGGATTGGCTGAGGAATCGATTTGACCAACTGGTTCAATGTCGGCGAGCTGTTGAGCTGACGCAGCAACGAGCCCGACATCTGGCTGCCTTCGTAGCCTTGCGCCATCATTGCCAAGCTGGCATAGACGCGAGCGGTCAAGAAAACGCCTTGGCGACCGAGCAAAAACGCGACGGCGGACGAGACGTCCAAGACAAACGCGTCGACGTCGCGACCGCTCTCGGTCAATGCTTCGAGCATCGAATCGGTGGCGGATTTGACATCACCACGGAAAACCTGAGCCGCAGCACGCTGGGTCAGCGCTAACGGGTTGCTGGGCTGCAAGCGAATAAATCGGTCCGCGTTCTCGGCGAGCGAGTCATATTCGCGTAAATCGAGCAGCAAACGTCCGCGAATGGCCAAAGCCCAAGCCGCATCGGGATGTTCCGAGAGAATCGTCGACAAACGATCCAGAGCGGGGACGACCTGCCCCCCCTCGACCATTTTCATCACGCGATCAAGCTCGCTCACGGATTCCTTGCACTTGCAAAACTTGATTTTTTTCCCACTGCCGCAGGGGCAGGTTGCATATTGGTCGACTGACATCAGATGCTAGCTTAAGCGATTAGGTATTTTTTGGTTGCCGTCGCACGACGCGGCGGCTTCCCAGGCCGAAGAATTTACCATGATTCACCCGCGAATCTGAACCCCCTGACCAAAATGGCTGAGATAAAAGCGTTCGTGCTCCGCAGCGGGCTCGTCCAACCCGGCTGAAAGCCGCAAAAATCAGGGCTTTGACGAGAATTCTTTGATCGATTCGAGCGAGGATCCCTCAGGAAACGCCTTTAATCCATGATCAGTCAACCGATCGAGCTCCTGGTAACGAATGTCGACGAGGTCAGAAATTCGCGAAAACAGATCCGCTACATTGGCGTCGACCAACGGATGGATGGTCGATTCATCGACCGTTTCGCCTCGTTTGAATGATCGTGTGATCGACGCGTTGGCACGCAAATATTCTTGAAACCGTTTTTCGAGCAGCGGATCGATTGAAATCTGCACGTGATCGAGTTCGTGCAGCACCAACCGATCGGTCCAAAACGTCTCGGCCGCAGGCCGTTTGCGAAACCACACGGTGTGCTCGGTTTCGAGTCGTACGTCACTAAACCGCATGGTAATTCGCACTTCGCGAGATTCCGCGTTGCGATCTTGGCCAACAAACTTCCATCGATTGCGACTGCGATAGTGATACCCCATCCGGTATTCGGTCGTCGCTGCAAGTCGCCGCCCCTTTCGCGGTGCCGCAGACGAATCACTCGGTCGCAGCCCCGATTGCATCGATTCGGGTCGTGGCCCATAGACAAATTGCACTTTGCCAAGTTGGATCAGCGCCACAATCTCAGCGGGGGGCGGCGGCAGGTCGGCTAATTCGATCGTTTGCAGATCGGCCGCGTCATCGCCAAACGTGGGCGGCGCGAAAGTGAAAAACACGCAGCATGCCAGCGAGATCCCCAGTCCCCGCTTTGCTACGGTTCGCAGCAAACAGAGCCAATGCACAGGCGGTGTCGGGTCCATGAATCTCGCTTGTACACAGATGAATTCAAAAAAAACGAACGTTACATCGATCCATTAAGTCTACACGATCACACCGTAGGATAGGCTTTCAGCCTGTCGACTCCACCGTGGGCTCGGCTTCCAGCCTGTCGAGTGGGAAAGGTCTTTGCGTAGTAAAGAATCGCCAAAGGTTTTGGGGGGCGGTAGGAGGACACGAAAGTCTTTGCGACTTTCGCTACGAGAAGCCTAACCGACATTTTGTATCTACGGATCCCGGTGACATCCGGCGACGATTCAATCGCGATGTCCGGCGGCGACGAAATTGTCGCGTTGCGATACATGGGATTGGCGGCCCTCATCGAGCTTGTTCCGCCCGTGCAACTCGCGAGGCGAATCGATCAGTTTGCGATAAACCTCGGCGGTTCCCCAGGCCATCGACAGGTCCGAAAACGATTGAGTTTGCCGCTGATGAGCGGCTTCCGCCATCGTGGTCCAATCATATTCACCCATTACCAGCGAGCGAATTTTGTTAGCGAGACTAACGGCATCACGAGGCTCGGCGAGCAAGCCTTCGACGCCGTCGGTGACCGCTTCGGGGGTGCCTTCGACGCGAGTGGCAATCACCGGGACCGCAGCCGCCATCGCTTCGAGCACCACCATCGGCAACCCTTCGCCAAACAGACTCGGTAACACCAACGCATCGACTTTCGCGAGCTCTCTGGGCACATCGTCTGTAAACCCAACACGTTCCACGTAACGCCGCAGATTTAACCGATCGATCTGATCGTTGATCTCCGTTTCATACTCGGCGGTTTCAAACGGACCGATACAACGAAGCACCACATCGAGTCCTTCGCCACGAAGGATTTTTAAAGCATCCAGCACCACTTCGAGTCCTTTCCGGGGCCGCATCAATGCGACCATGCCGAGCACCCAGCGACCGCCGACGACCGGATGATGAATCCGCTCGGGCCGAATGCTGGGAACGCCATTATGGACCACGGTAACCTTGTCTTCGCTGGCCCCTTTGGCAATGCAATCGAGCCGCAGACTTTCCGAAACCGTGATCAAATGCGAACACCCCGAAAGCGACGCTCGTTCCATCAGCGAGTTGATTCGATTGCTCCAACGATTGACCGAATCGCGTGCCGCAGGGCTGTGTACGTGATAGACCCACGGGACTCCGGTCAAGCGAGATGCTGCCGACGCGACCATCGCGGTCCGCGGGGTATGAGCGTGCAAAAGTTCGTAACCATAGGCCCGCACCAAGTCACGGATGCGAAAGACGGCGCGTAGATCAAAGCGACTTTTCATCGGGGCCAGATGGCAACGTCCCCACTGCCGATTCTGTTCCGCCATCACTTGCGGGAATTTCCCAGGCTTGACGCAAACAAAATCGGCGGCGATTCCAAAGTTCGGCAAACAGCGGCCGAGATGGGACTGAACTCGTTCGGCCCCCGAAAAATACTCGCCATTGATCACATGCAACACACTGGCTTCGATCGAACACGGGGGTGACGCCGCCGGTTTGTTTGGCAGAACGACGGGCACCTGGACGGGGATCGACGCCAATTCGGTTTGGTTTTGCAGCATAATAGCGAGGGCAGAGAGTGTGTTTTGGCTAAGAGCGTGAGGGCAATGACCATCGGGTCAGCGACGGTTGCAGCGGTCAGGAAATCCCGCCGACAGAATCTCGACGGATACTGAAACTTGGGACGGTCTTGCGGCTCAGGCAGCCAGGATCCGGATGAACGTCTCGGCCTTGTTCACGCATCGATCGGGTTGCGACGGATGTAGGGATTGGGGCAGCGAGCAGGGCAGCGAGCAGGGCACGCGAGACATCCCCGGCCGCAACGGCCGTTTTTTTCTAGCGTGACATCGGATTGGGCAAACGAGGCGATTGGATTAAATTGGAGGCTCATCCATTCAAACCTCTCGCCCCAAGGGCACACCGTTGAAAGCGAATCTCGTACTATTGCCAGGCGATGGCATTGGCCCTGAAATCGTCTCCGAAGCCCAGCGAATCCTCGAAAAGATCGCGGAATTATTCGGTCACGAATTCTCGTTCTCGTCCCAATTGATCGGCGGCATCTCGATCGACAAAACGGGCGATCCTCTTCCTCAAGAAACCATCGACGCGTGCAAAGCCAGCGACGCGATCCTGTTGGGCGCCGTGGGCGGCCCGAAATGGGACGATCCGTCGGCGAAAACGCGTCCGGAAGCAGGACTGCTGAAAATCCGCAAGGAGCTCGGACTGTTCGCCAATTTGCGTCCGATCCGATTGTTCGACCAATTGGTCGACTCGTCGCCGCTGAAACGCGAAATCATCGAAGGCACCGACATCCTGTTCTTTCGTGAACTGACCGGCGGAATTTACTTTGGTGAATCCGGTCGCTCGGGCAGTGGTGAAGACGAAACCGCGTTCCAGTCGATGGCGTACAGCGTTCGCGAAGTCGAGCGAATCGTCCGCATGGCTGCCAAGGCGGCTCAGCAGCGTGATAATCGTTTGACCAGTGTCGACAAGGCCAACGTGCTCGAACCAAGCCGCTTGTGGCGTCAAACCGCCGCTCGCGTGATGGCCGAAGAGTTCCCTGACGTGCAGTACGATGTTGTGCTTGTCGATGCGATGGCGATGCACCTGATCAACCGCCCTCGTGACTTTGATGTCGTCGTTACCGGCAACCTGTTTGGCGACATTCTGACCGACGAAGCGTCGATGTTGCCCGGCTCGCTGGGGATGCTGCCAAGTGCGTCGCTCGGTTCGGACGGCCCTGGGTTGTACGAACCGATTCACGGTTCGGCGCCTGATATCGCCGGCCAAGAACTTGCCAACCCATTGGCCACGATCCTGGCTGCGGCCATGCTGCTGCGTCACTCGTTGTCGTTGTTGGACGAAGCGACCGCGATCGAAAATGCGGTCGCTGCCGTGCTCGCCGATGGACTTCGCACCAAAGATATCGCTCGCGGCGGAAAGCACATCGGCACCAAAGAAATGGGCGCCGCCGTGCTGGAGCGATTGAAGAAGTAGCTTTTAGGTAGGAGAAATGTGGGATAGGCTTCCAGCCTGTCGTTTTGGGAAACGGCAAGCTTGGAAGGCTAAACCACGGTGAAAAAGGACAGGCAGGATGCCTGTCGGGACGCTTGATAACAGGCTAGAAGCCTATCCCACTGTGATTATTCGCGGGCGGTGGGGGTGATTTTCATCGGCACCGTCTTTTCGCCTCGCTGGACGACGATCTCGACTTCTTCGCCAATCTTCAACGCCTCGATCGCGTAGGTGTAGTCGTAGATATCTTCGATCTTGCGACCCGCCAAACGAATGATCACGTCACCTCCGCTGACGCCCGCTTTGGCGGCCGGCCCGTCGCCTGCCACGCCGCTCAGTTTCAATCCCTTGACCTCACCCGCTGCATAATCGGGGATCGTGCCAAGGTACGCGGTCAATACGGCTCGCGGTGCCTCTTCACGCTTCTCGCCTTCGTCGAGCTCAAACTTTGGTGGCTCGGCAGCGGTCAGAAAACCGCGAGCCAGCAAGGCAAACAAACGAGCGGTCTGCGCGGCACCGTCATAATTCAACTTGTCCGCCGTATCACGCGGTGTGTGATAGTCCTCGTGAGCCCCGGTGAACGCCGCCAGGATCGGCACGTCGCGTGCCACAAAGGCCGAAGCATCCGTGGGCAATCGTGTGCTGGTTTTATCGAGCTGCAATTCTAAACCGACCGGAACGTTTCGCCGCTGAACTTCGCCTGCGAAACCAGGCGAAGAACCGATCCCTTGCACGATCAACTTCTCGCGCAGTCGCCCCACCATGTCGAGGTTCAAATAGGCGGCAATCGCTTGAGTCAATGGTTCGGCGTCCGCCGCGACTCCGTGTGCGTGTGCTGCATGAGCATGCGCCGCGTCGCCGCCGTGATCGTGCGCTGGCGTTTCCAGTTTGGGAGCCTGCGGATAGAGATTGAAGAACTCGTTGACGTAATGCTGAGAACCAAACAGTCCCAATTCTTCGCCGCTCCAGGCGGCGATCAATAAATCGCGTTTTGGTTTCAGTCGCCCTGCGGCTTTTTCGGCTGCGAGATATTGAGCGATTTCGAGCATCGCTCCCACACCGCTGGCGTTGTCATCGGCGCCAAAGTGAATCAGCTCTTCTTCATCATCGCGAGCCAAACTGTTGCTGCCTCCGCCACGACCGAGATGATCGACGTGAGCTCCGATCATGACGGCGGGATAGGTCTGATGATTGGGTTTGACGGGCAAGCGAGCAACGACGTTTCGTCCCACCCCGGTTTTCCGTTCGATCTCGATCGTCGCCGAAACCGAGACGTTCTCCAACGGGAATCCCATTTGCGGTGATCCATCATCAAGCGATGCTTGAGTTTTCGCCAGATCCTTGTTGGCCTTCTGGAACATCCCTTTGGCAATTTCGTTGCTGACCGTCACCGCCGCGATACTAACGCCGGCCTGCGACGCGTTGCTATCGAACAGGATCAACTCTCGAGTCACTTTGCTGGTCGGTCCGGCCACGAACACGATTCCTTTGGCGCCGTGATCGCGAGCGACCGTGGCTTTCCGTCGCGGCGAGCTATAGCGAGCCATCTCTTGCCGCCGCTCGGGCGTGATCTCTTGAGGCATATCCCGTAGCACCATCACCCATTTGCCTGCGACGTCCAAGTGCACGTAGCTATCGTATTCCTCGACTTCATCGCCGCCGGACACGTGCATTCCATAGCCGGCAAAGACCACTTCGGCGGCATCCGTTTTACCGTCGTCGGAAAACGAAAGCGGTCGCCAATCCTGGTTCAACTCGAGCGATTTATCCTCCACGGCCATTGCATTTTTGGGCGTCAAACTCGAACCGGCAGGGAACTGAAACTCTTGAAAAAACGTGCCGTTTTCGCCAGCGGGTTCAAACCCCAAGCTTTCCAAATAAGCCGCGACATACGCGGTCGCACGTCGTTCCCCTTCACTGCCCGTCAAACGGCCAGCCAACTCGGGACGCGTCAGAAAATCAACATGCCGCATCACGTCGGTCGGTGAAAATTCAGGCGATGTGTTTTCAGCCGATGCGACGGCTGCCTTCAAATCATCACTTGAACCCGAGTCGAGCCCTAGTAATTCGCGAGCATGAGCGTCATTCCAATCGCCCATGAAAATCTGAGATTGTTTTTCCTTGGTACGTGTCGAGGTCCACGACAATCGCTCGCCCTCGGGCAAGAACACTGGCAACCCATCAAAGCCATCGGTGTAAGTCACGCGAACCGGTTCCCCCTGGCCATCGGCCCGAACCAAGTACAGTTCAAAGTTGGCAAAGCCGTGCTTGTTGGTGGTGAAGATCAAATAGTCACCGCTGGGGTGATAAAACGGCGCCCAGCTCATCGCATTGAAATTGGTCAACCGGCGCACATCGCTGCCGTCGGTTTTCATCGTAAAGACTTCGGCAGTCGCACCATCCTCCGAGAAATGACGAAAACAGATGCGTTCGCCATCAGGCGAGAAAAAAGGACCTCCGTCGTAACCCGGCTCGGTCGTCAAACGGCGGACATTCGTGCCGTCGGCATTCATGATGTAGAGATCGATCATAAACGCGGGATCGATTTGGAACTTCTCTTGTTCCACCGCGGTTAATTCACGCGAATAGGCATCGCGATTCGATGCAAAGACAATTTGAGTGCCATCAGGGCTGTAACTCGCTTCGGCGTCATAGCCCTTGGCATCGGTCAATTGTTTGTATTGGCCTTCGGCATTTCGCTCGACCAATTCATAGTTTTCGTCGTAATCCCATGCATAGCGGCGTTGCTTCCCACTGGCCCGCAGCTCCAATTCGTCCTTCTGCTTTTGCTCTGCCGCCGGGTCCGCTTGCGTGCTGGCGAACAAGACGCGGTCGCCATCGGGATGGATCCATGCACAGGTGGTCTTTCCGATGCCGGGTGAAACCTTTTCGATGTCGCCGGTTTCCAGATCAGTTAAATAGATTTGATAGAACGGGTTCGCCGGATCCCGTTCGCTTTGAAAGACCATGCGTGTGCCGTCGGCGCTAAAATAGCCTTCGCCTGCACGGCGACCTTCGAACGTGATTTGGCGAACGTGATCGACCAAATCGAGCTCTTGTTGGCCGGTCTCGGGTTGGCCGGTGTCGGGTTGGCCGGTCTTGGGCGTTTGCAATTTGGCTGCGGCGGCCTCCGCGTCATTGTCCGCGTCGTTGTCCGCCGGGTTCACTTCGGCGTCCGCTGGCGCGGTCTTGCTCTCCGTCGGCTTGGTCACCGATGGTGGCTTTGCGGAGGCTCCGCTATCAGCAACGAAACAACGAGCCAACAACGTGGCAACCAAAACGAACGAGTACAGGAGCCTCGACATTTTCAATCCATTCGAGTTAAGGGTAACGCGTACAGTCGCGTACGATTCTAAGCGATTTCGTGAGGTTTAAGAGTTTTTTAGACCGTGAGCACCACGCAGGCAGATCATATCTTCGCTCCAACGAGTGAACAGAGAACGCCGCTCGTGTTCGCAATCAAACACTCGAACCACATTTATTTTGTGACGAATGTCGTCTTTCACCAACCCGTAGAGATCGTGATAAACCGGGGGCGGGTCCGCCATCTCGCTGTCCGCTTCGGGAGGGACGAGCCGAGCGGTCACATCGAAACGAAACACCTGCAGCCAACCGGGACGCTGGACTGCGACAATGCGAACGTTTCGAAACTTGGCAGTCCTGCCGTAGTAGCCGTTATCCGACAGGTGCTTGCGGATCGCCTCTTCCATATCGTGATCGCCGCACCAATTATCCCAGCGCTGGCGGAGATGTTTCAGCCAAGTCAGCATCACGTTCCCCCTCTCTTCCGCATGCCGCGTCGAAAATTGGACTGACGACGCTACAGTGACCTATTGATTTAGTGAGCCGCACGCGTGTGAACAGCGGGCATTGGACGTTACCCGGTGTCTTACCGCCCACGGCTTACACTTGCGTTCCGAGCATCAATTAGATCAACAAGCTGCTGACTCATTAGCCCACACGCGACAGGAAACTTTACTCGATAGGCAAGTCAAAGTCGCCGGTCAGGTCACGCCACGCGCAGTGGATGTGATTGGCGGGATTCCCAGACGCATCGGCTTGTGTGTTGACAAACTCGATCAAAAAATCCTTGCCGCGAATTCGGTAGTAGTGTCCGACGCCCGGCTTCAGAGCCCCCGCCCAGGCGAAATAGACGTTCGACCAACCGTTGCTTTCGATCAAATCACGCCGCGCCCGCGATGTCTTTTCCGGAACCGCATCTGCGTAGACACCGACCAGCTTCTTCAGCACTTCAGCCTGCTTGGCATTCAGTTTGTCAAAGGGAATGCCTTCGGGCTCGCCCACTTTGGGTTGAGCCTCACCGGCGAACCGAATTTCTGCTAGTGCTTCGTCGGCGATCACAGCCGCTTGCTTTTGAGTATCGTTCAAGCTGTTGACCAACTCGAACCCAAGATCCTCTTCTTCGCGAAGCACGCGAGTTCCCTTGCCCAGCGGCCCTTCCACATCGGTCATGATCTTGGCAGGATTGGACGCAAAGAATTGAGGAGTGCTGTCGACCAACTCGCCGCCTCGGCAGCTGAAGTTCAGCGACATGTGATGGCCTTCGAAACTGAGTCCCCACGGTTCGGAATCACTCGGGGTGCCAAAGATAGTGACATAGTATTTTTGAGGATCGCGGCGTGATTCGCTGCCGGGACCTTCGAGTTGGCGGAGCACGCCTTCGAGCAACATGATCTTGCTCGCCTTGCTGTACCCCGCTTCGCTCAACGCGGAACGCAGCAGCCGAAGGGCCGCGGTGCGCTGAGCCGTATTCATCTCTTTCAGCACAAGTCCCTTGCGAGTCGGCATGGGGATGAAGTGCCACGCGACACGCTCGGCCGAATCGTAGTCCATGGTCGCTTGCGCCGCCTGTTTTTCGTCGAGCGTCTGCAAAAAGGCGTCGGCGAAGGCCTTCATCTGCATCCCTGGCGGGTCACTGACCTTCATACCGAAGAAGGCCGCGAGAGTCACGGAAACAGCAAGAAACACCGCGGCGGGGGCCGCAAAACGGAACGAACGCATGAAACGTCTCTTTCACAGGAGAGGGTGGGATTCGGGTGGGACGCCCACAGTGTAGTAGACATCGCGTCGAACCGCAAAATGGGCACCGCGACACCAAGACCCTCTACTTTGGTAGCGGACGGCGCGGGAAATCGTCCAGCGTCAGCGAGTGAAACGTTCGAACGAGACCGCGCGGCATCGGTTACTGGCCTGCCAGACCTGCATCCGCAAACGCTTGGTCGACCACATGAGGCTGCAGCGGTCCGTAGGGGAGGGCAGTGGGGGGGGCGACCGAATCGATCGCCCTTGCAGCAAAGCGGCCCGCCGATCCAGGCCGGGAAAAATCAGAGCGTCCGACCAACGAAACGGGAACATAGGACTGTGGCGAAACCACCTCAGCGTTGGGCCCGCCAGGCCACGGACAGGGCTCGTCATGAATCAGCGGACGGTTGCCCCAATGATTTACCCATGACTCGTGTGATCGCTCATCGACTCGAGTCACGTGGGTCACACTTTCGCTGGCCCGCGTGACGATCTTGCCGTCACTGGCGTCCGCGCCAACGATGGGGGGCTCGGCTAACGAAATTTGGCCTTCGTTGAGCCGGACCTGCTGCAGGTCAATCTCAATCGGCTTGGGACTGGGGCGATCTTGTTTGACGGCAAAGCCAATATCAATCAGCCCTCCTTCATCGTGAGCCACCGGTTTCGTCGAGTAAACAAACGCGACAATCGTCCCGGCGTGTTCGTCAACGTTGGCAATCACCGTGCCGCGGCCATTCCATACCGAACCGGCTTGGATTCGCGTCGCATCGGTCGTGACTTCCGTGGGGTCGAATTGAATTCGCACCTCGGCAGCCCTTACACCTTGAGCCCCCGAGACTTCGACGGGGGTAGAGACTTCGACCGCCGTCGAGATTTCCGGGACCGAGTCAACGATGGCACTCGGCATGGAAACGCTTGCCAACAAGCGTCTCGATTCCAATTGCTGAACACCCAATTTGCATGCTTTTGTCGCCATCCGTTGCCCACTGATTTGAATTGCGAATCAACCGCTCACCGCAGCTTTCTATGCAGTGGTTGGTAACGAAAACACAACTCAATTCGCAATGGCACTTGGGGCGTGATTCTAGTTTCACGCCGCGGCGATGACGCGGTCTACCAAAGCGTGTTGGTAGCAAAAACCTGATCGACCGACTCGTATCCATCGCGGACCGAATCCTCTTTGCGATCCTCTTGATCACTCAATGACAACATGCTGTCAGCGGAGAATGAATCAGCAGCGGTCGATGGCAGCAAGAGGGGCAATTCGCCTTCCGCCGATCGTGAAACGCTCGCCACAGAATCGGCCGAGGGGTTGGTGGTCACCGCCATGGTGTCGGCAGCGCTGGACACGGATGCGATCGCGGCGT
>TARA_R110002073_G_scaffold139020_4_pt1 | contig 22507 bp, 15 predicted proteins | sample TARA_R110002073 | Tara Oceans TARA_R110002073 (sample SAMEA4397174) | marine metagenome | biome: Polar Biome; feature: [DCM] deep chlorophyll maximum layer (ENVO:01000326); material: water (ENVO:00002006), including particulate matter (ENVO:01000060) such as... | depth 40 m | reverse complement strand
CCCGCGAAGCCGGCTGGCGGATGCCTTCCGCGCTGCTGGAGAACAGGCCTGGGACGGCGTGTCCCCTTTCGTCCGCCGCGACTTTCCCCGCTCCGTCGATTGCTTGCGGGTCGTCCAGTACCAGTCCTGCCGCGGACTGGAAGGGTGGGTGACCGTGCTCGATGGCCTCGACGAGTTCTGGGAGGCCAAGCGCGTAGAACGCCTTCGTATTCACCCGGGGCCTGACGCGGGAGGCCGCTCCGCGGAGGAACTCGCGGGGGAATTTGCCTGGAGGTGGGTGATGATCGCGCTCACGCGCCCAATCGACACGCTGGTGATCACCCTGCGTGACCCCGGCTCCATCCCGGGGAAAGTGATCATGTCCGTTGCTGGTCGTCACCGCGACTTCGCGCGCGAAGTGTAAACGAGGGAGATGTCCGGCCCCGGGACTTCAACGGGTCAACTTTCTTCGAACCTGCAGGTCTATTGGCAGACGCCGCGTGAATTCCATGGAGGTCTTGGTGACAAGGGAAGAGCTATACGAGCGGGCTTGGTCGAAGCCGATGCCAACGATTGCCGCCGGACTCGGGGTATCCGGGTCTTACCTCGCGCGGGTCTGCGACCAGCTCGGCGTGCCACGTCCCCAGCTTGGCTACTGGGCAAAGCACGCCGTTGGAAAGGTTCCCCCTGCCACGCCCCTGCCGAGCGCCGTCCCGGGCCAACCCGACGTGTGGGGACCCGGCCAAGTACCCGTGGCGCGAACACACATCGCCTTGCTTCTGAAAAGCCATCAGAAACCACAATGACGCAGGAAATAAGCACTTTGAATTCAATTGAAAGCTGAAAGTCATCGCTGTGAACACGATACTCGAAACCTAAAAGCTTGCTGTCATAGTTCGATCCAATCTGAAAATGTATCGATATATATTTTATCGAAACCAGCCGCTTTTAATGAATGGCCCACGAGGAATGCGGCAAACTCTGCTGCAGCACGATGAGCTTGCAGGTGCCCGTCTGATCGTTGAGCCAACGCAGATAGGCCACTGCACCAATGATCTTGATGATCAACTTTCAGCTTTGGTCGCATTTCACCCCAGCGCTGTTTTCTGAGGGCGATCTCGCGCTCGTCACCGCGAGCGAGATCGTCGTCATAGGATTCATATCTTTGTATTGTCTTTGATTGGAGTGACCTCCGGGTCAAATGTTTGGCGGGCGATAAGTCACCCTTTCGAGTCTTTAGGGTCACATTTTCTGTTGATCCAGCGCGAGCACGTTTGACCCCCGGGTCAGGTTTTCCCAAAGGTGAAGGTATGATCTCCCGGTCAAGTTTACTTGATGCCAATGGAACCCAATCGTCAGATTCTGGCGAAGCAACTCGACCTCCCTTGGGCGAAGGCACATCGACTCCACTCGCAATAACCTCAAAATGAAGCTGATACCCGCGCCTGCGGTGGTTTTTTACCGAGACCAACATTGTGATATAGCCGAGAAACTCCAATCTTTTTAGATATCGATTGACGGTCTCGATTCTCATGTTTGTCGCTTTTGCGAGTGTCTCTTGACCAGGAAACGCCAGTCCAAAGTCGTCCGCATAGTGGGCAATGCAAATCAGGAGCAACCTCGCGCCACGAGTGAGCTCGCGATTGGCCATGACGTATTTTTGAGCACGAAGACCCACAATGGCACTCAATACTCAGACGTGCTGGCGAAGCCTTGGCGTTCCAGCCAGACGATGACGTCGCCCCAGCGGTAGCGAACCGTGCGGCCAATCTTGATGAAGGTCGGACCGTCGCCGGACATCCGGCGTTTTGCCCATGACGAGACGCTCGTGAGTGTCCGCTGAGCTACTTGTCTTGTGTCGACGTATTCGCTTGGGTCGAAGCGCTTCGCTTCGGCAATGAGTGGGTGGTCTGTAGCATCGTCCATCATCTTTCCTCCATCTGGTGAATCGATGGGGAACGATGATCATCTCTGGCGTTTCATTTCTAAGCCCGTTTGGGAATTATTTTTGTCCCCTAACGGGCTTAAAGGTTTGCAATTCTTGCTGGACTGGCTGTTTAGATAGTCTTTGACGGATGGACCGAAGCGAATAAGTTTTGCCAGTTGATTGGGTCAGCGCACTGACAACCGTGTGAGCAAACAGGATCATCGGGCTGACGCGGTCTGGATCGCTTTCATCCCATGTCATCGAGTATTCGCGTTGCAAGATCTGGCACCATACGGTGCACGCGCCTATGCATAGATCGTCCAGACCTGGCGTCGCTCTTTTTGTTGGTGGATTGGCCTTTGGTTCGAATGGTACGAGAGCTTCAAGTTGCTTCATGGAGGACCGACGAAGCCATTTTAGAAGGTCGACAAAAAATTCTGTTTTGTAGCCGGGAGCCAAGAAAAGCCTCAGCTCAGGGTGGTCAATTGAAAAATGCGCTATGGCGTCGTCAGCGATGACATTACCGTCCTGCTCTGGAAAAGCCCTCAATGTAACTATTAACTTGGAGGTCGATGCGGCCAGGTTTTCGAGGTGTTTTCTTTCCACGCTAGGCGAGGGTTTCCCGGCGGTGTGTTGCACATATTTGAACCAGCCAAAATGACCATCCAGCTCCTCAAGAGCGACTTGTATCGCCTCTTCTTTTTCTGCGCATTCAGTTTCAAGAAATTCAATTATGAGGCTCGCGCGCTCATCGGGCATTAAATCAGTTGTAAATCGACCAGTCATTTCAGCCCTCCCAGTTGCTTCGCCAGAGACTCCGCTGCTGTTGCCGCGGCAGCATGAACTGCGTCATCCACCAAATGCGCATATCTCTGCGTGGTTTGATGCTGGGTGTGCCCTAGCATTTTTCCGATCATCGGCAGCGACGCACCCGACGCTGCTGCCATGCTGGCAAAAGTATGCCGCAGATCGTGGATCCGAACATTGGGGAGGCCCGCTTCCTTGCGGATACGCAGCCAGACCTTGGTGAGCCCCTGGAAGTGCCTCCCGCCCTTCATCGCCGGAAAGACCCATTTCTCGTCGAGCTTCGGTATATCGCGAAGGATGCTTTCACCGCTGGGGGGTAGAAAGATTGTCTTCGCCCCAGTCTTGCTGTCTTTCTTGTTGATGAGGTGATTGTCAAAATCGATCTCGGACCATTCGAGTGCGATGATCTCGCCCTTGCGGGCCCCCGTGAAAACCAAGAGCCGGATAATCGCAATACCGAACGCATTCTCACCATCAGATTCGAGACCGTCCAGCGTTGACCCAAGTCGCTTAACTTCCTCGAGGGACAGGAATCGCTGCCGGGGTCGTTCTTTGTATTTTTCGATGCCGTAGCAGGGATTCGTCCGATCTTCACGCAGGCCCCAGCGCTCAGCCAGATTGAACATCTTCGAAAGAAGCGACAGATGCCGGTTGGCGGTTGAAGGCGTCTTGTGGCGGCTCGTATGGAATCGCTCGATGTCGGATCGGGTTATCTCGGCCACCGCGCGATTTGCGAAAGCGGGCAGCAGCACGCGATCCAGCATGCGCTTGTCTTCCGTCGCAGAGGACAGTTTCTTCTTTGGAAAGGCATGGTCTCGGAGATAGCGATCGGCCAAATCGGCAAAAGTCGCTTGTTGCCGTTTCTCCTTGCGTTCCCCCGAAGGATCTTCACCTTGAGAGATCTCGGTCAGCAGGCGCAAAGCTTCCTTGCGCGCGCTTTCCGGTGTCCAAGGCGATCCTTGCCGACCAATCGTATATTTTCGTTGTCGCGCCGATTTGCCGGATCCGATCCGGTATTTGATGAGATATGACTTCCGCCCTGACGACGAAATGCGGACGCCGAATCCGATCAGCCGGTCATCCCAGACATAGTATTCGGCCTCGCCTGCCTGGAGAGAATCGATGCTGGATTTTGTGAGGCGCATGTTGATGGCTCAGGATGCGATGTTGGTTCCGCGGAACCACAGCGGAACCAACTTAATGAAAGCAGGAGCAATCAGTGGGAATTACGGAATCGGTCTAAACGTCAACATTTGTTATCATTTTCCACTTCAGGGACAAATGAGGAATCTCGGTAACCCACAGTTTTTTAGTCTACGAATCTGGGGGTCAGAGGTTCGAATCCTTTTGGGCGCGCCATTTCTTTCAATTAACATTTTCCCTTTCACCAAAGTTCGCTTTCTCTCAAAGAAACTGTTGAGCTTTCGGTTCAGGTCTCGTTCAGCAAGTGCACATTTAGGTGCTCTGCGACATTTGATCGGGGAGGTGATTATGTATTGTCGGTATAAGAGCAGTATTGGTCTTTGCGGATTCATGTTGGTCTGGATGCTTCCTGAAGCATCCCAAGCGGATTGGCGCGATTTTGTGCCTGGTCCTGTGGAAGCCGTGGTCGATCAGGGTGCGGCCCGCATTCATGAGATTGGCGACACCGTTGAAGAACGAACAGGCGTCGATGTCGATATCCACGACGATGTCGAACATCTATTCGACGAACTTGTCCAAGACTCAGTTGAAGATGGTATCGACGAGCTCACCCGTGCCGGAGATTCCACTGCTGAGGAAATCTGCGATAGTTTAGGCTTTGAACATGGTCGTAACTGTACTGTAGGAGGCGGCATGGCGTCCACCGGCCGGGGCGATGCGCGACATGAAGGGGCACAATACTTATTGGAGTTTGGCTTGGTTAATTCAGAGGGCGTGCCTGTTGAGAAGCCGCCACCAATTTTTTCAATTGAATTGATAGGGCATGTAGGAAATATAATTTCAATTGTCGCGATAGATAGTGACACAAGCGACAACAATAATCGGACAGTAGCAAGCAATTCTAGTATTGTTCACGGTTATACGTTAAACACAATAGAGCATTGGGCCTCTATAGTTGGATTTGTTATTCAATCTAATGAATTTATGTCTGATATGCGCGAGATATCTCATTCAATTCCATATCTTCAGTCTCAACCATATGACATTTATTTCGTGTCGGGCCGTTATCATGGATTGCGATCAAACGGTGAGCCGCAGTTGCTTCCTCACGGTGCAGAAAGTGTTGGGACCGTAATCATTGAAGGTCGGAAGTTTGACCCGGAACTTCATTCGTTAGACGAGACCGGCATGATTGTTTTGCCGCGACCAGCAGCTCCGCCAGATGCATGAGAATCTTCGATTAGATCAATCGAGTATTCTTTGCGGTCCTAAGCGGTAAAAAACCCCAGCCCACTCTCCACCGCCACGGCGAGGCCCGTGGTGATGACGAGGCCGGCGAAGAGCCAGGTGAGGAGTTGCCGGCGGGAGGCGAGGTAGCGTCCAGCCCAGCTGCCGACCAGGCCGCCCAGTGCGCCGCCAAGGATGAAGAATCCGGCGATGCGCCAGTCGACCAGGCCAGACAGGGCATAGCTCGTTGCAGTGGTCGAGCCGAAGGCCGTGATCGACAGAAGCGATGTCCCGATCGAATTGATCAGCGACATGCCGGTCGCGGCGATCAGGCCGGGGACGACCAGGAAGCCGCCGCCAATGCCAAAGAAGCCTGACAGACCGCCCACGGCGAGGCCGGAGCCGGCGAGTTTGGCGGCATTGCCGCGCGTCAGGGTGACCGGCGCATCGCCGCCCGAGCGCTTGCGCAGCATGGACAGGCCGACACCGATCATGAGCAGGCCAAACAGGCCAATCAGCGCCTCGCCATCGACGATCTTGCCGAGCGCCGCGCCCCCGGCGGCCCCGACAATGCCTGACGCGGCAAAGACGCTGCCCACGGCCCAGTTCACATTGCCCGCGCGGGCATGGTTGAGAAGGTTGAGGAAGGCGCTGGCGGCGACGGCGACAGCGCTGGTGCCAATGGCCAGGTGAGGCGATCCGATCCGCACGACATAGACGAGGAGCGGGACGGCCAGAATGGAGCCGCCGCCACCAACGAGGCCGAGCGTAAAGCCGACGAGACTGCCAGACAGGACGGACAGGACGTCCTGCGTGAAGATCGATTCCATCAATTCCTACCTCGCCGGCTGGGCCGTACCTTCGACCGGACAGGGCGATCTGTCGAGGCAGCGCTGTGCCGCCCGCCGACCCGGATGGCGCACGGCAGCCAAAACGCACCTTGCACGGTGCGGACCTAACCGCCGGAGATCGCCTGCATGATCAGGCCGGTGATGTAGGCTCCATAGGTGCCGGCGATATAGCCCAGTACCGCCAGCAACACGCCCACGGGTGCCAGCGAGGGGTGGAAGGCGGCCGCGACGACCGGAGCAGAGGCCGCGCCTCCGATATTGGCCTGGCTGCCGACGGCCATAAAGAACATCGGCGCGCGGATTACGATGGCCATGCCAATCAGCAGGCCGGCATGGATCAGCACCCAGAACAGACCAATCAGGAAATATTCCGGGTTGGAGAAAATGGCCGTGATGTCCATGCGCATGCCGATCGTGGCCACCAGAATGTAGATGAAGACCCGGCCCACCTTCATCGCGCCGACGGCCTGGATTTTCCGGACACGGGTGAAGGAGAGGATGACACCGGCGAGAGTCGCCACGACGATCAGCCAGAAGAAGCCACTTGTCAGGCTGTAGCGCGCGAGGCCGGGGGCGTTTTCGGCGATCCAGGGGCCGATGGTGTCGGCGGCGACATGGCCGAGCGCCGTCATCCCGAAGGCAATCGCCCCCATATACATGTAGTCATTCAAGGTCGGAGCCTTGGCGTGGTCGCGCTCAAAGGCCTCGGCCTTGACCTTCAGGTCCTCAATCGCACTGACATCGGATTTCAGTCGGCGATCGATGGGGCCGGGATTGGCCGCGATGAAGAGCAGCACGGCCATCCAGACATTGGCGACAATGATGTCGACGGCAATCCAGGCGGAAAACACGTCGGAATCGACGTTGAAAATCTCGTAGATGGCGGTCTGGTTGGCACCGCCGCCAATCCAGCTGCCGGCGACCGTGGCCATGCCGCGCCAGACTGCGCCCGGGCCGTCTGCGCCGGCGATGATGCCGGGATCCACCATGGAGGCGACGAACAGGGCCAGCGGCCCGCCAATCATCACCCCGACCGTGCCGGTGAAGAACATGATCAGCGCCTTGGGCCCGAGCCGGAAGGTCGCGCGCAAATCCGCCGATGCGGTCAACAACACCAGGGCTGCAGGCAGGAGATACCGCGAGGCGACGAAATAGAGGTTGGACTGTTCGGGATCGAAAAGGCCGAAGGTCGTGAACAGGGAGGGCAGGAAATAGCAGAGCAGGAGCGGCGGAAAAATCCGGTAGAAGACCTTGAAAAAACCGCGCTCGAAGGACGAGGTCCAGAACACCAGGCCGAGCAGGGCGGCGAGAATCCCAAAGACGATGGCGTCATTGGTGATCGGGGCAAGGCCGGGAAAATCCATGGAGGTCCAGACAGTCTGCAGCCATCCGTCATGGCCGGCGCGCAGACTTCCCCGTCACGCCGGGCATTGCAAGTCCGAACCGGTTCAGGGCTTCGCGTCGGCGAGGATTCGGCTCAGATAGCGCTGGTAATCGGTCGTCGGTTTCGAATCGACAAGCTTGGCCAACTGGTCGCGGTCGATGAAGCCCTTGCGGAAGGCGATTTCCTCGGGGCAGGCGACTTTCAGTCCGGTGCGCTCCTCAACCACCTTGATGAACTGGCCGGCTTCGAACAGGTCGGCATGCGTGCCGCCATCAAGCCAGGCGACGCCGCGTCCGATCGCGATCACGCGCAGATCGCCGCGTTCCATATAGGCACGGTTGACGTCGGTGATTTCCAGTTCGCCGCGACCCGACGGTTTAAGGGTCCAGGCGATGTCGAGCACGTCGGGGTCGTAGAAATAGATTCCCGGCACGGCGAAAGGCGATTTGGGCTTGGCCGGCTTTTCTTCCAGGGAGATTGCCTTGCCATCCTTGTCCATCTCGACGACGCCAAAGGATGTGGGGTCGGCGACTTCATAGCCGAAAATTGTCGCGCCCTTGGTCTGCCGGGTCGCTTCCTCGATCCGCTTGGACAGGCCATCGCCGTAGAAAATATTGTCACCAAGGATCAGCGCGACGCGATGTCCCTTGAGCTCATTGGCGGCCACGCGGAAGCCTTCGGCGATACCGCCGGGCTTGTCCTGCGCCACATAGGTGAAATTGATGCCCCAGTTGGAGCCGGAATTGAGCAGCGCCTTGATCTGCGGGATGGAGTCCGGTGTGGACACGACAACGAAGTCGCGCAATCCGCCCAGCATCAGCGTGGTGAGCGGATAATAGATCATCGGCTTGTCGAACACCGGCAGCAAATGCTTGTTGACCGCATGCGTGAGCGGATAGAGGCGGCTTCCCGTGCCACCGGCGAGGATCAGGCCTTTCCAGGGCGGTGTACTCACGCGTTTGCTCCATTCGATTGTGTCGCAGCCGCGCCGCCCAGACCCAAACGGTCGAGTTCGGAGGGGTCGCGCGTCAGCCAGTCGCCGTTGGATAGGTACCAATGCACGGTTCGCGCCATCCCCTCTTCGAAGGAGGTCTGCGGCGTCCACCCAAGCGAGTCTCTGGACCGGTCAGCATTGACGGCATAGCGCAGATCGTGGCCGGGGCGGTCGGTCACATGGGCGATCTGGCGCGCATAGGGCTGGCCGTCCGGGCGTGGCCGCGCCTCGTCAAGCTGGCTGCAGAGGCGATGAACCAGGTCGATATTGCGCCGCTCCGCATTGCCACCGAAATTATATTTCTGTCCCGGCGTACCGACCGCTGCGGCGGCGAGGAGGCCGGCCACATGGTCTTCGACAAACAGCCAGTCCCGGATGTTTTCGCCCTTGCCATAGACCGGAATGGGCTCGCCTGTGAGCGCCTTGCGGATGACCGTGGGGATCAGCTTTTCTGGGTGCTGGTATGGGCCGTAATTGTTCGAGCAATTGGTAATGACGACCGGCAGGCCAAAGGTCTCGTGCCAGGCGCGCGCCAGGTGGTCCGCGCCGGCCTTGGAGGCCGCGTAGGGGCTGTTTGGCGCGTAGGGCGTGTCTTCGGTGAAGGCCGGGTCATCAAAGCCCAGCGTGCCGTAGACTTCATCGGTGGAGACATGGATGAAGCGGAAGGTGTCGCGCTTCGTCCCTTTCAGCGTGTCATGCCAGGCGCGCGCTGCCTGCAGCATCACGCTCGTCCCGGTCAGATTGGTGCGGATGAAGGCATCGGGGCCGTCGATCGAGCGATCAACATGGCTCTCGGCGGCGAGATGAAACACCACGTCCGGCTGAAAGGCGGTCAACGCCTTGCCGACGATGGTGTCGTCGGCGACATCGCCTTGGATGAAGTTGTAGGCCGGGCGGTCCGACACGTCGGCCACCGACCGCAGATCGCCCGCATAGGTGAGCAGATCGAAGTTCAGGACAGTGTACCCGTCAGCGACCAGACGGCGCACCAGAGCTGATCCGATAAAACCGGCACCGCCTGTAATGAATGCGCGCATCATCCGCCCCTGGGAAAAAAGCAAGTCTGCACAAGGGACAAGCAGAGCTTGGCTCCGATTGCAAGCCGGAATGGCAAACGGCCCGGTTTTGACACCGGGCCGTCGACCAGTCGTGTTGGGCGGCTGGCTACCAGATTGAAACGCGCTGGTCCGGCGGCAGGTAGAGATCGTCGTCTTCGGTTACGCCGAAGGCGTCATACCAGGCGTCGATATTCCGAACCACGCCATTGACGCGATACTGGTTCGGGCTGTGCACGCCACTGATCAGCCGGTTGCGCATGGAGTCCTCGGTACGGATGCCGCGCCAGACCTGGGCCCAGGCCAGGAAGAAGCGCTGGTCCGGTGAATAGCCATTGATCGCTTCGCCGCCGCCATGGTCCGCCAGATACATCTGGTAGGCGTGACGGGCGATGGAGAGGCCACCCAGATCGCCGATATTCTCGCCCATTGTCTGGTCGCCGCGAACACAGTCGCCTTCGACCGGACAGAAGCCGCTATACTGTTCCTGCAGGACAGCGGTCCGGTTTTCGAACTCGTGACGGGCAAAGTCCGTCCACCAGTTGCGTTGCAGCCCTGTTCCGTCAGAGCGGCTGCCCTGATCGTCAAAGCCATGACCCATCTCGTGGCCGATTACGCCGCCAATGGCACCGAAATTGACGGCCATGTCGGCATTGGGATCGAAGAAGGGCGGCTGCAGGATCGCGGCCGGGAAGACGATTTCATTGCGCTGGGACGAATAGTAGGCATTGACCGTCTGCGGGCTCATGAACCACTGCCACTGACGGATCGGGCCACCGAGACGGGACCGCGAATCTGCATGCCCCCAGTCGCGGACAGCATGGGAATTCGCGATCAGCTGGCCGGGCTCCACGTCTATCGTGGAATAGTCGCGCCACTGGGTCGGATAACCGATTTTCGGAATGAAGGCCTCGAGCTTGGCAAATGCTTCTGCCCGGGTCTCGTCATCCATCCATTCAAGGGTTTCCAGCCGGTCGGCGAAGGCGCGGCGGAGATATTCCACCAACTCGGTCATCTGGTCGCGATATTCCGGCGGGAAATACTCGTCGACATAGACCTGGCCGATGACTTCGCCGAGCTGTCCGTTGACATACTGGACGGCCCGCAGTTCGCGCGGACGCTGTTCTTCGGTGCCATTCAGGCGGCGACCGTAGAAGTCGAAGCTGGCTTGATCATAGGCCGCCGGCAGCATGGCCGTGTGACCGTTGATGTAGTGGAAGGCCAGATAGGAGCGGAAGGTTTCTACCTGGGTCTCGGAGAAGAGCATCGCGAGGCTTTGAACCGCCGTGTCATTGTTGACGATGATCTCGCTCTGATCTTCGGTGCCGTCCTCTTCAAGGAAGGCGATCCAGTCAAAGCCCGGAGCGAATTCGGTCAGTTCCTCGACCGTCATCAGATTGTAGTTGGCGATACGATCGCGTGCCTGCGCCGGGGTCCAGTGGATTTCGGCGATGGCCGTTTCCAGCGCCAGGATATCTTCTGCGCGTTCGCGCGCGCGGTCGATCCCGGCGCGGTCGAACACACCGGCGATATAGTCAACATAGGCTTCGCGGTGGCCCGGGAAGGGCTCGTCGTCGCGGAGATAGAAATCACGGTTGGGCAGGCCCAGTCCGGACTGGCCGGTTGAGATGACGTAGCGAGTTGGATCGCCAGGGTCGATCGTGACGCCGAGGCCGAACATGGAAATCTGCGACGGGCGACCGAACCAGCGGGCCACACCTTCATGCGTGTCCGTCGCCATGATGTCGTCGAGCGTGCCCTGCAGCGGGGTCAGGCCCAATTCCTCGATCCGGTCAGTGTCGAGGAAGTCATTGTAAAGCGTGCCAATCTGGTATTCGGCGGTGCCTGGCGCGGGATCGGTTGCCGCGGCGCGCTGAATGATCTGCTCGACGCGAGACTCGGTTTGCAGAAACAGCTCCGAAAAACCGTTGAGGCTCGAAAAGCCGGGCGGGAATTCAGCGGTGTCGATCCAGCCCTCGTTGACGTAGCGGAAGAAGTCGTCGCCCGGATCGACGGTTTCGGAGATATGCCGGGTTTCAACGCCCCAGTCGCCCAGAGCCGCCGACTGCGTCTCGGTCGCTGCCGTTTCGCTCTCTGCGGACGTATCCGTCATTGCGGTGTCGCTGCCGTCCGTCGCCGCCGTGTTGTCGGTAGCGGGGCCCTCGGCTTGCGGGCTGCAACCCGCGAGCAGAGCGACGGCCGCTACGCTTAACCAAAATCGTGACATTTACTGCCTCCCAAGCCTTCGAAAAATTCAATCCGGAGGCAAACTAGCGGCCTGAACCGGGGAGACAACTGAACAATGATTTAAGTATGGGTAGGGTCCAGACAGCAAAACGGCCCGACAGGACTGCCGGGCCGTTTCGAGTTTTCAGACTGGCAGAGTGTCTACCAGATGCTGACGCGCTGTTCGGGCGGCAGGTAGAGGTCGTCTTCCTCGGTGACACCGAAGGCGTCGTACCAGGCGTCGATATTGCGAACGACACCATTGACCCGGTATTGCGCCGGGCTGTGCGGATCGGCGCGCAGGCGGGAGACCAGCGTGTCGTCGGTCATCTTGGACCGCCATACCTGGCCCCAGGACAGGAAGAAGCGCTGGTCGCCGGTCAGGCCGTCGATCACCGGGGCTTCGCCGCCATGGTCTTCGAGATAATTGTGATACGCCTGATAGGCGATTGAGAGACCACCCAGATCTCCGATGTTTTCACCGAGGGTGAGTTGGCCATTCACGTTCTCGCCTTCGAGCGGCGAGAATTCATCATACTGGGCGACAAGAGCCTCGGTGCGGCCCTGGAACTGCTCCAGCGATGTTTCCGTCCACCAGTTGCGCAGCACGCCCTGGCCGTCCTGCTCGGCACCCTGATCGTCAAAACCATGGCCCATTTCGTGACCAATCACGCCGCCAATGGCCGCAAAATTGACCGCCGGATCGGCGAAGGGGTCGAAGAAGGGGGCTTCCAGAATCGCGGCCGGGAAGACGATCTCATTGCTGTCCGGATTATAGTAGGCGTTGACCGTTTGCGGGCTCATGAACCATTCCCACTCGCGGCGGGATTCGTTCAGGCGAGACCGGCTGTCGGCCCAGTTCCAGGCGCTGATCGCGCGAACATTGCCGATTAGGTCATCGTCATTGATCTCAATCGTGGAATAGTCACGCCACACATCCGGATAGCCGATTTTCGGCAGGAAGGCGTCGAGTTTGGCAAGGGCTTCGACGCGCGTGGCGTCATCCATCCAGCTGAGCTCGGCGATGCGTTCGGCAAAGGCTTCGCGCAGATAGCCGACCAATTCTTCCATCTGGGCCTTGTATTCGGGCGGGAAATGCCGCTCGACATAGACGCGGCCGATATTTTCGCCAAAGCGACCATTCACGAACTGGATCGCACGCAGGTCACGTGACCGCTGTTCCTCAACGCCGCGCAGTGTTCGGCTGTAGAAGTCGAAGCTGGCCTCGTCGAAGCGGGCCGGGAGCTGGCTCGTCTGGTTGTCGACGAAATGGAAGGCCAGATAGGAGGCCAGCACATCAACCGGTGTTTCGGCGAACAGCTGTGCCGACGCCTGAACGGCGGTATCGGTGTTGACTACGACGTCTTCGATGTCCGGAATCTGGAGGGCGTCGAAGAAAGTCTGCCACGGGAAGCCCGGCGCATAGGTGTCGAGCTCGTCGCGGGTCATTGGATGATAGTTGGCGACCGTCTCGCGGGCTTGTTCTGACGGCCAGTGGAGCTGGGCCAGCGAGGTTTCCATTTCCAGGACGTCGGCGGCGCGCTCGGCAGCGTTGTCGACGCCGGCCATCGTCAGAATATTCTCGATATAGGCGACATAGGCGGCGCGGTAGGCGACATAGCGCTCACCGTCATCGAGGTAGTAATCGCGGTTCGGCAGGCCAAGACCGGCTTGCGAGATATGGGTCAGATAGCGGTCCGGATTGCCGGAGTCCGTGCTGACATAAATCCCGATGGTGGAATTGTGGACCGGAAGGCCGAACCAGCGCGCAATGTCCTCATGGGTGGAGGAGGCGAGGACCGCATCCAGCTCGTCCTGGATCGGGGCGAGGCCCAGCTCTTCGATCCGGTCGGTATTCATGTAGCTGCGATAAAGCCCGCCGATTTGCTGCTGCGGCGTGCCGGCCGCGGCGTCAGAGGCGGCGGATTCCGCGATGATCGCGTTTACGCGCTGCTCGGATTCCAGATAGAGGTCGAGGAAGGCCCCGGCGGAGCTGAAGCCGGCCGGAATTTCGGCCGTGTCGAGCCAGCCTTCGTTGACATAGGTGAAGAAGTCATCGCCGGGCTCAACCGTGTCGCTGATATACCGGGTTTCAAGACCCCATTCGCCCAGCGCCGGATCACCTTCCAGCGCAGTCGTGGTTTCGGTTTCGGTCTGTGCGGCGGTGTCGACACTGGCGTCATTGGTGTCCGGCGTATCGCCTTGCGGGCTGCATGCGGCCAGCAGCGCGACGACGGCCACGCTGGTTAGAAATCGGGACATGTTTGCCCTCCCAGGCAGAAGATAAATGCAATGTGGAGGGCACGTTACCGATTCCCGGAAACCTGACAAATTAACAAAGCGGTCATCTACCAATCGAGGCGAAAACGAAAACGGCCCGGCATGACTGCCGGGCCGCTTCCTCATCCGTATGAAACGGAATCTACCAGATGCCGACGCGTTCTTCCGGCGGCAGGTAGAGGTCGTCGTCTTCGGTTACGTCGAAGGCCGCATACCAGGGGTCGAGGTTACGAACGACGCCATTGGTGCGGTATTGCGACGGGCTGTGCGGGTCAGTGACCAGACGCTGGCGCAGATTGTCGTCGCGATAGAGGCGGCGCCAGACCTGGGCCCAGGCGAGGAAGAAGCGTTGATCGCCGGTATAGCCGTCAATCACCGGCGCTTCGCCGCCGCAGCATTCGTCGAGATAGCGGTGATAGGCCGAATAGGCCATCTGCACGCCGCCGAGATCGCCGATATTCTCGCCCATGGTGAAGGTACCATTCACATTCATGCCTTCGATGGGTGAGTAGCTGTCATACTGGGCTCCCAGAGCGCCGGAGCGTTCTTCGAAAGCCGCATTGGTTTCGTCCGTCCACCAGTTGCGGATACGACCCGCTTCATCGAACTGGCGACCCTGATCGTCAAAACCGTGACCGATTTCGTGACCGATGACCGCACCGATACCGCCATAGTTGACGGCCGGATCAGCATTCGGGTCGAAGAAGGGCGGCTGCAGGATGCCGGCCGGGAAGGTGATCTGGTTCATCAGCGGGTTGTAGGACGCATTGACCGTTTGCGGCGGGTAGGGCCACGCACCGCGGTCCACAGGACCTTCAAGGTCTTCCAGTTGCTCGTTCCACTGGAATTCGTTGATGCGAACCAGATTACCGAACAGGTCGTCGGCTTCGATGTCGAGATCGGAATAATCCGTCCACTCGTCCGGATACCCAATACGCGGCTCGAAGGTCGACAGTTTGAGCAGTGCCTGCTCGCGTGTCGCCTCGTCCATCCATTCCAGATCGTTGAGGCGTTCCTCGAACGCAGCGGTCAGGTTGGCGACGAGGTCTTCCATCTGATCCTTGCTGGACGCCGGGAAGTGACGCTCGACATAGATCTGGCCAACGGCTTCACCCAGTGAACCACCAACGAGATTGACGCCGCGACGATCGCGCGGACGCTGTTCCTCGGTGCCGTTCAGCGTGCGACCGAACAGGTCAAAGCTGGCCGCATCGAACGCAGCGGGCAGGGCGTTGGTGTTGGCGTTGAGGATGTGGAAGGTCATGTAGTCCTGCCACACATCCACAGACGTATCGGCAAAGATCACGCCGGCGGCTTCAATCGCGCTGGGCTGGGCGACAAGGTAGGATTCCACACCGTCGAGACCGAGCGAGGTCAGACCGGCTTCCAGATTCAGCTGCGGCGCAAGCGCGGCGAGCTGATCGAGAGGCATCGGGTTGTAGATTTCCTGGATGTTGCGGCTGCGTTCCTGGGTCCAATGGGATTCTGCGATGCGCATTTCCAGGTCCATGATGGACTGGGCCTTGGACTCGCCGCCCTCAATGCCCGCCAGATCAAATATCTCGGCGATATAGGCGCGGTAGGCGTCGCGATATTCCTCGAAGCGCTCTTCCTCGTTCAGGTAGAAGTCACGGTCCGGCAGGCCGAGTCCACCCTGACCGACGAACACCGTGTAACGGGTCGTGTCGGCCGGATCGGGAATGATGCCCGCGCCAAAGGGTGACTGATGGTGCAGGGTCGCAAACAGGGCGGCAACGTCGTCGTGCGTTTCGGCCGCCGAGATTTCGTCAAGCCAGGGCTGGATGGGTTCCAGACCGCGTGCTTCGATCGTGTCGGTATCGATCCAGCTGGCATAGAGGTCGCCAACCTTCTGTTCGATCGTGCCCTGGGCCGGATTGGCAGACGCCAGGTCCGTGATGATGTTCTGGACCTGCTCTTCAGCTTCCAGGGCCAGCTCGGTGAACATGCCGTAGTTCGACAGGTCGCCCGGGATTTCCGTGGAATCGAGCCATGCGCCATTGGCATATTCAAAGAAGTCATTACCCGGATCGACCGCGGCATCCATGCCGTCCGTGTCGAAGCCCCAGGTGCCGAGTTCAGCGGCGGCCATGTCGGTCGTCGCGCTGTCATCGGTCATGCCGTCTTCGGAAACGGCCTCATCATTCACCGTGGTGTCGTCATTGGCGGCTTGCTCGCAGCCTGCGAGAAGCGCCAGGCAAACACCGCCCAATAGCCATTTTTTCATGTGTGTGGTCTCCATTTTGGCCGCAAGCGGCCCCCCGGTTGATGGCCCGACAGGTCGAGCCGTTCATGTGCATTCTATAACAATACCGCGTCCGACGCTGGCAGAAAATGTAGCTGGCGCGTGCGATCACACACGCGCCAGCTAAAGCGGGTTCGCTTATTCTGCGGGCTGGATGGTGCCCACATCGGTCTCGGGGCGGCCATCAGCGGTCTCGTGATAACCCGAACCGATGCCCGGCTGACGCTTGCCGGTGTAGAGCCCGACCACGCCGCGCTTGATGTCGACACCGATGGCATAGAGCGCCGGGACGAGCAGCAGGGTGAGGAAGAGCGCGAACACGACGGCGAAGCCGAGGGCGACGACCATGGGCTTGAGGAATTGCGCCTGGGTCGAGGTTTCGGCCATCATTGGCAGAATGCCCAGGAAGGTCGTCACCGAAGTCAGGATGATCGGCCGGAAACGCTGAACGCCCGCGTCGACAAGGGCCTGGAAGGCCCCGACGCCATTGGCCCGCAACCGGTTCACGAAGTCGACCAGCACCAGGTTGTCATTGATTACGACCCCGGCGGCTGCGCCCACTCCGAAGAATGAGAACAGCGCGAACGGCATGTCGAAGAGCAGGTGGCCGAACACCGCGCCTGAATAAGCGAAGGGAATGGCGATCATGATCAGGAGCGGTTGGGCGTAGGATTTGAACGCGACGGCCAGCAGGATGTAGATCCCGACCAGCACCAGCATGACAAGACGGGCCAGCTCGGCCATGAACTGGGCTTCGCCTTCGGCCTGTCCGGTCTCGACGCGGCTCACATTCGGGTGACGCTGCTCCCATTCCGCCCAGAAATTCTCGTCAAGACTGGAAGAGACCTCACCACGCGCTGCCGGATCGGTCAGCTCTGCACTCACTGAAATGGTCCGCATGCGGTCACGCCGGTTGATCCGGTTCAGACCGGGGGCGAATTCAACATCGGCGACGGCTGACAGCGGCACTTCGCGGCCATCGGCGGTCCGGATGCGGAAATTGCGCAAGGTATCCAGCGAGCGCCGGTCATCAGTCGGGAAACGCACCATGACGCGGACATCCTGACCATTGCGCGGCAGGCGCATGACTTCCTCGCCGTAGAAGGCCTGGCGGACCTGGCGCGTCACATCGGCGAGCGTCACCCCGAGTGCCTGGGCGTCGGGACGCAGCGAGAACTGCAGCTCCTCGGCCGAGGACTGGAGATTGTCGACCACGTCATAGAGCGTGTCGTAGGAACGCAGCTGGTCCTTCAGCTCGTCGGCGGCCAGGCGCAATTCACCCAGGTCGGGACCGGAAATCGCGAAGCGCAGACCCGCACCTCCATCATTGATGGTCGTGTCGAGGCGCACTTCCTCGGCGTCCGGGATCGGCCCGAGATATTCGCGAATGGTCTGGGCGACATCCCGCGTGGCCAGGGCACCGGGACGATCTTCCGGTTCGGCAAGGGTAATCCAGGCACGGACACGACCGTCTGTCGCCAGAGTGGACCGGCTTTCAATCATGTCATTGTCGTCTGGATATTGCTCCCGGTAATACTCCTGGGCCTGCTGTTCAGCCCGTTCGAGCTGGACGCGAACCTGTTCGGTGCGCTGCCAGGGTGTGCCTTCAGCCAGCTGAATTTGGACCTGGATGGTCTCGTTCTCGATTTCCGGCATGAAGACGGAACCCACATAATTGTTCGACACCAACATGATCGACGTCATGAACAGGCCGATGAAGAAGGACAGCGTCGAATAGCGGCGCTTGATGGCGAAAACGGCGACCGGGCGGTAGATGGTCCGCGCGAACCAGATCATCGAGTCGGCAATCGCCTGCTGCAGCTTGAGCAGCGGACCAAAGAAACCGGAATTGGTCTGCTGCTTCATGTGGGAGAGGTGAGCCGGCAGGATGAGCAGCGATTCAATGAGCGAGAAGCTCAGGGCCGCGATGACGACCAGCGAGATTTGCCGCGTGAACTGCACTTCCGGTCCGGACAGCATCATCCAGGGCGCAAACATCAGGATCGTGGTGATGACGGCGAAGACGACCGGCTTGGCCACCATCTGCGTACCGACAACGGCTGCCGTCAGCCCGGATTCGCCCCGTTCTACCCTATTGTGAATATTCTCCCCGACGATAATGGCGTCATCGACCACGATCCCGATGACGATCAGGAAGGCGAATAGCGACAGCATGTTCAGCGTGACGCCGAACATCGGCAGGACCAGCAGGGATCCGAGGAAGGCCACGATAATGCCGACCGTCACCCAGAAGGCCACGATGGGGCGCAGGAAGAGGATGAGCGCGATCAGCACGAACAGCGAGCCCCAGAGCGCGCTGCCCGAAATGGTATTCATGCGGGCTTCATAGGCTTCCGAATTGTCCCACCAGGGGGACAGCGTGACGCCTTGCGGCAGGTCAGAGCGCTTGCGCTCCAGATATTCTTCAACGCCATTGGCCGTGGTCACCACGTCCATGTTTTCACTGGTTTCCACGACAACAAGCGCCATCGGCTCACCATTGAAGGTGCCGACCAGATTGGCGTCGACAAAACCGTCGATCACGTTGGCCACATCGCTCAGGCGGATGGTTCCGCCCTGGGCGGTCTGGCGAACAATGATGTCGTTGAAATCTTCTTCGGTGTCGGCCAGCTGACGCGCGGTCAGGGACACGTCACCAATATCGGTGCGGACCTGGCCGGCGGAGGCATTGAGGGACGAGCTGCGCAGGGCGCGCGCCACTTCGTCAAAAGTGAGATTGTAACGGCGAAGGGCGGTCTCATCGACTTCGATGGATACTTCCTCGCCCAAGGTCGCCCAGACATTGACCAGGGATGCGCCTGGAACCTGGGAGGCCACTTCATCGCGGATTTCACGCGCAATGCGCTGCAGGTCACGGCGCGGGACATTGCCGTGAACGGCGAAGCCCACGACCTGGTCCTGATTGCGCCACTGGTTGACGATGGGCCGATAGGCGGATGGCGGCAGGTTGTTGACCGAGTTTACCTGCTGTTCGATCTGGTTGATGAAGGACTGCATATCGACGCTGCGAGAGCCTTCGATATTCACGGATGCACTGCCTTCACGCGCTGTCGAAGTGATCGTTTCGATGCCGTCGATGGAGGACACGGCTTCTTCGATCCGGACGACAATCTGCTCTTCCATTTCCTGCGGCGAGGCACCGGGCCAGGCCACCGACACCGTCGCACCCGAGAATGCGGCGGTCGGGAAGACTTCCCGGTTCATGGAGGCGTAGCCCATGATCCCGCCCAGGATGGCGACCAGCATCAACAGGTTGGCGGCGACGGAATTCTGGGCCCACCAGGCGATGATGCCCTTATGTTCCTTGTTGGAATCGTTGACTTCGTTCGGATCTGTCATCGCTGCCTCCCTGGCTCGCGGTAAAATAGTGCGTTAGTCGGCGCTGGCGACGGTTGAGGAGTCGTCGCCTTCGGCTGCGGAGTCGGCCTCTTCGCCATCTTCGCTGTCACCCTCTTCGGCATTGTCCGTTTCGATTACGGCCGAGCGGGACTCGATCACATCGCCATTCTGGTCGAAGGTTCGAATACGCATCCCGTTGCTGGCCGCCCGGATCGGCGACGTGATGACCATGTCGTTTTCATCGACACCGCCTGAAACTATCAGACGCTGGGGATTGGACGTGATCACATTGACGTGTCGCAGGCTCAGCGTGCCGCCTTCCTCTGCCACATAGACCTCGTTGGACCCACGCAGGGCCGAGCGCGGCAGGACATAGGCGTCGCTGACGGTCCGGCCGGTGATTTCGGCATCAACGAACAGGCCGACCGGGAGGGGCGAGCCATTGGCTTCGGCCGCGGCACCATAGGGGTCGTTGATCTGGACGATGGCGTAGAGAACGCGCGTCTGGGGGTCGATGGCGCTATCGGTGCGGACCAGCTGACCAATCCATTCGCGCCGTTGACCGGCGAGGACTGCCGACAGGACGACATCCGGGGCTTCCTCGGCATTGGCGGCCTGGAAGGCGATCGGAATATTCATCATCGACAACTGGTCGTCGGTGAGCGGCAGGCGGACCTGGACAATGTCCGTCGAGAAGACCTGTCCGAGACGGGCCCCCGGCGTGACATACTGGCCAAGATCCGCGCCCTTCGCCCGGACACGACCATCGAAGGGTGCGGTGACGCGAGTCCGTGACAGGTTGAGGTTGGCTTCCTGCAGCTGGGCATTGGCCGCTGCAAGGCCGGCGCGAGCCTGGGCCAGCTGGGGCTCACGCAGGGTCAGCGATGAGGCTTCGCCTTCACCCAGATCGGCCCACTCTTCAGCGGCCAGCTCGGCTTCCGCTTCTTCGCGAACGAGGAGCTGACGGGCCTGGGCGACCTGTGACTGGGCGCGGGTGACGGCGAGGCGATAGTCGGCATCGTCAATCTGAATCAGGGTTTCGCCCGCTTCGAAGAACCCGCCTTCAATGAAGTTCGGGTTCACATAGGTGATGCGGCCCGAGACCTGCGGGACCAGATCGATCTGGGTGCGCGGGCTGACCTCGCCTTGCGTGGAGACGCTGAGGACAACATCTGTTTGTTCCACCGGCGCGGCAAAGACAGCGACTGGCCGCGGTTCTGCGTTGGCGCGTTCCGGTCTTGGCGCATTGGCCGCCAGGAAGAAGAAAAACGCGGCGAAAACCAGAATCAGCACAATTGGAAGCCCAAACAACAGGGCGCGACCCAGGGATTTTGTCATGACAGTCTCCTAACCTTCCGTCGCGACGGTCGGCGTCGTGCGGTAATTTCCAGCGATGGCGAGATACAGATCGACGCGATTGGTGGCGCGTTCACGCCGGGCGCTGATCAGAAAGCTTTCAGAGCTGATGCGCCGGCTCTGGGCATCGAGCAGTTCAAAGATGGTGGCGACACCCGACGTGTATTGACGCAGCACGAGTTCCTCGGCGGCGGCGGCTTCTTCTGCTGCTGCTGTCAGGGCCTCAACGCGCTCGGCCAGGATGCGGTCGGCGTGGATGGCGTCTTCGGCTTCGCGCCAGGCGGTCAAAACCGTATTGGCATAAACAGCCAGCTGAGCGCGGGCACTGGCCAGGGTCCGGTCGCGTTCAGCGCGCAAGGCCCCGCCAGAGAAGATCGGTGCGGTCAGATTGCCGATCAGCGATCCAATCAGTGCATCGGAATCGATCAGGTCGCCCAGATCCAGCCCGCTGGTGTCCGCCGAGCCAGTCAGTGACAGGCGTGGAAGGAGCGCCTTGCGGGCTTCGGAGGCGCGATAGCCGGCAGAGGCGAGGCGTGCTTCAGCGGCGACAACATCCGGGCGTCGCGCCAGGAGGTCCCCGGGGGCACCGACACCGGCGAGCGGGCCGAGTTCCGGCAGATCAACGTCATGCGGCAGTTCGCCGTCAGGATATTCACCGAGCAGTATTTCAAGGCTGCGCGCGGCTGCAGCTTCCGTGCGCAAGCGGGAGGCCAGTGCAGCCTGGCTTGACGCCAGCGCGCTGCGCGCGGTGCGGACATCGGAGGAGCGTGAAACGCCGCGCTGGAAGCGACGGTCGACCAGGGACAGGGATTGTTCCTTCGTCTCCACGTCAAACGCGGCCAGCTCGCTTTGCAGGCGCGCCTCGATCAGGAAGAACCAGCCTTTTGCAACGGATGCTGCGACCGACAGGCGGGCGGCCTGGAGATCGGCTTCGGAAGCGCGCGCGTCGGCCAGCCCGGCCTGTGCGCGGTCGCCAAGACGACCCCAGATATCGGCTTCCCAGGAAACACTTGCTCCGAGCGTATAGGTGGTCGAGCTGCCGGCATTGGCTTCGCGCTGTGTTGCTCCGCCCGATGCCCCGATTGACGGCATACGGCCCGAATTTGCGGACCGGGCGCTGGCCAGCGCGGCATCGTAGCGCGCGACGGCCGCGGCCAGATTGTAGTTGGCGGAGTCGGCCTGGGACACCAGGCGCGCCAGCGCCGGGTCGTTGAAGCTCGCCACCCAGTCATCCAGCTGGTCAGCGGACAAATCAGGCGCGGACGTCCAGACCGGAGCCGGCGTCACACCGGCGTCCGTCGAGGCAAACGGCGGCGCACTCGCACACGACGTCGTCAGCAGGGCCGTGGAGGCCAGAAGAATATATAGCTTTGGCATACTGCGTCCTTGATGCCCTGATCCCTCAATTCGGATGCACCCTATGTGCGATTAGATGAATGTCAACAAATTTTTATCGAAAAACGCTAAATCCATAGCGAATGCCGTGAAATGCTTCACGATTTTCGAGATGTAAATTTGGTAATGATCATCTGCCGCCAGGTATCGGGAATGGCTCGCACGAGGCCTGTCCCCGTGCCATAAGGCGCGCAGTACGACATGAATATGGCGAGAGCGAGTGAACTTTGAGCAATAGTCGACAGGTCGAACCGGCCACG
>TARA_R110002073_G_scaffold139096_1_pt1 | contig 22550 bp, 18 predicted proteins | sample TARA_R110002073 | Tara Oceans TARA_R110002073 (sample SAMEA4397174) | marine metagenome | biome: Polar Biome; feature: [DCM] deep chlorophyll maximum layer (ENVO:01000326); material: water (ENVO:00002006), including particulate matter (ENVO:01000060) such as... | depth 40 m | reverse complement strand
CAGGACAACCAGGGGTTTATGCTTTATTTGCCAACGGCGTAAACGACGCCAGCTGGCGTGATGCCCTCGATCTTCTAAAAGAACAAATGTTGGGTATCAATACATCTTTGTTTACAGAAGAAAGCTTATTGAAACAGGCTAATGAATTTATTGTTGAACGTTTAGACGAAGCGGAACAATGCCTCCGTGATTTACACCACCTGTGTCAGCATGGGCATTTTGCTTTGGATATTCATCTACAGACGGTTAGAGAGATGTTGGCCAGTATTGGCGAAGCACATAGCGCCTGGAACATGACGCATTTGCTACAACAAGAAGGCATAAACGCCTGCTTTGTAGACTTGACTGGCTGGAAGTCAAAGAGTCATACCTCGTTGGATCAACGTATACAAACCGCATTCAATCACCTGGATCTCAAACAACAGTTACCCATTGTGACCGGTTACAGCCACAGCGAAGCAGGGCTGATGTCGAGTTACGATAGGGGTTATAGTGAAATGACCTTTAGCCGTATTGCGGTATTAACAAAAGCGCACGAAGCCATTATCCATAAAGAGTTTCATTTATGTAGCGCTGACCCAGCACTAATCGGAAATGACAATGTCGTACCGATAGGTCGTACCAACTATGATGTAGCCGATCAGTTAGCTAATCTTGGTATGGCAGCAATTCACCCGAAGGCGGCCAAAGGCTTGAGACAACATAATATTTCGCTCAGGGTTAAAAACACCTTCGAACCGGATCATGCCGGGACACTGATCACCAGTGATTACATTAGTCGCGAACCCTGTGTAGAAATTATCGCCGGTTGTACGGGAGTCTATGCCATCGAAGTTTTCGATCAGAACATGACATCCAACATTGAATATTATGATCAGGAGATCCTGCATATCATCCAGCGTTTTAAAGGTCATGTCATATCGAAAGATATCAACGCTAATACCATTACCCATTATCTGAAAACGAATTTAAAAACCATCAAACGTATCCGGCGTGTACTCGAAGAAAAATTTGTTGAAGCAGAAGTGAATCAACAAGAGGTCGCGATAGTTTCAGCCATAGGTAGTGATATGCAAGTACCCGGCATTCTGGCAAAAACAGTTTCTGCCCTGGCTGATAATAATATCAGTGCATTGGCTGTCCACCAATCTATGCGGCAAGTCGACATGCAATTCATCGTCAAAGAGACAGACTATATCAATGCGGTAAAGAGTCTTCACTCATGCCTGGTAGAGATTTACGATCATGGCAAGGCCATTTGTCTTGCCTCTTGATGGACCAAAACGATCAGAAACAGTGTGCTGAAACTGCCTTATTACCAAGAAGGTTATCGTGCGTGTATCAGTAACAGACACCGTCGCATAGCCGGTGTTGCACGGTAGATGATTTTTAGTTTCTTATTTTTTCTTCTACTCTTCGTCCTGGTAGGTGTAAGTTCTTACCTGCTTAGTAATCGAACTCGGCAAGATTACTACCTGGCCAGCCACACAATGCCCGCATGGTTGGTTGGGCTTTCTGCTGTCGCTACCAACAACAGTGGATATATGTTCATCGGTGTGATTGGTTATACCTATACCACCGGCCTCTCCTCTATCTGGTTGATGTTTGGTTGGATTATCGGTGATTTTCTGATGTCTACATTCGTTCATGCGCAAGTACGCGATGTCGCAGCAAAAACCAATGAAGACAGTTACGCAGGCCTGCTTAGTCATTGGGGAGGCACGCAGTTCCAATTATTTCAACGCGTAGCCGCGATGATTTCATTGATCTTTCTAATGGCATATGCCGGAGCACAATTTGTCGCTGGCGGCAAAGCGTTACGCGTTCTACTTGATTGGCCTACCTATGGTGGTGCAGTCATCAGTGCTTTCCTGGTGATGGTCTATTGCTTTGCCGGGGGCATTCGCGCATCCATATGGACTGATGCTGCTCAATCTATGGTTATGATAATCTCCATGGCACTATTGCTAGTAGTAGCAACCACTTCATTAGGAGGGGTTCAATCAACAATAGTACAAATGCAGGCTGTTAATGGTTTTCTTGATTGGTTTCCACGAGATGACTCGTTGGTTTTTCCGGGGCTGGCTGGCGCATTCTTATTCGCATTTGGTTGGATGTTTGCGGGCATGTCTGTCATCGGGCAACCCCATATCATGGTTCGGTTTATGACCTTAAGTTCGAACCATAAGATGGCGCATGCCAGGTTATGGTACTACACTTGGTTTACGCTTTTCTACATCATCACAACTTGTGTTGGCATGCTCTCCAGAGTTTATTTATCAGATATAGGAAGCTTCGATGCTGAACTGGCACTACCTACAATGGCACTCCAATTATTTCCTCCCGTGCTGGTTGGGCTAATGCTAGCGGGTATGTTTGCCGCCACCATGTCGACTGCCGACTCTCTAGTATTAAGCTGTTCGGCATCGCTTACCCATGATCTATTTCCTGGTAGGAAAGAAAAAACCTGGGTTTTAAAACTGGCGACCGTCGCCATCACCTTATTATCTTTAAGTTGGGCTTTGCTTAATGAGCAAAGTGTCTTCAATCTAGTTATCATGGCTTGGTCAACATTAGCCAGTGCTTTTGCCCCTGTCCTGATTGTACTTGCCCTTAATGGCAGGCCGTCTCAAAAAACGATTTTGACCATGATGTTTAGTGGAATATTCGTCGCATTAACATGGCGTTGGCTTGGTTTGCATGTCAAAGTATATGAAGGGATGCCCGGCATGTTAATGGGTCTGTTAATTTTCTGCGTCAGTCATGTGTTTAGTACGCAGCAAACCAAGTTGGCAAAAACAAAGTCATAAGACACCGGCTATGCAAACAGGCTTTCTCAATGAAAATATCACCAACGTTCATCTACACTTCCTTACCTACTTTCGTAAAGGATAATATTGTCTATGAATGATTTACCCACCGAAGAGAACCCAAATGAAGGTCAGGATGACTTAAACATTACCAAAAAACTGGAACAAGGGTTTAATCAGATCCTGCATCCCTTCCAATCGTTTATTCAGGATGAAATCACCGGCAGCGTTTTGTTACTCATCTGCACCATCGCTGCATTAGTCTTGGCCAATTCCGATTATGCACAAGCATATCAAGCATTGATACACACGAAAATCGGCTTGTTTGCAGGAGATTGGCGTTTCGAAAAAAGTGTACACCACTGGATCAATGACGGGCTGATGTCACTATTTTTTTTCGTATTGGGTTTAGAAATAAAACGTGAGTTTCTTGTAGGTGAGTTAAAAAACCCGGCACAATCAATCACCGTGATTGCCTCCGCATTAGGTGGTATGTGTGTGCCTGCCCTCGTTTATTACGGATTCAACGCCGGATCAATCGGCGTGTCAGGGTGGGGAATCCCCATGGCAACCGACACGGCATTTGCTATAGGGGTCTTGGCGTTACTACGCAAGCATGTACCACCAGCGTTAACTACTTTCCTAGTGGCGCTCGCTATCATTGACGATATTGGGGCCATACTCGTGATTGCCCTGTTTTATACAGACATGATTTCGACAGCACATATATTGTTAACCTTCAGCATCATTATGCTTTTGTTTATCTGCAACCTTATCGGCATCAGAAGACCATCCTTTTATTTAAGTATCGGAATCATTGCCTGGCTGACAGCATTGGGATCGGGCGTGCATGCCAGTATCATCGGTATCCTGGTAGCAATAACGGTTCCCGCACGTCCCGTACACAGCCCTTCCTGGTTGTTAAAACAGACGCGAAAACTCACGCGTGTTATCCGTGAACGCGAAGTTAAAAAAGCAGATGATGAAACGATACTCGCGGATGATAAGCAACATAACGCAGCGGAACTGTTACGTGAACGAGCCGAGCAAGCGACCACTCCACTGCGTCGTTGGGAACACGCATTGCAACGACCGGTTGTCCTCTTCGTCCTGCCAATATTTGCTCTGGCTAATGCGGGTATTCCATTTGAGATGTCCACCTTAGTATCGCAATTAGCAAACCCGGTTTCACTGGGCGTCATTATGGGTTTACTCCTTGGTAAAGGATTGGGGATCACTATGTTTGGTTGGCTTGCTGTGCGTAGCGGCCTTGGTCGCTTACCCACAGGGATGACACTTCAACATATCCCGGGGATCGCCTTGCTTGGAGGTATCGGATTTACCATGTCGACTTTCATCGCTACTCTGGGTTTTGCACAGGATCCACAACTGCTCTTAATTGCCAAAACAGGTATTTTAGTAGGTTCTTTAATGTCCGGCGTGGCGGGTTACATCTGGCTACGGTTCTATTGTAGAAAGCCCGGGGCATAAGCTGCGAAGTTTCAAACTACAAGCTGTTTAAAACAGCTTTAATATAAATTGAAACTTCGTAATGTAAACTTAAATTTTAAATTATATTATTGTCCTAATAAGATCATAATTCATTAACAAAGTATTCTTAAATCAACTGACACAATGCAAACAATCTTGATTAGCATCACCAGCTTATTAGTTGGTATAAGTATATTATTGCTCGGCCATGGGCTGACCAACACCCTGCTGACATTACGGGCGGCCACAGAAAACTATCCGGATAGTCAAATCGGGTTGATAATGTCATCTTACTTTGTCGGCTATATCTTAGGCAGTCTTTATTGCCCAGGCTTAATCAACCGTATTGGGCATATTCGTGTGTTTGCGGTTGCAGCTGCAATCTGCGGAAGCATCGTTATTGCGCAGGGCCTATGGGTAAACCCTGTCTTTTGGATACTAGCACGCATGATCTATGGTGTGTGCATTGTTGCTTTCTACTTCGTGGTCGAAAGCTGGCTCAACACCCGAGTAGATAATACTTATCGCGGTCGCATCTTCGCGGTCTATATGGTGGTTAACCTTTTGGCAATGGCAGCAGGTCAACAGTTATTATTGGTTGGTGACATACGGCAACTGGAATTGTTCGCCATCGCAGCAGCATTGTTTAGCCTAAGTTTGGTGCCAATAGCATTGACACGAATGTCACAACCAGAACCCGTTGAAAAACCAAAAATTGATATCAAACATTTATATGAAGTCTCCCCTATTGGTTTTGCAGGATGTTTTGCCGCTGGGTTGGCCGGTAGTGCGTTCTGGACAATGAGCCCCCTGTTTGCTTATCAAGCGGGTCTAACGACATCAGCCGTTGCCGCTTTTATGAGTGCGACGATTATTGGTGGAGCCTTACTACAATGGCCTGTAGGACTGTACTCTGATAAACATGATCGACGTAAAATATTAGCGATTATTAGTTTTGCGGCAACTTTATTTGCCATAATTTCAGCCTTTACAAACCAGTTCTCTATGCCAATCATGTTGACGGTTATGTTTTTCTATGGCGGTTTGTACTTTGCTGTTTATCCACTGAGTGTGGCATTGACTAATGATCAGGCAAAAGAGGGTGACTTTGTTAATCTTACCGGTAGTTTGTTATTAGTGTATGGAGTGGGCTCAACCATCGGACCGTTACTTGCTGGTTTGTTAATACAATTATTAGGCCCCTATAGCTTGCCGTCATTCTATGCGGTATGTTGGCTACTGCTTGGGTTGTTTGTGATTTACCATATTAAACAATCAGGTGCTATTCCAATAGATGATAGTAATAATTTCACGCCGATGATACGTACCTCACAGGCAGCATTGCAAACTCAGTCTGAAACAGAATCGGAGTCCGTCTAAAGAGTTTATTATCAAAAGAAAAAAGAGTGACTATTGGGATCTGCTCTGCAGCGATGCGCATATTAATAACGACTTTATTCAATATCACATGTAGTCGTATCGCACTATCTAGTCTGGCGTTACTGTTTCAAGAATAGTGCCGTTAGTTTCTTCAATGAGTGCTGTGATTAAGTCCAACTGTTTTAACAACCGTATTTTATCAATTGAACGTAACACAATATTCACGCCTAGTTTGCCACGCTTGAAGTAAGGGTAACTGCCGATACTTACTTCTGTACAACCGTCCTGAATTCTGCTCATCCCTGCTGCGAGTTTACTCTCTGTCAGATTAGTGCTAACACTCGCTGTTAAAATCGGAGGGCCACCGGTTAACCTATCTGTTAGACCGTCAAGCATCGCTTGCATAATTTTTGGAACACCCGCCATAATGAAAACATTCTCAATCTGTATACCAGGTGCGCCGCTAACAGGGTTATCAATCAGCGTTGCGCCTACTGGAATGTCAGCCATTTTTAATCGCGCCTCAGTCAGAGCGCCTGCCTCATAATAGCTTTCCATAGTGGCAACTGCATCCGGATGACGTACGAGTTTTACAGAAAATGCCTTTGCAATAGATGCTGTGGTTATATCATCATGTGTCGGGCCTATACCACCAGTAGTAAAGACGTAATCAAATTTATTAGAATAAGCGCTTACTCTTTCAATAATTGTTTCTTCGTCATCAGGAATCACGATAACCTCGGTCAAAACAATACCAAGCTTCTCAAGTTTTTTACCAATATAGGCAATATTTTGATCTTGGGTACGACCTGACAATATCTCATTGCCAATGATAATAACGCCTGCCGTTTTTTGTGTTTCGTGAATGGGCAATCTGTCGCTCATGTTAAGTTAAGTGAGCAGTAGAGAATACTACATTCGAATGAATACAAGAACGCCACTTATCAATGCCAGACTAGATCTAATCGACATATACTAAAGGCAGGATTTACAAACTACATTAAGCAGCTTGTACGGGGATATGATCTTTTATTCGTGAGATATTGTTTTCCGCATCAAGATACACCAAGGTTGGTTTAAACTTGCTCATCTCGTTTTCATTTATTTTGCCATAGGCACAAATAATAACGCGATCTCCAGGGTTGGCTTTATGTGCTGCCGCACCATTTACGGAAATAATACGAGAATCATCTTCAGCGCGAATTGCGTACGTGGTGAAGCGTTCCCCATTAGTGATGTTATATATATCGATCTGTTCATATTCATGAATACCCGCCTTATCTAGCAGGGCACCATCTATGGCGCAAGATCCATCATATTCAAGCTCAGCATGTGTCACACAGGCCTGATGTAATTTTGTTTTTAGAACTGTAATTTCCATAATATTTGTAAGCTTACCAATTTAAATGTGGATATCACCCAAGATTTAATGGGGGTCAATCATAGGATTGCACTGCAACATTGTCAATTAATCGGGCTTTTCCTAACCATGCCGCCGCTAAAACTACAAGCTTTTGATTTATAGGTGTTTTTAGTGTATTTGAATCGCATACCCTGAAATATTCCGGTTTAAACCCGGCTTCTTTTAACGATGAAATCGCATTTATTTCAAGATTTTCATAATTTGATTCACCTTTTTTTATGGAATCAACAACTTCAATTATAGCCTTAAATAATAATGGTGCTTTTTGACGTTCGGCTTCTGTCAGGTACACATTACGAGAGCTCATTGCCAGACCGTCTGTTTCGCGCATCGTAGCCGCCCCAATAATTTCTATCGGCAGGTTAAGGTTTGTTACCAGACTACGTATCACTAATAATTGCTGATAATCCTTTTCACCAAACACGGCGATATCCGGTTGGACGATATTGAATAGTTTGCATACTACCGTTGCAACGCCTTTAAAATGCCCTGGACGATACTCACCACAATAGATCGAATCAAGCTCAGGTACGATCACTTCTGTTGTGATCTGAATACCCTTTGGATAAACCTCATCCATATCAGGTATAAAAACGAGGTCAACATTTAGATTTTTCAAATACTCAAGGTCGGCGTCTAGTGTACGCGGGTAATTCTCAAAATCTTCGCCAGCAACAAATTGCGTTGGATTTACAAAGATACTAACAACAACATAGTCTGCTAATAATTGTGCTTGTTTTACGAGTGATAGATGACCTTGATGCAAATTGCCCATAGTAGGCACCAACGCAATTTTCTTACCGGCTTTAGATGCTGCGCCTAACTTCTCCCGAAGCCCCTGAATTGTTTCTAGTCGTTCCATTATTCGTATGAATGCAAAGCACCCGGAAAAGACTTATCTTTAACTGCGGCAACGTAATCTTTTATTGCCTCCGCTATGGATCCTTTGCCAATAAGAAAGTTTTTGGAAAACTTAAACTCCTTATCGCTTAAGCCCAACATGTCATACACCACCAAAACTTGCCCATCGCAATCTACACCTGCACCAATACCTATAACCGGGATTTCCAATATGCCACTAACTTCTGCAGCAACCTTCGCGGGCACACACTCCAACACTAAACAGCTCGCACCCGATGTTTGTAATGCGATGGCATCCTGTTTAAGTTTCTCTGCTTCTGCCGCCGTCTTTGCCTGTACTCGATAGCCACCTAATTCGTGGACTGACTGAGGCATTAATCCCAAGTGTCCACAAACAGGAATACCTTCTTGCGTGATCCGCAAAATGGTTTCACTTATTTCTGCCCCGCCTTCTAACTTAACCATGTCAGCATTACCTTCACTGACCAAACGTTTTGCATTCTCCAACGCCAGTGTTGGTGAGGTATAACTTTTATAAGGCATATCACTGATCACCAGGGCGCGTTGACACTCCTTGCTTACCAAGCCAGTATGATAAACCATGTCAATCATGGTTACGTTTAAGGTTGTATCATCTCCATGCAAGACCATGCCTAGAGAATCACCAACAAGTAAAACGTCCACGCCTGTTTTGTCTTGTAGTTTTGCAAAACTGGCGTCATATGAAGTTAAACAGGCGATCTTTTCACCTGTTGATTTCATTTGCTTTAGCGTCGTTATGGTAACTTTCTTTGTCATAATTCAATCGGGTTGAAATAGTGTCTGCCCGGGGGAAGTCGTCTGATGTGTTCCAGTAAAAGATTATAGTCTCTATCATTACCAGACAGATCAAAATCATTCGTATTTACAATTAACAATGGTGCCGTTGTGTAATGATAAAAAAATTCAACATAAGTCTCGGATATCTTTTTAAGATAATTTCGGTTCATTGGTTGCTCATAGTCATGACCGCGTTCAACTATACGTTGCATCAAAATATCTACAGGCGCTTGTAGATAGATGACAAGATCAGGCACCGGTGAATCCAAAGTGAGCCTGTCATACACCTGATGATATAACGATAGTTCATCATCATCTAATGTAACAGAGGCAAACAACTTATCTTTTTCAATCAAGAAGTCGGATACCTGGACGGGCTTAAACATATCTGTTTGTCGCAAAGATTCCAGTTGCTTGGCGCGTTGAAACAGAAAGAAAAGCTGTGTAGGTAAGGCGACTGACTTTGGATCGGAATAAAAACGCGGCAAAAACGGGTTTTCTGCTGCAAGCTCCAGCATCAGTTCAGTATCAAATGTTTTTGCCAGTCGTTTGGCTAATGTTGTTTTACCTACACCAATCGGCCCTTCAACAACAATATAATCTGGATGACCCTGCTTCATGATATTAATTTCAGTTCAGTTTGATCTACCTTTAAAACCAGATCAGTTACTAAACCTTTTCCTGGAATAATACATTCAGGCTCGATTTCAGCTAGCGGTACTAACACAAATGAACGGTGACATATCTCTGGATGAGGAATCGTTAGTCTTTCATCATGAATAATATGATCACCAAACAATAATATATCCAGATCCAGTGTTCTTGGGCCCCAGTGCTGCTTACGTTCCCGACCATGAGCATTTTCAATCGCTTGCAATCTATCCAGTAACGTTATCGCATCAAGATCCGTTTCAAGCTTCACGACCGCATTAATATAATTGTCCTGATCTTGTGGACCAATAGGCTTACTTTCATAAAAAGAGGATGCACTAATCATTTGCGTAGATTGTATCTCGCCGAATGCATCTATGGCAGAACTAATATTCTGATCAGGTGATACATGATCTCTCCCCAGGTTACTACCCAGGCCGATATAAACAGTAATCATGAATCAGTCGGTTTTTTACTTCGGTTCTTACGCGGACGTCGTCGCGATCGAGGTTTATGGTATCCAGACTTTATTTTATCTTTACCGGCCAAAGGTTCGTTCTGTTGTTCTTTTGTCCAATAGTCTACAAATTCATCCAGAGGCTCTCCTGCCTGAGAGCGTAATAATAAAAAATCAAAAGCTGCACGAAATTTTGGATGCATTAATACCCGTATTGCACGTTTTTTGGTTCGCTTCAACCTGACTTGTAAGGACCATATATCACGCGCCATATGCGTAAAACGTCGCGGCATAGCCGTGCTTAAAATTTGTCTTGAGATCACAGTATCGCCTGCCAATTGCACTGCTTCTATTTCTGACAGGCCATTAGCAATATGTTCATCAGCGATAACTCGCATAGGCTCCCATAATAACGCCGCTAATAAAAATCCGGGCGCAACTGAATTACCTTCGTTGATCCTTTGATCTGTATTTTTCAATGCCTGCATAATAAAAGTATGCGGGTAGTCACGTTCCTGCGTATCCAGTAATTTGTCCGTCTGTGGAAACAAGTACTGAAATAAATTGTAATGTCGTAACGACTCGAAAGTTTGCAGGGCGCTACCACCCAAAAATAACTTAAGCATCTCTTCAAATAAACGAGCCGCCGGGATATCTTTTAATAACGCCGCATATTCACCGATGGGCTGTTCCGCTTCCGGGTGAATCCTCAAACCCAATTTAGATGAAAAACGAATAGCACGAAGCATGCGTACAGGGTCTTCTATATAACGCTGCGCCGGATCACCTATCAATCTTAATTGGCCTGCTTCGAGATCTTTTACGCCACCAACATAATCAACGATTGAAAAGTCTTTTATATTGTAAAACAACGCATTGATTGTGAAGTCCCGCCGCCAAACATCGTCATCAATATCACCATACACGTTATCACGGATTATCCTGCCATCTTCACTATGACCCTCGCCTTGATCAGAGACGTGATGTGGGGCTCGAAAAGTGGAGACCTCGATCAATTCATCACCAAAGCGGACATGCGCTAAACGAAAGCGACGCCCAATTAATCGACAGTTGCGAAATAACTCCCTTATTTGCTCAGGTTTCGCATCAGTAACAACATCAAAATCCTTGGGTTCTCTACCGAGCAAGATATCGCGGACACCGCCACCGACCAAATAAGCCTTATATTCAGCATTCTTTAGGCGATACAGCACCTTCAAGGCATTCTCACTAATCGATGTTCGAGAGACCGTGTGTTGATCGCGACTAATAATGGTTGGTTTGGGTTTCAGCTGGGTAACTTTTTTCGATTTATCAGGGATTGTCATTTAAAAATATTATATATTGAGGACGCTTTAATGTTCCTTATAATAACCCAGTTCAATACCCATTGCTCCCTTCGTCTAGTGGCCCAGGACGTCGCCCTCTCACGGCGAAAACACGAGTTCGAGTCTCGTAGGGAGCACCATAATATAGCAATGGTTTCAAAACTTATGATTAGTTATTTTAGGGACTTATCGCCTAATTTTTTATGGTCCCCGGGAAACTCTGTATTTTTCGTTTCTCTAGAAATCGTCATTCACTGTTTACCGGTAAACAGCAAATCAACGTTCCCCCCGTACCTTTAATTCAAGTTTAAGTTGACCATGGCTCTCTATAGCCTCCATGATCAAGGCAGCCTTGATTATGGAGGCTATATTCGTTTATAGTATAAGCAACCATTAATATAGAGACTGATCCAATGGAAATAGCAAATAGATCCGGTGGTTATATAACGCAGTCAAATGGCTATAGAGCGTTCATTCCTAATCCATTACCCCCGGTACCGCACATAGAAATAGATGATGAAATGCAGACATTACTATCAAAAGCTGACCGTGCGCTTGGTAGGCTGGATGGTTCTATACAGACATTACCCGATCCGCATCTATTTGTAATAATGTATGTCCGGAAGGAAGCTGTTCTATCAAGTCAGATAGAAGGAACCCAAAGCTCGCTTAATGATTTGTTAGAAGCTGAGGCTAAAATTTTTGATACTTCTCGACCAAAAGATGTAGATGAAATCGTAAATTATGTAAGCGCGATGAATTATGGCTTGTCTCGGCTAGAAGAATTACCGCTATCAACTAGATTAATTAAAGAAATACATACGCGGTTACTTCAAGGCGCGAGGGGACAATATTTACAGCCTGGAGAATTACGTACTTCTCAGAATTGGATAGGAGCAAGAAATTGTACTTTGAGTGAAGCGGTATTCGTTCCACCTCCTCCGCATAGCGTACCAGAATGTTTATCGGACTTAGAAAAATTTTTGCATGATGAAGCTCCACTCCCATTACTAATCCGTATAGGACTAGCACATGCTCAATTTGAAACTATTCACCCATTCCTAGACGGTAATGGTCGTGTTGGTCGTTTACTTATAACTTTCCTTTTATGCCAACAAGAAATACTTCAAAAACCAGTTCTCTATATATCTCATTATTTTAAAAAGAACCGAGAGCATTACTATGAATTACTACAATCAATTAGAGATACTGGAGATTGGGAGACTTGGTTAAAGTTTTTTTTAAATGGCATTTCTGACGTAGCAAAAGAGGCTACAGAAACAGCAAGAAAAATTGTGGATTTAAGAGAAAAACATAGACTATTAATCACGCATAACTTTGGGCGTGTAGCTGGCAACGGATTAACGATATTAGAACAACTCTATCAAACACCCATTATTACTGTGAGCGACATTGGAAGAATTTGTGGCGTTAGTTATCAAGCAGCAAATAATCTAATGAATAAATTTATTGAAGACGAGTTACTAGTTGAAGTGACAGGGAACATTAGAAATAGAAGATTCAGATATGGATCTTACATCAACTTATTTAGCAATTAACCCATTTTTTACATATAGACTCCCCAGCTATGTATATCTACCAATTTAATATTTAGGCAGCGCAAATGAGTGCAACATTCAATATATATTGCGATGAATCCTGTCACATAGGACATGACCATATACCCGTCATGGTTTTAGCGCTATATGGCGCCCTAAAATATCAACAAAAAATTAGTCCTGAATAATCATTTCTCGCTTGACGAAGACGGGGAAACCGCCGATCCCCAACTGCCACCCAAGGCTTTATACAGGGCGACCAATGCCAAACCAGTCTCGGTCTCACTTTGTGCAAGTTGATCCTGCAACTCCAATAACTGTCTCTCTGCATCCAATACGTTGAGAAAACTATCGATACCATTACTGTAGCGAACGCGCGCTAGTTCTATCGCCTCCGCAGTTGATTCTGCTGCAATTTGTAAATGTGATTGTCGTTCGCGTGCCTTGGTAAAGCGAACCAAAACATTTTCTGTTTCTTCGAGCGCGGCTAATACCGTTTTTTCATAAAATACCAATGCACCTTCCGCAGTCGCATCAGCAGCCCGAATACGCGCGCGTACCCGACCTAAATCAAATGCAGGCCAAAACAAAGAAGGCCCGAATGACGCAGCCCTGTATTGGTCTTCACCCAAGTCAGAAAGCGATGTTGTAGTATAGCCCACACTACCGATAAGACTAACACGCGGAAACAAATCCGCTGTCGCAACGCCAATACGTGCCGTAGCAGCAGCGAGCCTACGTTCGGCATTTAGAATATCCGGTCGTCGACGCAATAGATCTGCCGGTGCGCCTATGTTGAGTAATTCAGGCACATCGGGCAGTGACTTAAAAGTTGAAAGTAATGTGCGTAATGCGCGAGGCTCTTCGCCAACCAATACACTCAAACGATGAACAGTGCGCATGATCTCGGTCTCAAGTAACGGAATGCTGGCGAGAGTCGATTCCAATTGTGCCTGTGAACGCACGATATCAAGGTTCGTTCCAAGACCACCCTCTGTAATCGAACGCGTCAGATCATAAGTGCCACGTTGATTAGTTGCATTTTCTTCTGCTACCTTTAAACGATATTGAGCACCGCGTAATTCAAGGTAAGTGCGCGCCACCTCTGCAGTCACAATCACATGAACATTTCTCTGTTCAGCGACGATGGCATCATAATCTGCCGCCAATGCTTCGATAGAACGCTTTACACGTCCAAAAAAATCTAATTCCCAACTAGCATCCAATGCCACATCGTAAAATGTATTCGTTCGATCAAAATTCGAACCAGTACCTTGACTACGTGCGGCACTGGCTTCTTCATGAGAAATACTACCTTCGCTAGTGACAATCGGATACTGCTCGTAGCGTCCTTCACCCAATAATGCACGCGCCGCGTTAACATTGGTCTCAGCTAAACGAAGATCATGGTTATGTGCAACAGCTTGTTCAATCAGTTGATTTAAGGTGTCATCTTGAAGTCCACGCCACCATTCAACTTCTGTAGCAGCAGCGGAATAAAAACTACTATCTTCCGTTGCAAAGTCAGTAGGCACCGTCGTTTCAGGCAGCGTATATTCAGGCCCAACAACACAACCCGCACACAGTACGAAAAAGACGAATAAAACGGTAGATGATGCTGTTCGATTAAATAACATTAATGACTTTCCTTGCTGTTCGATGTTGCATTTTTCAAAACGATGCCGCGGACAATGACGTAGAAAACCGGTGTTAAAAATAGTCCGACCATGGTCACACCTAACATGCCACTGAATACAGTCGTTCCCAACACTTGACGCATTTCTGCACCAGCGCCTTCCGCCAACATGAGTGGGACCACGCCAAGAATAAAAGCAAATGCCGTCATCAAGATAGGTCGTAACCGAATTTGTGCGGCCTCAATAGCGGCTTCGATATGATTCTTGCCTTCATCTTCACGTTGTCTGGCAAACTCCACCATAAGAATCGCATTTTTACTGGCAAGACCTATGAGTACGATAAAACCAATTTGCGTCAGGATATTGTTGTCCATACCTCGAAACCAGACACCGATTAAGGCGAACAGGATACACAAAGGCACTATTAATATAATCGTGATCGGTAACGACCAACTTTCATATTGTGCAGTCAATAACAAGAAGACAAATAAAACACTCAATGGAAAAATGATGATGCCAACATTACCGCCCAGCTTTTCCTGCAATGCAATCTCAGTCCATTCGTAACTGATGCCTGCTGGTAATATCTTGCTTGCCAGATTTTCCATTTCGATCAAGGCCTCACCGGTGCTGATTCCGGGCACGCCCGTACCTTGTAATTCAGCTGCAGGATAGAGATTATAGCGCACGATTCGATCCGGCCCCTGAATTTGTTTTATCTTGACTATCGAACCTAATGGCACCATATCACCATTCGTGTTTTCAGCACGTAAGCGCATTATATCAGTTGGCTCCAATCGATAAGGTGCGTCCGCCTGTGCAATCACCTGATAGGTTTTTCCAAAAAGATTGAAATCATTTACATACAGTGAGCCGAGATAGATTTGTAATGTTTCAAATACATTCTCGACTGGCACATCCATCATTTCTGCACGTGTGCGATCAATATCCAGATAATATTGCGGTGTACTGGAATCAGTCGTGCTGAATACCTGAGTTAATTTCGGGTTTTGATTAGCCGCTCCGGCGAGTTCCCAGGTTGCTTTTTCGAGTGCCGGCAAACCACGCCCACTACGATCCTGTACGATCATCTTGAAACCGCCACCGCGACCCATGCCGCGTACCGGTGGTGGATCGATAACATAAAAAGACGCACCCTGAATACTGCTCAATGCACCATAGAGCTGACCGACAATTTCACTTGATGATTGACCTTCTCCACGTTCTTCAAAAGGTTTTAGTAAAACGAACATCGCTGCAGAATTACTCGCCGTAGTAAAGGTTGCGGCAGATAAGCCGGCAATCGCGACGACATTAATGATGCCCGGGTTTTCTTGTACAATGCGGGTTGCTTCCTGCACAACTTCATCAGTTCTCTCCAACGAAGCACCTTTGGGTAAATCAACCACTGTAATCAGGTAACCCTGATCTTGCTGAGGTATAAATCCACCCGGTATCTTCTGAAACAGAAGATAAGTACAGGCGATCAATATAACAAATAGACACATCATGATGGCAGGCCGGCGGACCAGAACACAGATCACCTTGCCATATTTTTCTTTGCCGCTATCAAACACAGAATTAAACGCGCGGAAAAAAAAGTTTGTCTTATGAACTTCTCCCTCTCCATTATTAATGTGTTTTGGTGCCCTCAATAATAACTTTCCGAGTGCCGGACTGAGCGTTAGGGAATTAAATGCGGAAATAATTGTGGCAACAGAAATAGTCAATGCGAATTGTTTGAAAAATGCCCCCGGTATCCCCCCGAGAAATGCAGTCGGAATAAAGACGGCAACTAATACCAATGCCATGGAAATCAGGGCGCTGCCTACCTCCGTCATGGTAACTCTCGCAGCTTCTCTTGGTGTCATACCTTTTTCCAGGTTTCTCTGGATATCTTCAACGACAACAATCGCATCATCTACGACAATACCAATCGCTAACACCAGCCCAAACAAAGACAGGTTATTTAAGGAATAGCCTACGACCGACATGACGGCAAAGGTACCTATCAGAGAAACCGGGATTGCTACGACAGGGATCACGGCAGCACGCCAGGATTGCAGAAAAACGATAATAACCAGAACAACAAGAATGATCGCCTCGAAGATGGTCAGGTAAACTTTATCGATTGATTGTTCTATAAATTCAGTCGGGTTATAGACGATGCGGTACGCAATCCCCGGCGGAAAAGATTTGGACAGTTTTTCCATTGTCGCGATAATATTATCTGCCGTTTCCAAGGCATTACTTCCGGGTCGTTGAAATATTCCGATAGCAACTGCATTTTGGCCATTGAGATAACTGTTCCTCACATAATCACGACCGCCAATTTCAATCCTTGCAACATCTTTTAGACGAGTCAGCCTTCCATCTTCACCGCGTTTTACGATGACATTGTCAAACTGATCGGCATCAATAAACCGTCCTTGAGCCGTGATGGTGTATTGAAAGGCATTGTCTGCAGACATGGGTGGTTGACCCAGTTTGCCGGCTGCAACCTGTACATTCTGTGCACGCAGTGAGGCGACAACTTCCTGTGCTGATAATTGAAAGGCAGTCATCCTTTCCGGGTTTAACCATATGCGCATGCTGTATTCACGCGCACCAAACACAATAAGATCACCTACCCCTTCAATACGTGCGATTTCATCACGCACCTGTAGCAATGCGTAATTACTGATATAGAGTTCATCGAGACTGTTGTCCGGCGATTCAAGATGCACCACCATCATCAAGTCCGGTGAGCTTTTCTGGGCAATGACACCGAGTCGACGCACTTCTTCCGGTAACTTGGGTTCTGCCTTGGCAATACGATTTTGTACCAATACCTGTGCCGTATCGAGATCCGTGCCCTGCTTAAACGTAATGGTTAATGACATCGCACCATCGCTGGTTGATTGCGATGTCATGTAGAGCATGTTTTCTATACCATTTATTTCCTGCTCGATCGGTGTAGCAATAGTGTCGGCAATAATTTCCGGTGACGCACCGGGGTAGGTCGCGTTGACCACTATCGTTGGTGGAGCGATCTCGGGATATTGTGTGATGGGTAAATCACTGTAGGATAATGTTCCAACGATGACGATCAGTATAGAAATGACCGCAGCAAAACGTGGTCTGTCGATAAAGAAATGACCGAATTTCATGATAGCTTATCCTTGTTCGTTTACAGATATTTCTATCGTGCTTGTTTCGGGTAACACCTTCATGCCTGCTCTAACGCGTTGGATTCCATTTATGACGATTCTGTCTTCTTTCTTAAGTCCTGAACGTATGACACGTAATCCATCTTGCATATTGCCGGTTTTAATTTGACGACGTTCAACCGTATCGTTTTCATCCAGGACATAAACAAAACGTATAGTCTGATCAACACTGATAGCAGAATCAGGAATGAGCAATGCTTCATAGGGGCCTTCACCCAGTAGTTTCACATCAACGAACATGCCTGGCACAAGGAGGAATCCAGGATTTTCTAGTATTGCACGACAACGCATCGTCCCGGTAGCCAGATCAATCTGGTTATCAACAAAATCCATTTGACCTTTATGCGTATACTCATCTTCATCTGCAAGACGCAGTAATACCGGATTAGGCGTCATGCGTGAACTCTTACGTGTACCGGCCATATCCATGCGTGTGTAATGTAAGACACTGTGCTCATCCGCAGTAAAATAAACGTAAATCGGATCAAGAGAAACAATGGTGGTTAATAAACTGGAATCGAAATCACCACCCGTAACCAAATTACCTTTGGTAACGCGAGTGCGACTTATACGACCACTAACCGGCGCTTTAATATGCGTAAATTCAACATTTAATTCCGCCGCTGTTATCGTTGCCATTGTCGATTCAACTGCTGCTATTGCAGCACGTTTCTGACTCCCACGTGAATCGAGTTCTTCTTCCGAAATAGCACGAGATTTGTACAATTTTTCTGCTCGAGTCAGATCATTTTCAGCTAATTCCAGTGCAGCCTTGGCACGGGTTAATTCAGACTTGGCTTGATCCAGAATAGCTTGATAAGGGCGTGGGTCAATCACATAGAGCAAATCGCCAGCCTTTACTAAACTCCCTTCTTCAAAATAGATAGATTGTAAGTAACCACTTACTCTTGGTCGTATTTCAACAGATTCAACCGCATAGAGCCTACCGGTAAATTCATCCCAATCGGTGACATCGTTAATCAGAGGCGTCGCCACTGTTACCTGTGGGGCTGGTTGTTCGGGAGGTGGCACTTGTGAGGAATCTTTTTCACAAGCCACAAGCATCATCAAGATAAACGTAAATAGGATACGTGCCTGATATATAGGATGACTTATAAATAATTTGTTCATGCGAGTTTTAACCTTAAAGTCTAGACATTATAATGACACGACAACTATTGCTAACTGACCAGTCAGTCAGTATTATAAGTGCATCTTTAGCTTGCGCAACTACTATTTCAATAATATGACCAAGGTATATTTAATATGAATGCAGAACCAGCATCGTGTCGACGTAAGGAAGGCCGACCCAAAGAAATTCTCACAGCAGCATTACAAGAGTTTTCAATTAATGGATTTGCTGGCACCCGGCTGGAAGATGTTGCCACGCGCGCAGGAATCTGCAAAGGCACTATTTATTTGTATTTCAAATCAAAGGAAGAACTATTTGTTGAAGTAGTTAGAGACCGAATATTGCCTCATATTGAGCAACTGGAAAACATCAACGAACGTCCAGAAGGCACTGCCAAAGTCCTCCTGCGACAACAACTAACGACTATTTATCAAGAGTTACTTTCTACGGATGCACGGTTCATTCCCAAATTGATTATCAGTGAAGGTTCTCGCTTTCCAGAACTCGCCCAATTTTATTTTGAAGAAATTATTACCCGTATTCACAAGGTGAGCCAAAGTATCATTGCACGTGGCGTAACGGCAGGTGAATTTAGAGAATCAGCATTGAACTGGGAGCAGCAAGCCATACTCGGTCCAGCATTATCAGCGGTAATCTGGATAACCGTATTTAATGAATTTGAAGCATTAGATCTGGATGCTTACCTGAAAACACATATAGATTTATTGCTACATGGCTTAGAAAAATAAGCTGCGGCGAATGTTTTTTATTGATCCGCAGTTACGCTTCGATAACACTAATGTAACCAAATTCTTCCTTAGCAATTGAAAAACACAACTACAACTACAACAACACCTTGCTCATTAGTTCGTCGTCTTGCAGCATTATTCTACGATTGCTTATTACTCACCACCGTTCTGTTTTTTGCCACCGCCATCTTAATGCCGTTCGTCGGCGGCGATGCGATTGAAAGCGGTAATCTTTCCTACAACGTCTTTCTATTATTAATTAGCTACCTGTATTTCGCTTGGCATTGGGTAAAAGGCGGGCAAACATTAGGCATGCGTAGCTGGCATATTTTTGTCATTAACGATTCAATGCAAAAACCAAACTGGAAACAGGCATCGCTAAGATTCTTCTCTGCACTGCTGTCTTTATTATTGCTCGGGCTTGGTTTTCTCTGGTCTTTATTTGATAAAAACAAACTCGCTTTGCATGACCATCTTTCAAAAACCAGATTGATTGTAAGCAAGGATTAGTTTAAATAATTTAATAACTATTACTTAGCCTGTAATAGATATAAGAAAAAACCGCAATCGTAGGCAAACAAACACTTAGAAATGTCGGCACGCCGTAAACAATGCCAAGATGGCCGCTCACCTGATTTAATAAATGAAAAGTAATACCGATTAGAGCACCAATAAAAACACGTTGGCCTAAACCCATTGGTCGCGCCTCACACCTGACAACACAGATTGACAACAATATCATCGCGATGATTGAAAATGGGCTGATCAATTTTGACCAGAAAGCTTGCACATATTGTTTGCTACTTTGATTATTGGCCTTGAGATAATCGATATAACTAATCAAGCCTATAATAGACAAATAACGTGGCTTGATGGTAACCATATTAATAACCTCTGGGCTTAATAATGCTTCCCACTCAGCGGTATCGTAATGATTGTTTGTTACTTGTTCCTCAGTAATTTCAGTTTTTAAAATATCATGCAGCACCCATTTATCTTGATCATATTCTGCGTGCTTTGCATAGATACTCGACCTCAGATGATGTTCTTTATCGAATTCATAAATGTAGATTTCCTCAACCCGGTCTCCAGGCAATATCTTTCTTATATTGATGTAATTATCGCCATCACGAGACCAAAACCCGTGCTTTGTTTTCATAGAAATTTGCTTGGTCAACGCGATTGAACGTTTCTGTTGCGCAGCCTGTTCTGTCACTGGCGCTATTACTTCTCCGATTAATATGCTGATAACAACAAAGACCAGGCCCGTCTTGATTAATGAATAGGCCAACTGCGCTTGTGATACTCCTGACGTGCGTATAACCGCCAGTTCAGATGTGTTTGCTAGCATACCAAGTGCCGCCATACTGCCAATGACAATCGCTATCGGAAAAAGCTCATAACTCAACCGTGGGATGGTTAGCAGCACATATTGAATAGCATCTGCTACTCCGTAATTACCTCGGCCAGTATCATCGAGTTGATCTACCAAAGAGAAAAATGAAAATACGGCAACCAGTGCAAACAAAGCTAATATGCTGGTAACGAGAATGCTTCGCCCTATGTATCGATCAAGTATCATTTATTTCACGGACCATCTGCTGGAATAAATTGATGTTCATCGCCATCTTTTTTCATGTATCTATATTTTGGCAAATAATAAAATGTCAGTAATACCGCTATTAATATTATGTGCACCCACCACAAGCCAATGAAACCAGGTAAAACATCTCGGCTCAGTAAGGTCTTTGCAATACCGAGTAAATTGCTATAAATGAGATAGATTGAGATACCAATTACAAATGGCATATATCGTCGTTCACTGGTGTGCGATTGAATCAACAGTATTGCAAGTAGTGACAACAACAAGCAGGACAGGATTAGCGAAATACGCCATTGAAACTCGGCTTGGTGTTCCTTGTTGCCGGACCCCATTATTTCAGCCGTTGATAACGCGCCCATTTTCCCACCAGCGGCATTGGTCTCTGCGCTCTCTGTAAGAATTGCGTATTTTTCATATTCAGTAATCTGGTAATCAAGTAAGCCTGGTTCGGCTACATAGCGCCGCCCATCACTGAAGACGATGTATTTGTTTCCCGATTTTTTATCGACTTTAAACTTGGCACTATCAGAGGTTAGAACCCCAAGGTTTGCGTTTTGCCTTACTTGCAAAAACACCTCGTCCATGGAAACGTTATCGGGCGATGGCTTTTGAACGTAAACAACACGGTCACCTTTGCTAAACTCCTTAAACTGCCCGGCTTTAATCCCCGAAATATCAGATTCTTGTTTGGCCCTCTCTTTCAGATTGTGAACACCCTGCTCTGCCCAAGGTGCAAAATACAAGGTAATCACAGACACAAACAAACAAAATACAAAAGCAAACCGAAAAACCACACCTATCTGAAACAGTTTACTGACACCAGACGCGGCCAGAATCACCAGCTCTCTGTCACTAGACATACGCGAGAAAGCGAGCAACATGCCCACAAGTATCGAGATCGGTAAGATCTTTGGCAATGTCGCTAACATCTTATAAGCCAACATTAAGAACACCATATCTGCAGGCAAACTGCCTTCTGCCGCGTCTGCAAGAAAACCCACGAAACGATTACTAGCTATAACAAGGACAAGCAAACTCAGTATCCACAATAGTTTTTGCAACAACTCCCTGTAGATGTAGTGCTGGATAATCACAATTCTGGCCTCATACTAAAACCCGGCTTTGCTTAGTTGGAGATAAATGAATAAACTTGACTAAAATTACGGTTTTGACCATTTTTCACTGTTTTTAACAAAAAACGAAACGATTATGACACGCTTGATGTCAAAGTGCAGAATAAATTAACTCATCACTGTAACTAGATTAACCAAACAATAATCTACATAAAGGTGTTAACAACCCTGGAGCTGGTATGGATTTCAATATAAAAAGCGGCAACCCTGAAAAACAACGAACAGCTTGCGTCATCGTTGGTATTTTTGAATCGAGAAGACTATCAACTGCGGCTAAAGCCATTGATGCGGTGAGTAAAAAATACTTA
>TARA_R110002073_G_scaffold46789_2_pt1 | contig 22553 bp, 18 predicted proteins | sample TARA_R110002073 | Tara Oceans TARA_R110002073 (sample SAMEA4397174) | marine metagenome | biome: Polar Biome; feature: [DCM] deep chlorophyll maximum layer (ENVO:01000326); material: water (ENVO:00002006), including particulate matter (ENVO:01000060) such as... | depth 40 m | reverse complement strand
TCGGATAAGCATCGATGCCGTAGCCCACGCCGACTTCTTGGTTGTAGTTAAAGTAGTTGAAGCGACGCACTTTGAATGGGCAGTTGTTCGCACAGTAACGTGTACCGATACAGCGGTTGTATGCCATCGCGTTCAGGCCTTCGTCGGTGTGCACGGTCGCCGCCACCGGGCAAACTTGCTCACACGGAGCCGTTTCACAGTGCATACATGCGACAGGTTGCTGAACCACATCGGCGTTCTCTTCGTCGCCTTGGAAGTAGCGGTCCACTCGCAACCAGTGCATTTCGCGACTGTTGCTGACTTGTTCTTTGCCGACGATGGGCACGTTGTTTTCGCTCTGGCATGCGACCACACACGCGTTACAGCCGGTGCACTTGGACAAGTCGATTGCCATGCCCCATTGAGGCAGGAATGGCTTTTCCATTTCGATCTTTTGGATCGGTTCTTGCCACATCGATCCGCTGCCTTCTTTGCCCACCTTCGGCACGTGGGGACCACGCACTTCGGCAAACTCGGGCACTTTATCAAGCAGTTGAACGGTGCCTTCGCGAATCAACGAGAAACTACGTCGCTCGGTTTCCTCGCGGCCTCGTTCGTCGATGGCCCAGTGATCCTGGGTCGTCGCCAATTCATATTCGCTAAAGCGAGGGCGAGCGTTGACTTGGTAGGAAACGAGCATTTGATCGCTCGTTCGCAGTGGCGACACATCGGTTCCGACGGCGTCGACATCCTCTTCGGTGAATCCGCCAACCATGCCCGCTCGTTTGCGGCCGTAACCGATTGCCACGGTCACGACGCCGGGGGCACAGCCTGGCAATTCGTAGACAGGCATTTCGATCGTGGCGTCCCCTTGGGTCAGTGCGATCATCAATCCGTGATGAACGCCAAGTTTCTTGGCGGTCAACGGGCTGATTAACGCGGCGTTGTCCCAGGTCAATTTGGTCAGGGCTTGAGGCAGTTCTTGTAGCCAACCGTTGTTGGCGAAGCGGCCGTCGTAAATTCCATCTGCAGGAACAAACAGGACTTCGAAGTCGTCTTGGTCCAGTTCCTCAACCGAAATCGCTACCGGTGCCGCGTCGGTCAAAGGTTTGTCTTGAACGTTGGCGGTAAGCTCTTCGCTAACGGTCAGCTCTTTGGCGAAACCGTCATGCAGTAGTCCTCGCCATTGGCGAGTGCTGAGTGCCGAACCAGAGATTCCGTCTGCCGTGCGGCGAACGATTTCCGATCCTTCGACCTCTTTTTCGCCCAACATCGATGCAAGGACTTCGATCGCAGCACGACCGCCGAGCAGTGGCAAAATCTGAGGTTGGCAGACGCCGTAGAAACCTTCGAGGTTGACCACGTCGCCCCAGGATTCGAGCGGGTGAGCCAACGGCAGCGACCACGTGCACGCCAAGCCGGTTTCGTCGTCGTATTCACCCAGATAGATGCTGTTTTCGACTTTGCCGATTGCCGACAGCAGGTCCACGTCACCCGGAGCGGTGACCACAGGGTTTCCACCTAGGATCAGCAGCGACTCGACACCGCCATCATTGATCTTCTGGACCAAATCGCCCAGCGAGGTCGAATCGGCAAGGTCACCGTCGACTTCGGGAGTAAACTTTTGAATCTTGCCAAGCGAGCCAAGCTTCTTGTTCAGTGCGATACCGGCCGCGACGGCTTCGGCACCAAGATGATCGCCAACCACCACGACGGCATCTTCGCCCGCTTCGGCAATGTCATGCGAAAGCACATCGAGGAATCGCTCGAGTCGCTCGGGGTGAGTCAACTCGTCGTAGGCTTTGATTTCTTCAGCGTGTTGGTGGGACTCGCCGGCGGCCAGTTTTTCGACGCGGCGGCTCAGTTCGCTCAAGAACGCGGGCATTTGGCTAGGCCGCAATGCCAATCGCGAATCGGCCATCACGCCGGTGGATGTGTATCCGCCTTCGACGACATACAACCGGCTCATCTCGCCTTGGATTGGGTCACGGTTTTTGGCAAAGCTGCGAGCGTTGGAAATCATGCTCGGGTCGTTTCCGAGGATGTCCGCTTGCAATGTCACGATGACCTTGGCGTCCGACAGATCGAGGACCTGTTTGGCGGGTTTGCCAAAGACGGTCTTCGTTGCGTCTCGCATCGCGGTGCCTTGAACACCGTCGTAGCGAACGAGCGTGGCCGATGGGCACTTCTTCTTCAGTGCCGACAACATGCGGACCAACGATGGCGATGCGGTGGGCGGCATCAAAACAGCCAAGCCCGCGCCCTTGTTGTTGGCGGCGGCGGCACGAATCACACCTTGGCCATACGGTTGGAAATCTTCCCAAGTGGCATTCTCGCGTCGCTTTGGACCTTTGCGGACCAGGAAACTTTCATCGCCACGAGCACGATCGGGGTCGTACAGACCGAGGATCGAAGCTTGCGAGAAGACGTCGGTTCCGGTGCCCGAGGGATGCTCGGTATTGGGTTCGATCTTCAGCGGACGACCATCAACGCAGCTGATCAGCAGGTTGTAGACGCGGCCGGCAAGTTCAAAGTTGGTCGCGCGGCTGTACGATTCGCCTGGCAATCGGCCTTCGGGGCGGATCACAAACGGAGCGATCGACTCTTCGGAATAACGGCATCCACCGACACCGGCAACCGCCAAGGACGCACCCATCAATTGCATCCAACGACGTCGTGAAACGCCTTCGGGGTACTCCGAAGCTGCGATCGGGAATTCGCGATCGATGAACTGTTGGAAGTCTTGGCTGTCTTGCATCTCCGAAAGACTTCGCCAGTAGCGTGTGCGTGGCGACGCCGAGGATCCGCCAAACCCATCCTGATTTGCGGAGTCACTGTTGGCGGAATCGCGTGCCGCAGAGCCAACCGCAGCTTGGCTGGATTCGTGTGCGACGCCGGCCTGGGGCAGGTCAACAATCATTCGCGAACCGTTGTTGGATTTACGTGGTGAGTGGATGGAGGTCATTGCAAAGATTTGCGATTAGGCGATACGAAATTATCTGTAAAAAACGAGTTTCAGCAGTTCTCAGGGGGGGGCGTCGCTGCAGAGCCATCGACTCTGCCACTCCTCCGCCCGGTTGTTGCCGAACTAACGGTGACAAACCGCACAATGGACCTGTGGGTTGATGTTCTCGCCTTCAGGATCACGCTGATGTTTGGCGAACGCTTCTTGGTCCCAATCCGCTGGTGGTTCCCAGTCGAGCTTGGTTACGAATTCTTTGGGACGCAAATGGGGATCAGGGTTTCGGTGACAGGTGATACACCACGCCATCGAAAGTTCTTCGTGTTGGGCCACGACGTCCATCTGGTCGATCCGGCCATGGCAAGTCTTGCAGCTAACGCCTGAATTGACATGGGCTGCGTGGTTGAAGTAGACGAACTCGGGCAAGTTATGGATACGTTTCCAAGCCATGCTGCGGCCCGTTTCCCAACTCTTGTGGATCGGCTTTAGCTTGTCGCTTTCTGTTCGCACTGCGGCCAGCGCGGTAACGCCTTGGTCATTCGCAGGACTGTGACAATTGATACAAGTGGCCGTCGGCGGCACGGCGGCGTGAGCCGAGTCAAAGACGGTATTGTGGCAATAGCGACAATCCATCTTCAGCTGGCCCGCGTGAATCGCGTGGCTGAAAGGGACCGGTTGTTCAGGTTGGTAGCCAATATTCAGCGTCTTGGGGTCCGTGACCAGCCCACCCATGGCACCGGCATAAATGCCGCCTCCAACGATGGCAGCAGCCAGAACCATAAGAAATCGATTGACCCAGCGTGGAAAGAGAAACCGTTGCATAATTGATGGTCGCCGCGCGTGAAAACGCGACCAGATTCGCAGGGATAGAGAAAATGGACACCGAGTGGTTCAGAGAATCGCCGTAATCATACAGCGAGAGCGAGACAGTATTGTGTGCGAACATGCACCAAGGCAATACCAGCCATCAATAAAGCGACATTGTGTCGCACGAAAAGAGCGGCGAGCCGCCGTCATCATCCAACAGAGCCGGATAGTCCTACGTGGCTAACTCGCAAGCCGAAAGGGCGAAGGTGAATGATGGCCCCATCAGCGGCGAGTAAGCCCAGAGATCGGCACCGCTGTGGCAGATTCTGGGCGCCACGGGGGGGCGCGCTCGAGGTTTGATCACCACGCTTACTTATTGCCACCAAGCTTGGTTCTCAGTCACCGGGCGGACCGGGCACCGCATCGAAACCAAGGCCGAAGCGATTTCAGTCACCGCCCAATCAAGATTGTCGACCTCTAGTCGGTATTCCGGCCAACGGCCTCCGGAAGGCCACATTTGATGCGGCGCAGGCCAGCGAGTGTCCGCCGTCGCCCATTGCATCCGCGCGACCAACCGAGGGATGCTCGCGTCACGATTCGTCTTTTCGACGTGGGGGCCGAGCGGCAGCGGGGGAACGTAGGCGGAAACCCACGGCTCGTCGGATCGAACGATAATCGGTTCACCAAGTTCGGCGGATGATGGCTGGCCGGTCGGCGTTGCCCCGTCCGGCTGCCTAGGCGGCGCCGCATGGTGCGGTTGGTCATGGGATGTCTCGTCGTGGGACGTCGAGGCTCGATGTTTTTTTGCCCAACGTCCCGACATCGCTTCGTCCAGTGCCACGCCCGATTGAGTTGGCTGGGTGGCGGCAAAAGTGCGAATCCCATGCTCGGCGCTCAGCCGGTCGCAAAGTTGTTGTCGGGTCGAGTCGTCGCCGCCGACTAACGCGAGAGATGCGTTGCCCGACGAAAGATGCTCGCTTAATTCCCCAAGACTCCATCCGAAGCGGGGGTCGCGATAATGGGCTGCGACATCACACGCTGGTTGCAGCACAAATTGTCGCGCGGTGTAGCGAGGATGAGGGACGATCAGTGCCGTACTGCCCCCGACCAGATTGCCATGTAGCACCACGTCCAAATCGATCGAACGGGCGTCCCAACGCCGCCGCCGCTGGCGTCCAAGATCGTTTTCGACTGTTTGCAGCAGTTCCAGGATGTCCCGCGCCGAATGAGTTGTCTCAAACGCAGCCACCGCATTGAGAAAGGGTTCCTGGCCCGATGGGCCGCCAATCGGTGGCGTTTCAAATAGCCGGCTGGCGGCAAAATCTTCCACCATCGGCGATGCAGTCACTCGGCGAGCGGCTTCGGCAATCACCGTGTCGCGGTCGCCAAGGTTGCTGCCAAAGCTAACCAAGCATTGGGCACGCGGGGGCTTCGGGCTCATGGTGGCGGATTCTACGTTCGAGAATTTTGCGAGACTTTTTGCGAGACTTCACGCTTAGCAACGAGCTTCATCCTCAGCAAAGAGGATTGCCCAGCGGTGTGTCGGCTATTTAGGAAGAGTTGGGGTGGTTGCAGGGGCGAGCGAATCCAAGTGCGGTTTTACTAATCGCTCGGCCAAATACCGGGTGTAGCTTTCACAGATGTCTCGGCGACAAGACAGAATCGCCAACTGCCCCTGACGGCGTGAATGGATTAACTCTGCCGCGACTAGTTCTTTCAGGTGGTGTGAGATTGTGGCTTGCGTGATCGGAAACTCGTCCACAAGCGACTTGCAGGCGATTTCAAGTTCGCTGGCAATGCAGGTCAAAATCGCAAACCGCTGCGGGTCTGCGATCGCTTTGGAGATGCGATGAACTTGCTCGTCGCTCAATTGGGTAACAGTTTGGTCCATAGCTTCTAATTTATAAGTCCCCTGTCCGTTTCACTAGAGCGCAATCCTGCGAGTTCGGTCGTGGGATTGCGTGATCCGAAATCGTTCGCGTCGGGGCGATGGTCGGTAAAACGTTAGCAAATCTAGGCCAGCGGGATGCATCGTCGGCTCGCAAATGCAGGAAAAACAGAGAAATAGGGCCGTCGAACTAGCAAATGGCCCTTTCTCGAGGCCGGTGGTCGAATGCGGACAGAAACCAAGATTCGGCACCACTTAGGGGTGTGCCTGGCATCGGACGTGGCAATAATGGGGGCGGCTGTCGAACGTCGACGCGCTATGGCGGGAGACCTGTTCGGCCGGTCATTGCTACATGGAATGTCATTGCGACGTGGAATCGTGCTGGCGGGATTCACGCTAGCAGGCAGCTAGAATAACGGGTTCGTCCCTCGGCCCGCTGATTGTATCTCGCAAATTGTAACTCAGGGTCTTGCGTCTGCTGCGTGCGTGATCGCTGTTTTTGCATGCGGCTCATCCGCTTCGATTTGCTTTTTATCTCGATTGCTTCTTCTATCTGAAATCTAAAATTCAAATTCTCTATCTCGGAGAAACGTCAATGTCGCGTTTGCTTATCTGTTCGGTTCTGTTGTTTGCGGCTTCGCTGTCAAACGCATTTGCTGCTGATGCCGCTCGCGATGGAGGGCTCAAGCAAGGGGATCCGATCGGCGTTTTCTACGTCACCAAAATTGCAGGCGCCGAGGACGATGGCGTCGATGTCGAGCAAGAGATCTGTTACCGATGCCGCTATGGTTCGCGGCCGATGGTGATGGTGTTTGCGCGTCAAACCGATGGCAAGTTGTCCGATTTGGTCAAGCAGCTTGATGCCGCTGTGGCGCAAAACGAAGCGTCGCACCTCAGCGGCTTCGTTACCTTGCTCGGCGAAGATGCTGGGAAGCTCAAAACATCCGCGACCGAACTCGCTGAGAAAACGTCCGCCAAACATATTCCGTTTGTGGTGGCGAAAGAGTCCGAAACGGGGCCGCTGAACTATCGATTGTCGGTCGATGCTCCGGTTACCATTGTTGTCGCCAGCGATAGCCAAGTGGTCTCGGCACGAACGTATGCAGCGGACAAGATCGACATCGACGCGATCATGGCTGACGTGAAATCGATCTTGAACTAAACGCGGCTTCGCACGCGGCAACTCCAGTGCGAAAAGGTTGCCGTTGTCGCCGCTTTCGAGATGATCCGGCGTCCTTCGGTCCGTCCTACTTTTGAAATACCCGTTTGGCGTCATTCATAAATAAGACGACGCAGCTCATTATCCCCACCGGAGACAGCAAGCACCCGAATGGGAAGCCGATGCAAGGAATCGATGCCACGATGGCGGAGGTTCTCGCTAGCGTTAGGTTGCGCCGGAGGATCATGTGGATCGCGCCAGCCAGCGTGGCTCCGTACGCAATTATCCATGTTAGTCCTAACACGAGGTTGATGACTGTCATCAAGAACCTTGGATTGTTTGCGTCTAATCGAATCACTGACGCGATGTTTACCGCGACGCCAAAGCACGTGAGTGCCACCATCACGAGTGAGAAGGTGGCGATCAAAACGCCGGGAATGATATACAGCGCTGGGTGAGGAAGCGTATCGCGATACTGGGCTCCGGCGTAGTAGGGTGTCGTCGGCGGCCCGGGCGATGCATAGGGGTTGGGGCTTGGCTGAGGTTGCGGTCGGGTGTACGGCCGCGGGATCGCCGTGGGGCTGATCGGTGCAACGTTGTCCAGTGGCGCAAATACCGACGTCGATACGACCGACGCCGACGCCGCGAAATCGTCTTCCCCTAGCGTCACGACGTCGTTCGCCGGATCCGTGTGTTCAGCCGGTGCCGGACGGGCCGGAGTGTTTGCATCGCTTGATTTACCCACCACTCGAATCTGCTTTTTGCACGACGCACAGCGAACGGTTTTTCCCATTTGGTCGGCAGGGATCTGCAGCGTCGCTTTGCACACCGGGCAACTGACGCGGATCGGAGAAGCCGTGGTCGAAGGGGCCGTGGTCGAAGGGGGCAGCTCCGGCGGTTTTTTTGCAGCCGAGGTGGCAGGATGCGGTGCAGCGACGGGGGTTTTAGGCACCGCGGCTGTTGGCGGATTGGCACGTCTCGCGTTTCCCGCCCCCGCAACCAGTGAGCTGAGATTCAGTTCTCGCAATATGACTTTTGCGGAGACCCAGAAACCGTCATTGCCCTCTTTGGCGTCCACTTCTGCGTTGCCAAGTTGTTCGATTCGCTGAACAAAACGCGGGCGAGTGTACGGGCCTTCGACCTGGCCGTTGATGCGTAGATAGATTCCGCTGCGAGCGAGCTCCTTGAATCGCTGCAGGATCACTGCCGCCGGGTACCAATCGCTGCTGCCCTGTTGGACCTCGGATTTCTTGTCGCGATGCTCTGCCAGCCAATGACGCATCTCGACTTCGGAAAACGGACCCAGCGTCTCGCCGTCCACGCGGATTCGCCAATTCTTGTCGCCCGAGTCATTCACAGTGCACGCTTGTTGCGGAAAGGCAGGATGGAAAGGGGGGGAAGCAGAGGGCGAGTGGTAGTGGTTGCCTTCTCACCCCCCTATCATAAGCTCCGCCAGCCTCGACGTGGAGAGTCCAGCCGCGAATCGATGTCCGCCAAATATCGATGCCCGCCAAATATCGATGCCCGCCAAATTCAGGGTGCCCCAAACTTAGAATAGGGGAACCTTGGGAGGCGGAAAGCGGTGAGCATTGATGGCACCAAGGCCGCAGTCGATCGCCAGCACGATCCCGCATAAGATCGAAGCAAGCCCTAACCAGAAATACAGTTGATTGCTGCTTTGTACCCCTTTAATTAGCACGCTATTTGATGGGGACTGGGGATCGTAGTAGACGGTGCAATCGGCTCCGGGTGGGTACGGCTGCAGCTTCGCTTCGGCCACCGCAGGCGAGAATGAATCCTGCTTCTCGAACGACAGCGTCGTTCCGGTATAGGTGGTGTTGTCAACTTTGTATTCGTAGCGAACATGCGTGGTGGCAGCTTGTTTCCGCTTTTGAACACCACGAACGGTAAATCCGGATTCTAAGATCTTGCCCTCGGTTGGCTGCCAGTCTTCCGAGGCGGCGGCCAATGCCATATTGTCGCTTGCTTGACTGAGCAAATAGACGCCCAGCGTCCCAAAGATCCCCAAGAACGTGAGGGCGGCAACGATCAGGATCGGCGTCCCGAAACCATCTTCGAGTACCCCAAGTCTTGGCAAGCGTTTCAGGGGATTGTTTTTTTTCCGCTGCGGCGAAGACGCAAAGCTGCTTGACGGAGTTCGAGCCTGCGGTGCCGCTGGTGGAGTCCAGGCTTGGATTGTTCCAGCGGGTGGTAGTTCGCCGAATACATTGTCGTTTTCAGGGGGCGGTTGAGTTCGAGGCGTAGCGGCAGTCCCGCCCAGACGTAGGCGTTGCTTGCAGGATGGACATGTCACTTCGACCGGGCCTTTGGGGCGGGCAACTGCCAACATTTGCCCACAATTACATTTGACGTTAATGCGATCCGTGGGGGTTGCAGCAGGAGCGTTCTGGCGTGGAGGGACGCGGACGCGCGTGTTGCAACAAGGCGTCGCGATGATCTGGCCAGCCAGTTCTGGTTTGACCTTAAATGTCTGCCCGCATGTGCAGCGTAGTGTTGTCATTGGGGGTTCCGTCGATAACGAGAGAGACGGAAAGCGAGCAACTTTCGTTCCCATTGGGGCGATTGGTGCCATGCACCTTTTAGGCGCCTTAGAAAGGAGTCGCAAAAAAAAAGAGCCGAACCGGTGACGGTTCGACTCTTTGTTTGGGCGGCGAAACGAGCTGTGTGTTGTTTCGCGTGTTCAAATTCCTGCGGTAGCGGGAATTAGCCGCGGACGATTGCACGACCGTGCTTGGTGACGACAACGTCAACGCAGTGGCCACAGCACTCGAACTTGTAGGTCAAAACGCTGCGGTGCAAGAATCCCTTGCGGCAGTTTACCAACGTGGGAACTTGGCCAGCACATTCCGCTGGAACGCATGCGGTGACTTCGACGGGGCAGCAAGTGCGTGGGTCGATGACACACCAAGTTACTTCAACCGGAGGAGCGGGGCAGCATACAGGTGCTGGCTCGCATACGGGGGCTGGCTCGCAGCAAACAGGTGCTGGCTCACACACGGGTGCTGGCTCACACACAGGTGCTGGTTCGCAGCAAACAGGGGCTGGTTCGCAGACAGGTTCGCAAACCGGGGCTACTTCGCAGCAATCGTTCTTGTGCTTGCAGCCGAAAAGGCCAGCTTGAGCAACGCTGGGGACAAGCATGCTCGATACAGCAACAGCGCAAACAGCAATCAAAACTCGTTTCATCAGTCTCTTTCCTAAGTAGTCGTGAACTTGTGGGTTTCTCATTGGGAAGACACGAAGACTACGTTGTTCTCCCAGGCCGTACAATCATGCCTATTCGGGCTAGTCGCCGCAACCGGCAGAGTCGACTTTAGTTGCCTAGTTTTTCAATGTCTGCCATCAACCGGGCATCACGGTCGCAATTCGCTCGCTTAAGAATCAGCGATGGGGTGCAAGATCGACCCCGTTGGATGTGGCTTCGGGTTCCTTTGAGGCCTTGTTATGGCGTCGAAAGTCACTCTATAGGGTTTGTGCGTTAGCGGAGAGGGTTAAAGGTCAGACCGCTGAGCAGTTTGGGATAGAAATAGGTACTTTTGGCAGGCATCCGTTCTTTGTGCAGGCTGATCGCTTCGACGTGGCTCAGTTTTGCTGGCATCACGAGTGCCGCCAATGTGTACGGTTCGTCGCTGTCGCTTTCCGCTTGGCTGCCTTCGCCTCGCATTCCTTGCACCACTTCGTCAACATCATGGACGTACGTCGGTTTGGGGTGCCCTTTGGATTGAAGCAGTTCGTCGATCACCAGTCGATGCAATAGACTGACTCCGAGTTGCTGCCAATCCTTGCTTTGGTTTGCAGCGAGCGTTTCCATTTTCGCTGCGGCCCCCTCGTTTGCTTTGCAGAGCACCCAAGTGTCATCTTTGCAGGCGTACAAACCGATCAATCCTTGGTCGTCGGCCGATTCCATGTTGGACCACACTGTGTTGGCAGCATCGAGTCCACCCGCGACGATTTCGCAGTCGAAGGTTCCCGCCAAGCGGGCGGTGATCTCGGCAGACGAAAAGCGTTCGGTGCCTCGAAGCAGCCGGTGCGTGGGCAAGACGATCATGCCAGGGTCGCTCATGCCAACCAGCATCGTCATGACAAAGTTGGCGGGGTGATCGCTTGGCAGCGGTCCAAGTTCCTTGCTGACGAGGTCGCGATAGTTCGCTGCGGTTTCGTAGCGATGATGGCCGTCGGCAACAAACATCGGTTTGTCTTGCATTAGCTCGCTGACTTTCGCGATCACGGTCGGGTCCGAGACGGGCCAAAGCCGATGTTTAACCCCGAGGTGGTCCACCGCTTCGATCGGCGTAACAGATGTGGTCGCTACATCAAGCAATGCGATGATGGCATTTTCAGGATCGGGATAGAGGCCAAAAATTTGACTGTTGTTCTGCTGGGTTGCTTGGGTCAATTTCAGCCGATCGACCTTCGCCTTGGGGTGCGTTTCTTCATGAGGGTAAATGTTGCCTTCGCCGAACGGTTGGATGCGAACCCGCGCCATAAACCCACGTCGATTGAACACGTGACCATCGATCGTGAACTCTTGGTGGTACACGTAGTAGCAGGGGGATTCGTCTTGCTTTAGCACCCCTTCGCTCTTCCACTGAGCCACGAACTTCGCGGCCCGCTGGTACTTTTCGTCCTCGGAATCGCCAGGTTCCGTGCGATTCAAGATAATGCGGATCACATTGGCAGCGTGTTTCTTGTACAGCTGGTCCTGCAGTTGCGGGTCGATCACGTCGTAGGGTGGCGCTATCACGTCCGACAGCGAACCCACATGATCCAGGTTGTAACGCAAAGCGGCAAAGGGGGCGATTTGGGGCATCGTTTGATTCGCGTTTAGAGGAAAACAGGCCGAGGGTTGAACGTTTAAAGGCTAGCGCCAACACGCAATGATGTTACCCCAAGTGACCCTAATTTACTGTGGGGCACTGGTATTTACTGTGGGGCTCTGGCATTTACTGAGGAGTATTGGGTGTGGGGCCATGAAAAAAACTCGGCCCGCTAACGGGCCGAGTTTGATGTGATTCGTTGCAGCGGTCGTGCGACCTAGTAACGGTAGTGGTCAGGCTTGTAAGGACCTTCGACTGGCACGCCCATGTATTCCGCTTGCTCGGCGGTCAATGTGGTCAGCTTCACGCCCAGTTTGCCCAGGTGCAAGCGTGCGACTTCTTCGTCGAGTGCTTTGGGCAGCATGTAGACCTTGGTTTCGTACTCGCCGTGCTTGGTCCACAATTCGATCTGGGCCAAAACTTGGTTTGTGAACGAAGTGCTCATTACGAAGCTAGGGTGACCGGTGGCGCAACCGAGGTTGACCAAACGGCCCTTGGCCAAGATCAAGATGCTGCGACCACTTTCTTTGAACGTGTAACGATCAACGGCACCGATATCCGATGGTTTGATCTCGTCCTTGGTCGCGCGTCCGGCAGCCACTTCGGCTTCCAACCAGGCAACGTCGATTTCGGTGTCGAAGTGACCGATGTTGCAAAGGATGGCATCTTCGGGCATCTCGGTCATGTGTTGACCAAGGATGATGTCCTTGTTGCCCGTCGTGGTGACGTACAAGTGGCCTTCTTTGCAGGCTTCTTCCATCGTGGTGACTTCGAAGCCTTCCATTGCAGCTTGCAGTGCGTTGATCGGATCGATTTCGGTCACGATCACACGGCAGCCGTAACGCTGCAACGAATGAGCACATCCCTTGCCGACATCGCCGTAACCACAAACCACGGCAACCTTGCCCGCCAACATCACGTCGGTGGCTCGCTTGACGCCGTCGGCGAGCGATTCGCGACATCCGTACAGGTTGTCGAACTTGCTCTTGGTGGCCGAGTCGTTGACGTTGATCGCAGGGACTTGCAGTTTGCCCGAACGATTCAGGACTTCCAAACGATGCACGCCCGCAGTGGTTTCTTCGCTGATACCGCGGATTTCGGTCAGCAGTTCTGGGAACTTGTCGTGGACCATCGCGGTCAAGTCACCACCATCGTCCAGGATCATGTTGATCGGTTTGCCCGATGGGAAGTGCAAGGTTTGCTCGATGCACCAATCGAACTCTTCATCGTTCATGCCCTTCCAGGCGTAAACGGGGATGCCAGCCGCTGCAATTGCAGCCGCAGCGTGATCTTGGGTGCTGAAAATGTTACAACTGCTCCAAGTCACTTCGGCACCGAGTTCGACCAATGTTTCGATCAGAACCGCGGTTTGGATGGTCATGTGCAGACATCCGGCGATGCGAGCTCCGGCGAGCGGCTTCGATTTGCCGTACTTTTCGCGAAGCGCCATCAAACCAGGCATTTCGTTTTCGGCAAGCTGGATCTCTTTGCGGCCAAATTCCGCCAGTTTGATGTCTTTGACTTTGTAAGGAAGTCGGTTGGTGTCGACTTGTGACACAGGCATACTCCAATGTTGGAAAAGGGGATGGATGTAAGCGCGTCAGAGGGGTTGCGGACCGAACACAGGGACTCCCGCTGGTTCGCAATCCCCCGAACGCACTCGGGTTCTCAGGGTGAGTACGGGTGATGTAAACCGCACGCAAGCCCGCATGATAAACATAAAGTCTGGTTTTCGCACGGGGCAAAGTGGGGGTTTCAAATCGTGCAGGGCAAATCAGCCCCAAGCATTTCTCGCCCGCTCGCAGAACTGAGTAATCCGCGAGGCCGATTTTTGGCCCCGCGGCGACTCGACTCCGCTGGCGACATCGACGCTGCGAGCTCCCGAGACTCGAATCGCCTCCGCCACGTTTTCGGGCTGTAAACCGCCCGCTAAGACCCAGCGGACGGTGGCAAATTGCTCGGACCAGCCGCGAAGGCTGTCCCAGTCCAGCGATCGCCCCATCCCTCCGTGAGCCGATCCCGCGTCCGCATCCAGCAACACGTGGCAACCCGCGTCGGTCCAAGGACGGACGCGATCTTCGATCTCACGTGCGGTCAATTTGCGCCCAGGAATTTTCACCGCTCGTATTAACGGTAGCCCTAGATCGACCCAACCCGCGATGTCGGTAACCAATTCGTCACCATGCAGTTGGATCGCATCGAGGCCGACCGTGTCGATCACCCTCCGAATCTGGTCCGCCGGTTTGTTGACGAACACACCGACTCGGTACAGCCCGCAGCGGCCGGCGTACTCAGAAAGTTCGCTTGTGGTGGAGCACGCGGGATCAAGGTAGCGGACGCTGGGGGGAAAGAAATTCAGCCCCACCGCGTCGCCCCCCGCTTGCGAGACCGCATCGATGTCCGCCTTGAGACGAACTCCGCAAATTTTTATGTGAAACACAGAAAGCCAACATCGATCCGGAACAAATGACTGGGCCAGCCCAGGTCGACTGACCGATAGATACTACACCGCAACTCGTTCGTTTTGGAAGGTTGGCGACACGCTTTGGAGATTGGAATGCTGAGAACGAAGCTTCGACGTGTCGCGGGCCGCGATCTAGTGTTGGTGGCGATTTCATCGTTTGTACTTGCGATTCACTGGCTGCCCGTTTGGCTGCCCGTTTGGCTGCCCGTCGCCGCGAAAACAGAATCGGTCGCCAGTGCGACGGTCCCTGTCGCCTTGCAAGTTGCTGGCAAACCGGTTGCTGGCAAATCGGTTCCTGCTGCCATCACCCCGGTCTCGGCCGACGAGGCTGTGGCTCGCTGGCAATCCGAAGTCACTCAGTTCTATGCCACGCAGTCGCAAGTCAAAGTGCCGTCAGAGGCGGGCAATGCCGCCGCAGACAGCCCCAGCAAGTCAAATGATGCAAACGAGATTGCACAGACCTCCTTCGTCACCACGGCGGCCAAAGATGCCCCTGAGCCAGCCGCAACTGACCCGCAGTTGCAAAGTCTCTCTTCGGCGTCGGCTCTGCCGGTGAATTCGGGACATTCCGCGAGACTGGCCGGCGAGACGCCGTTTCGAGCGCAGTCGGTTGTTTTTGCCTTCCTGGTCACCACGATCGCATCGCTCTTGTTTGCCGCTTGGTGTGTGGCATTCCCCACGCGTCACATCTCGCCCGTGATGTGGGCAAGTCGATCCAAGGCGGGTGACGCTGTGGATGCAAGCCAATCGCTTTCGATCGGCGTGGATGCGAACTGGTTTACGCTCACCCAGCCGATCTTGGTGCGAACAAGACAGATCTGCTTTGCCGCGTTAGTGATGGCGGCAATGCTCGTCTGCATCGCGTAGAGACAGTGTCACTCCGCTTTGGCATCACGGATTGGAAAAGGGCAAGTTGACGCTTTTCCATGGTCGTGTCGTCGATCGTTTGCATGGAGCGTCGTATGACCCGCGCTGCTCTAAACACACTGCTCTAAACACGCTGCTCCAAACACACTGTTACACCAATCCCGTCAAGCTGCCATCGCCACAGTAATCGGGGTTACCAAAGCTTTCCGCGGGGTGACCCATCGCTTCGGCAATGCTCATCAGCAAACGGTTGTGAGGCACACGGTCAAACTTCAGTGCCCGGCCGGTATCAAAACCGAGTCCACCGCCGACCATCACAAACGGGATATTATCGCGTGTGTGCGAATTGCCTTTGCCAAGTTCGTTGGTCCACACGATGGTCGTATTATCCAGCAGCGAACCATTGCCATCAGGCTCGGGGGTTTCCGCTAATCGTTTGGCGAGGAAGGCAACTTGTTCGGCGTACCAGGTGTTGATCTTGATCAGTTTTTCATAGGCGGTTTCGTTCTTGTCCGGTTCGTGCGACAAGCCGTGATGGCCTTCGTCGATGCCCAACCAACGCATCCTCGCATTGCCGACGCTGTTGGTGATTTGATAGGTCGCCACGCGTGCAAAATCGGCTGCAAAGCTGTTGACCAACAGTTCGATTTGCATTTTGGCAATCTGTGGCATGTTGTCGTTTTCGGTCTCGACATTGGCAGGCATATCGGGAATGGCATGACCGACGTCGGCATTCTTTTTTGATTGCTCGAGTTCGGTTTGCAGTTCCTTTTCCACCGAGCGAACCATCGCGACGTGTTCTTCGAGGATCCGCCGATCTTCGCTGCTGATCATCTTTTCCACTCGGCGGAAATCTTCGCTCAAATCGTCAAGCACGCTGGCCAACAGTTCGCGGTTTTTGCTCTGTCCATACAGTTTGTCGAACATTTGGTACGGATCGCTGATCGGTGCGACCGGTTGGTTGGGGCCGGCGTAGGACATGCGAGTCCAAGTGTCGGCGCGGTCGGGCACCATCACTCCGAATTCAAGCGAACCAAAGCGAGTTTGCTTTTCGGGGACCGCTTGCATTTGGTTCTTCAGGTATTGGTCGATCGAGATGCCTTGGGACCAACCCGCCGGCGTGTCCGAACCGCCCTGGATGTCACCGGGAAATAGTTCTACCCCGGTCAACAGGCAGCCGATTCCACGCATGTGGCCATCGCCGTCGCCTTGGATTTTGTTGCACACGCCGTGCAGCGTCATCATTTGGTCTTTGAATCCCGCCAGCGGCTGGAGGATGCGTTTGATGTCGTAGTCGCGTCCTTCTTTCTCAGGCCAGAAGTGTTTGGGGATCACTCCGTTAGGGCTGAATAGAAAAACAATGCGTTGCTTGCGAGCCGATGTCGCAGCGGCCCATCCGAGGCTTGGCAACGAGAACAGGAAGTTGGCCGCAGCGGCGCTAACGCCTAGTTTGGTCAGGAAATCGCGGCGAGATAGAGGCGGGTTCATCATGATTCTGCTCAGGTTTCTTGGTGGTTTGTAAGCGGTTCTGTCGCCGCGGTGACGGCGATCCACACAATTAAATCTCGGACTTTAAAGCCGCTGTTTCGGAAGCGTTCGGTCAGTTCGGAAAGTTTGTCGGGGCCGTACGCTCCGATCGGTTGTTTGACGAAATACTCGAACGCGGCTTCCACGAATGCGCGGTGAGCATCTTCGCTGTTGACAAGGTAATCAGCCAAATCGCGAGCGTCTTTGAACTCGACCTTGTTGCCGTTGCGGTCTTCGTAGCTGCCGCGGGCGTCGATCGGACGCTCTTTTTCGGTCTCGCGAAAACGGCCGATCGCGTCAAAGTTTTCCAGTGCAAAGCCTAGGCCGTTGATCTTCTCGTGGCAGACCTGGCAATTCACTTCGTTGGTTTGCAGTTCCACGCGTTGGCGTGTCGTTAATTGGGGATGCAGATCGGCATTCAGCGGTGAAAACGCTGCGTTGGGTGGACGCAAGACGCGGCCAAACATGTGGCGATACAAGAAAACGCCGCGGTGGATCGGCGATGTGGTTTGGTAGTACGCCAACTTGCTCATCAGAAGCGGATGGTTTAGTAGTCCCAGGTGACTCTCCGGGGCGCTGACGCTTGCCGTAAGCCGGTTTTGTTCTTGACCATCCTTTTGCGAATCGACTTCCTCGCCCGCCGCATCTTTGGGCTTCCATGCGTCACCGTACAAAGCGGCGATTCGAGGTGTGGTGAAGGCCCAATCGGCTTGGAACAGTTGGCGGTAATCGCTCGGTTCGCTCCACACAATTTCGTCAATCATCGCGTCAAACGAAGCACGCAAATCACTCACAACCGCTTTGTTGAAACCAGGAAAACTCTCTTCGTCTTTGCTGATTTCATCGCCACCGGCGACTTCAAACCAATGCGTTAAAAAGTCTCGTGTCTTGGCCTGGGTGCGATAGTCGTTGACCATGTTCCAGGCGGCTTGCTCGATCTGCGAAGGCGAATCGAGTTCCTTCTTGCTGATCTTTTTCAATAACCATTCATCGGAGGGAAGCGAATCGAATAACACCAGCGCCAAGCGGTTCGCTGCCTGCTGAGAAGGTGAGCGGTTCGTGTCGAGCAAGGGGTACAAGAAACGTGGTGATTTCAGCGTTAACAACATGACCCGTCGAATCGCCTCGGCGTCATCGTCAGTCGCATCAAGTTGTTTGTCGATGTAGACCTTGCGAGTGGCATCGTCGAGCGAACCGCGGAACGCCGTGCTGAGGATCTCTGCGAGAAAGCTTCTCAGCCGAGCTCGATTTTCGTTCGGCTTCTTTTTGTTTTTGCGTTCGTAGAGTGGCCAAAGTTCGTCTGCCACAAGTTTCGAAAACTCGACTGCCGCTTGCGTTGTCGAATCGTCCCAAATGCGACTGATTTCAATGCCGCGTTCGTAACCGTAACTTCGGTCGTCCGGTGGCAGTTTGGTTTGCAGCGAAAACGCGGCGGGATAACTTGCCGAGATCAGATGCCGCTGCGGGATCACCGTTTCGACTCCGCCCGGCGGAACCCATGACAGCGAAACGGATGCCGGGGGTTGATCGGTTTTGCGTTTTCGCTGAGTGAACTCGAATTTGATCGGGTAACCCCGCCCGGCTGTCAAATGAATCCGTTTGCGGAACTCGGTACGTCCGGCGGATTGCACATGGTTGTCGATGAACATGCGGTCCGAGCTGCCCAGATACAGTTTGCACGAACAGGTGCTTCGCAGCACAATTTCATATTCACCACTGCGGTCGGCCATCAGCGAGCCCGCCCAATGGATGTAGTACTCCGCAGGATCGATCCCTTCGCCGGGACCCTCGTGAGCAAAATCAAAATCGAGTACCGCATCGGTTCGTTCGATCTTCTTCGCTTCGTTTTTCCAGTTGGGTGTGTCGAAGTAGGTGCCTCGGATTCCACGTTCATCGTGGTTCCAACTGCCGCCCGAAATCCGTGCGTAAAGGTCCGCCAAGCTCTGACGCAATTGGTCGCCCGTCAATCGGGCCAAACCGATTTTGGGAGGACGGTTTCGTAGCCGCGCCGCTTCGCTATAGAAGGTTTCGAAGATGTAGTTCGCGACCGCCTCGGCGTCCTTCCCTTGGCATGTTTCGGGATCGTCTTCGGGCATCGTTTCCGAGATGATCTCGGTCAATTGCCCAATCGACGAGTCGCCCGTCAATGCGCTGGGGTATTCCGACGGGACTCCTTGCCCCTCGGCGCCGTGGCACGAGGCACACTGCTCGGCATAAATCTGAGCTCCCCGCGCAGCTGCCGCGTCGTTTGACTCGGCGGCCGATGCGCGGGCGGAACACGCAACCACGCCTAGCAAGGCGGCAAGGGCAAATCGGCAGATTGTGGGGGAAGGAATCACGGTGTTTTGTAGAGGGGGTGGAGGCTGAATCGGTCAGGACTGAATTGGTCAGAACGGTGGAAAGTCGACCCTCGGTACTTGCGCGAAACACTGGCTGGGGGTGCACGATCAAAGCCGATGATCCGAAAGGCCAGTGTTTCGGGAACGGCTGCAAGCCATCGCGAACCGACTAACCCTATTTTACGGGGCTTTTTCCAAGATCGGTAAGCAGAAGTGCGGTAGGTGGGGAATTCGGGTAGGAGCCCTATTATACCAAGGCAAAGAAAAAAGCACACGACAAGTTTTCGCGATCGCAAAAATGCGGCGAGCGGTCGTCCGCTTCGGGGGGCGTCCCGCCGAGTGAGTGGTTCTTGTAGCGGTGCGGCGTAAGCCGCCCGCTTAAAATCGAACGTTTTTTCACGCCGCAACCGGACGACTTGCGCCGTGCCGCTAACAAACTGTTCATAGTGGGGTCTAGTTGCCCCCTGGGTGTTAGTTTTCTGCGTAAAAACTAGGCTCTTCTCCACTCGGATGGGGGTGCCGTTTTCGTCAGTCAGAACCTGGGTTCTTGCATTGCAACCCATCGCTTTTTTCGCGGTTGCGCGTTATCTAGGCTGGTCTGCTGTGTTCCTAGGCAAGTTACTCGGCTTCGCAAAGGCGAAGTGTTTTTATAGTGGGCGTCAATTGGCCTTTAGGTGTGTTTAGTGGAAGGTGGTGGGGTGTTGGTTGATTTCCTTTCCGATTGGTCGGCAACGGCATGCCGGATGCTTTGAAATCACGGTTCGTACTTCTCAAACATTCAAGCGGGATCGAACCAATGAATGCTGGACTGGATCAACAACGTCAATCGGCCGCATCTGCGGAAACTCGAGTCCACTGGCTCGCAGTCGCAGGCCAATTGGCGGAAGAGGGAGCAGATGAGGTGATCCTGGTTGATTTTGCCCACGTGCAGAGGATTAGCAGCCATGAATTGTCGGAATTGATCCGCTTGCAGTTGCTTGTTCGCAAAAGTGGTCGGAAATTGGTGCTCGAAAATGCAGACGAAAATCTGCGGAGCATTTTTGAATTGACCCGCTTAACCCGACTGATCGAAATGCGATAAGCGTTGGTCAGTTTGCGGTGGAGAGCTCGACAGCATAGCTCGCCGCATTATCTGCTCGCTGGCCCACACTATCGTTGATTTGCAGTACAAGCCAGCTTTCGGTGGTGGTTCTTAGCTCGGTTTGCTCGTTGACCGAAACAATCTCGAGCGGCTCACACAGCGGCTGGCTTTTATGCCTCAGCGGGACCAAGCACGCGGTCAGCTGTCCAAGTGGCCGTCCGTTCACGTACTCAATCGTGACCCCGTTGGGCTCGCTTTGCCATTCTTTGTCGCGTTTCGCGATCACACATCGCCCTTGAGCTGAAATTTTACAGCGAATTCCCGCCGGCAAGCGGACACCTAGGGATTGCCATCCTTTATCGGCGGCGATGTCTAGCGAAATCGGTTGGCCGTCCCAGCGTGGATCGTCCACGGCGAGTTCGACGCGTTCGCGTTCCCAATCGAATCCGTAATCCAATTGGTGGCACATCAGCCGCCAGCGGGCGATCAGAGCGGGCCACTCGGGCAGCAATCGCTGGTAGATTTGGCGAGTGAAATTGCTGCCGCTGTCGCGTCCGCTGCGTGCCGCGGCGACAAACACGTCACGGTATTCGTCATACTCGGACAATAACATCGCGGCTGCCCAACACCACCCGTAACGCTCTGCGTCGCCGTTTAAATTGTTGGGATATCGCATCACCGTTTCGAGTGTGGGGATTGCGTTCTCGTCGCGTCGTTGGCGGATCAATTTCAATCGCCCCCAGTAGGGAACCGATTCACGATCCACGGGAAGCTGGTTGATTTGAGTGGTCGCTCCGGAACCGGAGTGCGTGGAGAGCAATTCCGCCGTTCCTTCCATGAACCACGAGGGCCCGGCTCCACCAAATTGGTCAAAGGCCAGCGAGTGAACCCCCTCGTGCAGCAGCAGATGACGGGTGTAATAGTCGCTCGGTTGTTTCAAAATCCACAGCGAGTTCCCCAGCGCATAACCTTGTTCAAAATCGGGAACCCGTGGCTCGATCAGCCCCGCACGCTGGAAAGGCGTCTTGTCTTGCATCACAAACGCCTTCACACTCCATGAATCGAGGGCGTGCTCGGGCAGTCCCCAAAACGCACGCCATTGGTCAACGGCCGCATCAAACGAGGTGACCCATTCGTTAATCTCGGATTCGGACGCGACATCCGACGTGATTTCGATATGTTGACCACTCGCTTTGCGAAAGTCGTCTGCGAGGGTGGCGCGAGCCATCCCGATAAAAAGCACCCCTGCCGCCAACCCGATTTGAAATAGTGTTCCATTCATACGCTCAGTTTACTTCGTTTCTGGTTCTCTGTTCAGCACTGCTCTCTGCGAGCGGCTGCGTCCAACGTGCCGAGAGCGATGTCGTGGTCTACTCGGCACTGGACGAAGAGTTTGCCGCCCCGATCTTGGACGCGTTCGAGCGTTCGACGGATCACGAAACCAGTGTGATTGGCAAGTTTGATGTCGAATCGACCAAGACGGTGGGGTTGGTCAACCGCATCATTGCCGAGAAAGACGCTCCGGTGTGTGATTTGTTTTGGAACAACGAGATCATGCATACCGTGCGGTTGCAGAAGTTGGGGCTGCTCGAGAAGCGGTCCTGGAATGTCGATCCGGGGTGGCCCACCGATATGATCGCCAGCGATGGGTCGTGGTGTGGATTTGCCGCCCGAGCACGGGTGTTGCTGGTGAACACCGATCGGATCCAGGACGCCACTGAATATCCCGATTCGGTTGCTGATCTTGCGGACGAAAAATGGCAGGGCCAATGTGCGATGGCGCGTCCGTTGTTTGGCACCACGGCAACTCATTTCGCTGTTTTGCGTGAGATTCAGGGGCGTGAAGCGACACTCAAACTACTGAGCCAAATCCGCGATAACGCCGTGATCCTGTCGGGCAACAAGCAAGTCGCCCAGGCTGTTTCGGCAGGCACAGTTGCCTGGGGATTGACCGATACCGACGACGCGGTGATCGAACGCGATTTGGGCCGCTCGGTGGCAATCGTTTATCCGGATCAATCGTCCGATCAACCCGGGACGCTGCGGATCCCCAATACGATTGCGGTGCTGAAGAACGCGCCGCACTCGGTCGCCGCCGGTTTGTTGGCGGATTATTTGGTCCGTCCCGAAACCGAAGACCGATTGGCGATGGGCGACAGCAGTCAGTTGCCACTGTTTCGCGGCAGCAAATTCCCACCACGAGTGTTGCCGGAGACTCCGGTGCGATGGATGCAAGCGAACTTCGAAAACGCGGCGAATGATTGGGAAGCGTGGGCCAGCGAGCTCAATGAATTGGGTTTGGGCAAATAAGCGGATAGGCATTTGTGAGCCGGCAAACTAGCCGCTTTGGCCTACGCTGTGAAACATTTCGTTGCGCTAGGAAATCGCAAACCTTATCGGGGAAATGGTTTACAACCTGAGTGCAGACGGCTCACGGGATGTCACCCGATGATTGCTGGCTGCCGGCTTAGCGGATGGCGGTTTAATGGACTAGCGAAGCGGTTCGCAGCGTTTCGCCTTGCAAGCGAATTTGGTCTCCTCGCGGGCCGGCAAGTCGCTGCAAATGGGGGCGGCGGACCATTTGTAGACAAGAGGTTTCGGCGACATTCGATGCAATTTCCATCTGTAGATCCGCCGACGTT
>TARA_R110002073_G_scaffold143030_2_pt1 | contig 22587 bp, 12 predicted proteins | sample TARA_R110002073 | Tara Oceans TARA_R110002073 (sample SAMEA4397174) | marine metagenome | biome: Polar Biome; feature: [DCM] deep chlorophyll maximum layer (ENVO:01000326); material: water (ENVO:00002006), including particulate matter (ENVO:01000060) such as... | depth 40 m | reverse complement strand
TCATAGTCATCACCATAAGAATCGTTGTGATAGCCAGCAAACTCTTCAGCGCTAGGCACCAAGGTGGTATCGGTCGACTGCCAACTTTGACCGAACCCATTTGCAGGACTCACCGAGGAACTGTAGGCTACGAATGGAACTAAGTATTTATTGTTTGCGAGGTCATCTCCTATTTTGGTGATTATATTTGGTACTACTGCCGGAACTGATCTCTTTTCTTGTTTAATGGTAGGTCGTAGCTCTGCCCGGGCTATGTCTGCGCTAGCAATTTTCTTGATTCCAAAACCAGAATCAGAAGCATCCCCAGTAGGGAGGGCTGCGAACAACGCGTCTGGCTTTAGGCCTCTTGGATAGTTGTAGCCGCCACCAATGTCGTCAACGATATCTACTGAAAGTTTAATAGGTCTCGTGAAGTTCCTAACAGCATAGGCCGAGCCCTCATACACCGGTGATCCAGAAAGCCTGTCGGCCGAGGCGGAGTTGAAGCTGAGAATGATATCGCTAATCGACTGTCTGGCGGAGTCGATGGCAGCGTTTGTGTCAAAACCCTGAAGGTCTCGTTCTACTCGGTCTTTCCACCACAGGGAGTTTGTATTTTGTTTGTCATCACCACCAGTGAATTGTGTGACCGTAGTCTGGCTTATGTCGTCGGAAATACCTGTGCTTGTCGTAACTGCGCCGGAGTTGCCAGCTAAGCCACCCTGCGCTTGTGTTAAGGTAATTGCTTGCGCTCCGTCCGCCTCGGTGGGAACCGCAGAAACTTTAATTTTGCCATTGTGTCCATTTGCGTGCTCTATAGCTGCCTTGAGTTGTACCAAGAATGCATTCTGGCTAACCGCTGTGCCTGTCAAGTCAATACTCACAGCAACGCCACCGTCCTCGTCAGCGCCTGCTGTGCCGGCTCCTGTATCTGTGTTGCCTGAGTCACTTAGAAGCGTTCCGGTGACCGTTGAGCCATCCTTGTCGGCATCTGTAATCACATACCTTTTAGTGGTACCATCTGTAGAAGTGATGGTTATGTGTTCTTTTTCGGTCATACCGCTGGCCGCGTCACCGTCTGCAACTGTTACCCTTGCCGTAGCTTGTTGTGCGATTGGGGCGTGGCCGAACTCCCAATTATATGTTAACTCTTTAATGCCTCTGACTCTAGCTTCGAGCTTCTCTTCGTCGCCACCCCATCGAGCATTACCTTTGTAATCTAAATGAGGATATTGGTGACGATATTTGGATCTTCCAAGAATATAATCCTCGACCATAACACGGATTTCATCTGACACGTTTGCAGATGCGGGGACAAACTGTTGTAAAAATATCGATAAAGATGCATCAATCCATTTATAGTAATCAATGAACTTATCGAGATCAGGGTCATTTTGTATCTTCTCAAAGAAAAGATTTCTTAGAATATTTAAGTCTTTGTACTCTCCGCGATATTTACTAGTTAGGTTCCCAATCAGATCATTAAACTCAATAATCGTAGCGAACATGTTGAGCATTTCTTGGGAGATGACGCCATACATACTTTTTTCAAAAGCAAAGAAAGTTTGACTAACCTCTCTGTCTCTAGGGAAAAACTCATCGTCACGAGATAGAACGTTTACAGCATCATCTGTATTAACCACCTCGGGTAGCCTTTGTTTTAAGGATTGAATATATTCTTTCGATATAACAGAAGTGGAAGAAAGGGCATTGGGGAAATAACCCACCATTGCATGTTGTTGGGTGTTTCTCCTGAAAGTCGAGTCGTTGTAACGATTATAGTTGTCTATGGACCCGGAAGAAGCATCTTCAACGGTAAATGTACCAACTGCATCTGAACCGGTTACCTGAACAAAATCTATATCCATAGCCAGAGAGGTGACCTCCGGAACAAAAATGTTGTCGTGTAGCTCTGTATTATGATTGGCAATAAAATTCCTATTAGGATGTAACGTGCCGAAGTTTTCTGGGTCGAGTGCGTGTGCTTTTATAACTGCGTCATTTAAATAAGTGTCATAATATCTAAGAGAGGATGCTTTAACATCAGAGTAATAAGATATCGTAGACCCAGTAAAGTCGCTACGGTATGCACCTATCTGAAATCGGAGGGCGCGATCGTGCATATAATCGGACGACACCGAACTTGTTGATAAAGTAAAGGATCTCTTAACGACGCCATTCTCTATATTCACGCCGTGTAATTCTAAATCTACATCGTCGGGGCGGGCGCCGGCGCTCACAGTTGCTCCAATATCAAAAGCTCCAGAGTGATTCGGCCAGTGTTTGTGTTTCACTCTTAACGCAAAATTCCATTTTTGGTTATCATATATATTACTGTAGACATCACTGGTTAAAGTAATACCGTCATTTAGGCTGCCCAGACTATCGGCATTGCCGGACAAAACAAAATATGCATCTTTGGAGTTGAGATCTGTTCGGACAGCGTATAAATGAAGGTTTTTGCCTTCAAAGCGAGTAAAGTTGGTGGGATCATTTAAGGACGCGCTGGCCCAGCCAAATATTGAAGATGTTATAAATGGAGTACTAAAATATTGTGGATTTGAATGTTCCAGCTTTTTCGGGAAAATAACTTCAAGTTCAGACGTATACGCACGGCCGGCGTTTGTCGGGTGGTTAGCCGTTGTGAGGTAGGATGAGCCCGATATATAGGTTGTATTACCCGTCTCAGGGTTCGTGGATGAAGTATTTTGGTATACCACCCCGTCAAATCGGTCCGGATGGTTAAAATCAACATAGTTTTTTCTTACAGTAGTTGCTTGGTGTGTATCAGAAAAGTTAAATGTGGTGTTGTTTCCATAAGCATTAAATTTGATAATATCATCGCCAATGCCGTAACAACGGACTAAGTTTCTAAACGCTTTTTCTGTACCCTTAGACTTGTAGAGGTAAGTAAGATTATTATAAATGTTTTGGTAAATCAGACTCTTGACTTCATTAATATCTATGGAGTATGACTGATCGGCATTTCTGTTCGCGAATGTCTCTAATAAAGTAGCGTCAATAAAGATATCGGGAACTGCCAAGCCCGTTGCGCTCAATAGCCGGCCCGAAAAGGGGGTTGGCTTGAAGCTTGCGCTAGCGTATGTTTTGTCTTTTAGCGATGATAAATTCTCAGTCTGCAACTGCAAAGTATCGAAATACGATCCTAGGATCTGAGTTAGTTTTTTAAGTTCTCCGGAGCTTCTTACTTCATCTTCGTCTCTTATCCATCCGGGTATTGAGTCCATAAGACTAGCCGGGTTTTCATGATCATAAAGGCTACCTGTTGCCGATAGTTTGTTATAAGTTTTTAGAACGTCTGGGTGGTTCGACCGGATAATGGGATCTTTATACTCAGAGGTGGAGGCGGAGGCTAAGACGATGGCCGAATCCGTGCTTCTTCCGGTAGAGCCGGGATAGTTAGTCCAAGTTCCATTTGATAAGCGGCCAGAGTAGTCCAGAACAACAGAATCAACCGAAGATGTGCCAGTAATACCCTCATTGAACTTATAGTATACACCAAGTTCAGCGTTAGCTATTTCATTATTTGTGCCACCCCTTACTTGTGTCCAATAGTTTTCGAGTATTTCTTTTTCAGTTCTTGTTGCTTTCCAATAACGGAACTCATCCATGGAGCCAGACAAGGGGTTAAACGGGTTAGCCTTTTGAGCACTGATGGAGGCAGCATTTAAGTTTCCAGAAATAGATGTTTGGGCGGCGCCTATGTATCCTATAAGGGACCCGGTGACCTCTCCAAACGAGTTAATAGACGTATTTGAGTTAGTCTGTATTAAGCTGCCATTCAGATAAAATTTAGCATCAAACGCTGTCGAGCTTGAAGCGAAAGTAAGAGCAACATGGTTCCATGTGTCTTTAAGGGTACCAGTTAGCACAGTCGAGCCACCAAACTGTGTGTCCCACACATTTGATCCAGAGGCTAAATGAACAACAATGGGGTTTTCCCCGTCTTCTACAGAACTCCCTGTTATATAAATAAGAAGTCGCCCATAATCATTACTTGAAGAAACGTGACCATTCCATTGGTCATAAATAACTTGGTTAGCTGGTACAGTCGTGGCGCCGTTTGGCCAATCAGAGTTAACATTAACCCAGAACTCAGTCGTAACACCATCTGTAAGCTTAAATTTGAGGTTCGATTCTCTTGTGCCTACCCTATCAAGGGCCAACGTCCCATCAGTAGTATAGATGTCTGTATCATAATAGTTTGAACCGGTAAAGTCCGTATGAAACGACCCCGAGGTCATCCCGTCTTCTACGGCGTTTGGCCCGCCGAAAACTTTAACATATTCTATAGTAGATGCGGGAACGGTCCAGCCAGTTTTGGTTAAAACGGGGCCGTCAGCGAACAATGCTGATGCATACCCCGTGGCGTCGGGGTCGTCAGCGACAGCGAATTTAACATACCCATTCGTTCGGGGATACTCGTTATCAAAAATATACTTGTCGAGGTAGTTTGATTCGTTGTGGAAACGTGTTATTTCCTCTTCAGAACCATCATAAGGGAACGTATTAGATATTCTTGTCGTCGCATCTTCGTAATACGATTGGGCTGATCCATATCTGGCAAAGTTTTGAGGGTCACTGAAATCTACTTGAGGTATAAACCGATTGATACGTTCGATTTGTTCGCGGACATTATCGGCGGACTCAAGCTCGGGGGCATTTTTTACCACCTCCTCTTCTAAACTAGTCGAGATAAGTGTGTTATTAGCTTTATGTGAATCAAATAGTTTTTTAATACTCATGTTTAACTCTGCCTTGATTCAACCCTGAACTTAAATCCATCGGGTTGTTCGACCCAAGCGCCGACATCTTCATTATAAAAAGCAAATTTTATTCCATACATGTACCCGGGTTCTAACATATTCATATCAAGATTAAAATAAGAGCCGGAGGCGTCATAAGACATGACTGTGTGGTAATCACTGCCTGTTCCGTAAGGTATAACCTTTAGATCATCCGGTACTCTATAAATCTCAAACGAACCGCTATCTATGATATCCACTTGTGCGGATGCGACGGATTTGGTATAAACAGTTGGTGACCAATCTTTTTGACGTGTGTAGACTCTGAATCTAGCCGTTTCATTATGTCGATATACATTTTTAAGGTTCTTGATTGCAATCGCGTATTCACTGGCCGGTGCAGCGGTAGAAAGATCCAACACCTTTGGAGTTATTGAACCCGTCCAGTATTGCTCACCGGTTCGAGCATCAACAACTGTGTTAGAACCACTAAACCAAACGTCATAAAGAGTTTCCAGTCGGGAGGATGGCGCGTTGCCAGTAATTGCAAATGATGCAGAATATATTCCTGTCGAGACCCAGCCACCAGTGACGGCTGTGGTGGAGGTGGTGCTGACATAGGTGAGGTCAGAGAAAAGAACACATGGTTTATTGCCGGCTGTGTCAATTCCAGAGTCGTTGCTAGATCCCGAGAAAATGCTTACATATATTGGTTGAGTTGAAGATACTCCCGGGATGTCTCTCAGTCGACCTCGGAAATAGTTGTATAGATAAAGTGTGTTTAAGTTTTCGGCTGCGGTTGCGAGAGAACTACTATAATAAAAGTTACCCCTATCATCGTGAATAGAGGAATCCCACCTAGCTTCTATGCAAGGCTTTTTAAAATAGAACTCAGTGTTGCGGCCGAAGAATTTTTTAGTATAGTAAGAACGTTCGGCCGATTCGTATGTATCTGACATCTTTAGTGCTACCCCGTCGTCTTCCTTGCCACCCAAAATATTGCCAGCACTATCCACCCACTGTTCAACAAGTGTGGTTATGTCCATCTCTATATCTTCTGTTCCACTGTCAAAGGAAGCAGAGAAGGATGATTTTGAGTCAGAATAATAATCCCCGCCAGCAGTGGACCATGGGCCGCTGCCGTCGGTGAAAGAACTTTCTAGTAGGTAGTTGCCCTCGAACCCGGTGTTGGCTGCGAGGACATCTGCCACATTTCCGGCCTGACCAGTATCATCCATTGTAAGAGTAATTGTGGTGTTGGTTGTGCCTGCGGTCGCTGTTAAACCAAGCGTTCCGGCCGCAAGAACTGTTTCAACGGCGCCGCCGCCATAACCGTAAGTTGCGGCGGGGGATCCATTAATGGCTAGGATGATGGAGTCGCGAAGGAGGGTGTACACACCAAGGTGTAAGCCGAGGGTGTCGGCAGCAAAACCAAAACCGGTGGTGTCGGAGGCAGCATCGACAGCGGAGGCGTTGGCGTATATGGTGAAGGTGTGGGCCACGCCATCACCTCCGGCACTAACAGGGACTGTCATTGTAAACTTATCCCCAGTAGCGGCGTTTATAGTGTTTATCGCATTGACCAATGTGGCTTGGGTACTGCTATTATTGGCATATTCCCAGTTTGATTTTCCCTTGTCTTTATAAAGCTCCATATCAAGGCCTGTGCCTTCATCCCAACTGCCTGATACAGCAGAAACATCCATTGTATAGTTTTTTGGTAAAGTTTGGCCGTGGGGGGCGTTAAACACCCTTAAATAAAAGCTAACACTTCCACTCGCAGGTATGGTGCTAGCATCCCTGTCGGCCTTTATTGAGTTCGTCGAGGCCGTACAATCAAACTTTATGAGTGCGCGTGATCTTTCTGTTTCTAATCCGGAGCTAGCTGATGCTTGGCCATAGATTGAGAACACTTCTAAAATATCGGAGGCGCCCATGTTTGAACCCGTTCCACGCGTGGACAAGTTTTCCATAAAGGCATTTGTAATCGTGTTGTCTTTTTTTGCGTAATATCTTTTAATACCCATTATTTAACTGTCCCCTTAATATCAATCTTTGGATACTTGATCTCCAAAATAACATTGTCTGGTACCGATAAGTAACGGCCGTCGACCGACATAAACTGATTGATGTTTATAGATGAGTCTGAATAGCGGCCGGCTCTTTTGCTCACCAGCTTAACATCTACGGTGTCCACTACTCCTCGTACCTTGTTTAACTCGGTATATACATCGGTAACATAAAACCTTTCGCCTATAAACATCTTATTACTAAATTTTTCTCTCAAGGCCATTATTGCTGAATCAAGCACTTCATATTTATTGACTTCTTCGCTAGACACTACTTCGAATTCTATTCCAATATTAACAATTTTAGCGTCCAAGATATCCACTGTATCGTTAATCATCCGGTATTTATTCAACCATGTTTTTAGATTTTCTTTAAGTGCTGAGTTCGACCCGATCAAAAATCCTAAAGAGTCTTCAGAAGTAACATACATGTTCAAGTTTCTCTTGAGTGAATCTTGATCTCGAATAACTCGACAACGTTTCACAGCCCCGTAATAAGATGGCATCATATATGTAATAGCCTCGTAATCAGTTGAAGTGACTGCCCTATTTTGCGAAGGGAAGATGTTTAAGGCCTGATTTCTGATTTCTTCAATTGACGGTGTAGAGACCGATCCCACGATAGGCTCTTCGTTTGAACACTCTATACTAGTTATTACGGACCGGGCTGTGGTTGTGTTAGACAAGGTAGAATCGTTAAACTCGGTGATTGCGCTCACCACCCTGTTGACGGCGCCGACAGAGGCGTTAACATTACTGGCTGTGTTCTCACGATAGGTGATCGTCAACGTCGTATTGGCCGGCCCGATTCCAAGCTTATCCGTGCCAATCAAGTTTGAGGGATCAAATGCTGTATCAGTAATATGATCGCGGGCGTGGCGCTGTAGTACAACATTGGCTGGATCGGCTAAGGTAGGACTGGCTATCTCTGATTCAGATCCGTATCCAAACTGTAAAGACACACCCGTTCGATCCTTCTCTGTCCTAAATCTTCTAGCTGCCACGAAAGGTCTTATTAGGGAGGGAGCGTTATCTCTCGTATTAGAATCTTTATTTGGTACAGATTTATATACTACATCGTGTGTTAAATACTCAACCTCGTAATATTCATTTCCAGAAGAATCGAAAACACTTAAAATCTCGGCTATATTTCGGCCGGGTAGACGGACAGTCTTGAATCTCTCAAATGTTCCAACACTTACAGTTTCTACTTTATATCGGCCTGATATCACTTGGCCTTGAGCTTTTACGGCATAACTAGTCGGTAGCCCAGTTGACGAAGCTATTTGGGCTGCGACGACAGAGTTGTTAGGATTATCAAATCTAATATCTTCGGTCAATATAAAACTTGCTCCATTACTGGAGGCTAAGGTCGACCCGCGTTTAAGGATCGGCATATAACTACTATTTGGGCCTAAGCCAACAGTATTCGCAGGGATTATCGCGTAAAAAGAGACTATGCCTGTTGATGAGGGAGAGCCTATATATTTATAGCCCATCTGCTTGGCAAGGCGTAAGATGTTGTCGTACTCAACCGAAGTATCAATAAAAGATTCATTTACTTGATAATCTAAATAGAAAGACATTATGTCGCCAACATAGGCAACTGTGTCAATCATCAGTGAACCAAAGGAGGCTTCACTGAAATCTTTAAATGTATCGGGATAATAACGCTTGGCGTAATTTAACAGATCTTGCCTGATCGAGTTAAAATCTCTGCTTGTATATCTAATCGGAACGTTTCTTTTAGCCATCTAGACGGGTCTCCATGATATTAATTAGTGTTTAGTATAATTATGCTGCCACTGGAATGGTTAAATTCGAACCAATATTCGCTGATGGTATAATATAAGTTAGTGAAATGTTTAAACGAGAGTTGTCGACCGCGGTTGGGTCGCTTGCTGGGGCGGGATTGATCACTTGTAAATCTATTATTCTTACATATGGAAGATATTTATTTACTTGGTCGTTTATCCTATTTTTGAGTTCTTGTATTAAGCCGGGATTATTTTGTTCAAATAAAACCCTCCTAAGCCCAACTCCAAAATCAGGGCTCATGACACGCTCCCCGGGTGCTGTTAAAACTAACATTTTTAGATTTTGTTCAGTCATAGAAATTATATCTTTGTGAGTTTTATAAGCTCCATCAGTTTTGCTTATTTCTAAAGGCAGTACTACTGCTAAACCTTGTGCCATTAAGTAAGTCTCCTATTCATCACATTCGTCTCCATCCATATCATATGGGCGCTGGCTGATTCTTCTTCCTCTCTGCCACCAACGTAACCCATCTTCAAAGTTAACTCTTGGCCGGATGAGATCTCTGATACTAGACGGTGAATCTGGGTATCCGAATTCATTTTCAGTTTCAAAATCAATCTCGCCGGCGGCATCGTAGAGAGATGTGAATAGATCTCTTGCTTCTTGACGAGTCCGGTGATAGACCTCCTCATCATTTCGGGCCCATTTTCTGAAACGGGGACCGACGCCTTTGCGGCCGCCGGCCACTTCCCACAAATCACCGCCGTCTGCTGGATACCCGGAGTTTCCAAGAGAAGCATAGAATCCTTGTGAAATGTAAACAGCCATCAGCGATGTGTATCTAGAGAGTGGGAACATATATTTAAACCATGTGCGATATTCTACTGTCTTAATTAGTTCGTCAATCAGGCAATATACATCATAACTGTCTGGATCGAATAAAGTGAAATCTTGATCGGGTATTGGCAACTCGGCGGTCGCGATAGGAACCATGTACCGAGGGCCCTCTGGGGATTCTACAGTATAGGCCTTGTCGATCATAATCCTGTCGTCTTCAATGGGTTGCATTATTTCGGCGAAAACATCGTTCTTCTCTTTCTCAACCAAATAGTTTAAGCGAAGGCCAAACTTCCATCCAGTTATTTCTATATCGTGTGTGTGGCCGTTGTCCTCTGGGTTCATCTCTGCCCTCTGAAGCTCAAAGTTTTCAATAATGTGGAAATGTTCATTTCCGTCTTCATCAATATAAGTAGAGGTTAAGCCGTTTCCGTCTGAATCAATCTCAAAGTTGTGAGTATGTTCTTCAATCTTGGTGGTTTCCCCTTCAAGCGGGGCGTTGCCCCAGAAATCAGAGATGTCTCCTGCGACTCCTTCGCTCTTTAAACCTTTGACATATGTATCCCAATCCTTAATGTTGACAACCCCAAATAAGTTTGAACTACGCTTTCTTACTTCTTTTGGCGAAGTTTCTTTATCTTCAATACGAATATACTTTTCAAGAACAAATGGCCAACCCTTATTCATTTCTGTGAGGTTTTCAGTTATGCTGTCGCCTATCGAAGAATAAGGCCCACCCAATGCGGATATAGTTGCGGCGGCTTCGGTGACCGCGGGGGGAAGGTCGAGATTTATATTAAAAGTGCCACGATCTGCTGGGTTAGATTGAACATCAAAGGGGCCATTCCCGTAAACACCACCAAAGACCCATGCATCGCTTAGCAAGAAAAGATGATGGATGTTGTTAACAAAAGAAGGTATTTTATCGGCAAACATTTGTCGTACTTTAGCAAACTCTTCGCGGATATACATTTTAAAGAAAACAGTTGCTTCAGACTCCGTTTTAGCTATTGTTTCCTCAAAGGCCACCTTTTTAGCTGCCTTGGCTTGACTTTTAGAAAAATCTGCGCTGCCGGCGCCTAGGCCCATTGCTTTTTTGTTAGCAGAGGGAGATATGAGTCTTTGCATAAAAGATTGTCCGCTGATGGCAGCGCTCGATAGAGCCTCCAACTGGCCCTCATGTTTTTCATAGAAATTCTGAACCGTAGTCGTGATTTTTCCAAGCGCGTCTTGCTCTATATCTGTCAAGTCTTCTATCTTCAAAAGACCGGAGTCGAGCTTTCTAACCGTGTTGTTCACACACTGCTCCAGAATTCGATAATAATAATCATTATTTAGGCGGCCGGCCTTACGGCCGTCTTCGTATAACCCTTGCTTAATTTTGTCGGCGGTAAAAGACAATAGCAGATCATCATAATTTTCATCTGTTAATCCAAACATTACAAACGCGGGGATTGCACGAATAAATATATCAACAGCATATATTCTTATTGAAGCCCGGATGGCTCCGTCAATGTTACCAGCGTCTGTTGCTTCTAGGACTTTATCGTAGGGAGCCTCTTGGGTACATAATGGATCATAATTCAAGCGCGGATCTGGTGTTAATGAACTTCCTAGTTGGGAAGAAGAGTCTGAAATATCAGACAAAGTGTATAAATGAGTTCTGGCCGGGTCACACCCGTCGACTTCGGGTACCAAGACTTGTGACATATCCATCCAGCCACCCATTTGTTGAGCCTCGACATAGAATGGTTGTGGGATTGTGTCGGGGTCGCGGCCCATGGAAATCGCTAACTGGGCCCAGACTCCCCCGTACTTTGAGGGATCAAGGAAAACAATCTCTGGTTCTGCATAAGGATCGTGGCCGAATTTAAATGCCGGTGAGATAGAATCCAAAGCCATCTCGGCGGCGCGTTCTTCCTCGCTCTTCTTTTGATCTTCAGTGGCTTCTGTTGTTTCCGGGGGTTCGAGGAAACCGGGTTCTGAATCTGTAGAATCGGCGGACGTTGTTCCGGGGAAATCCGTTCTGCCAGAAGAAATACTAGTTGAAATGCGGCGAAGAAAACCATTAGATATCATGTCAAACGCGGACTGGGAGGTGACAATATTGCCGGCATTGGCCATGAGGTCTGCATTGGCGGCGTTTGTGCCGGCTTCAAGATCGACAGTCTCTTCAAAAGACTCAGTTTTGGCAAAATAATCCCGAAATGCCGGGTTCATGATGATTCTCTTCCTAGTCAATTGTGGGTTCGCAGAGGCGGCGATGATGGCCTCGGACATAAATCTATACAGGGCTTCAATTTCATAGGAATCAGAAACCTTATTATTATAAACTTCTAACTCTTCAAGAAATGCCCTAACGTCCTCGTCCAAATCAGATTTAGATACAACCTCATGTTTGGTATAGGTGTAAGGCCCCTCGTCAACAACCGAAGGGGGAGGACCCTGTGTTCCGGATTTTCTCTGTTCTTTTCTAGAAGAGGTGCCGCCGGCTGCCGCTGCGGCGCCGTCGATTGTCTCCACAATCCTAACAACATAAGTATTGTCTTTTCTAAGAACACCTCGCTCATCAAAAAGATTATAATCATATTCCAGTTCAAACTGATAAGTCGGCACGGTCACCGGTTGTTCGGATGTTGTGCCCTCTCCAAAATCCTCAAAATGAAATTTAATATCGGCCGATGAAGTATCTGGTAATTCCAGCAGGGCTGCTTTCCAGCCGTGGGCTTCGACAAATGATTGTCCATTTGTCCCGGCTTTTCTTTGATTTTTATCTGACCACTTAGAAACATTCTTGCCTACCGATAGGCCGGCAATACTTGTATCTTTGTCGTTGAAGATTCTCCATAAACGGTCGGCGCCGCTGTAGTTTGGCCAATCAGGATTAGTTGTCAAGTCGCCGGGTGCGATGAAAATCTTCTGTCCTATTGCTGCGCGCATCTCACTGGCGGCTGTGGCGAACTTAGTTGGCCATGTTCTGCGTTCTTCCATTTCGAACTCATCGATAAAAGCGTCAACAAACTTTTTCCTTAACTCGATTCGTTCAAGGTTCATTTCATATTTCACTTCCCAGTCATTTAAAGCTTGTGCAACAGTATCATACCCTTCGGGGACTATTACCGTCTTAAACTGGGGTGAGAGATCGCGGAGGCTTTTATACATCCAAGCCGCGACAGTGGGAGGATATCCGCCCGAACTATGTTTGAATAAGCTGGCTCCGGAATCCTCATCTCCTGATAACTTATTACCATAAATGTCAATAGAAGCAGGGCTGAAGAGGCCCGCTTCCGGGTCATGAATAGCATTGTCCGAGTTCCATTCGAAGAAACCCAAGTCTCTCGCTATCGGAGACCCAAAAGTCGCGACCATCCAGTTATGCATTTTCCATGGGCGGCCTTTCGTATCTGCCATGATTGCATTGAGTACTCCTCCACGCCCAGTAAACCAGTTAAGGGGCCCCATTAAATCTCGAAGATGAGATTCTTCTAGGCGTTCGAACATCGCGGCAGATATCTGTCCGTTCATTGTGTCTAATAGAGGATTGGAGGATGGGTAAAAACCGGGGGACGGGCAGTTACCGGCCGATGTGAGCGGAGGGAAGTTGGCCAATGGACCATTCTGTAGCATGTCTGCCAAATCTTTCAGGTCTTGCAAGGCTTGATCTTTTAGATCATCCAGTTGATCACGGCACTGTTTTCGATTAAGACCCTTCTCCTGTAACAGTTGACACTTCAAATCTTCGATTTTCTCGCGTATGTCAGGAGGACAAGGATTTGTTGATCGGTTGAAGGCCCCGGGGGTCAGTTGATCGCGGAGTTCGCCCACGTTCGGGACAAATATACCCAGACTCGGGAAGAGGGTACCAAAGGCTGAGGGGTCTGAAAATATCTCTCGGATACATTCGGAATCCGAAATAGCAGCCACCTCCATGGCCAAAGTGAGTGTTTCTTGAGAAGGGTTGCCGGTCATCAACTCAAGAACCTGACCTTGAGTAAGCATCATGGATAAGTCGTCGATGAAGGCGCCTAACTCAGCATTAGTTAAAGTTTCTAAACAAGATGAACCGGGTGGAGCAATAGTTGATAATATTCCTTTTAATGCATCATACATTTGGTCGTCAGTTGCGTCTGGACACATATTTTCTTTCAACAAGTTTTTGAAGTGGTCGCTTCCACTAAAGAGGTCTAGTAAATTTGCGCCGCCCATTGCGATGATATCACAGGACATCTGGAAAACTTTCTGTAATACTAATTTTAATGCTTGTAGCATCATGGCTAGTGCTGCCGCTTTGATGGCCTCAACAATAGCTTCACCCATCATTTTAAACAAGTCCAGCATAGCCTCTTCGAAAGTTGGGCAGTCTGGATCCTTACCTCGCATTTCTTTCGGGCAGTTCAACATAGGTAGGTTCAGACCTTTATCCCATTCACAAGTCTCCATGTTCAAGCCAAGTTCTAACGTATTTAAGAAGGAATCCAGTTGAGGGGTCATAGCAAAGGGGCCGGGTGGCTTACACGGAAGATGTTTAAGGAAACTTCCCACAATGGCGGCGCCGGGTAACTTGCTCATCTCATTAAGAAGAACATCAGCACCAACACTTTTCAGCATGGCGTTTCTATATGCATCAAAGGTGGCCTTCTGGACGTTGCCCAAAGCGGTGCCGTAAGTTCCACCAGACCCGGGGCTCTGGTCTCCGAAAGAGAAGTTGCCGGAAGAATAGGCCAAGCCAAACGCAGGGTCATCTGACGGAGTAGGATCAGGGGTTGGGGGTTCTATCTCGGCTGACGATGATGCAAGTATATCTTCTACAGTAACTTCGTCTTCCTCCCCGGTCTTGGCCGCGGCTTCTTCTTCGAGGACTTCACCCTCTTCCGTCACGAACTCTGCTACCGAGTTTTCCCAATCTGCATTCTGGGCGGCGGCGGCGGCCTCATTTAACGCTGCATTGAGGGCCGCGGTGGTGGTGGGGCCCGCGATTCCATCTACACCATTGTTGTTCGGCCCAGAGGTGCCAAAATCATAACCATCTTTACCTGAATAATCTGCCTGAAACTGCTTCAGGGCTGCTTCCGAGGTGGGCCCAAATTGTCCGTCGGCCCCATAGGACCCGAGATCATACCCCAAAGCGATAAGAGCGTTTTGCATATTCTTGACTTCTGTACCACTTGAGCCCTCTCGAAGAACAGAAGAGGAACTGTAAAGATTCTGGTCCTCATACTCGGGGGGAGTGTCGACTGCAATGTTGGCCGTATCTTCCTCTAAGTTTATTTGTGCATCAGCCTCATCCCCCCAATCGTGTTCACCGGACTCCGCCATGGTGGCTTCCTTATCCTCATCCATCATGCTGATCTGATTATTGAGTTGCTCTTCGGTCATGTTGTTCCAGTCTGGGTGATTGTCTGGATCAACACCTCCTTCGGTCCAATATTCGGCTAACTCTTCAATGCTTTTGTCTCGGTTCTCCTTAACTGCTTTATTAATCTCGTTTGAAAGCTTGTTCTCTTCGCTCCATTCCACAAGATCAAAGCCCGGGCCGGAATAACTACCGGGAACAAACGCCATATCCCACGGCGGAATAGTGATGGCCGCGCCGAGTTCTTCTTCCGCTAATGCTTGGATTGCTTTTTGTGTTTCTGGATCAAGGCCCACAAGGACGCGTTCAAAATGAGCGTTACTCATGGCGTCGAATGCGGCGCCGACGAGTGCATCCAAGGCATTTTCTTCAGTTAGTCCTTGAGCTACACAGTCTATAGCGCTCATTACCAAGGCAGCCCATCCACACCAGCCTAACTTATCGTTAATGCGGCGCCAGAGGTCTTTTTCGTCTTTAATCTTCTTTCTTCTATCCTGTTTTTGTGCTCTGGTGAGCTTTACGCTTTTGTCAACTTTTGCGGCCTTTCCACACTTACCATACGCCGGGTCTGCTGGTATAGTGGTTTGATAATCTGCCTTAACTGCATTAACTGCCGCTTTCTGTTCTTGGATGGCCTCAAGCACTTTTTCTAACCATGGATCATCTTGCTCGATCTTAGTCTTCTCTAGTGTCATCGCTCTTCGATATTGACATCGCATTTCTTCTTTAAAATCGGCCAGATAATCACCTTGCGAAATTTCTTTCCATTCTTTTCGTACTTCCTCTCTCGTTTTGCAAGTGCTTTCGGAAAATTGGGCCAGAATAGCATCAGGTATGCCTAACCCGATATCCAGCATTGCGTCTATAAATTCGTCGACGGCTGTATCACCTAAAGTAGAATCCGCAAAACATTCTAGCATAGAAACATCGTTCATAAGTGAACTGGTGCTTTCTCCATAGAAAACTTCAAGGCCCGGATAAGTAAATTTAGTTACAAACTCAAGCCATGGCATTGGTTCCCGGGCCTGAAGCGCTATGTCCATTTCTGGTAGTGAGCCGACATAATATAAAACTCTAGACTGTTTGAAAGGGGCCATTTTCATATATGATTTAAAGATGCCTTTAGTGTGGTACTCGTTGCTATCTTCGCTGAAAATGATATCGGGGCAACCGGGCTTGTTGACGATCACCTGCACCAGCCTCAGTTTATCGGGCTCGGGTTCTTCGAACTTGAAAGTTATCTTCTCTAGCTGGTTGAAGCCCCGAAAGGTTAGGCCGGTGGCCTCTTTAATCATCTCTGCTATATTGTCGCGAAATGCCTCCAACATATCGGCCTGATCGCGGAGGTCAACATGCACTGGTATATTATTCTTCGGCTTGGAGCCGGACGCATCAGCACTTGCTGTAGACATTTCGATCAAGGATCCACCGTCAAGTGTAACCCACCGATCATACTGATTAGCAAACACATTCAGAGCGTGACAAGACCGGCGGAAATAAGGAAAATATTGGTTCCCGTCGATGGTCACTTCAAGTTTAGTTTCAAATTCTGTTGTTGGTTCGACTTCAAGGCGCCTTGGTATTCTTTCAAAATATTCGACAGGGACAGAAATTTTCACTCTTGTTCTGGCTTTTAGTTGTATTGGTACGCTGTAATCAATCTCTGTATACTTTAGTAGCTCTTGTACAACATCTCTTTCCTCAGATGTTAGGATGTAACCTTTGACATCGGGGGGGGTCAATAGTTCTCCGGCGGCGCCGCCGACAAAGAAGCCTCCCGTTGCACCGAGAATCGCCCCATATGTTCCAAAAGCGGAATTCCCTAAGAGCGCGCCCCCGATGGCTCCAGCAACGGCGCCCATGGCTGGGATTGCGCTTTCTTCGAAGGCAGAGTTAAGAACTGGCTCTTCAATATAGTAAAAGATGGTAGCTACATCAGATTTATTGAAGTAATCTAATAGAAGCCTGATTCCTCTTCTTTTTAACTCGGCGCGGTATTCTTCGTTTCCATTTATTTTACTAACTGTTGGGCCGTCTAAAACGGGCGACGGGACTGTTACGATTATATTTTGTGTACATGCTTTGCCGTCAAAAAACACCTCTCCATTTTGCATTAGTCTCCATTCTGGGACGTAGGCATGCTCATTGGGAGCACATACTGCACAGGGGTCAACTGTATCTTCCAACTCAATAGGATCACATTGTAGGAACTCGAACTCTTCAATGTTCTGTGCCCCGGAATCGACGCGGGAGGGTAAACTCGTAGAGCGAGGATTAACTGGCCTTGCTAATCTTTCCCCCCTAGTTGGAAAGGTCGACGATGCATCGCGTTGCATTCTCTCCGCTTTAGATAAAGCTGAAGCTGGTGGGGAATCACCTTCTCTTGTTTCTGTTCCGAATTCTTCTAGTGATTCTCTACCACTAGGTTTTGTAATCTTTGTGCTCATTTAATTGGTCCTATTGTGCCGGCTATTAATATATCTGGAGCCCATATCATTAAGGTAGTCAATCTTTAGAGCGGTCATGGCTACTCTTTGAACCTGTAGTTGGGTAGAAGTTCTTTGAAGGCCGGCAAGAAATTTTGTAACCATAATATAGTCATCTGGGCCCATCACAGTTGTAACAGGGCCGCCGGCGTTTCCGCCGTAGCGAGGTTTCGACAGGGACGTGACCACGGTCCCGATCCTTATTAATAAAGAAGATATGAGATTGTTTAGTCTTTCTGTTCTGGAGAGCATCTGTAACAAAGCCTGTTCTAAGTTGTCTCCTTTGGGAATTGGTTGCAAATATGACACCTCTAATTCATCAAGCAGCTTGGCAGTTTTTCCTGTATTCACATCCCTATTCCCTGCGATGAGATCAATACCATATGTGGCGGTTATTTTTCCGTCTATAGAGTTTCGGCCGGGAGGGTTTTTAGCTGTTACTAGCTTAATTCCTTTCCTAGCCATGATTCGTATCGAGTCTGCCTTCATACCTATCGCAGATTCCGCAGTAGAAAAACCCACTTCACCTTGGCATATGCCAAAATAATTGTCGATGTCGGATCTTTGGGAAATATAAATCCTTGCTGCATCGCCCGGGCGGTCGTTATTCATACTTCCAAAATTCTTGTCTGCGTATCCGGGGATCCATGGTCCCGAAGGTTTTTTCGGGTCGAAGTCGCGGTTGCCTTCTTCTTCAAATTTTCCACCTTCCGCGGGGGCCCAACCTTGCAGGCCAACAACCAAGTCAATGGCGCCGGCTCGTGTGTGACCTTTTCCGCCATAACCAGAAACCCAGCCATGTTCGCGGTCTCGGCCGAGTATAATCCGAGTGTTATTTTCTCCCTTTATCTCGCGTTCGGACGCAGCAACATTATATATTGGCTGTTTTTCTAATATTTTAGTGTTGTCTAGGCCGGCGAGCGCATCTGCACTTATTTTGCCATCGACGGGGCTCAGTTCTTTACCCATTTTCTACTCTTCTCCATACATGATTCATCTGTATCCTTCTCATATTAATCCGTTGGCAGGCTCTGGCCGCCTAAATCCACATCCCAATCGACGGGTGAGGTCTCTTCATCATGAGGTTGATCGCTGTTTTCGGGACTCGTGCCTTCTGGACTGTGGGGATCCAGTTCATCTGGTGGCGGACCCATTGAATAGTTTGCCTTGGCGGCCGTAATAATGGGGAAAGTATTCGGGTCCTCGGTACAACCAGTTTGTAGTTGCCAACGCAGAAACAGTTCATCCGGGTCATAAGTGTTTGAAGGGTCCATATTGACGTGGACGCATTTATTGGTTGTTTCAACCAATATATATGTAGTATTAAAAGTCGGGAGGACCGATTCGGCCATCAATACGGCAGCTTCTATATTTGCCAAAGCTTCGGGTGTGCCGCCGCCTTGAACAAAATCGATCGCGAGGCCGCCGCCATGGCCTTTGAATGAGGAGTGAGGGGCCTCGGGGTCATAGGGCACAGGTCCGATATATAGCCCATATGGGCCTGACTTGTCTGTAAGTACAAGTCTAGCGGCCTCAACGGACTCTCTACTGTTTGAATCAACTTCGACTCCATAGTTGTTGGCATATCTAACGATAATGGCCGCCTGTTGAGCACTAGATCTAACTCCGGAGCAGATATCTGTGCCGTCTGGGAGCCACGGGCCAAGCATCTTGATGCTGGCTGCCAGTGTTTCGGTCATTTTAACACCGGTTCTTATTTTCACAGCGGGACCGGTACAAGGTAGATCGCCCGGGTTGTAATCACTTATGGCAGGCAGGGCGGGCAACATAAGGGGGCCGGGGGGCCATGCGGCCGCAGTGTGAATGGCCGCGGCAGATTTTAATGCTCTCGGAGCATCTTGGGGATCTGCTGAATGGATCAATGATTTAATCTGCCCATGTGTGAAAGTGTCGTCGAGAAATTCAACTTCTACCAAGGAACCGGGATTGAGTTGGCTGCCTTCAGCAGCCATGGTTGGGTTCAGAGTGAAATCCGGATAATATGATAAGAACAGGGCGGCCTCTGTCTCATCGACGATTGTGAGGGGGTTGAGTAAATGGGCATGTAATTCTGGTATCATAACTTTGAAGTAATTTTCCCTTGAGCCGGCGGCAAGTGGGGATTTTACAAGGCGTTTAATGAAAGAAAAAAGATCTGATTCTTCGGCGTCCTCATAAAGCCACGCCAAAACAACACCCTTAAATATTCTAACACCGCGGAACATATCTGGCTGTACAGTATCTTTCTGCACTTGCCTCATCACAGCCCTAGGATCATCGATGATCATCCCAGAATTAGATGTTTTATATCGCCTGTTAAAAGGAGTTGGGTTTAGTTGACCAAATTGAAACTCATAACTTTTCGCCATCGGACACCTCCTTTTGCAATATATCAAATATATCAGCCCTATCGGTATCTGATAAACCGGTGTCGCCACTCTGTTGTTTGTGTATCAGGCCAGATATCTTAACTAACTGTTCATTGGACCGCTGCAAAGTTTCCACATATTTGGCCGCGATTTGTCCGACTGACTGATGATGCTCTTCATTTTTGCCCAAATAGCGCATGACATCATCAAGGAGTTCTTTTGTGATCTCCCGATCATCTTCTATGTTCTTTATCGCGTTTTCTAAATAGTGGTCCAGATTTTTCATAAATCGCCTTTATCCCATTTCTCTCTGAACACACGGTACCTGATTCTCATTTTATTCAGATTGTTAACAACCTGCTTGGTATTCAGACCGGTGATCTCTCTCATGTATAAATAAATAGCTTTCTTATTAAAAATTTCTATATCATCGGCACTATCAAATAGAATACGAATAGCATTCAACACTTTCTCTTCATTTTCTTTCATTTTATCGTGTTCCCACGAGTCAATCTCTGATTTTAGAAAATTGAAAAATTCCTCGTGTTCGCGCTCTTTGGGATAAGGATTTATTGTTGAAATATATTTTAGTTCCAAATCTTTAGGAAGATCAACAAACTCGATCTCTGTTCTATTTTTCTTGCTTTGCTTCTTAACTTTGTGTATAAACCAATTTTTAGTAATAACCGAGAAATATGAGAAAGCTTTCGAACCCTTGTTCGGATCATATTTATCAAGGATAGTTATGAGCCATATTTTGCACTCGTCTCTCAAAAAGTCTATGTTTGGCAAAGTGGTAAATTTATATGTAAATACAATTTTGTCTACCATCTCATCGAATACTGGTCCGAGATATTTAGAATATAATTCGGTTCTTTCTCTCGCGCTGTCCGAGGCTACATAATCAAGAATGGCTTGTTCATGAACTTGAGTAAAATATTGTTTCCCCTTACTCTTGCGTCGGCGGCGCGGGGGCGGGATGATCGGTGTTGTCATCGTTGGTCTCCTCAAATAGCTCTTCTGAAGCTTTGTCAAACATTGTGTATATCTCTTCGAAGTCCTCTAGGGTTTCGATGAGACCGGTAGAATGGCGTATTAGGGCTCCGAGAGTTTCATCGCCATAAAAGACTTCCATTTCATGAATCTCGTTAAGATGATTGTGGAAAAAAACGATCTCTTCAACCAGCGTGGTCATATGGTCGGATATAAAAATCATTCTTCTCAGTATATTTCTACAATACCATATAAGAAAAATATTCAAACTGATCGAGAGCATCAGGATGAGGCCTGTTATTATGTAAAGTGGCTCACTCATCTTTAATCCCCTTTGCCATGTCTTTCTTGTATTCTTCTATATCTCTTTTGGCGTCTTGGATATAATCTTTAACAATTTGCCCGGGCTTGTGCTTCCCTTTTGGAGAAACACGAAACGGTATAGAGGGTACTCTAATAAGAGACGCCGAGGCGCCGCACTGGCAATCAGTTAACTTTTCCGAGATGGAATGAGAGACTTCGAAATATTCTAGGCAGACACTGCATTCATAAGTATATCGCGGCAACTTATTCCTCCTCAAAATCTTCTGTTAGTTTAACCAGTGGTGGGTTCATAACCACCAAGCCCTGTTCAGAGGGGCGAAGCTTAAAGCCCTTCAGTACAGGAACAATGTCTGACTGTTCTAACAAGGACTTCTGAAGTGCCATCATCAGGGCCCCTAGGGCCTGATCCGATAAGCACATTTCCTTTTCTTCTTCATCATAGTTCATTTTCTTCTCCTTTTGTTACGGCCCCTTTAATATTGAGCCAATCTTTTTCTTCACGAACTTCTAAGTTTTTTTGCCATGCTGCCTTCAGCATCATGGGTTCTATATTATTGTCTTCTATGAAACTAATAAACATATTGACATCTTTAGGCAGACATTTGCCCCCAAATCCTCGGTGCCCATCGGGTCCCGGGACTTTAAAATGACTTTTTCCTACTCTAGAATCTAAAAGCACTAGTTTGCAGACATCATCATAATTCACATCTATCTTGTTACAAATCTGTTTCATCTCGTTTGCAAAAGACACTTTTGTGGCCAAAAACGTATTAATAAAGTATTTAACAGTCTCGGCTGTTTCCCAATCTGTCATCAGATATTGTTTTTTAGGAAACACTTCTTTAATCAGTTTCATACAAAGCTGTGTATCATTGGGCGCCCCACCAAATATCATTCGATTACATGTTCTAAAGTCTTCGATAGAGTTGGCTTCGGTTAAAAACTCTGGGCTGAATACTATTCTAATATTGGGAAATTTTCTTTTTATCTCGCGACAAGTACCCGGCACAACGGTAGATTTTAATATTACAATATTATTATTGTAGCTTTCGGATATTTGATCCATAACATCAAACACGATGGATAAGTCTGGGGCTCCACTAAGGTGCATTGGTGTGGGTACTGCAACAAATATATATTCACATTCTTTTGTAACGCAAGAGATATCATCGCAGTCTGACAGTTCTGGATTCTTGTCGAATACCAAGAACCTATGAACCTCTCTTAAGTTTTCATATATTGCCCTCCCAACAAAGCCATTGCCAACTAATCCCACTTTCATCTAAGATCCTCTACGGACTGTTGTAATATAATCACTCAGACTATGCTTAGGTGCCCATTTGAGCATCTCTTTAGTTTTGCTTATATCTGCTAGCGTCTCTTTGGCTTCTCCGGCGCGGGCTGGAAGGTATTTTTTCTCTGTGTCGAACATATCTGCTAACTCATTGATAGAGTGGTTGGTCCCTGTCCCAAGATTAAATATTTCACCGTTCCAATCCTCGCTAGACATAGCCAGAAGGCCTTCACAAATATCATAAACATGTGTAAAATCTCTCCTCTGCTCTCCGTCGCCAACGATAGTTAAGGGTTGCTGATTTTTTGCCTGCTCTTCGAAGATTGCGACCACTGGGGTGTATTGTCCGATCAGCGGGT
>TARA_R110002073_G_scaffold225_1_pt1 | contig 22608 bp, 16 predicted proteins | sample TARA_R110002073 | Tara Oceans TARA_R110002073 (sample SAMEA4397174) | marine metagenome | biome: Polar Biome; feature: [DCM] deep chlorophyll maximum layer (ENVO:01000326); material: water (ENVO:00002006), including particulate matter (ENVO:01000060) such as... | depth 40 m | reverse complement strand
CTCCTTCTCTAATATACCTTCTAACTTCTTACCTGTATCTTTCTTCCAGGTTTCTTCATCTGTTCTAACCTTAGCTTCGCTATAGATTTCATTTATCCTAGATTCAGTAGCACTAACTATCTCTTCTTGAGCGCTTAAAGAAGCTTTGGTTAATTCTTTTAACCCATTAATCTCTATGTCAGCACTCTTTTGGTCTAATGGACCATCATCCACCTGAGCTTGAATTTCATCAATCTTAGCTTGAAGAGCTTCTTTTTGCTTATTCAATTGAACCTTACTTGTACTGTTTAACCAAGAGTTGTAAACCAACTCAGTCTTACCTTGGTTATCTAAACTACTAGTAGGCTTACCTTCCATGGCAGCTTTAATCTCATCAAACGTACCCTTGTAAGAACTGTGCTGCTCTTCTGATATATTACCAGAGTCAAGTTTAGCTTGAAAGAAATCTAATATAACTTGTTCGTCTCCTTGCTTTACTGCATTAAGAATCATAGTATGAGCTGCAGCATCTCTACCCCAGTTACTAGCTTCTTCAGCACTTAACTCTTCTATAACTTCTTTTTGACTAATCGTATTGTCTTCGTTAGTTACATTAACTTTACGCTTAACAGTATATACTCCTTTATCTAAATCTTTCTCAAATATCTGAAGCATTTCATGAGACTCATTTCTCTCATCTATTGCCGTCTGTAGTGTAGTTCTGTTTTCTGTAGCTGTTCTAATAGTATTACTAGCACCAGACATAAGTAAACTTGTAGCAAAAGAAAGAACCCTTGTAGGTCTTTGCTCATCTGCTAAAAAGAAATCTAAGTAGTCAGGGAACTCTTCCCCTTTAGCTTCAGCTATTCTTCTTTGAACAGACCAATCTTGATACACTTCTTGGAATTGTTCTACAACACCATCAGTAACACCATGAACTGCACCCATTCCAATAGCCTTGAATGAGCTACGAATAACATCCTTCATTCCTGGAGCTTTTAAAGCACCAACTCCTGCCTTTGTAGCTGCCTGACCAGCAATACCAGAAGCAGCCTTAGCTGTACTAGTACCTGCAAATTTAGCACCTAGCTTCTTTGCACTATCCATAGCACCTTTACCAATACCCATTTGCCCCATAAACAAACCATACTGAATAATATCAGCACCCATAGATGCAAGGTTATCTCTATACACTAAGCTAGCAGCGTTCATCGCTTCAGCTTCAGTCAATCCCTGCTTAACACCTTCATTAAGTGTTTGACCTGCTAATGCAGCACCCTCTATAAGGTTGGCTGTAGCACCCGCAGATACAGTTGATATACCAGCAGTTATTAATCCTCTAGCAGCTAAAGGATTAGCGTATTTAGTTACACCTATAGATTTAGAACCTTTAGCTATAGCTGCTGCAGCCTTAGTAAACTTACGACCTTTAGTCGCCATACCTGCTAACTTAGCAGCACCCGTAGCAGGAACCATTAAGGATAAAGCAAATGGTAACATACGAGCTACGCCCGTTCCCCAGAAATCTATATCAGATAAATCATCCCAAGTTATATTCTCTAAGTCAGCTAACCCAGGAACATCATCACCATAAGACTGTAGGTAGTCAGCAAATCCATGTAACGAATCAGATATAGGTTTAGACGTGTCTGTACCATATACTTGTTGAGCTATTTCAGAAGAAGTGCTCCCACCCATGAAGTCAGCTATGTCACCAAAGCTATCTACCATATCACCTACACCAACAATAAACGATTTACCAGCCATTTCAAACCAGTTCATATCTTCGTCTATCTCAACTGCTGGTTGTTCTGGTTGTCTCCACGCTGTAGTAGCGTCCTGTATAGCCTCGTTTTCTAGGTTTAGATTTCGTCTATAAACAGGTACATCATCTTGAGGGACATCCAAACCTTCAGAAGAAGAAGGTTCTTTAAACGAACTATCTAAAGAGGAGTCATACTGTTCTACTCCATCTTTAGGTACGTCTACGCTCCAGTGGTCATTTGATGGTTGTATTGTGGGTGCTAACTTCTTTTCTTCCATAACTATTTTAAGCCTTTTGTATCTTGTTTCTTAACTCGTCTACCATTTGCAAGTAGCTTGATGCCTCTTCTGAACTAGCTCCCATTTCCATTAACACCTTATAATAAGCGTTAAAGAACTTAGTACTATCGCCTTCCATTAAAGCATTGTTTAGTTCAGGGAAATCGTTATTGTTAAACCTTTCAGAAAGACCACCGATTCCTTTATCCATATCTCCGTCAAGAGCAGCTAAAGATAATAAAATACTTTTAGTAGTGTTGTCCTTTCTTTTCTCACCTAAACCTAAAGTTTGCATAACTCTATTTACTTTAGCATCGTAGTTAGGAAGTTGTGAAGATATTTCCTCTACACTAGACTCAAGTCCTATGTTAGCTAAAGGTGTAGGAGCTGGTTGCTCAAACGAAGCTCCAGCAGTATACCTAGCCAATCCTGCACTTTCACCAGCCTTTAAAGACTCATAAACAGACATAGTTTTAGCATCGTTAGGGTCTATCTCGTTATAGAAATAACTGTTAAACCATAAGACATCATCACTTTCATACTCTTGTATAAGAGCGTGTTCAGCATCTTTAGGTTCTCCTTCTAAATCTTCAGCCTTAACTAGCTTGTATGAGCCATCAGATTGCTTAACCTTATATCCCATAAAGATAGCTCCAGGTCTTACATCACCTAAATCATCTCCTGGAATTACAGCACCACCATCTTCATCGTACCACGTACCTTTAGCTTTAACGTCTGGTATATACCCATCAAGGTCTAATACCCTATCTACACCTAAAGAAGCTTTAGCCATATCAAGTTCGTCACCGACAAACCCTCTATTACCCATTATCTCAGTATTCTCAGGGTTCATTCCATATTCGAACCCACCCATATCGTAATCACCCAATGCAGTTATATGCTCTTGAGAACCTTTACCTATCAGACTTGTACTAATAGATTTAAGTTTTCTATGCTGTCTTTGTATTCTACCTGATACTGCCTTACTAACTTGTAGTTCACCACTAGGTATTAATGATTGTTCTGGATTGATACCACCAACATAAGATGCAGCATATTTTCTTAGTTCGTCTATAGAAACATTCATAGCTTCACCCTCAGACAATTGATATTCTTGCATGTAGTTTGTTCTAAACTTCTGAAGGTTTGAGCCTTGATTTAAGAATCTATCAACCTTAGTATTACCCTCTACATCATCTTTTGGTTCTTCCCATTGAGTTAAACCTCTATGTTTGAATGTATCTATGTTACCATTCATGAAGGCATCAAACTCTCTTCTAACTTGGTTAGGTATAAGGTGAGCATCTTTACCATTACTACCTTCTAGCTGCTCGTAGAATGCTTGTATCTGAGTGGTGTTGCCTTTAATTCTTTGAGCGTCTTCTGAAAACGCTATATTGTTATAGAAATTCTTCATAGTCTTTCGACCACCAGAGTTCATAAACTTAATAGGGTCGTTACCCGACTTCTCTAACTCAGACAAGAAGGTGTCCTTCTCTTGGTCATACATAGCTTGGATTCTTTCTTTATCCTCATTGCGTATAGCAACTTGACTAGACATGTCATGAATGTGTTGCATCCATTGGTCCATCTCTTGTGTCTTAGCATCTTCATTTGCCTGCATTTGGCTTTGAGCTTGTTGCAGTTGCATAGCTTGACCTAGCTCGGCTTGAGCTCTATCTCTTCTAGCTCCTGAGCCAACCCAACCATTCAATGCACTATTTACCTTAGAGTAATCCATTATTCTGTTTTTTTAACGTTTGCTGCCTCTTCTTTATCTACTAATTTTTGTTTTTCTGGTATTACATTTGCAGTGTCAATATCTTTATTTAGTAAAGGGTTCTCATAACCACCATCGGTTTTGTTCTTTCCAGCTAAATTCTTTATCAAATCTTCTGTAGCTTTCCTGTTAGGATTCATATAGTATGATACATCACTAATAGCATCTGACAACAAGTTACTACCAACTCCAGAAAGTATTTGTCTGTTGTTGCTTAGTGTAGCTTGCCTCATTTGCTCTACATTCATATCTCTATTTAATTTCATAGAACCTACAGATGTAGCTAAAGCGTTGTATTCTTTTATGTTTTGTCTGTGAAGAGCTGCATCTTGTGCTGCTAATTGATTTAGTCCTTGTATACGCTGTGCATCTACAGTTCCTTGATTAGCTAAGTACATACCTCTTTGACCTCCCGACGCTCTTAATACATTCTTCATAGCTCCTGCGTAAGCATCATTCATGTTCTGCATTGCAGCACCTTTCTCTTTAGCTGTAAGACCCGACTCTGATAATGCTTTTTGTTTTGATAAAGCTTCATATATTAAAGGGTCTAACTCAGGTGTTTCAACATCTGGTGCTTGTAATGCTTGAGACAAAGATAGTATTCCTGCGGCAGCTTTCAAACCTGTTAGAGCCATTTCTGCTTTACGCATTTGACCTTCCTTCTTTTCAGAGTTCGCTGCATCAAGCTTTTCTTGGGCTAACTTATCTTCTGCTGCCTTTTTAGCTTTAACTTGTTCCTCTGTAATTAAAGTACCATCCTCGTTATAAGAATCAGTATCTTTAAGCATTTGCTTAATACGAGCGTCATGGTCTTCTTCTCCTTTAGCTATTCTCATAGCTTTGTCTTGCTCTGTAGAATCTCCAGACACAAGACCTGTTTCAACCTCAGTTCTTTCTGCTGTCTCTTCAGTTGCTTTAACTGCAGGACCTAAGCCTCCAGTTTCGTCAACCCTAACTAAAGCATCATTTGTAGCGTCAACGTTTAAATCATTCTCTAAATCATCAGCCTCTTTGTTTATTAAAGCAAGGCTGGTTTTTTCATCGTCAGTTAAAGAATCAGGGTCGTTTTTATTCTTTTTTATTAAAGCTATATCAGCTTCAGTCATTATACCTTTAGTGTTCTTAGAAGCTTCTGTAGCTTGGTAAAACACTTCATTATTATTTAACTGAGCATTATATAGAAAATCACTCTCTTCGTCTGTTAACTCTTCTCCTGCGGCTTCTCGTCTAAGTAAAGCTTCTATTTTAGCTCCATCACCTTCTGCACTATAATCATAATCAGAAGCAACATTCTCCCTATCTAAATGATAATTTTGAGAAGCCATAGAGTCATTGTAAAATTTCTCAGCATCCCTGTCGTAAGTAGTAGCATTCATAGGGCTACCATTTGCATCTAAATTTGTTGCATTATCTTTATATACCTTATGAATTAACTTATCTGGCACAGGTTTGTCAGGATTTTCAGCTATCCAATTATCTATTTCTTGCCAAACTAAAGCCGTAGCATGAGATTTTCTTTCAAAAGGACCACTTTCAAAACCATCAGGACTTATCTTACCTTTACCTCCATTAAAATGTAATTGACTGCTTAAAGAAACATATAGGTCGTCAGATATTTTACCTTCATATTGTTTTAATGTTTCGTCTATACCTTTAAAGGCCATTATAGCCATATCATTTTTCTGAGAGACTGTGTCAGGGATATAAACTTTAACCTTTAGTTTACCTATTTTTTTACCTTCTTTAAGTAATTCTTTTTTTGTTTTACCTAAGATGCCTAATTTCTCCCACTTCTCTGCAGTATCTTTGTTGATACCGTGAGCTACCAAATCTTCTACAGTATTAACCATTTTTAAATCAATACCATAACCTACAGTCATACCAGAATTATCAGAAGGAAAATAACCTTTATTTCTCCAACCTTCCATTGACTCAAGACGCTTTTTCCTTTCGGTGAAAAGCTTACCTCCGTAAGTTTTGTAATACGCTAACCTTTCTTCTTTAGTCATCCTATTTATGTTTCCAAGTTTTCATTTCGTTTTGTACAGCCTTACCTGCTTCTTGATATTTACCACCAGTTAGTAAACCTTGTAGCTTACCCATGAATGGTTTATCAAATACTCCTTCTCCTCCCGTGAGCTCCATTCCTGTAGGCTTACCACCTTTGTCTACTACGGTAAGAGGATTGGTTGAATGGCTATACGCTCCCTTAGTCATACCACCCGTCTTAAAGGTATTCATGTATGTTTTTCTTTCTTCTAAAGGAGTGCTGTCCCAGTTTTGCTCAACATTAGTTTTGAACATATCTAAACGGTCTTTATCTGGAAGACTAACTCTAGTATTGTCAGAGTATGTGCTGTTAAACTGATTAAAGAATTCATCCTTATAATCATCGCCTTGTATTTTTTTCATAAAGGCTGCCTCTGCTTCGTACTTTGCTTTAATCTTTTTGTAAGCAGGGTCTTGTTCGTATTCCATTTGCTTACTAGGCTTTATAGTACCACCCTCTTGGTATCCAGCAAATTCTTCTTGACCTTTCATGAAAGAATCGTAACCCTCGTTTTGTTCTTTGTCACGCTTTTCTTTCTTTTCCTGCTTTTCGAATTTACTTTTCTGAACCAGACCTACACCTAAACCAACAACAGCTCCTGCTGCTGCACCCCAAGGTCCTGCTGCTGCACCCATAGAAGCAAACTTTAATGTAGAAGAAGCTACATCAGCTCCTCCATATTTATCATCTGTATCTAAAGCGTCAATTGCAGCACTACCTACGGCTAATCCAGCACCTAACTGTTTAGCAGTGTTTTCTTTCTTTTTAGCTTTAGCTGCGTCAGCTTCTGCTATTTGTTCTGGAGTAAGAGGTATATCTGTTTCACCACCTCCTAAATATTTCTTAGCTACACCACCTCCGTAATATAAGCTGTTAGCTAATTTCTTCTCTTGCTCAAACGATAAATCTTTTATCATGTCGTAGTTCTATTGTGTACTAAAGCACCAAACAACTCTATTAATCCTGTGTTTGTACTTTTCGTTTGTATTATTAAATACTGACCTGTTGCTTTAGCTGTACCATCAGTGCTAGTTATTGGGATAATATGTTTTCCATTAGCTGTTCTACTTAAACTTGCATTGCTAGTAAAAGCAGTATTGCTTACTGAATCTGTAAATGTAAAAGTAGTAAATTTTTGTGCATTCTCATTTCCAGATAAATACATTACCAGTTTATCAAATTTCTTAGAGCTATATACTTTCTCGTTACAAACAAAAGTTACATCTAAACTATTTGTATTGTTAACTTCGTAATACGATATGTAGCTATTATTACTATCTTCTTTATAAAGTTTAGAAGAATTAATAGATGTAGTTGCGTTATTACGCCCTATAGTTAAAAGCTCCCCTGGTAAGTTTGCAGCCATACATATAACGTCTTCTTTTTTAGAAACCATTAAATCATTTAACTCACTATAAACCAAGTGCGTAACACTTCCATTATTTGCTGTAGTTATACAGATGCCTATTTCGTCGAATATTTTATTATAATATAATGCTATCCCACCTACCGAATAATCCAATGGCTTATCCCCTATAGTGGAATTTTTTAAAGCATTAAATATGCTAGAATTCTGAGTGGTAATACCTAAATCTTGTACAGCTATACCTTTACCAAAAACTAACTTACAAAAAGAAGACATATTATTATCGTACCAATATGCAGATGTATTAGTTACTAACATGTTATTAAAGTGTTGACTACCATACATAGTGTCAATGTAATCACTTCTTTGTATAACCTGACCAGTTCCTGTAACAACAGTTACTGCTGCTGCATCTGCATTATCTACAACTACTCTAGGGTTAATAGAAAGTTTTGATACTGCATTTTGTTGTATAGCAAATAATTCATTTCTTAAATTAAATATACTATATATAGCTCCTTTATTATTACTTAGTTCGTGAATTTCATTTGCATCCCAAGTAGTAAAAGCATCAAATAAGTTACCCGCTAATTTTAAATTAGATGCTGCAATTAAATTACTGTAGCTATTAACATCTTTAAAATTAGCTGGTTTTTGTAAAAACGTTTTATTAGTGTTTCTACTTCCATACGTTTCGTTTATAAAGAAATTATCTTCTACTACAGCTGATAATTCATCAGTTGAACCAAAAAATACTCCATCTCTTAAATCTATGTTTACACTTGACTCTACTGGAAATATTATAGCTGTTGACGGAAAAGCTTTAGACGAAAAAGTTGTAGACCCTATATGCCATTTTCTTAAAGAATACATATTTATATACGTATCCCCTCCAAATACAGTATCAAAATTATTAGCTGTAGGTGTAAAACTTACATGCCCAGTAGATATATATTGATTTGACTCGTAGTTAGAAGTCGAACTACCTCCGTATTGAACTTCTGATACATTCCGTTTTAATTGAACATATAGCTTAGAAGCGTAAGCAGCTTGTTGGATTCTATCAGAGTCATGCTTGTTTAATACAAAAGGACTATAGGTGTATGCATTACCTGTTCCTATCTCAAAATGGCTATGTAGTATTTGGTCTCCTACGTCTGGTCCTAAGCTAAAAAATAAAGATGTTACACCAAATAATGTCACTTGCTGCCCATCATTTTCAGCACCTGAATCATATTTTTTAGTAGTGTATGCTTCTGGGAATTGAGAAAATACATAATCCTTAGTATTAAACCTGCATCTGTTTGTAAAGTTATGACCATTCCTTCCAGTTCCGTGATTATCAAATCCCGTTCTACCCTTGTCTACAGAAGCACCTGGAGACACTACTTCACCATACTCTACACCTTTAATAGATTGAGCTTCTGTTGCAGTTTTAACATGTGCAACACTTGACTTAAATTGATTGTAAATTACTTTTTGAGTGTATTGGTATCCATTATCTGCAGTATTTGAATTTGGATTAAAACGACCTGATAGAATATTACCAGTGTAAATACCACCACTACTAAACCTTTGCTTTAAATGCTGAAAATCGTCTAGGTTAGTTATAGTGCTACTGTGTGGAAAACTTTCATCGTTTAAATCTTCTGCACCTGCATCAAGCCTACCTACTACTTTTATTTTGTCTAAATCTTTTCTAGTGTATTGTAATTTACCTAATGTAATTTCTGGGCTATCTAAAGTAAAATCTGCGTCTGATAAACATTCGTGAGTTTGGTATCCTGAATAAATATTACCAAAATGGTGTCCGTTTTTATGTCTTAAAGAACCATTTCCATTATTGTTTGCGTGTATTATAGATTGATTTATTACACCAGAACCTAATACAGATTTATCTGATTCTGTTCTATCTACTCTTACAATAGAGTATCCGCTTATTTTAGCTCTTGTAGCTTCTGATAATTTAACATTAAATTGTGGATATAAAGCAAATCCTTTAACGTCATCTGTTGTAGTGTCAAACGTTAAAGTTGTGGCTGTTCCTCCAGCTGTTGTAGCCCTACCTATTACTATAGAATTATTGTCACCAGCTACACTTATTACCGTAGTGTGTGGCGCTATACCAGTTCCTGAAACTACATCGTGAACATTCACCCCTACACCTCCACCTGTTTTATTAAGCGTGGTAGCTGTAGAGCCAGACCAAGACCAAGAATAACTTCTATTAGGTATATTCCCAGCATGTTTAAAGGTTGTTACACCATCATTATTTTGGGTAACTCTACTACCAGATGAATTATTACTTACATAATCCATTGTTCCGTCAGGCATTCTAATATCACCTATAGGGCTAACAAATCCTGAATTCCCTGCTTTATCATAAAACAATATACCAAACCTATACACTTCACCTCTTTGGTATCCTGTAAAATCTTTGGTAAATAAAGGGTTTTTGTAATTTTTATAACCACCTTCTTGTGCTTGGTCTAAAAATCCATAATGAGGAACTCGACCAACAGTTGTTTCTGCTTTATCATCGTTACTACCTGTATCTAAAGTTTCAGAATTTCCAAAATATTGCACCTTAGTTAAGTCAAATGTTTTTGTTGCAAAAGTTACTCTTACTCCATCAGTTGCAGAAGCAAAACCTACTGTTTCTGCACCAGGTACTTTAACAGCATGAGCTGCATTTATCCAACCATAATTACCATCTAAATACATTGTATCTGCATGTATATTTGGATTTTCTTGTGTATCATAAGTAGCTGCAGTACCTGTACCATTAGAGTCAGGGTACTTATAAGATTTAACTCTAAAATCTAAATCTATAGAATCTGCATTGTTTTTTAAGTTAGCAGCAAACAACCTATTGTCTTTTATTGCTAAATCAGCACAAACATCCCAACTTACATGACTCCTTAATAACTCACCTATAGATAAAGAAACTTTTGTTTCATTACCGTTATGCGTGTAATTAAATGAGCTTGAAGTAATTATACTTTCTGAAATTATATTTGCCGTTATAGCACCTTCACTAGAAGTGTAAGTTATATCTATAAGCTGTATAGTGCTATATGATTTATCAATTCCATTTATAGATAATTGTACCGCATTTACAGAGCTTGTATCTAAGCTACCTCCAAGTGATTCGTGATAATCAGAAAGAGGGCTTGTTTTTAATATTTGTATAGGATTGGTTATAGCAGATACTCTTGATGTTTTACCATCTGTTGTAACTAGCCTATAGCAATAAGAATGAGAACCGCAACTTACATTACCCCCACCAATAATATTAGTAACATTAGGAGCTAATAATTTAGATTCTTTAAAAACATTTAAATCATTAGCCGTTAAATTAGCGTAGTAACTAGCGTCTTCTTTAAGATTTAAAGTTCTTAAAGGATTTACTCCATCAGTCCAATATATTCTATGAAAATGTTCGTTTTCTTCAGAAACCTCAATTCTTAAAGAAGTTTTATCTGTTAATCCTAAGTCTGATTTAAGCAGAATACTCCTACTTCCTAAAGAGCCATCGTTATTTATTGTAATTTTAAAAATAGCATCTTCTACATTAACATTACCTGCTGTAGTTAAAGCAATTATATAGTCAGAAAAATTAGCCATACCCACTATGCTATACACAGTGCCTGAATATGAAACAGAAGTGTAGCCGTTGTTAATTGCTATAGTATAATTTTGTTGACTTAATGAACCATTAACAGTGTGACCAATAAATGGCCTATAAGAAATTGTCATTACCTCAGAAGTTAAAGCTTCTGTAACTATACTTATTGATGAATCTGCAGCTGATGTAAAACCATAAGTTACAGATATAGACATTTTTGCTGTTACTGTTGGCTCATCTAAAGCTTTTACAATACATTGATATAAAAAATCTCTAGCTTTAGCACCAGTAGAAGTTGATAACACATTTCCTAAAGAAGAAGTATCTCCAGAGTTAAAGGATTTAGTTACTGATGTAAAGCCGCCATTTCCTGTAATAATAATTTGAAATCCTTTAACAGATGGATTAGTAAGGTTGTCAATAGCATTATTGTCTAGTATAGTAGCTGTACTCATACTACTTGCAATAGTACTTACAACAAGGGTATCAAACACAGTGTTACCTTTTGCGTTTTTAAGCACAAAAGAATTATCTTCTCTAGTAATTAGCCTTGCGTTAGTGGCTGACTTGTAAGTGTCTGAAGGTAAAATGTTTGCATCTATATCAGACATCATTCCTTTAGAGAACGAGTTAGGTTTTTTAGGAGATTCTGCCATGATTAAAACAATGTTCTAGTTGAGTCTCTATGAGGTTTTAAATTGTTCCAATAGTTACTTATACTTCGCCATTGCTGTTTAGTAGGCATATTATCCTTTCCTCTAGCTTGAGCACATTGATAAGACCATTCTTGCTTTAAATCTTGATAAACATATCTAGGAAGTTTTTGATTGTAATACTCTCTACCTTTATATTTATACATAATATATGAAGCAATAGCATCTTCATGAGCTGAAGATATAGTAGGGTATCCTTCTTCATCTGTTGAAATAGCATCGTAATGAACATTTATAGTTGTTCCATCTGCTACATCTATATTTAAATAACCTCCTGATATATAAATGTTTGTGCCCTGGTCATAAGAAGACCCTGCCATATCTAAAGGGTTTTTAATCTCTATTATGTTAAGAAAATCAATAGGTAATAAAGTTTTTTTACTTGTAACAGTTAGACTAGTTACTTTTTTATCAAAAGTAGTATAAGAACCAATCTTTTTTTCTGCTTCAAAAGCCCACTCTACAAAGTTGTGAAATTCTCTTGCAGCGTCTTGTATACCTAAATTACGTATAACCGCAGCTACAACTTGTTTAACACTTATTCTAGGATTTCCTTTCATGTCTGTTTTTTTATTATTTCCTTAAATCTACTTAAGGGTAATACTTTATACTTATTATATTTATAAGGCCTATCCCACATAACCTTTACATAGTCATCATCAAGTATAGGCACTTTATATAATATTGTTTTATTCTCTCTCTTGCTAGCTTCTACATCCAACCTTACATGAAAAGGTCTTTTATGAGGTAATTTCTTTGTATATATAGAACCCATCTTTATAGGCAGTTTAAAGACCTCTTGCTGTCTTCCTACTATATCTATCGTATTATCTAAGAAAGCCTCCATAATGGAGTAATACTCAGCATAAGACATAGTTCTATCACCTCTCTCCCCCTTAACTCTTAGACTACTCTTTATAGAGTTGTATATATCCTTAATGGAAACATACTTGTCTTTGTATTTATTGTAAGTATTACTACTTGCCTTTTGCCGCGTTTTCATCTACTTGATTGTTTGGTCCTTTAGATGGTACACTCATTATAATACTAAACTCTTGTTTTAAAACTTCCCTAACTAAAACAGCTATCAATTCTTGAGGAACGGGATACTGAGTAGTATCATCATCCACATAAGAACTTACCTCTGTTGGGTTAGAAAATATACCATTAACCTCTACAGAACCTCCAGAAACTAAAGAGTCTCCTTCCCAAACGTAAAGCTTTCTATCAGATAATGTTGCTATCTTACTTGCTGCGCTTAATATAAATCTTGAGTTGTTCACGAACATTCTATCGTGATGTTGGATTATAGGTAAAGGAACATAAACTGATTCAGTTGATGTATCGTCTTTATAAGCCACACTTCTAATTCCTCTATTGTCGTTAAATCCTACAACTGATTTTACAAAAGCTCCTGATGTAGATGGAGTTAAAACATCCATCTGGAAACAAGCATTAGAAGCCTTCTTTCCATTGTCAGTGTACTGCATTAATAAATTAGCCCTATGGTAATGCACCATAAACTTAATCTGTCGATTAGATATGTCAGAGTCGTCAGAGGCAACCCCTCCAGAGACTAAGTTTTTTATGTTATATGTTATTTCGTTTAATGTAGCCATAATATCTTTTTAATAAGAAAGGGTAAAGTAAGGAAACCCTACTCTACCCTTTCTAGAAGCAGGGAGCAAAAAGCATCTTTAAACTCGTCGTTCAGTTATTTCTGCCTGAATCATTTGGTATCTTGGGTCTCCCAATGTTGCAAGTACCTTACGAGCTGCAATCTGACACACCTCTTCGTGTGTAGTTGCGTTTAATTTTAAAATATCAGTAGTGTATTGTAAATAAGTTACCACAACTACTGTGCTAGCAGTAAGACCAATAGAATGTATATTCCCACCTTTAAAATACAATACTGGATTAGATGCATCAGCTTTATTAAATGGGTCGTTCAGATAAGCTGAAATGTCGCTTATTTGTACAACTTTAACATTTACATTAGGCGTGGCTTTAACATAAGCAGATAAAAATCTACCATACTCTAAGCCTGATACTGTACCATCCATTGCGCCTATATCTACAGCTGTACCGTCTATAAAAGCTTGGTCTGCATTAATAACTAAATCTTGTAGTTTATCACGACTATCTTGCGTGTTTTCAAACGCCATATAATATTGTTGAATAAACTCATCCACACCCATTTTGATGAATTCTTTTAACTCATCACTACTAAAGTATGCAGTTGTTTCACTTTCAATAATATTCCGAATACGGGATACAGCGTTATCTACAGTCATTTAATTATTTCTTTGCAAGTTTCTTTTTAGGTTTTTCTTCACCTCTTATTTCATGCTTCAAGATAGCTAAAATATCTTTGTTATCTTTTAACCAAACTAGCACTTGTTCTTCGTTAGTTCCTATAGCTTCCTTACCATAATAGAAGGTTTCGTTTTTGTAGTTTAACTTTTTAGCCTTCAACGCTTCTATGATAAACACTCTAAGTTCCTTCTCTGGGTCAAAATGAACCTCCATGAACTTAGCATGGTTATTTTGAGCTACAGTAATTGCCTTAGCTCTTAACACATCTAAGCTAGCATTAAGGTTAAAACGACTTAATGTTGCAAATACTTTTACATCAGCATCTGACATTTTAGCTGCCTCAATAATAGCCTGTGCAGAAGTTAATGTTTCTCTTGTATCAGCCTCTTCTTTTTCTTGTATGTCAATACGACTCCAAGCAGCTAATATAGACGGATGGTTTTTCAACCAGTTATCTGTTATCACATCTCCTTCTATAGAGGTGTTTAAGATGAATGAAGCACGACTTGTAACAAACTGTTGTTCTAGTCCGTTTATATCTTTTAACTCGTGCAATCTTCCTGTTTTGTCTTTGTATGCACTTCCAAAATTAAAGTTAGTAATCTTAGAGTGCTTCTTGTTTTTGTAATGAATAAGGTTTTTTGTAATCTCCATGCTTGCTTTTTTTATTGTTAGTTAAAAAACACCCCCTCCGAAGAAGGGGTGAATATTATTATAATTATTTCTAATTATGCATCTTGAGCTGTTACAGCTGCATCAGTTATAAATCTACCTGATACAATCCATTTTGTACCATTACTTATTACTCTGAATGAGTCACCAATTTTGCATTTGCTTGCAACTAATGTAATTGACTCAGTAGCATCAGCTAGGTCAGTTACTGAATCAGCATCTGCTACGTGACCATCAAATAATCCAGCAATTACTGTAGCATGAGCACTGTTGTCTGCCGTGCAAACAAAGTCAAACTCAAGACCTGCATCTTGAGCAGGCAAAGTAATTGTAGATGCAGCGGCAGTTCCGTTTAAGAAAACAGTAGAACCAGAATCTTCATCTGATAATGTTAAATTAAGGACAGTAGCAGTACCAGTAAAAGTAATGCAATTTTGTTTTATGCCTTTATTAGACACTAAGTAATTCCCTAATGCGGATTTACTATAAGCTTTTAAGTATTTTTCTTCAGCCATTTTATTTGTATTTAAAAGTTTTTAATTTAATTTAATTAGATTGTTAATCCAGCAGGCATAATTACACCGCAAGATTGTGGGTTACGAATAATAATTCCAGACTCAGATAAGATATGACATTCGAAAGTATCATTACCGTTAGCAGCCATCATTGAAGACGGGTCGTTAGGGTTAATCATACCAGGAACATATTTCTTAACATAGTTTCTGTTGTATCCTTCAGCACCTTTAGAGATAAGCTCTACGTTAGCTACACCATCTTGAACACTCATATCCATAACTACCATTAAACCTGATAATTGTGAAGTGTTAAAGCCAGTACCAGAAATACCTGAAGTCATAGTAGCAACATTAGGGTCATCAAAACATGGATTGTGTACCAATTTGATGTTGTTACCTAAAGCAGAGTAAGAAGTAAAGTTAGTTCCTACAGCTACACCTTCACCAGATTTAGATGCAATTAAACTAGAAGCAGAACCCATTGTTGCCAAGTGAGCAGTCATAGCTTGTTGGAATTGAATCATTCCTTGCATTCCAGTAAATACTACATATTCGTTACCTGTTGCCTTTAATGAGCTTAAAGATAAAGTACCAATGAATTTTAATAACTCACCTTCTGTAACTCCGTTACCTGCAGTACTAAATTGATTAGCAGCAGCAATTTGAGCTAAGATTCCGTCACCCATAATTGGAAGACCGTTAGCAACTGCACCAGCATCACCAGGATAAGTAATATCTCCAGAAACAGAAGACTTACCAAACCAACGATTCAATTCAAGTTCGTACATGAATTGGTCAGTCATTTGTTGCTCTTTAGTAAAGTACCATAGTCTGTGACCATTGTGCTCAACCCAAGTAACATCATGTAAATCAATACCATTAATCTTACACTTTCTACGAGAAAGAGTTAAGTGGTTTCTGTGAGTTTCTGGGTAAGCATAACCTTCACCAACTTCATCACCTAAAGAACCTTGTCCATAAGCTGAACCAATTACGGCAACAACTTCTGTTACAGCAGCATTAGTAGTACTAAAATCATAAGCATCAATATGCTTAATTGTTACCTCAGTAAATGCAGCACCTATTGAACCAACAGCAGTTACTAATGCAGTAGCACCACATTCAAAACGAACTACATCGTTTGTATTAAGCATGCAATACTCGTCAGAAGCAACAGCACTTGAAATCTTAAGTGTTCCTACGGTTCCAACAGAAGCATTAACAGCATAAGCTACATCAACTCCAGCAGGAGCTTTATAACGTTGCATGATTTTCCACTCGAATGAGCTTCCACCAATTACTTTTTCAGAAGCACCAAATCCTAGGCGTTCTAGTAAGTACGTCATAGAGTAGCGAGGATACAATTCAATAATCTTCTTCGCAATCTCAGGGTACTTTAGCATATTATTTACAAGGGAGTTGTCCGCTGTGTTATATGCTGGGTCATATTTTGCATTATAAACCTTCATTTTGTTTTTTTATTTGTTGTTAATAATTAATTAAACATTATTTAATTACTAAACTTACTTGGGTCAAAACCTTTCTTCGGAGCTTCAAAGCTCTTAGACGAATGATTTTTCCTAGATGGTGATGTTATACCATCTAAAATACGAGACTTCCCTTGCTCTACGCCTTGCGTTCGAACCATTTTGAAAATCTTTTCTTTGTTTCTCCATAAGAAGGCAGCCTCCGCAACATTGGCATGAGTCTCAAACACTTCTTGGGCGAAATTCCCTTTGGTTATGTAATTGTATAATTGTTTCTTGTCTTTCTGAGATACCTTACCACCAAAAAACTCTTCTTTATCTTTAATAAAGCTTTGTAGTTCTTTTCGTGAGTTCTTAGCACCCTCAGTCTTTTGTTGTTCAGATTCCTTCTCTTCCTTTCTAATTCTATCCTTCTCTCCGTGGATGTGCTTAGTAAGTTGTTGTCGAACTAATCCAGCTTCACGCTTTAATAGTCCAGCATCTTGTAATCTATCAACAGTATCTGCAATATCTTCATCTTCGTATTTTGCAGCACGCATATCAGCAATAACTAAATCTTTATCATCCATTTCTAGGAATGAGTTTAGATTCTTAATTATATCGTTTTCTTGAACTGGAGGCTTCTGTAAATCTTTTATCTTAGCGATAAACTCTTCTTTACTTGCAGCTTCAAAACCAGCTTCTTTACTTATTCCTTCCCAATCAAACTCAGCAGAAACTTCTTTTTCAACCTCTTCTTTAGCTTCAACTTCATCCCAGTCATCATCTGACTCTTGGTCTTCCACCTCTACTTCCGCAGTTGGTTCTTCCACTTCTTCTTTTACTTCTGGAGTTTCGTCTTCAACATCACCCCAAGAAAATCCATCTTCCTGATTATCAGTTGTTTCCACTTCATTAGTAGCTTCCGTTTCGGGAACTAAACTTTCAGCTAGACTAGTAGCGTCATCACCAGCACCACTTAAAAATGATGTTGGGTCAAACCCTCCGTCTTGCTTTGTTTCTTCTGAGCTGCTTAAAACCTCATCAATTAATTTGCTTTCTTCTGCCATTTTGTTTGCTTTTAACTAGTTACAAAGATATTATTTTTTTTGGATACTTTTTTTGGTTTCCATCTTAGCTTGATGTTCGTTGTCTTTATCTTTTTGCTGTGAGCTAAAATCAGACTTTACTTTTTCTAAAACTAACTTGTTCTTCTCTCTTGTATCATCCATATCTCTACTTGCATCAGATGCAATCTCTTGAGCAGCTATTCTAGCTTCTGCATTAATCTGAGCCACTTGGATTCTACCTTCGATGTCCATTCTCTTAAGTTCTGTTTCTGCTTGAACTTTAGCTTGGTCAGCCTCTTGTTGTTGTTGTTGCATTTGCTGTTGTTGTTCCTGCATGTTAGATTGTTCTTTTTTCATAGCATCTATACCTTGTTCTAGTATAACTTGAGCTTCACTCATAGTATCTGCTTTCATAACCTTAAGAGCATCTAATAAAGTAATAGTACCTGATTGAAGAGCTGCTTGAGACATTTGTTGAACTTGAGTTTTAAGAGCATCATCTTTACCAGAATCTCCCATAAATATACCATAGTCATTTAAAGCTACATCAGGAAGTACGTTAAGCATCTTATATCCAGCATCACCAAATATAAACGCTGCTTTCTTTCCACCAGCCCAAGCTATCTTCATTAAGTTAGCAAGGTCTTCCATTACTTTTTTCTTAACTATATTGTGAGAGAATACCCAACCACCTGTTGATATAGCGGACTGAGTAACAGACCTTTGTACGTTTCCTACATACTCATACTGCTCTACAGCACCTTCTCTTTGTGGTGATACACCTGAAACCTGACCAGCAGTTTGTTCAAGCATTACCTTAAGGTTTATAAGTTGTTGAACAGATTGAGATAATGTAAAATCAACTTGTTGAAACTGATTAAAAGGAGCTGAATCTCCACCCTCGTCACGAGAGTTAATAGGTATAATACCATCATTCTTTAAGTGATACATAACCTCTTGCATGTCCATACCTAAGTTGGTAGGCATTTGAGATACATCATATACTACAGCTTTACCACCCGAACGAGCTAATGCTAATTCAATATGGTACATAACAATGTTATATAGCATTTGTATGTGACTAAGAATGTCCATTAAGCTAGTAGACTTACCTGTAGTGTGATTGTATATAACACCAACATAAGATAGAGAAGTACTACCTGCATCATCTACAGAGCGTATTTGATTAGGTCTTCTTCTACAGTTAACAGAAATCTTACCACCAATCATAGTACCTTCCCATATATCATCTACATGCTTGGTTTCTATTACATCACCTTTTCTTGGTTTGTAGTTTTCTCCTACAACTTTATGAAATGGGTGTTCTGGATTGTGTTTGTTTTCTGAAACCTTTACTCTAATAGTTTTTATAGACTTCCATTCTGCTGAGACTACTCTTACTTTAATGTTTTTATAATCATCAACATCTACCCAATTAAATTGGCTATTCCATCTATCTATATTTTCAGCACCAGATTGACGCATATCTTCAAGTTCACGAACATCTTCGTCATCAAACTCGTTTCTATACTCATCTAGTATTTCATTTACGCTTAACCATCTTTCTTCACCTGCCCATTGAGCATCATCTAAAAAATCACTTTCTATAGACTTATCGAATACAAATGTACGTGGGTCTACCCTTCTAAAGTAAGGGTCTCCATCTTTTACATATATCTTGTAAAATTCCTTTCCAGTTACAAGTAAATCTCTCATTCCTTCATGGAACACTTTCTTCATCTTGTATTTCTCTCCTAAGTAATCTAAACCATCCTTAATAGATTCTTCTACAACTTCTTTGTATTCAAACCTCATAAAATGGTCAATATCGTCAGGTATAGGAAAATCTTTATTATCCATATCCAACTCCATTCCATAGCTGTTCTCTAACTCAGAATTGATTTCATTAAGTAAGTCATTAGCTATAAGGGAAACTTTAAACTGCTCCTTTCTTATTGCTGCGTCCATATTAATAGCAAATACACTTTTATCTAAAGGTCTACTTAACTCTTCATTACATAGAAGGTCAATTTTATTTTTAGACAAAGGGTAATTCCCCATAGTTGCTGGAGATGTCATTTTATACTGCTCAGTTACATAACTGTAATCATCATAAATTAAATCACCATTATATAGTCTGTAGTTTTTTATATCTTTTTCGTAACTACTACTAGAGCCTTCTGTATTACTTTGCTCTAATTCTTGTACAATAGCTTTGATGTTTTTCTCACACCACTCTATATTTTTTTCGCTATCTGGAACGAACTGCTTTGGAAAGTTACTCATTGTTTATTTTTTATATGGAACTAGTCTTCCGTTTTCTCTTTTATAGTATACAAAACCTAAACTGTCTTGCACTTCTTCACCTTTTTTTACTTGCTTATCATATAAGTCAATGTCATGTATTAAACACAATCCAAAAGCTATCGCCCTATCCGTGTTACGCAATCCATAACTACCAAGCTCATCTAATAAGTCTACAAACCAAATATCACCACAATTCTCTTCTATATAGTTCTCCATGAATTGTTCCATCACTGCTTTAGTGTGTTTATTCATTTGAAGACCGTATCTGTTTCTATTAACAGTTTTTGGTGAGTGAGCTGTTGTAGGCCTCTCTTTTAAGAAATGTTTTCCTCCTGCTCTTTGGAAATATCCAATGATTCCAATACGAGTGAACTCAATGAGCATTTTCGCATTGTAATATACGGCTAATTTTAAACACCCATCCCAGAACTCTTCAGCAGTGTCTGGACGCTCTGTATACTCAGCAATAGGGTAGTTTCCAGCTATTTCCATGTTAAAGAATCTTCTAAAGATAATAGCACTACCTAAAGAGGAAGTTGACGACTCATCTTGGTCATACGAATCAATACCACCTATATCTAAACCTTTAAGTTCAGTATTTGGGTGTGCTAATATTTTATATGGACCATTTCTATCAATAACAAACCTAACCTGCATTCCTTCGGCTTCCCATTCTAACCTACCACTCTGTATTTGACCTTGTAACTCTTCACTACTTAGTATCTCACTTCGTTGTGCATTTATTTTAGCTACATTAAATCTAGAGTTCTTAGTTTGTAAGAAAGCTTCTTCTACCGACAATGGGTAATTCTGTAATTCTAAGTTATATCCTTTCTGATTACCTGCCTTGTGTAGTTGTTCTCTTCTATCTTTAAGAGCTTTTGTAGCCCCGTCATTATCTGACGTTCCTGTTTTTTTATCAAAGAATCCATGATAACACATAGAAGCAGGGATAAACATAGGTATAAGGTTAAAGGCATCAGCATTGTAATACATCTCCATGAAATCCTTAGAGGCTGCTTCAATATCTCCACCCGTTCCTCCAATAATAGGAACTCCATACTGCACATTCCCATCCATGAAGCAAGCTTTAGATGACATATAAGCGTTAAGCAATTCCTTAAACTCCCCAGCTTCTTCAAATACCATTACAGAAAGACGTTCACCCTTATATACTTCAGGATTACTCATCGTTCTACAGTGTATAACAGATTGAAATCCATCTACACCCCACTTACCTTCTTTGTCTTTTATTTTATAACCAGATTTAAGAACTTCCTCACCTTCCTTTAAAGTTGAGTGTCTAAAATTGGAGTTTTGATTATTAAGCCCTGCCTTTACCTTATCAAAGAAAGATGTAGCAGTCACCTGAAGCCCTGCAGCTACCCCTACGTGGTTGTACGGATAGAATGTGTATTCGTGTGCCAGGATACCAGAGTTCATGTAGGAGAAGCCCTTATCTCTAGCCTTAATAACAATCATTCCTTTCTCTTCTTCCTTACAAGTATCGAATAAATCAAAATAGTATTTATCCATATCTCTATACCAAGGAGCTATAAGAGTCTTACGACTATTACCTTTAACTCCATCACTACCTAATATTTTATAAAAGTTTAAATAGTAATAGTGTTTACCAGTAATACGTGGCATGCCTTTAGGTGCAAACCCAAACTTACATCTCTCAATCTGCTCATCCCAATACTCCCTAAAAGAAACACTTTCAGGATTTAAGGTTGGAACACCTTCATATATTAAAGGTTGATACTTTTTTGCATCAAACATTCTTTTGGCTCTGTAAAGTTTCTAAATAACTAAGTTCTCTATTACCAGCAATCTTAGAACGCTCACCACGCCTCTCAATAGCATCTAATAGTTTCTGTCTAGTCCCTAACACTTTCTCTACACCAATCATAATCTTTTGTATGTCTGCTGCATTATCTATGTTAATCTTAGTAGAATCAAGCAATTCAGTATACTCATTTATCTTCTCATTAAAAGCTGAGAGTTGAGCATCCAAGGGGTCATATTGAAGTTGGTTATACTTGAGTATTGCGGCAGCAATTTTTTTATTTTTTGAGCCTTTCCACTCATAGTCTTGAAACATATCTTTAGATACAACTCTAACTCTTTCTTCTAGTGTGAAGTGTCGGTATGGGGAGTCATAATCTGCTATATACGCAACATATATAAGTCCTTTATTACCAAAAGTTTTAGAATCTATAAGTTCTTTAAATTCGGGTATACCAAATATACCATCATCCTCAATAACGTTTCCGTTTTTACTTATCTTGAGTAGGTACATATTTTTTAAGTTCAGTTTTCATTATAAAGATACCGTGAATTACGTGCGTTGACTCTCCTTCTTCTGGGAGACCATCTTCGTCAATATATTTATAATATATAGTTGATGTGTTTCCTCCAGCTAATTTATAAGAATTAGTAACTGGTTGGTATCCCATATCAATATAGTCCTCTATAATATCAATTTCTCTTTGCTGAGACATTTCAGATACGTTCACGTACCCAAATATCTTACCATTTGGCATTAGCTCCACTATACCAAACTTTGATTTTTGCTTCTCCATTGTTTTCATTATACAAAGTTAATAAAAAAAAGGGCTCATATTACTGAACCCTCTTTAAATCAAAAAAACATTATATTATTATATACATTATATATATCGTATACTAATCATGTTG
>TARA_R110002073_G_scaffold77088_4_pt1 | contig 22622 bp, 29 predicted proteins | sample TARA_R110002073 | Tara Oceans TARA_R110002073 (sample SAMEA4397174) | marine metagenome | biome: Polar Biome; feature: [DCM] deep chlorophyll maximum layer (ENVO:01000326); material: water (ENVO:00002006), including particulate matter (ENVO:01000060) such as... | depth 40 m | reverse complement strand
ACAATAAGATAGAAATACTTAGGGAATATAAAGATAACCCTATGATATGTAAAATTTTAGAATACGTTTACTCACCATTCAAACAGTACCATACAACCAGCACCAACCTTAAGAAGTTAAGACACTTATGTCATTCTCAGTATCTTGGGAGTTTAGAAACTATGTTGGATAATTTATCTAATAGAGTTTGGACTGGACATGAAGCAATTTCTTATGTTAATGGTTTGGTGTCTAACTATGAAGAATATTCTGAATTGATTTATTCTATAATAGATAAAAACTTAAAGACAAGAACAGGAGCGGACCTAATAAACAAAGCAATACCAGGTTGTGTACCAACCTTTAAGGTAGCGTTAGCTAACTCTTATGATAAACAAAAAGGTAAAGTTAATTTTAACACACAAACATGGTTTGCTTCCCATAAGTTAGATGGAGTAAGGTGTTTAGCTATAGTAGACGAGAACGGTAAATGTAATTTCTACTCAAGACAAGGAAAGACATTCGACACTTTAGACACTATTAGAAAAGAAATAGAGAGTCTAGACCTATGTAATGTGGTATTTGATGGTGAAGTTTGTGTGGTTGATGAAAACGGGGCAGAGGACTTCCAAGGTATCATGAAGGAGATAAAAAGAAAAGACCATACAATCCAAAACCCAAAGTATAAAATCTTCGATTACCTAATGTTGGAAGAGTTTGATAACCAAAAAAGTGAACGTAATTTAAGTGATAGATTAACTTGTTTTAACATGATATATAATTTTAAAGGGAAACACTTAAAATGTATTGATGTGTTAGAACAATGGAGAGTAAAATCAGAAGAACACTTCCAAGAGTTAGCAGAACTGGCAACAAAGAACAACTGGGAAGGTTTAATATTACGTAAAGATTGTGAGTATAAAGGGAAAAGAAGTAATGACTTACTTAAAGTTAAAAAATTCTTTGACGAAGAGTATATTGTAAAATCTATAGAAACTTCTACACATAGAATTATTGTAGACGGATTAGAAGTTGAGGAAGAAATGTTAAGTAATGTGGTGATAGAACACAAAGGTTGTGATGTTGGTGTTGGTTCAGGTTTTGACCAATCAGAAAGAAGAAAATACTTTACCACTCCAGAACTTATAATTGGTAAGACGATAACAGTTCAATACTTTGAGGAGACATTAAACCAGGATGGTTGTCACTCACTAAGATTTCCAGTAGTAAAACATGTCTATGAAAATGGACGAACAGTTTAACAACAAAATGTAACTTATGTGAAACAAAACAAGATAAAATGTAACTTATATGAAACATTTTTATATCTTTGTCGTATAAAAGAGTATAGAAATTTATTAACCCTAAAAAAATAATTATGAAAAGAATATTAACAAACCTACTATTAGCAAGTATCGTAATCCTAACTTCCTGCTCCAAAGAAGATGACATACTAAAACCAGTACCTAACCCACCAAACAACAATTCGGTAATAACTCAAGACACCGTCACTAATAATAATGGTGATAACGGAACAGACGTTCTAGAATACAACCCAAACGAAACCCTTGTAGTGGATAATAACGGTAACTTAGAAACTAATTTAGAAGGTTCAAAATGGAGAGTTACCTATAATTCTTTTTACTTAAATAATAGATACCCAATATGTCCAATGCCTTACGACACAATAATATCTGAAGAATGGCACAATATGGGTGAGGTGCACTTCTCAAATCAAGGTCAAGGTTATCTAGAAACACATACATTTCTTGTTGACTGTGAAGTGTTAAACGAACCTTTAGGTAATTACTGGAACTCAGACCCAAACGCTTTATTTACACAAACAATAGACAAATACATACAAAATAAAAATCAAATTGTGATTAATACTAGTAGTAGTACAGGGTGGCAGTACACTATAACATTTGATATAATAGAACACACAAACACTAAACTTGTTCTAGAAAATAGAAATAGCATCCAATCACAACAAATAAATGGACAAGGATACCCAACAGATTGGAACAGAGATGTAAGGGTTGAAATGGAAAAGATAAATTAGATATAAAAAGTACCAATAGGTACTTTTTTATTTAAACGTTAATATTTATTATAAAAAAGTTTATGGCACGATTAACTAACGAACATCTACATAATGAAATAAATCTAGTAAAGAAGGATGTAGTCTTTCTTAGGGAAGGTCAGGAAAAAATACTAGAAGATTTAACGATGATTAAAAAGACATTATTAGGTCCAGACAATGGTACTATAGCTAGAGTAAACAAAAATACAGCGTTTAGAAATTCTACAGGTAAGGTGTTGTGGTCTATTTGGGTTGCGATTTTAGGTATAGTAGGTAAAATTATTTTTTGGAACTAGTCATTAACCAGTTACTATTTTTGTAACAAAAACTTTTAAAAATGGGAACCAAACAAAAAGTTTCATCTATTAAAGATAAACTTCGTGAATTGGAAAAACAATTAGAGACCATCCAAAATAATTGTTCACATAAAAACAAGTCAATAAAATTTATTAGTTTAAACGAAGGAACTCGTTGGGTTTGTGAAGAATGTCAGATGTCACTCCGAGTCCCATCAACCGAAGAGATTCAAAAATGGGTTCAAAAATAAATTTAAAATTATTATGAAATATCAAAATAAATACTTTAGAGAAGTTTTAGAAAAAGACTTGAAAGAAAAGGACTTAGGTGTTAATATTCATTGTAAGGAGGATGGTATCTACATTACTGTACCACCATATCCGATTACAGAGGATAGTTTTACTAATAATTATGCGGACCAATTACTACGAGAGGACCACGACACAGAAAGAATTTTAAAAGCAGTACAAATAGTCGCCAAAGAATACTCTATTGATATAGATTTAGAAAAAGCAGTGTACGGTGATAATATAAGAATAAAACTTAAAGTATATGAATGATAAACTAATGATATGGGGGGTGATTTTTTTAATTATTTCCGTAATAATATTCCCAACAATATATTTAATATTTTCTATGTGGTGGTTACTTACGGGTGACATGGTAACCAGACTAACATTTTTTAGTACTGGATTCATAACAACAATATCAAGTATTTTAATTCTAACATTTTTCTCTATTACTTCTAAAATAAATTTACCTAACTTACCAGTGAAAGATAAATTAAATCAAATATCTAACCTTAAAAAAATATTTAAACAATAACTTTGTAATTCCAATTTATTTTATTATATTTGTAGTGTAATTAAAAACTTTAAATAAAATAAAATAGATATGACAAAACCTACACTATCCCCTTTAACAATACAAGATTTAAAAAATAACGCACCATCTATATTCACAACAGAACCATCTTATAAGGTTTCTCAAAAATATAGTTTCATACCAACAACTAGAATAGTAGAAGATTTAAATAAGTTAGGTTGGGAACCTTACGAAGCTTCACAAAGAAAATCCAGAAATTCAAAAGACGCTATGTTTACTAAACACTTAATTAGGTTTAGAAATAAATCGGTAGGTCAATTAGGTGATTCTATACCTGAAATAATCCTTACAAATTCTCATGATGGTAGAAATTCTTTTAATCTACACGCTGGGCTATTTAGATTAGTGTGTGCAAATGGATTAATAATAGCTGACAAAACGTTTGACCACGTAAAGATAAAACACCAGTGGTATAACATGGAAGAAATTACAAAAGTAACCAACTCAATGATTGATAAAATACCAAGTATTGTTACCAGCATTAATGATATGGACTCAAGAGAACTTTCAGATAGAGAAAAAAGAGTTTTTGCAAAACAAGCTATGTTAACAAGATGGCCTAAAGGTAATGATATGTTAGATATCGACGATATGTTACAATCTATTAGAGTTGGTGATAAAGGTAATTCAGTTTGGAAAGTTTATAATGTGGTACAAGAAAAATTAATAAAAGGTGGTTTAGTTTTTAACAATAAAAGAGAAAAAGTACAAAAGTTAAGACCTATAATTAACATCGATAGAAAAATAGATGTAAACAAAAATTTATGGGAACTTGCGGAATCATACGTACAGTAAAATTGTTAAACTAATTAAAAAATATTAAAATGGACATTAAAGATACCAAAATACAATTATATGAATCAACATACGGTGGAAATTTTCCCCTGGCTAACTATTTTTTGTTAGAGTATAATTCACTACCTAAAGTTTTAGAGTTTAAAGATTGTTTTTCTGAACAACTAATAGAAAAATTAAAAAGTATTGATTTTTTAGATTTAATACACGACCACAATACCCACACATTTAACGGTAAAAAAGCAAAATACCACAGAGTAGAATTAGTATTCCAAGCTAAGGGAATAAACCCACTGACACATAATAAACTAAGTTATCTTTTACATATAACACATAACAGTGATGAAGACCCTTGTAGAGCGATATTACTTTATAGTGAAAAATCTGAGATAGAACCATTAATTAAAATTTTAGAGGAATTTGTTAATGATAATAAGTTAAAAGAGATTGGGTTAATAGTGAAAGATGAGTTTGGTTTAACACTTAAAGATTTTGAACTAACAGCTGGAGAAGGGTTTAATATAGAAGAAAATTATAATGACGACTTTGTAGAGGTTGATAAAAAAATAGTAAAACATCTCTCAACGAAAAACAAAAAAGGTTTAATATTACTTCATGGTGAACCAGGTACTGGTAAGACAACATATATAAAAAATTTAGCTGACAAAATAGAAAAACAAATTATATTTGTACCACCTATGATGACAAGTGCTATAGCAGACCCAGGGTTTATACCATTTTTAATGAAACACCCAGACAGTATTTTAATAATAGAAGACGCTGAAACGGCTATCACAGACAGGAATGTAAGTGGTAACTCAAATTCAGTTTCAAACATACTTAATTTAACAGATGGGATACTTGGTGAATGTTTAAAAATACAAATAGTAGCTACTTTTAATACAGAAAGAACTAAAATTGACAGTGCTTTACTAAGGAAAGGTAGACTTGTTACTGATTATAAATTTGAAAATTTAAGTACTAAAAAAAGTAATAAACTGTTAAAAAAAATAGGGGTTAAAGAAAAGGTTGACAAACCAATGTCTTTAGCTGATATTTATTACTATAACGACAATAATATAAATAAAAAAGATAAACCAACCATAGGGTTTATCACAAATAAAAAATAATATGAAAAAAATTGTAATATACTCACAAGACGGATGTTCTTATTGTGAAGAACTTAAAAATCTATTAGAACAGAATGGAATACCTTTTACTATTTCTGATATTGATAATAAAAAAGACGATTGGCAAGTAATTTCTGAAAGTACAGGTAATGATTATGTACCACAAGTTTTAATAGTTAACACGGTTGATGAAAGTGCTAAAATTTTAGCACCTGACAGAGATTTTGACGATGTTAATGAATGTGCTCAACATATCATGACGGAGTTACACCAATAAAGTATTTATAGATAGAATTAAAAATCTATGTATACAATTATTGAACAAAAAGAAAACAACCTATTCCAAAAAACACTAGACGATTTAAAAACCCAAATTAAATTCGTAGGTACTTTTGGTTTCGGAATTACAGGTTTATACGAAACAGTTCAAGACCTACTAATGGGTAGAGACCCAACTCTATCAGAACAAGAAATTATATTAATATTTCTAGCGGCATTGTCATACCTATCGATAAATGTTATAGATGATGTAACAAAAATTCGTAAAATTATAAAAGAAAAGGGTCTAGGTGAATACCTAAACCAAACAGTAGAAACTCTAAAAGATTTTGAAAATATAGCTATAGAAGTTGTTAAGAAGGCTGGACATACCATCAGTTCTTTAGCTGAACTAATTGGTTATGTATACCTACTAATCCCAATACTAGAGACAGTACAAATACTAATAAATAAAGAGGGTTTTGATATCACAACCTTAGGTATATACTTAAAATCAATTCTAACCTCAGTAGGTATTTTTTATACTAAAAACGTTTTTGATAGGTTAATAGGTCGATTAAAAAGAAATATACCAAAAGACGATAGTGATGTTATAAAAGAACATACAGAAAGAAAAGATGAATTGAGAAGAGTTCTGGATAAGTATGAAAAATACTATAAAAAAATATCACCAGAGTTGATAATTAATTTAGCTATAGAAGACCCATCACCCAATTACCAATATTTAGACTGGATGGTAAACCAAATAAAGATGGGATTCTTTTTAGGTGTAGATTTAAAATATATAACTAAGATAATCAACCAATTCCACCAAAATAAAGAAAATTTAACTAAGGGTAGGTTGTTAAGGATAGTAGATAGGTTTAAAAAACAATTCCCAGGACCTTGGGTTTGGAATAACGAAGATATTTTAGAACAGATTTTAGAAGACCCTACTGATATTAACAATTACCCCGGTTACGGACAAGTAGAAGGAATTTTACAAATGGTAGAGTTTAGTACTGGTAGTAAGTTCGATGCTGAATTTGAGCCTAAGTCTGGACAAGAGTATTTGGCGGAAACCAACAGAAACCAAAAGAAAGGAGAACAAGCTACCAGAAAAGTCGTTAAAGACATTTTAAAAATAATTAAAGAACCAAACTCCGATGAGGAGTTCTATCAGTTACCAGATTATTTTTCAGGTGTAGATGGTGATATGTATGAGTTTGGTGAGTTAGAATTTAATGTGTATGTTAATATAGTTGAGTATGAATCTTTAAAAGAACCATTCATTGTGGATGCTGAAATGGGTGGGGACTACGATGATGAGATATATGTAACACTAACATTAGGACCAAAATTTTCAGATAAAGACTACGAAGACATCCAAATGGTTTTAAATGATTATGTACGTCATGAGGTTGAACATGTTATAGAGGCAACAGAAGGTGGTGATATTGAATCACCAGATAATTTATCACCTTATGATTACTATATGCAACCACATGAGGTAAGAGCACAAAAGGCAGGATTTAACAGAAGAGCTAAGTTAGAAAAGAAACCTGTAGAAGATATTATATATGACTATCTAGAATATAGACAAAAAATAGATAAGTTATCAGATGAAGAAAAAAGTAATCTAACTAAAACATTAAGTGAACATAGAGGAAAAGGTGAAAGATATAACCAACCTCTAGAAGAAGGTGATGTAATTCAACTAATATACATGGACGACCCATGGTCACCTGTATTACCACTAACCAGAGGTGTTGTTATGGGTTTTGAAGATGTACCTGGAGGTGAACCTAAAATTTTAGTAAAGTGGATAATAGAAGATGACAATGATAATAAAGTATTTAGAAACATGCCAATGATTCCTGAAGTTGATGTGTGGAAAAAAATAGAAAGGGAAGAAGATATTGTTTAATAAAAAATGAGGACTAATCCCCATTTTCTAAATTCCACCTTTCCCTGTCTATAGCCTTCTCGAGTTCATTCCTACGTTTTTCGTTTTTCTTAGTATGATATCTTTTCTCCCTCAATTTTTTAATAACCTGTGTTCTTTTTAACTTATATCTAAAGTTTTTAAGAGCCTTATCAATGTTACTTTTTAGTACAGGTATTATTATCATATATTATTATTTTCTGGTTGTTACTACTTCATCTATTATTCCATACTTTAAAGCTTCGGAAGAAGAAAACCAGTTATCTCGTGTCGCGTCTTTTATAACCTGCTTAGTTGTTTTCCCACAATACTTACCTAACAACTCAAATAAAGTGTTGTTTACTTTTTCCCACTCCTGAAAGTCTATCCTAGCGTCCTGTATGTTACCAACAGAACCACCAGAAGATTGGTGAATCATTGTCCTAGAAAATCTAAGACTAGCTCTTTTACCTTTAGTTCCAGCACCTAAAAGAACTGCCCCCATTGAAGCTGCGATACCAGTATTAACTGTAGAAACATCACAATTAATATAATCCATAACATCAACAATGCTCAAACCAGATTTAACTGACCCACCAGGTGTATCTATATGCATAATTACATCTTCATCTGATAAAGTATCTAGAAACATTAATTGTGCTTGTACTACGGTACTCATCCTATCGTCTACAGGTCCAGCACACCAAATAATTCTTTCCATCATTAGTCTAGAAAATATATCCATTTGAGTTGCCCGTAATTCTCTTTCTTCTAGAATATATGGTGTCATACTATTTTCGTAATCGTGTAATTTTAAAGAGGAAATCCCCAGGTGTTTTGTTGAGTAGTTTTCAAACTCACTTTTTATGTTCATCATAGTTTATTAATTTTTATAAAATAATTATAAATAAAATATTTAAATAGTTCAAAGAATTTGATTAAAAATATTAATCTTTGTCAGGTTTATTATAACCTTCTTTAGATGCGTTTTTTAACATCTCCACACTTGCCGCCTCCCAAAGTTCGTTTAATAATTTAACATAGTGATGTATTTTTTTAGTATCACTTTCTTTATTTGCTTTTTTTAAACTCTTAGTTACTGAATCTAATTTCTTTTGTAGTTCTTCTGGTTTCATTTACTCTATAATTGAAAATCCACTGTTGTGAAAAACCGTTTGTACCTTATGTTGTTTTGCCATATCTTCGGACACCTCTACTTTTTCTTTAGAATTATAAGCTAATTTACTTTCTAATGGATGACCATTATAGTCTACTAGATTAACTAAATAACAAGTCTGGTCTTCTTTAATTCGAAATTTGTGAGTTACTATTTTCATATTCTTTTAATTTGATAAAAACTTAATAAAAATAAAAAGAGGGGTAAACCCTCTTTTAATAATAATCTTAATATTTTTTTATATGTTAAGCAATATCTGTTGAATTAATAAGTGTGTATGAAAATGAATTACCATGAATTTCTTTAGCTCTTTCACATATTCCTAAAAATTTATTCCAGTCATCATTTGAAGAGATTACCTGACACCCAGCTGACCACTTATCTACGTAAGTAGAAGTTTTTCCAGCTCTAGATGTAGCTCTATGAATGTTAATACCAAATAACCCCTCTTCTATTTTTGCTTCGTTTCTATCGTATTTACCATCTTTGTCGTTGTCTCTGTAAACTGTAACATTTTTCTTTTGTCCTAAAGCCAAATACTTCCCTTGATGCAGTCTTAATTTATGGGAACCCCTATATTGCCCTTCTTTTAAAATAGCACACCCTTTTGATTTTACTATTGGGTCATCCATATAATCATCACCTGGGTCAGTAGTAGCTTGAAAACAGAAGAACTTCCACTCACCATTTTTTTTATATGAAATAGTAACACAGTCATCGAACCTATTGGTAACTCTATTACCAGTTTCTGCATTCCTAACACCTACGATATTAACATCGTACCCTTTATTGTTTGAATCATCAAACCATTTGTAACCCTTTTCTTTTACAGCAGTCTCAATCTGCTCTCTAGTGTAACAATTTTTTGCCATTTTTTAGTTTTTTAATTTTATAAATTATTTTTTAACTCTTCTATAAATATATCGTTAAATAACTTATCTACTTTTTCTTCGTCTGGGTATTCATCCACACTAGGACATAACAACCCACCTTTGTAATCAGAATTACGCATAACATACACTAGAACCTCCAACCAACCGTACTCGTCTATTTCGTATGCTCCGGTTGACTTAGCGTATTCTTTAATAACACTCCAAAATTTATCAGTAATGTCAAATTCGTATTTGTAAATAGGAACATTAGCAGTTAACCCACCTTTTGATAACCTCATGGAACTACCTCTTTGTACATCTTTACCCTCACCCAACAAACCATTTAAAGCTTTATGGTATTCATTAAAATATTCATTTATTATGATATCATTATATGCTCTATCGTATGTTCTCTCAGTAATATCAGTAAACTCTGACAAATCTGGTGAATCTATTAAAGCGGTAAAAGAGTATCTATCTTCGGACGCACTTAGGATTCTATCTGGTGTTAGTATAAAAGCTTCTGGGTTATCAGATAAGTTATCCTCATCAATCCAAGGGTCAAACTCACCTCGACCATTCGTAATTTCCTCATTACCGTAATTTTCTATCACACTAGTTACCAATTCCTGGTAATTCTCTTCAGTTAGTGTCTCTACTAATTGTTCAAACCTCTCATTAGAAGCGTAGGGGTCCCAATTAGTCCACAAATCTTCCTGGAATACCATCTCCGCTGTTTTAGAACTACACCCTACCCAATCTCCAAATAATTTAACCACATCTTCACGGTCGTCTAAAGATAGTATGTACCTATCACCTTGTTTTATAATATCACTCCTTAGATAAGATTTAACCAAACCCCAAGCTAATTCTTCATATTTCTTATCACCAGTGTCGAGTAGAGTTGGTATGAGTAATAGGGGTTTATAATCTAATAATCGAATTAATTCTTCAAGTTGGTCCGACTTCCTATAGTAGTTAAAGATGGACTTAATGTCACCACCAAACAACTTGTCCACATCTTCGTAGTCGTCGAGTTGCTCATATATAACACTTTTTATAGAATCAATTAGTTTCATCACACTTAATAAATATCACTATACAGTCTATTAAAAAAAAATCAGGATTTACCTGATTTTAAGTTACTGTTGTTTGTGTTGGATTTTTTAAATTTCATAAAATCTCTCATAGCTTCTCTTATTTTTTTTTCTTTGTCCTCCTTTTCTTTAGTAGTAATAACTTTCTTTTTACACCCACACCCCATAATTTTATTGTTTTTTATTTTATTATATTAATAAATATATTTGATAAAAAAAATCTGTCAAGTACTTAAACATATTTAAAAATATTTATAATAAAAAAAGAATGCATTTAATTGTAGAAGATAGGGTAACTGATGTTAGAAATATATACTTTAAACCAGGTCAACAACTTATAAAACCAGAAGTTTTTGATGATATAGTTAAGGGTAGTGCATCCATAGCATCTAACCATAAATACCTACAATGGATGGTTGATAGGTGGGTTAAATCTAAACTAGATAATCCAGATGTACCAGTTTCTGATAAAGAAGGTGTTGAAGAATTAATAAATGCTATAAGTAATTTTGAAAGGTTAAGAAACAGATTAGACCAAAAAGACCTATACCAATACGAAAGTTTAGATGAATTATTTAAAACTTTAACCGCTGTAGATGGTAAACAAAGAAGAGAAGTACCCACCAGAGAAGATGCGGAGAGGGTATATGAAAGTGATAGGTATGTTGTTATGGTGCCAGAAACCAAAGAAGCTTCTTGTTATTATGGGGCAGGAACTAAGTGGTGTACAGCACAAACAGACAGAGACTACTTCACTAACTACAAAAAGAGTGGAGAACTGTACTACATAATAGATAAAACCAAACCAACATCAGACCCCTTTTATAAAGTAGCCTTAAATAAAAAATTATCAGGTGAAGAAGATTTTTGGGACGCTACCGATAAACTGATTACGTCATCTAATGAAGTTAAAGATAATGAATCTTTAATGGATGTTATCAGACAACATTTTAAGGGTGTACACGGTAAAAGAGCTGAAGCAGCAGAAAAAGAAAGGAAACAACGTGAGGTAGAACGAGAAATACAACAAAGGGATAGAAGACAAGCTGAAGCTCAAAGACAGAGACGTTTAAATGCTGAGGCGATTGTGAGAAAAGAAAACAATGAATGGGAAGATTATGATTTAGCTAATGCCTTAAAAGAATATCTAATAGATGAAGACGAATGGGAGGGGGAGAAAAAAGTAGATATTGAATACGACATAGAACAAATGAGGGACGCGATGGAAAACGACCCAGAGGTTCTTGAAGACCCTAGTGGTGAAAAGGCACAAGAGTATGGTGAAGATTTAGGTAATTTAGAAGACGACTTAGAGAATGCTGAAAGTGTTTACGACCTAATCCCAACTGGTTATGATACGAATGACTACGCTGAGTTTGAATATGGTGGAGCAGAATATTTAATAGCTACTGAAGATGGTGCTGATGAATATGCTTACGAGAGGGTAGAACAACTAATTGATGATATGGGTTATCAAGGTTTTAACCCCAGTTTCGTAGAATCACATATTGATGGTAATCTGGTTGCAGATTATTTTGAGGATGTGTTTTATGAAGACGTGAATGAATCCCCAGAAGATTATCTTGATGAATCCAATGATAGAGAATTAACAAAAGAAGGTAAGGATAGAATAGATAGTTTAAAAGAAGAGATAGGTGAATACCAAGAACAATTAGAAGAAACAGAAGACACAACTGAAGAAGAAGAGTTAAGAGGTTTAATAGAAGAACTGGAAGAAACTATATATAATATTGAGACAGATGATTATTATTATGAATATACAGAGGAAGCAAAAGAAAACTATGTTGAAAGTAGGATTCAGGAGGTAAAAGATGACCCTTTAAATTGGTTAAGGGATTTTGGTATGGAAGAACAAATGGATAATTTTATTGATAAGGATGGGTTTATAGAGGATGTTATATCATCAGATGGTAGAGGACACACCATTTCAAATTATGATGGTGAAGAAGGTGAGGTAGTTTACAATAATGATTATTATTACATATATAGAATGAATTAATGTTAGGACTAAAAGACATATTAACAGAAGGGAGAGTAGAAGACGCACAAAAGTATTTTGAAAAAGCTGTTGGGTCTTGGCCTGTAGCTGAATTCCAAAACCCCGCAGGTATTGGAGCTGGAACTAATTTAGAAGGTGTATTAAAACATTTCGAACAGAATGACCCTTCAGGTAACAACAAATATCTTATGTGGATGGTTAAAATGTACCTTAACCCAGAAGAAAGAGGTACATCACCTAATGATATATCATCACTAGTAGGAAGATTTCACAAAAATGTAGATAGATTAAGTCCAGTACTTATGATGGATTTGGGGTTTGCTAATCCACGTCTAGTGACCTCACCAAAAAATCTAGATTCCTATGAGGATATAGCACAACTAGAAAGGGTTATGGATGAAGTGGAGTCAATACAAACTAGAAAAGAAAAAGAAACCCAAGCTAAAGAAGGTGTGGATAAATTATATGAAGATGAAAGATGGTTGTTGGTTAAACCAAATACCTACGAGGGTTCATGCTATTATGGTTCATCAACCAAATGGTGTACAGCATCTACAGACTACCCTAAACATTTTAAAGACTACACAAGTACAGGAAATTTATTTTATATAATAGATAAGAGTCAAGACCTTGGTGATTTCTATAAAATTGCATTATATAAAAAGTTTAAGGATGGTTCAGAAGAGTGGTACGATAGAGCAGACAACAAATTAAGTGACCAAACAGAAAACGCTATCTACTCAATGTTACCAAAAGGATTAGTGAGTGCGTTTGTTGATGCTCACGAAAAGTATGAAAAACCTAAACCAGGATTAAAAGATTTAGAAGCTTTTAAAGTAGAATTAGAAAACTATGTTAGTGCTAATAAAAAACTACAAACGATTAACACTGAAAGTGGTACTTGGAGGTTATATATAACTACTGGTGTGTGGTATTGGTACAGTACTCCCGACCCTAGTCAGGAACAATTTATCTACGAAATACAAGCTACTCCTTTTTGGGAGGGGAGAAATGAAATACCTTTTGATTTTATTAATACTGAGGGTACGCATGGTGATTGGTCAACGGTCATTAGGTCAGAATCCCTGGAGACCGAAAATATAACACAAAGTTTGTATTTAGATAGAGACCCCGGACCAGGTCGACATGAAGATTATGGGGTTAGAGTTTTCCTAAATCTAATTTACTTTCCACTAGTTAAAAACGAGTTAAGTAAAGAATTTTTCCAAAATATGATTGGTACTTACTCAACTTGGCAACCAGAATCTTATGTTTCTTCGTATAAATTTAACTACCCACCAAGAGAAGGTACCATGACTCGAAAATTTGTGGATTACCTAAAACAAAACCCTAAAAGTACAGCGAATAAATTCTATGAAGATGTTTTAGGGTATCCAAGACCTAGAGCACATAACGCGATGTTCTTTGCGTCTATAAAAGATTCTGGAATTGTAAAAATGGAAAGACAAGGTAGACAATTTGTTTACAGTCTAGGCCCTAACTACCAAGATTGGGTTGAAGGAAGACTATTAAGAACTTAATATGGGAAAAAATTATTACGACCCAATATTATTTGAAAGAGCAGAACTATCTTTAGGGTGGGGAACAGAAAGTGGGGACGGATTCCAATACATAACCCCATCTACCACATACGCGGATTACAAAACTAAACTTGGTGAAGTTTATGATGACTCACCACCATTATTACAAAAAATGGTGGATTATCACTTATCAGCTTTAACTGAAGTTGTGTCTTCGGGTGTGACTACCGACCCAGACTATTGGTCAGCTAGTTCAGTTAACGGAACTCACATCATCAACAGTGGCTTAACATCGAGTAGAGTAGGGATAGGCACAACAATACCTACTCACACATTAACAGTATCTGGTACTGTTTCAGCATCTAGTTCTCTTTATGCTGGTGTTACAGACGTAACCAATCTAAAAATAGGTGGTACACAAGGTAGTGATGGACAAGTACTAACCTCTACTGGTAGTGGTGTTGCATGGGAAGATTCTGCTGGAGGAGGTACTAATGTCTATTGGTCTGCGAGTAGTTTAAATGCAAATGCTATTGTTAATAGTGGGATGACGAGTTCTAAAGTTGGTATTGGAACCCTAACACCTAACCACCAACTATCAGTTTCTGGGAGTGTATCAGCGTCTAGTGTGGTGTATGCTACGACATTAGAAGGTACTGTTGACGGAGGAACATTTTAAAATATGAGTGAAAGTTTAGGTTATGATACAGCTAAAGCGGGTACAGATTGTACTTGGATAGAGGCAGATGATAGATGGAGTGAAGCTTTTTACACTTGGTTGGACGCTTGTTTTAAAGGTGGTGGAGGTACAACCGCACAACTTACCAGAATTAGAAAAGGTAGAAAAGAGTTCCAAAGAAAGTTTTGTAAGTTGGTTGCAGAAATAAAAGGAGAAGAGTATGAACAAACAAAATATTTTAGACCTAACATAAATGTAACAGCTACAGATGTTAGGTTAGTAGAAAAAGAATTGAAAAAGATAAACTTAAATGTATTTATAAATAAAAAGAAATAATATGTATCCATTATATTCAGACAAATCAAACTTATTCGAATGTGCTATACAACTAGAAGGTTGTAGTTTAAATGACGTATCTGCTAGATTAATAATAGAAAGTGAACAAAACTCATTAGTATTTAATGGGGAGATAGATAATACTGGAGCTTGTTTAATTCCTGTAAAAAAATTAAAAGGTTTAGTTAGTGAAGGTGGTAGTATGAAATTAGAAGTTATAGCTGATGATATGTATTTTAGTCCATGGGAATCTGAATATGAATTATTACAATCTAAACAAGTGACGGTTGAAGTTAAAACCCCTAGTAGTAAACCAAAACTTTTTGAAAGTAAAAAACCTAAAGTTAACGTATCTTTTAAAAAACCTATATCTAAACCAAGAAAACAAAAAAGAGTAGTTAAAGAAACTAGACAAGAATTTAGTAAAAAAGAACTACAAAGTCTTTTAAATCGTTTACGTGGTTAATTTACTTTCATAACTAGTGGGGTAAATTTAAGTTATGGGAGACTTATCCAATTTAAAAATATCAAATACGTACTCAAGGTTACTCCAAGCTGACCCTGACACTAATCAATTGCAAGATGGTGTGGGTAACAACCCATTAAGTATAACATTTAATGGTACTACATTAAAGTACGTAGATGGCAATCAACAAAACAATTATATATTAACTTCAGATGCGAATGGTATCGCTAGATGGGCAGAAAATTCTGGAGGTGGAGGTGGTGATACAAATGTATATTGGTCAGCAAGTTCTGTAGATGGTAAGTTTATAGTTAACAGTGGCATGACTAATTCTAAAGTAGGTATCGGAACCACAATACCAAACCACGAACTATCAGTTTCAGGTACAATTTCAGCTTCAAGTTCTATTATAACAACTAACATAACTGGGACACTACAAACAGCAGCTCAAACAAATATTACTTCAGTAGGTACATTAACTAGTTTAAGTGTAAACGGAGCAATTTCAGCGAGTACTGGTGGTGGTTTTAGATTTCAAAGTGACCCAGATACTGGGATATATTCAGAGGCTGCAGATGCCATTGTTATAACAACAGGTGATGATGATGGAATTACAATTGATACTAATCAAGTACAAATCAATAAAGAATTAGAGGTGGGGTCTAATTTAGTTGTTACAGGAAATACAGTAATGAATGGAACATTATCCGCAACTACATCATGTAAGATTGGTAATGGTAATGGAGTGGTTTCCGCAGCAACTATAAACGCAGTAACAATAAATGGAACAACTGTCGAAGGAACTATTGACGGAGGAACTTTTTAATAGATATTTATAAAACATGGCATCAACGATTAAATTAAAAACAAGTACAAGTAGTGGGAATGTACCCGCTTCATTATCAAAGGGTGAAGTAGCAATTAATGTTGCTGATGGTGTTTGGTATTATGGTGGAGCTTCAGGTGTGCAACAAAATTTTACTTTTGGTGGTATAACTGTAACCGGCAATACTAGTTTAGATGGTAAGTTAGTTGTCACAGGTAATACTGTGATGAATGGTACCCTATCCGCTAGTTCAGTTAATGTAGGTAATGGTGCTGGTTCAGTATCCGCAGCTACTATAACATCTAGTGGTGATATGACGGTTGGTGGTGATTTGGATGTTGATGGTGTCTTCAATGTGGATAATATGGACATAGATGGTACCTTTACTATGGATGGTACCACTTTTGATGTTAATGCCACCACTACTTTAACTTTAGATAATACAAATACGACCAACGGTATTGCAATAGGAACATCTACCAGTGGAGTGCCAATCCAACTAGGACATTCTACTTCTGAAACTAGGGTTAATGATAATTTAGTTGTTACTGGTAATACAGTAATGAATGGAACATTATCCGCAACTACATCATGTAAAATTGGTAATGGTGATGGTTTAATTTCAGCAGCTACAGTTAGTGCTCCTGTTATAACCGGTACACTCTCAACAGCCGCTCAAACAAATATTACATCATTAGGAACTCTTACAAACCTAAATGTTGATAACATAAATATTAATGGTGACACAATAACCTCTTCGGGAGATTTAGAGATTATTGCCACGGGTAATGATATAACTGTAGATACAGATAACTTTACTATTGAGTCCGCAGCGAGTGTTAAACCTAGTTTTACTCTTAAATCTACAATTAACTCTAACAAACCAGCTGTACAACAATTTGTTAAAGATAAAGGTGCTGCTGGAGCCGATGGAGATATTGTTGGAGAAACTTATTACATTGGTGATAACGATGCTCAAGAACAGATTACTATGGTCCAGGTGACGGGTCAGGTTTCAGATGCTAGTGATGGTGCTGAAGAAGGTGAGTACGTAGTTAAAATTAAAAATACTGCTCATGTTAGTACACTACAAGAATCATTTAAACTAACAGGTAACGGAGCTCTTACAGACGCTACAATAGGTTTTGGGGCCACCTCAACGACAACTATTGCTGGTGATTTAGTTGTGACAACAGATTTGGATGTTGATGGTGTAACTAACTTGGATAATATAGATATTGATGGTACCTTTACTATGGATGGTACTGCTTTTGATGTAAACGGAACAACAACAGTTGCTATTGATAATACCAACACAACTAACGGTGTAACAATTAACACAGTAACTTCTGGTAGTAAAGTATTCATAGGTCATACCACATCTGAAACTACGGTTAATGATAATTTAAATGTTACAGGTGATTTAGCGGTTGACGGAACAGCCAACCTAGACAACACTGATATTGATGGAACCTTAGTTGTAGATGGCTCAAACATATCACTAGACTCAACATCAACACTAAATATAGATAATTCAAACACATCCAACGGGATAACAATAGGTACAGCAACTTCTGGGGTACCAATACAATTAGGACACTCAACATCTAATGTTAGAATTAATGATAATTTAGTTGTTACAGGAAATACTGTAATGAACGGAACTCTATCAGCTACAACATCTTTAAACGTGGGTAATGGTAATGGTACTATATCAGCTTCATCTGTAACTGGAACTATCTTAAAAGGTATTTTGGGTAGTGATGCCGCACCTGTAACCGCGTATATAAATAATGGTGAAATAGATGGTACAACACTAGGTGGTGAAAGTGCAGTAACTATAGCTGGAGCTAACTACATAGATATTGAAAATAGTGCTGCTGACAATGTAGCACTTTCAGTTATAGGTCACTCTTCCCAGTCAGCAAGTATTTTAGAAGTCAAAGATGGTGGTGAAGAAGGGACCCTCTGGTTTGGAGTAGCAGCAAATGGTAGATGTACTATTAATTCTGGAGTTATGAATGGTGGAACTATAAACAATACTTCAATAGGTGCTACAACACCAAACACTGGTGTATTTACCACTGTAACAGCTAGTGGTGAGATAGATGGGGGTTCTTTAGATATTGAAGGAAATGCTGACATTAATGGGATTGCTAACTTAGATAATACAGATATTGATGGCACACTAGTAGTAGACGGAAGTAATATATCCCTAGACTCAACATCAACATTTAATATCGATAATAGTAATACAACTAATGGTATCACTATAGGTACAGCTACCAGTGGTGTTCCAATCCAACTAGGGCACTCAACTTCTGAAACTAGGATTAACGATAATTTAGTTGTTACGGGTAATACTGTGATGAATGGAACTTTATCTGCGACAACCTCATGTAAGATTGGTAATGGCGACGGGTTAATATCTGGTGAGACAGTATCCGCTAATGCGTTTATTGGAGCAAAACACATATTACGAAGTATGGCGTTCTACATTAATGATAACCCAATGGTCCAAAATAACTTATACTTTGGTAGTTCACTAGGAAACACACCCTCAAACTGGCAGGACCCACAAGCTGTAGGTGGTACAATATCGGCTGTTGCTAGTTTTACCATAATAGAAGATGATATGAACTGGGGAATGATACTACCCTTTGACGTTTCAAAAGTGGAAGTTACATGTTCATTAAGACCAAATCTTGGAAGTGGTGACGATTTCACTATAGCTATGTATACTGGAATAAGGTCAGATGATAGTAATACAGCTTTAACATTAACTAAAGTCGCTATAGGTCAAACTACCTTTACGACACAACGATATGTAACAAACGATATAACATACACAGCAAATCTAAATGCTGGTACAATGATATATGTTGGAGTAGGGTCAGAGGATGCTACCGACGCAAAAAACGCAAGAGGTTTAATGAATATAGTAATAACAGAAAGATAATAATATGGCAGATATAAAAACAATAACAGAAGAGATTGCAACTGGTTCTTACCCTGAAGAAGAAAAGTTTCTAAAAAACGACGACGAAAAGTACCAACTGGTACTAACAATAAAATTGTTGAAAGCTAAGATAGATGAGTTAGTGACTGAGGTAAATACAATTAAATCTTCTTTGTAGTAATAAATAATTATTTCCAAAAAATTTGAATAGAAACTAAAGCTGTCGCTAAGACTAGTGATATTGCTGTTTTTGAGTTAATACCTTCATTCATATAAACACTTGTAAGTACTGCAAACGCAACCATCCCTGTAGCAAAACCTATAAATCTACCAGGCCAAAGTTGACCATCAAAATAACCCACTACGTATTTGGTAGCTATAATAAACGCATAAGATATGGGTACCGCAAAAATACACGCGACCAGGAATGGGTTATCAGCAAACCACTTCCATTTAAATTGACCATTAGTTTGATACCAAATCAAAGCCTGTCCAAATGTGAACAATAACATAGCGGTTAATAATTTTATCATACTCTTCTCCTTTTCCTATTTATTTTATATATTTTATACAAGATTAATAAATTTAAATTAAATAGTAAATTATGAAAGTAAGTATTTGGGTACACAAAAACGATGTTATAAATAATAAAATAACTAATTATTACTTATGGAGGCCACAAATGACAGGTCATGAAGAATATGTGCAGGTTACAGTCACACCTGATGAGTTTACAAGGTTAGAAGATAAAAAAGATGTATAGTGTAGAAAAAATATCAGAAGAAAATCCAGAAGCTTTACTAGCTGATGGTTTTAATGAAGCCATAATCGGTATGTGTATACAGTTTGGTCAAGACCCTGTGGTAGCATATGATTATGAAAAATGTTTACAAATATTACAGGAAAGAGATGATATGGAATATACTGATGCTGTTGATTATATGGAATTTAATGTAGTTGGTTCTTATATGGGAATTAACTCTCCAGTATTTATAATTAAATGAAAAAAATATTTAATAATCTAGATGAATTAGAAAGTTTTTTTATTAAAGAAAAAAACTTTATACTAAATTTAATGTTCCACAAAATTGAAGAAGCTGTAGAAAATCAAGAAGATGAGGTTTATATATTGGATGCTTTTGTAAAGGATGTTTATTTACACATGAGATTAAATACAAAAAAAGAAGATTTAGGACCTACACTAAACAAGTTAGAAGAGTATTTTGTAATATTAGAAGACTATGAAAAGTGTGCAAAAATATTAGAGTATAAAGAATTATTAAAAAGGGGTACATTATAATGTCTACACTAAAAGAAAAGTTATTTGAGATTTATGAAAACGATGAAAGTAAAGGTGCACTTTATAACACGTTAAAATTAGTCGGTGTAACACAAAAAAACGAAGATACAAAAAGATTTATAGCCGAATATAGAGTATGGAAACAAATAAAAGAATCAAAAGTAAAAGAATTACGAAACCATGAAAAAAAAAACAACACAAACATTTAGAAATAATTCACATTTAAAAGGTATTTATACATAAAGTCAATTATGAAAAAAATATTAACGTTACTCTTAACATTTTTAACACTTACAACCAACGCTCAAAATAGTTGGATTAACATACAATTATTAACAGACGATTATCCTACAGAGACATCATGGAATATAACACCTCCAGGTGGTTATCCTATTATCATTCAAAATGATTCAGCAATGTTACCTAATACATTATATGATACTACAATTGCAATTGGAGGTACGATTGTTACATCTATATTTGACCAATATGGTGATGGATTAGCTGCTTCGCAATGGGGTGGAACTGATGGGTGGTTTCTTATACAAAATGATTGTCAAGATACAATTATGTATGTTGCAGGTAATTTTGGTGATACTTTAGTTAATACACTACAAATTGCTCCATGTGCACCTCCTTCTGGTGGTTGTTTAGATTCATTAGCAACTAATTATGACCCAACAGCTGCTTTTGATAATGGTTCATGTATCTACCCTCCTTGTAATGGTTTAGATACATTTTATGTTATAAATTATTGTCAAGGAGCACAAAATAAAGTTCATTATAAATGGTCAAATATGTCTAATCCTAATTGTAGGATGGCCGCATATACTAGGTCCACAGACCCTTATTCTTTAGGCTCACAATGGTACCCTTACCCAGGAAACTTCTCAAACACAGGAATATTATTTAGTAATAGTCAAAATAATACAACATATTACTTTATAGGTATGTTAGCCGATTCTTCTTATACAGATACATTAGTAGTTACAACACAAGAATGTATTCCAGGTTGTACCGACCCAACGGCACTAAATTACAATCCTTGGGCAAATTCAGATGATGGTACATGTCAAGCACCACCTGCAAACTGTGCATCCGGGGAATCAAATATAGTTATAACAGTAATGCCTGATACATATCCTGGAGAAACTTCTTGGGAAATTGCAGATACAACAGGAATAGTGTTAATAACATCACCTTCTTATTCTACAACAGGAGTACCTGTAATTACTGAAGTGTGTATACCAGATGGTACAGTTATAGAATTTACTATGTTTGATTCTTTTGGGGATGGTTTATGTGGTTCATGTTACGGAGGGGTTGATGGTGGAGTTGTAGTACAAACCCTTTGTGGTGATACTATATTAGCCATATTACCTGGAAATGCTAATTTTGGAAATGATACTTCTGTGGTATACACAGTAGCTCCTTGTACACCAAATGCTATATTAGGATGTACAACACCAGGATTTACAGAATATAATCCACAAGCAACAGTAGATGATTCATCTTGTGTAACACCAGTCATATTAGGATGTACTGATATAACTTCACCAGATTACGATTCATTAGCTAACACAATGCAAATAATACCACAATGTCAATATACATTAACAATTACAGATGAGGCTGAAGATGGATGGTTTGGGGCGTGGGTAGGAATATTACAAGACACAACAATATTAGGACCGTTTATGATGGGTCCAAATGATGGTTATTCAGAAACATTTACAATTAGTTTAAGTTCTTTAAGTCCAGTAGAGTTAATGTTCTTTGCACCAGGTAATTCATCTACCACAGCAAATCAATGTGGTTTCTTTTTAGTAGGTCCTGAAGGGGACACTACCCTATCAGGAGGGACTAATCCTTGGACTGACCCAATGTTACAATTTCCTTATAGATATAATGGGGTACCTTACTGTGGTGACTTTTGTACAGATGGTGTTCTTGGTTGTATGGACCCAACAGCCTTAAATTATAACCCATTGGCAAATA
>TARA_R110002073_G_scaffold117022_2_pt1 | contig 22668 bp, 15 predicted proteins | sample TARA_R110002073 | Tara Oceans TARA_R110002073 (sample SAMEA4397174) | marine metagenome | biome: Polar Biome; feature: [DCM] deep chlorophyll maximum layer (ENVO:01000326); material: water (ENVO:00002006), including particulate matter (ENVO:01000060) such as... | depth 40 m | reverse complement strand
GACCGGTAGATGGAGCATCTGCAACCATACAAGGGCAATCCGCGCCGTTTCCCGTGCTCGACCCTCACCCTCGCGTACGCCTGAACGGCGTCGCTGTACCTCTCCCCAAACTTCGTTTCGGGAGAGGTACGGTGCGTGAAAGCAGCATTAATATCTGCATCAGCAAACTGCACGACATCAAACTGTAAGCAGCCCAGGCGAATGCCTACATAGCTCACCCAACGTGACTCTGTCGAATTCGCAACTCTTCATGGACGTGGTCGCAAACGTTGCGACCATCTATGAGTTCGAGATCAACGCGGCTTCGGACCACAACGATGGATCTTCCGCGACCGGGAAATCGGTGCTGAGCGTCAATGCTTGGTTGCCCAGTTCTCGGTCTGCTACGAGATAGTAAAAACCGATCTGAGATTGATCCTTCGGGTCATAGCCCGTCAAAGCCGCGGCGGGTATCAAACCCGATAACTCATAACCATCATGACGCGGAATCGCGTGAATCTTCAAAGCGTCCGGCCGGATCGGCTTTGGATTCGTCCGTGCCCGATTGATGGGCACCATCGCTGCGACGGGGCGTTCCCGCTTTGGGCCACCACCAGCGGGCAACCATAGGAAACGGTGGCAATGCTGTGTGGCTCGGTGAATGTTGGGACTGTTCCGCGTGTCCATCCACAAATGCAGACCATCGCTCTCGTCCAACCGGGTCTCGCGGCACCATGGCAGCTGACGTTTCCCGTTGACGAGCAAATGAAATCCGATGCCGGACACGTCCCAGGCAATGCGAACATCCGCGTAGATCGGCCCGCCTGACAGCGCGGCAAAGGATGGCACCCGGCACGACGTCGGCAGAGACAACCCTCGCGAGGTCCAATCCAACGCGTGTTGTTGCAGCCGAACTTCGAATCGGAACAACATCGTGGGATCGAGAAGGGGACCTTTGGCAGAACTCAAGACTACAAACCTGCTCGTGTAATTCTTCGGGACCAACCAGCCGCGGTGACATCGCCGCAGCAACCAAAAGCGTACCGGCTTCGTTTCGCTTGGGAATGGTGGGAAGCTCGCACCACCGCTCAACGTTCACTCAAGCGTCCATCGCTGGTTTCATCCCGAAGCCAGTCGTGAACACCGTTTCAGCAGGCGAATTGCGGAGAAATCTTCACCAAACCGGGCGTGAAACCGACTGGACTTTACCCAACCGGAACAACCTGAACGGTCGCGGTGAAAACGAAATGCTTTCCCAGGCGATTTCAATTCCCCAGCCCTCCAAGTCGCCGATAGCGTGCGTTGGAGCGGGATCTCCATCAGACGATTTTGGCGGCGCCAACTTCGGCAATGCCTTGCCGCTCTGTCCCACCTCACAGCCCACCATCACATTTATACAAACTCCGGTTTCGCAGTGAACTTATTATTCCAAGACGTCGTTCGCTGACCTCCGGCCCAAATAGAATCATGAAAACTCTTTCCCCCATTCGTCATTGTTCCAGTACCGCCAAACGCCTCGCTTTGTCGGTCGCCATCGCCGGTTCAGTCTTCGCTTCGGGACTGGCCCCCTCACTCGCCCACGCCAAGCGAGTGGACACGGCTCTGACCGGCGGCATCTCGATTCTCGTCCATCGCTTTGACGAAGAAGCCGCCCCCATCGATCCGACACCTGTCGTCGTTGAAGAAGCCAGAGACGAAACCGAAAAGAAGACCGACGAATCCGCCAAGCCAACCGAAACAGCCGCCACCGACCAAGTCCAGCAGAAGATCGTCGCGATTCCTGGCACGCACGATTCGATCCCAACCGTCACCGTCGACCTTTCCCCTGAAGCCGCTCCCGCAGAAGCCGACCTGCCCGACGCGGACGACTCCGAAGCAAACGCTGAACTGCAACTCGCCGCCGCCGACACTGACGTTGCTCCCGCTCAAACCACCAGCGTTCGACGCACGTCATCTGACTTCAACGAAATGATGGCCGCCGTCGCTGCTTCGACCGCAGCCAAAATCGGCATTCCTCTGGAACAGTTCCTCGAACCGTTCGCGATGATTCGCACCAAAGCAAAGTTGCCACCGGTTGCCGGCGAACTGGATCCTTCGGTCGGAGCAGCCGTCGCCGACGACGAAGCCTTAGCTCAAGCGGTCGCTCTGAACCGTTGGTGGCTGGATGAATCCAAACCGGAAATCAACTCCAATGAAAACGTGTTGCAAAGCCAAGTCGTTGAAAAGGTATCGAAGCCAACCCCGACGCCTCACAAATTCACGATCGACGTTCGCGAAGAGTTGGCTGCTCTCGCAGCGGAAGAACCTTTCGATGTCACTCAGCCCTCGGTGATCTTGCCCTTCATCGCCAAGCATGACTTCTCGGCCCCGGCGATCGACTCGCCCCCCGCGATCGAGACATCGGCTGAGTCCGCGACTGAACCCGAAGTTGTCGAGGAAGACACCGATCGCTTGGCGGGAAGCTCGCCTGTCATCGTGACGTTGGAAGAAGCGTATCTGCCATACGATTTGAATGAAGGCGACGTTCACCAAGCCCAGGTGGTGAAGTCGTCACCGGACTGCTTGCTCGATGAAGCGGTTTGGCAAATCAGCAAGTTGGCGGATCAGGCGGAATGCTTCACGCCGCGTGAATTGGGTGGATTGTTGGCAGATGTCTCGCGTCGGCGGGCGAGCATCGAAGCGGATGTGTTGGATGTCGTCGCCCACGACTTGGCGTCGATCGTCGCGACACCAGTCCCGATGATGTTGGTCGATGGCGAACCGGTGCCGAAGCCGGTCGCCGATGCGGAGCCGGACGCCGTCCACTCGATCGACACGATGGTCGTCGACGGCGAAGTCATTCCGGCTCCGATTCCGGACGCGGTTCCCGATGAGTTGCCCAACTCGGCGATCATCGAAATCATGTTGGTCGATGGCGATTTGGTTCCCGCACCCACGCCCGACACCGCACCGGATGCACCTGAGTCGGCACCAGCCATTCCGACCATGCTGGTCGATGGCGACGCGATCCCGGCACCCACGCCGGATGGAATTCCCAATGGGCTCGTGAGCTTGGACACGGCCACCGGAATCGAATCGATTGTCGCCGTCGATGTGGTCCCTGAATCGGCTTATCCAAAGATGAACCCAGGATTGGATCCGGCCGCGATGGATGCTGAAACTCAATTGGCCACGCGTCCCGAAGACGAGAGCGTTCAACGCTAGAAGGCCCCAAAACGATTCGCCGCCAATCGCGAATCGACATCATCGCTTCGAAGCTGAAACCCACGATGTTGAATCCCAACGTCGTGGGTTTCGCTCGTTTATACTTGCCGCACCAGTCTCAATCCTCGTGCGGAAGTTGCATTGATGTTCATCAAACGGATCTTTGGTCTCGGACTCTTACTCGGCTTTGCCTTCAGTTCCCCAACTGCATTTGGGCAAGAGCCGGATGCTAAAGAAGGCAGCCAGCGTAAGAACGTTCTCTTTCTCATCTCCGATGACCTGAACACGCGCATCGGTTGTTATGGCGATCCGATCGTTCAAACACCCAACATCGATCGCTTGGCCGCTCGAGGTGTCTTGTTCGAGAACGCCGCCTGCCAATACCCGCTCTGCGGCCCATCACGCAATTCAATGCTATGCGGCCTTTACCCCGACACGACGGGCATCCACGGCAACGCTCAAATCTTCCGTGATTCCATCCCCCAACGTTGGTCGCTTCCGCAAGCGTTTCGCTTGGATGGGTACTTCGCCGGACGAGTCGGCAAACTGTACCACTACAACGTTCCCAAGTCGGTCGGAACCAACGGCCACGACGATCCCGCGTCTTGGGAATTGGAACTGAACCCTGCCGGTTGCGATCGACTGATCGAAGAACCAGACATCTTCACGCTTCGAAAAGGTGCGTTCGGCGGAACACTCTCTTGGTACGCATCCCCTCGCCCCGATGAAGCTCACACCGACGGAATGCTCGCCGATGATGCATCGTGGGTCTTGGAACGATGTGCCAAACGCAACGACCGACCGTTCTTCTTGGCCGTCGGCTTCTATCGACCTCACACACCCTATGTAGCGCCGAAAGAATACTTCGAGCCCTACAAGCTCGAAGACATGCCTTTGTTCGACAACGTGGAAGAAGACAACGCGGACGTCCCCGCCGCGGCTCTGTTGAGCAAGAAGAAGGAACAAGATCAACTCAACGACGAGTTGCGTCGGCAAGCGATTCAGGCTTATTACGCCAGCACAACGTTCATGGACGCGCAAGTCGGCAAGGTTCTCGACACGCTGAACCGCACCGGTTTGGACAAGAACACGATCGTGGTCTTCACCAGCGACCACGGTTACTTCCTTGGCGAAAAAGGATTGTGGCAAAAGCAGGCTTTGTTCGACAAAGTCGCTGGCGTGCCATTGATCATCGCGGAACCAGGACGCACGGAAGGTGCGATCGCCAAGTCCCCTGTTGGCCTGGTCGACTTGTATCCGACACTCGCTGAGCTGTGCGACGTTCCCACGCAAGAATTGATGCAAGGACAATCGCTCGTGCCGATGTTGCGTGATCCATCAGAAACGGGTCGCGGCTATTCCATGTCGATGGTCGCGCGAAATGATCGCCAAGCCAAACAACGCTATTTCGGCTATTCCATTCGAACCGAGCGTTATCGATTGACACTTTGGGACGACGGCAAACGAGGAACCGAACTCTACGATCATCAAAACGATCCCGACGAGTTCACCAACTTGGCACACGGCGAACGAAAGAAAGATCCCAACAACGCCAAGGTCATTGGCGAGCTGACTCAGAAGCTGAAAGCCGAGATGGCCAAAGGAATGCCCGCCTCCGGAAAACGGACGGAATACAAAGTCGGCAACTGGAACCCAATGCTCCGCGTCGACGACTGAGTAGAGGCGACGGGGTCGCCGGCTTCTAGCTTCTAGCTTCTAGCTCGTGCTCGTGCTCGACCCTCAACCCGTCAACGGTTCTGAATTCGAAATGCCAGTTGCTGCAGCTCACTGGCCAGATCGACATTGATGATGGCTGTTCCCGGTGGCACGCGAAGCGTCGTCGGTGCGAAATTCAAGATGCCTTGAATTCCGCCGGCCAGAACTCGCGTTGCCACTTGGCTGGCCTGTTCGCTCGGGACCGCCAAGATGGCGAGTTCCGGTTTCGCGGTCGCCAGCACTTCTTCCAAATTGTCCAGCGAACGAACGGTCGTGCCCCCGACCTCGTGTCCATACTTCGCTGGGTCGGTATCAAACGCCGCCGCAAGTGAGAAACCCAGGCGTTCAAAACCGCGGTAACGCAACAGCGCGTTGCCCAGGGAACCGACGCCAATCAGCACCGCTTTCCACTGCACGCCCGACCCCAATACCGCGCCAATCCGTTCAGCCAGAATTGCCACGTCGTATCCGACACCTCGGCGGCCAATTGACCCAATCGAACTGAGGTCGCGACGAACGACGGCGGGCGAAACGTTGACCATCGCACCCAGGTCGCGGCTGTTCGTGGACGTCTCTCCCGACGCCAGCAACCGGTGCAATTCGCGGTAGTAAAGAGACAATCGACCGACCGCGGGAGTCGACAATTCGGCCCTACGATCGCCCTCATCGGAACCACCTGAATCGCTCGTTTCGTGATCGGTGTTCATATTCATGATCCAGCCGCACAGTCGTTGCGATTGGAACAACCTGCAAGGTCGGTAGGACTTGACGACCCAATCGTTCCGTTTTGCCAGGACTGCCCTGTTTGCTTGTTCAACGAGTGTTCCGCAGACGATGAAGTTTGTGCATCAAGATCAGTTTTACTAGTCCGCAGAGTTCTCGCCTGTGCCTCACACGCATTGGGCACAGCTTATCTCTGACCGGCTGGTAAGTGAAGCCTTACCGACCCTCCCTGGCCCACGTGTGGGCCGTCCCGCTCTCACTCCCGCAGCCTCGGCCTTCGTTCAGTCGACGGGCAATCTGCACGACCGTGACAGTGAATCAGGCAGCGGATCGGTTTAGCAGTCTGGGTTTTGATTGGTTTAGAGGTCAAGCCGGGGGGTATCCGGCAGGCCAAAGGAAGCTGCGTTCATACAACGTCCCGTTGTTACCTGTGGAGAAACTTACGATGAAACGTTTGTGGTTGTTGCCTGCATTGATGATCATCTCGATCGTCTCGGGCGCTAATGCTGCTCACGCTGCTTACAGCGGCGCGATCAGCTACGAAGGTTGTAGCAGCTGTGGTGGTTCCGTTGTTGCCGATGGATCGGTAATGGCAGAAGGCTCAGCTGTCGCTGGTGGTTCGGTTGTCGCTGACGGTTCCGCCGTCGCCGGTGGCTCGTACACCGTGATGCGAACCGTTCGCGAAACTGTGATGGAGCAAGTCGAAGAGACTCGCTACCGCACACGGAACGAAGTGTACTTCGAAGACCAAGTGGTCAACCGTACGCGAATGGTTCCAGAGACTCACCAAAAAGAAGTTCAGTACACGGTCATGGTACCGTCGTACGAAACACGCCAACGCACGATCAACTACACAGTCAACAAGCCTGTGTACGAGACTCGTGAAAAGGTCATCAACTACACAGTCAAGAAACCTGTGTACGAAACACGTACGAAAACGATCAACTACACCGTTAACAAGCCTGTTTACGAACAGCACCAACGGGTGATCAACTACACAGTCAAGAAACCTGTGTACGAAACTCGTACGAAGACGATCAACTACACGGTCAACAAGCCAGTGTACGAAACTCGTCAAAAAGTGACGAACTACACCGTGATGGTGCCAACGTACGAAACTCGTACGCGAAACATCAACTACACGGTTTACAACACCGTGCAAGAACAAAAAGTTCGCACGGAAACCTACCGCGTCAGCGTTCCTCAAACGTACACCAAGACCATCACGGTCAAAGGTGGACACTGGGAAACTGTGACGGAAACCGTTCCTGGACCGATGATTCGTCGCACCGTGCGTGAGCCCGGTACTTCGTACTTCGATGCAGCAACTTGCCGAACCGTGTACCGCCCCGGCAAATGCCGAGTGGAATGCGTTCAAGGTTGCCCCAAGACGATCTGCAAGAAAGTCTGGGTCCCAACTTGCGAGCAAAAAGAAGTGACTTGCACCAAGTACGTCTCAGAATGCCGTACTCGTGAAATCCCTTACACCGTGTGCCGTCGAGTTCCTGAGTGCCGCACCAAGACCGTTGAGTACAAAGTGTGCAAGATGGTTCCTGAGTGCCGTACCAAGACTTGCAACTACACCGTGTGCAAGATGGTTCCTGAGTGCCGTACCAAGACGGTTGAGTACAAGGTCTGCAAGATGGTTTGCGAAAACCGTCAAAAGACTGTGAACTACACGACCTGCAAAATGGTTCCTGAGTGCCGCACCAAGACTTACAACTACACCGTTTGCAAGATGGTTTGCGAGCCTCGCACCAAAGTTTGCAAGTACACCGTCTGCAAGATGGTTCCTGAGTGCCGTACCAAGACCGTCGAGTACAAAGTGTGCAAGATGATCCCAGAATGCCGCACCAAGACCGTGTGCTACACGACTTGCCGCAAAGAGTGCTACCAAGAAACGATCAAGGTCAAGAAGTGCCGCAAAGTTTGCGAGCCTTACACCGTGACTCGTTGCGTGCCACGAGTTGTCTGCAAGCAAGTCCCAGTGACTGTTTGCTGCCCAGCTCCAGCTTGCGGATGTGCAGATCCTTGTGCAGACGCTTGTGCTCCAGCATGTGCACCTGCTTCGGCTGGTCCTATCCGTAGCTTGCTCAAGGGCATCCTCGGCGGACACGGCTGTGGCTGCGGAAACGACTGCGGTTGCGACGCTGGCTGCGATGTTGCACCAGCTTGCGGTTGCTAATTGAATTCGGATCTCAGGGGAGCCCCCTACGACGGGGCTACCCGGAGAACCACTGACGTAACGCTCTCCACAAAGCGACCTCAACCGACTTCGTCGGCCGTGTTGATTCGGACATCCGACCGAACAACGGATCACCGGCCACGAAGTCACCGGGGTGCTCCTGTGGAATCTACGCGATCAAACAAAAATGGGGACGAACTTGCATGACAAGTTCGCCCCGTTTTTTTTGCGCTGACGTCTCGCTATCAGCCCTTCAAAGCGGACTTGATCGCCGAGACCAATTCTTCGTCCGATGGCGCGACCTTCGATTTGTAACGTCCGACGACTTGACCATCGCGACCGATCAAGAACTTTTCAAAGTTCCAACTGATCGGACCTTTGCCCGCCGGTTTGGCTTCGACGTTGGTCAATTGTTTGTACAAAGGCGACGCGTCATCGCCATTGACGTCGACCTTGCCCATCATCGGGAACGTGACGTTGTACCGAGCGCTGCAGAATTCCAGGATATCCGCGTTCGTACCTGGTTCCTGCGAACCGAATTGATTGCAAGGGAATCCGAGGACGACCAACCCGTCGTCTTTGTGGGCTTCGTACAGCGATTGCAATCCAGCGTACTGCTTGGTGTAGCCGCACTTGCTGGCGACGTTGACGATCAGGACGACTTTGCCCTCGTAGTCGTGCAGATCCACTTCCTTGCCTTCGATGGTTTTGGCCTCGTGAGCCAACACGCATTCGTGATCCGCGGTGGAGTCAGCGGCGGAAACAGGTTGAGGAGCATTCATCAGACAACCCAGGGCGAGCGTGAGAAGCAAAAAACGTGACATCGATTTTCCTGTGGGAAAACAAGAGTGAGGGGGGAGCAAAACAAGCATCCTCACTATAACCGTGTCGCCAAGGGGGGATTGCGAAATGCCCGCCGCAAATCGAAAATCAAACTTCCCCCACGCATCATCCCCCCAACTTGCATTCCACCATGAATTTGAAAGACAAAGTCGTTGCCATCACCGGTGGAGGCACCGGAATCGGTGCAGGGATCGCTCGCGAATTGGCGATGGCGGGTGCGAAAGTAACCATCGGTGGCCGTCGTGAGGCACCCCTGAAAGAACTCGCCGGGTCGATCGATTCGCCCAGCCCTGTTCGAACGCACACTATCGATGTTGCCGAAAACGAAAGCATCGAAGCTTTCTTCCAAGACGTCCGCACGAACGTGGGTGACGTGGACATCTTGGTCAACAGCGCCGGGATCAACATCGCCAAACGAACCATGGCGGAAATGGATCCAGATGAGTGGGACCGCGTTCTACGAATCAATGCCACCGGTGCCTACCGCTGCATCCACCAAGTCATCGGTGCGATGCGTGACCGGCACGATGGCCTGATCATCAATATTTCCTCCGTGGCCGGCAAACGAGCCATCACGCTGGGCGGAGTCGTTTACTGTGCCAGCAAATTCGCGATGACCGCGATGGGCACCGCCGTCGCCAACGAAGTCCGTCATGAAGGCGTTCGAATCACCAACGTTTATCCGGGCGAAGTCAACACGCCGATCTTGGACAACCGTCCCGTACCGGTCAGCCAAGAGCACAAGGAATCGATCCTGCAGCCGGAAGACATCGCGTCGGTCGTGCTGTCGATTTGCCAGCTGCCACCGCGAGCTTGTGTGCCCGAAATCGTGATCAAACCCACCACGCAAGAATGGGTGTGACTTCGCCGACGAAGACTCCATCGGCCATCGTCACGGGAGCTTCCGCGGGCTTGGGTCTGCACGTCTGTCGGCGTCTGCTCAGTGAAGGCTATTCGGTCACGATGCTGGGACGCAATCCAAAACGGCTGGACCAAGCGGCAACGACTTTGGCGAGCGAATTCAGTGGTGAGAATGTCAACACCTTTGCCGGTGACGCTTGCGATTCGGACGCGATGAACTTATTGGTCGAACATCACGTTGCGAAATTTGGATCGCTGGAGGTTTTGGTTAACGTTGTCGGACGCAGCGACCGTGGGCTGCTGATCAACAGCGGTGCCGCGGAACTCGAATCAATGTTTCGTGACAATGTTGTCTCTGCATGGACATGTTGCCGTGCCGCCTACGAAGAACTGAAGAAATCGCGAGGCACGATCGTCAACCTTGGCTCGCTTGCCTCCCGAGTCGCACCGCGCTACCTCGGTGGCTACGTCATCGCGAAACACGCTCTAGTCGGATTTTCGCGACAACTTCGAATGGAGTTGGAAGCGGACGGGATCCATGTCGGCGTGGTGTGTCCGGGACCAATTCGCCGCGACGACGATCAACCGATCGACCGCTACCAAACCGACAAGAAAGCTGGCGTTCCCGCCACGGCAGCTCAACCCGGCGGCGGTGCCAAGCTGAAGGGATTGCCACCCGAAGACGTCGCGGATGCTGTCTTGCGATGCATCCAAAAACGCAAGATTGAAATCGTGTTGCCACCAAAGGTCCGAGCCTTGATGGCAATCAACGCGATCTCACCAAGACTGGCCGATTGGCTGTTAAGCAAAAGCACCGCCTAAATCGGCAAACCATTTCCCGCCTCGCAAATGCGCGCCCGCCCCGTAGGCCATGTTTCACATGGCAACCACGCCGATGCTTGGGAACCAAGCGAGGCGTCCTCGTGAACGATCGTTCGATTGAGATGCAAACTCAACCGGCCTGCAACCATCGCCAGGTGGAACCTGGCCTACGGTGCGAGATCACGCGTCGACGACGACTTCGGTGACCGGTTTGGCAACGCACAGGACCGCTTCGCCTTCTTCCACGTCGCACTCCGGCGGCTCGGCGTATTTCACTTCGCCCGAGAGCAAACGACGGACGCAAGCACCACAATCACCCGAGCGGCACCCTGAATCGACATCCACGTCCAGCGATTCAGCCACGTCCAGCAGTCCCTCCATCCCAGCCTCAAACGAGGCGGACTTCTCGCTGGTTTGAAACGTCACGTTCCAGCCAATCGAATCGTCTGATCCAGTCTCATTAGCGCCTGACTCATCAGCACAAGGGTCGCAGGCCGGAACCGCCAACGCTCCCGCCGACTTGGACTTCCCGCCAAATGATTCGAACATCACGTGATTCGCGGACGCACCGCACTCGATCAATCCCTCAGCAATCGCATCCATGAACACGTCCGGTCCGCAGATCAAATATTCGCCGCGGTGATGTCCGAGACGATCCACGATCTGTTCCGCTGACAATCGTCCGATCGAATCCCCAGGCCGTAGATCATCGTCTTCAGGTTTGCTGAGCCAGAGATGCACACGAACGCCGGTCGTGGCCTCCAGCATTTTCGCAATCTCGCGAATGGGTGCCAGGAAGGGTGCGTCGACCGCATTTCTGACTTGGTAGAACAAATTGACTTCGCGGTCCATCCGCTCATTCAGACTCTGAAACAGCATCGAAAGCATGGGCGTGATCCCGATGCCCGCCGCGATCAAGTTCAGTGGTTCCGGACTCTGGCTTTGGCTCGCTTCCACCGAGTAATGGAACTTGCCCTTGGGAGCTTGGATCTCGATCCGATCGCCCACATCGATTGTGTCGTGCAGCAAGTTGCTCATCATCCCGCCCGGAACCCGTTTCACCGTGATTCGGTAATGCGGTTCATCGGGTCCGCTTGAAAGGCTGTAGCAACGCGAAACGTTCTTGCCCGTCGAAGGATCGTTCAATCGCACGGTCAAATACTGGCCGCCCAAGAATGGTGGAAACGGTTCGCCGTCGGTCGGAACGAAAACGAAAGAGCGACAATCCGGGGATTCATCTTTGACCGATTGCACGCTCGCCGATCGCCAACCTTTCCATCGGTTCGGGTGTTTGGTCACATCGGTCTTCGACGCCGCGGCGGACTGATCGACCGACCTCGCGGATGCAGCTTCGAACGCTTTGCCGCTGCGAAGTTTCGGAAGCCGCTTTCGCGTCAGTCGTTTCCATTCCCATTCTTCGATCGCGTCGGCGCTACCCACGAACAGAAGGAAGCAGCTTCCACAGAAGATGGCAGCGAAAAACAACGATGGAGACACGGCTCAAACACTCGGAAAAGTGGAAGCAATCAAATTCAACAGGTCGACCATTGAATTTGTTGCTCCGCCGAACGAGCGAGCACGTAATGAAAAACGGAATCCCTCGCAGTCGCCCCACGTCCGGCCTGGTTGAACCGATTGTGTCGGCTGAACCGATTCTTGCCACCCATTTCATTCAATGAGCATTGGTAGTGGACGAGGCAACGAGTCCCACGCTCGAGTCCCTCGTTCAAGGATTCGTAGCCTCATCCACTACGGCAATCGCCAACCGTAGTCGGATTCGCCAAGAATTCGGTGGCGCAAGCAGACGGTTAACGTTCTCTTTCTAGTGGCGCGTCCGAATTCTAGAGAATCCGGTTACCAACCGATCAAGTCATCAGAGACGTCAATGCCTGTGCTTTGACCAACTCGCGGGGTTGGTTGAGGTGGTTGTAAACGATCGTTTCAGGATCGATGCCGAAGCTGTGGTAGATCGTTGCGAGGAGCTCGGCGGGATGCACCGGATTATCAACAGGTGCCGATGCGGTCTTGTCGCTCTTTCCGTAGACAAAACCTCGTTTCATGCCCGCACCGGCAACCACGGCGGTGTAGCAATAGGGCCAGTGATCGCGACCGTCGTCGGAGTTGTTGTTGCCCGACGTGCTGACACCACGCTGTGGGCTGCGCCCGAATTCGCCAACGGCGACGACCAAGGTCTCTTCCAACATGCCACGTTGGTCCAAATCCTCGATCAAGGTCGTCAACCCGTTGTCCAGCATCGGAGCCGATTGATCCTTCATCCGTTTGGAAAGCCCCGAGTGATGGTCCCAAGAATGATTGTCGCTGTTGGCGACCTTGGGCCAGATGACTTCGACGACTCGCGTGCCAGCCTCGACCAGACGACGAGCGAGCAGGCAGCTTTGACCGAATGAGTTGCGACCGTAAGCGTCGCGAAGCACATCGTCTTCGGCGGACAACTGGAACGCGTCGCGAGCACGACCGGACAAAATCAACGAAAGTGCTCGGTCGTAGTTTTGATCCAGCTCGAACTTTTCAACCGCTTCGTTGATGACCGGCATTTGTTCGTTCAAAGCCTGACGCAGATTGGCTCGCCGCTGCAGACGAACGTCAAATACCTCGTCGCGAAGCGACAGATCATCCGTGCGAATCTTTTGCAGCTTGTCCATGTCCATGTCATCGCCGGGTGGATACAGCGTGTATGGATCAAACGCTTTACCTAGAAAACCAGCCGTGCCACCTTTGCCGACCACGTTGGACTCTTGCAACGGACGCGGCAGCATGACGAACGGCAACATCGGTTCGTCGAGCGGCTTCATCTTGACGATGTTGCTGCCAAAGTTCGGAAAGTCCTTTGGCGATGGCGGTTCGAGCTGTCCCGATGGGCTGACCTTGTCGGTCGTGTATCCCGTCATCATTTGATAAATCGCCGCGGTATGATTGAACAAACCGTTGGGCGTGTACGACATCGACCGGATCATCGTGAACTTGTCGTTCACCTGAGACAAACGCGGCAGGTTCTCGGTGAATTTGACGCCGGGAATCTTGGTCGAGATGGGTTTGAACTGGCTTTTAACGTTGTCCGGAACGTTTTCCTTGGGATCCCACAAATCCAAGTGACTCGGGCCACCTTGAAGATAGACCATGATGATCGACTTGGCCTTGCCCCATCCCGGTCCACCACTGTGGTGAGCGTCCGCTTTGCCGGTCGCCTCAGCAGCCTGAGCTTGGCTCGATTGCAACTGCATGATTGTTGGCAGTGACAATCCGAACAACGATGCGCCGCCGACTCGCAAAAACGCACGCCGGGTTTCGCCCAAATGAGGGTCGCAAAGATCTTTGGCACGCGGGCCTTTGAAAGACAACATTGTTTTCTCGAAGATTGGTGGCGACGAATCAGTGGTTGAACAAAAAGGCAGGCGAGTTGACGAGAGCCCAGACCAGGTCTTCCGCGGCAGTCAGGCGAATGCTGCCCAGTTGAGTCTTGGACCGTTCCACGTTGGATCGCAGTTCGACCAATGACGGGTCGATCGGTGTTTCGGCCTCGAAGCGTTTCAGTCGCTTTTGCAGAGCGACGATCTGCTCGTCTTCCGGCAGCGGACGTTTGGCTTGGTTCAGTCCGTCACGGGCCGACTTCAAATCGGGGTTGAGCGTGGAAACGTACTGATCGATCGCCTTGGACAATGCTTCGCCACGCTGGTCGGCCGGGGTGCGTTCCGCGGCCGCGAAAGTCTCTGACAATCCCAATGGGATCTCACCCGAGTCCGTGGTCACGCTGATGCGGAACCGACCGAGTTGGTGATCCTTTGCGTTGTGGTTTTGTGCCAATTCGAATCGCAGACGTGTCTTGCCTTCGCTGTCGATCGGCTTGGCGAACTGAAATGTTGCCCAGTGCTCGTGTCCGTTGGCTCCGGAAACCGCCCAGGCAGATTGGTTGCCCGCATTTCCATCGAACGTGCTTTCGATCTTGAAACCGTTCTGCAAGAAGTCCGCTGACGCGCGGGCAATTTTGACCGCAGGCAAATCTTTGGGTTTGGTATCAGCCTCATCCGAGCCAGCCGCAGCCGAGCCAGCACGAACGGTGATTTCTGTGACCACGAAATTGCCCGCGCGGCCGGGACCGTTTTGCGGGAGGCTTGGGTCGGTCAATGCTTCCACACGGAAACCAGTGATGCCGGTCAGGTTGGTTTCAAAATCGACAATGTAGGAACCATTGCCCTGTTTCCCGCTCGCCAGAACGCTGCGGTCGGGCTGGACCGCCAACGTCGCTTGGTTGGTCGCGGACAGTCCGGTCGGTGTCAAAGGATGCCATTCCGTGTCGGCCTTCTTCTCCTTCAGAAACGCGTTGACCAACTCGGGCAATTTCGCTTCTTGATCCGCAAGCTTCTGAGTAGCCTCATCGATCTTCTTTTGCCGCTCGGCTTCCATCTTGGCTCGTTCATCAGCGATTTCCGCACGTCGAGCTTCGATGTCCATGGCGAGCTTCGCCAACATCTCCTTGCGAGACGCTTCTAACTTGGGGAAACGCTCCGCCCAAGCCGCTTCGGCATCGGCCAATCGTTGAACGAGCGTTTCGTGGTCGCCTGCGATCTGCGAGTGAATCGTCGCGAAAGCGGCTCGCTCTTTGTCGCTCGGATAGCGTCCCAAAGCTCGCAAGAAAATTTCTTCCGTGACAGCTTCGTCGGTGGAGTTTTCAGCGACGATCTTTTCAAGTTCGTTCTTTGGGTCACTGATTGCGGTACCGATCGTCGGACCACTGATCAACGCCATCACTGGACCCAGTTGCAGGTCCGTGCCTCGTTCGCATTCGCACGCGGTCTCTCGCACAGGACGACCAAGATTCGCGAGGAATCCGTCGGTCAACGCCACTCCCGAATCCGTCGCAGCGGCGGCCCGTGTCCCAGCTGGCATGCCAGGGATTTGGCTGGTGGCCCCCGTCAGCGAATGGACCGCGTCGAAAATCACTTCGGCGGGCAAACGTCGCGGCGTCGCGTGAGAGTAGTTCAGGTGATCGTCTTCGTTCCATTGATTGGACTCAACCGACAACTGATACGTTCGTGAACTGACGATCAAACGCATCAAGTGTCGGGTGTCAAAGTTCGAACCGATGAACTCGTCGGTCAGGTAGTCCAGCAATTGTGGGTTGGTCGGCGGGTTGCCCGCCCGGATGTCATCAATCGGTTCGATCAATCCGACGCCGGTCATGTAGCCCCAGATGCGATTGACGTAAGAACGTGCGAAGTACGGATTCGTTGGATCCGTCATCCAGTTCGCCAGTTCCTCACGTCGTGTCGGTACATCGTCGGATTTCGAAACCAACGTTTGTCCGTCCGATGGGGCATTCCGAGTCTGCTGCTCGGCTTCAGTGGCGGTGTTGCCGGCCAATTCGTATGGGAACGACGGCACAACGTCTTCGCCCGTCCGAGCGTGTTGGACTTCGGAATCAGCCGAGTCGGCGATGATCTCAAAAAGCGGCGTGGCACCCTCAACCGCCGTGCCACCGATCTTTCGATTCCCGGAATCTGGATCCTTCTTTCGATCGACTTTGGCGAAGTAGGCCGCCAGTTCGTAATACTGGTCTTGGGTCCAGCGTTCGAATGGGTGATCGTGGCACTTGTTGCAATTGAATCGAATGCCAAGGAACAGGTGCGTCGTGTTTTCCATTGTGTCCTCGGGGGTCCGGAGGACTTTGTAGTACGACGCGGCGGGGTTGGTTTGATTGGAACCAGACGCCGTTAGGATTTCATAGGCAAACTCATCGTACGGACGATTTTCCTCGACCGCTTTGCGGATCCAATCGCGATAGAGTTTCGTGCCTTCGACGCCGAGGAACTTGCGGTTGACCTGCAACAGATCCGCCCACTTGTTCGTCCAATATTCGACGAAGTCCTCGTTGCCGATCAAGCGATCGATCACGGCTTGGCGTTTCAATTTGCTAGGCGTCTCATCCGCCAAAAATTCGCGAACCGCTTGGCTGGTCGGAGGCAATCCAGTCAGGTCCAAGTGCACTCGGCGGAGGAAGGTGGCGTCGTTGGCAACGTCGCTGGGAATGATCTTCATTCGATCCCACTTTTGAGCGACCAACTCATCGATCCGCCCCCAAGTATCCACTTCGGCTTGTTCGTATCCCGAACGATCACCCATCACGGTCAACGTCGTGGCGGCGTAGGCACCTTCGAAACGAGCCAGCACGGGTGCTTCACCACGCCGAACGGCCTGAAGCAACCCGCCAGTTTTCGCGGTCGCAATTTCGGTGTTGCCTGAACTGATGAACGCTTCCCGCGTGACGTCTCGAATGTCGCCGTTGGCATAAGTCGCAACGATGCGGACCTGTTGTCGAGCGTCAGTGGACTGAACGACGGGGTTGCGTGGCGAAATCTCTAGCGAGGCGACGCGTGGCGTTTGCAAATCTAGTTTGGAACCGTCAGCGATCCAGCGATGCAAAACCGCGTGATAGGGATCGCCCTTCTTCATCAGCGTGCCGCCTTCGTGAGGCGTGGTGCCCAGCGGTTTGCGAAGCATCATCGAATCGTCGGGAGCCGATGGATTGATACGTCGCGCGGCCAGGTCATCCGTCAGGGCTCGGATGTCGAAGATTGGATCGTAACCTCGCAGCGACAATCGAAATCCGTTCTTGCCTTTCTGAGCCCCGTGGCAGGTGCCTTGGTTGCATCCCAAACGAGACAACACCGGATTAACATCGCGGATGAAGTCGACGGAGGCATCGCCTTGACCGGTGATCTCGATCGGCAGCGTGTGTTGATGCGAACCAAAGCTGACGGTGACTTCGCCAACGGAATTGCCTCGAGGACGAATCAGCCCACCAGGAAGACTGGCGAAGGCGTCAGATTTTGACACCGTGATTTGACGCGTCACGTCGACCGTTGATCCATCTCGCAGTTTCCCGATGGCGACGAGCTGAACGTAATCGTACGGCGAAGTCAGCGAAATCGATTCAGGAACAACGGATAGCTCGACCAGTTCCGACAGATTGACCGGCGATTCGGAAGGTAAATCGTCAGTTTTGGCGGTGGATGAGAAGTCCAGCTCGCGATCGGTCCCGAGAGGACCTTCGCCTTTAGCGGAGTGGCGCAAGCCGCCCGGTGCAGTGGAACCGGAGGGCTCGCGTCCTTCCGCTCCATACTGCGGCACCGCATGGAATGATCGGACCAGCTTTCCGGTTGCATCGAGGTGTCGAATTTGTCCATCGTTGGCGGCAACGAAGACACTGCCGTCGTCCGTCAATTCCAATGAATAGGCGGCCGCTTCGGGCAGTTCGAAGTGCACCGTTTGCGTTGTCGTCTGATTGACCGATTCGTCGACCTTCTTCTTTTCTTCGGCCGAGCGATTCGCAACGCGTTTGCCGAGGATGGCTTTGAGTTCGTCGGTCAATTCACCGGTGAAGTCATACTTCCAAACTCTCAGTTCGGAGTGACCGTCGATCGTTGCGACGGCGGCGAGATGCGTGCCGGCCGAGTTCACAACGACTTGGCGAATGCGTCCATTCAACCGCGGCAGATTGCGGATCAAGTTTGCGTCGTCACCAATTTGTCGTTTGGTTTGACGGAAAACACGATAGACCTTGGTCACACCATCGGCCCCGCCGACGACGATTTCATCGCGGGAAGGATGCATCGCCACGCTGGACAGGCCGCCAGAGAGAGCCCCCGGTGTGATGGACGTAACGTTGTCGATGAAGCGTTCGGTTTCGACCTCGGTCAACTTGCACGTCATGTCACGAGCGACCGAAACCAAGTGCTTGCCATCCGGCGTGAAGACCGTGTCGCGAATCCAATCTTCGTGAGCCCCTTGGAACAAGACTTGTTCACCACTGGCCGCGTTCAAGGCTCGCACCGTGTTGTCGTTCGCTCCAATCGCGATCTTGGAACCATCGGGCGACCACGACAAACCAGTGATCGTGTCGTAGGTGACCTGCCGCGAAAGTTCTAGCTCGCCGGTCGATGCGTTCCAAATTTGAAGCTCACCGAGTTCGCCGGGTGTGCCGCCGGCAGCCGCGATGCGTGATCCATCGGGTGAAAAACGCACGGAGTTGATGCGAGGCGAGATGCCAACCAACCGAGTTTGCATTTCGCCTGAATTGGCGTCTAGCAAACAGATCTCGTGGTAACCCGCGATGGCGAGAGTTTGCTCGTCGGGCGAAAGATCGATCGATGGCAGGGTCGGCGGCCCGGCGTAGATCGGCGGATGATCCGCATCAAACCGTGGACCGGATGTTTCGGGCGAATCGTTCGAGGCACCTTGTTCGATCCATTTCCGAATCGTTTCGACCTCGGTTTCGTGCAAAGGTTTCCGAGGCGATTTGGGCATCTCTGCAACGCCATCGTGCGAAGTGATCAATGAGACCAAGTAGCTCGAATCGGCGTCGCCGGGAACAATCGCTGCGTCGCCGCTTTCCCCGCTGCGAATCAACGCATCAAAGTCGGTCATGACGTATTCGCCCAATTGCTTGGCACCTTGATGGCAACCAAAGCAATTGGTTCGCAAGATTGGCAAGACGTCGTCGTGGAAACTGACGTTGCCCGCATCGGGTTCGTCCGCTGCCGAACTCGGTGGGGAACCGAGGGCAGAGAAAAAGAAGAGTCCCGCAACGGCTAAGTGGGGAAGTGGGGATCGCGGTGACTGTTTGGACAGCGTGACCAACGAAATATCTATCACGACGAATTTCCTTCCAAGCAAATGCATGGGGACGAAAAATCATCGCCGATCCGAATCAATCCCGGGGAGACACTGATTCGGTAGCCGTGTGGGAGGTGGCAGGCGGGAGCGGGGTGAATCCCCGCTTACGCACAGATTAGTGGCGGCTTCCTTGTTGGTCAAGGAAAGGTTGAGCGAGAATTCCCTGGAAACGAGGGCAAGGCTCGCCAAAAGCGGCATAGGCTCCCAACCTGTGATTGTGCTCAATCCAGGCTAAATCCCTATGCCACTTGATCAAACACTCGCTGACTAGCGGTGAATTAGTCCGCTAACAGGAGCCACAAAGACGGGATCGCGACTCGTGGGAAGGGACGATTGGTCGTTCAGATCCAACGCGTCGGCTGCCGGGTCTTGCACGGGTTGCTGAACTTCGGGCTCCGGCAAGACCGATTCCAGTTCGTCTGGATTGGGGCGATGCAACGTTTCCGCTTCTTCCAATTCCTGGGCGACCTCTTTCATCAAGACTGGTTCTTCATAGCGATCGACGTCGTCGGCATCGGCCGATCGCGATCGACGAGGCCCAACGGTCAGAACTTCCCAAGGCTTGGGATAGAAGTAGTGCTGCTCGACTCGTTGAGGCGGGCAGTGCTTGCCGTTCAGTGCTCCTTTGATGCCGTTGTTGTCATACAACCCCAACGCATCGGCTCGTTGCCACGCGCGTGCTTCTTGGCTGGACGGAGCGATGATTGCTGCGGTCTTGCCACCAAGGTAAGTCGGACGGTTGTATTGGCGTCGATACGATTCTGGCATCCGGCTACCGACCGGTCCGATCACATCGATCCGCTGAGCCCCATCGGGACGCAGCAAAGGAAAGGGCCAATCGGCGTGGCACTCGTTGCTGGCCCAACCAGCCAACATCGCAACCAACAATACGGGAACCGACGCGTGAAGAGAGTTGACTTTCATGAGACTGGCGGCACTGCATCCTGCGAAACCGAACGAATTAAACGTCGCAGATCCTTTGCGACACCCATCGAATCGTCGCGATCGATCGGTCCGGTACAACGCGTTCGCACTTTCGCGCGTCGCAACCAACAGGCAAAGTCCTCGGCTTAGTCAAACTGTTCGGGCTGCAGGGATTTCAACAGCCAGCCGATGAGCGTCACCACACGGCAACAAACCACGAACCGGACGCTAACGCGTTGCGGCCGATGAGACCAACCGCCCGCTCTTCAAACCCGCCAATCAGTCGATTTGCTGGCAACTAGTCAGCAGGGTCGCCATTTCGCGACCGGCGAAACACGATCGCTTGTAATAGTCTTCTTCTGAGTGAGCCTTTCCGACCGTCGGTGAACAATCCCGCGAACGAACCGGCAGCGGCGATCCGTCATACCGAGGCGCAAACCGCGTTGGGCCGGTGTACCCCAGAGCACGTGTGCCACGGATTCGCGAAAGCAGCCAGTAGTTCTTAAGGATTGCGTCGCGTTGGTTGTACAGCAGGACCAGTCGATTCATGTTTTGAGTCGCCAAACGATGGTACCCGTGCGGCATCAACCAATCGCTCTGGATCGCAGGAGCCAACAAGCCAACATCGAGGTTGGCGGCCATCACGGGCTCTTCGCTCAATCGACGACGACCAATCGCACCACCCGCCAAAGCGTGCAAACTGCCTGTCACGATGCGGCCACCAAAGCTGAAACCGATCAACGCCGTCGGCTGAGCGGCGTCCACGTGACGATGCAGCAACCACGCCAAATACAAACCTTGGGCGTCGGTGCGTTCAGCTTTAATGCGAGCATCCGTGATGGCGAACGTTTCACGATCGCTCTGCCAACTCCAGATGACAAAATCCATCGGCACTTGGCCGCAGCGGTTCGATTCCAATTCGCGAGCGACATCCAAACCGCGTTCGATGGCCAGCGGTGCGGACCGGCGGTTGCCGTGTACATAGATGACTCGCGGGCGACTGGGATCAAACGTCGCGAGGTATTCGTCCAGACTGGACGGGGTGACTCGACCGCAACGATTCAGCCGCGAGATACGCAGGTTGGGATTCTGCAGGTTGGCTCGACAAGCCGTGCTGGTGATGTGGCGCGTGCTGATCAACCAATAGCGATCGCTCGACAAACACCGCTGCAAACTGGAGGGTGCTGGAACGGTGAACGATCCCGGCGGAATCATCGACGACGGATGAATCACGGAGTCCGCGGCTGGACGGACGGACGTCAGCGACTCAGACGCGTCCAATTGCATTTCAGCCTGACGCTCCATCTCTTCTGCCTGCTCGATCGCGGCGATATCTTTCGCCGCGATCGTTTCGCTTGATGTCCAATGGTGGGACTCGGACAAAGTCAGAGGCATTGAGAAGCTGCTCGTATCAAACGACAACGGCTGGCCCGCGTGGGCTGGAGCCGGTGGTGACACGATCGCACCGCATAGCGTGATGCAGAACAGTGTGATGCTGAACACTGTGATTTTGGGCACTGTGACGCTGAGCGACCAAGGCGGGATCGCACGCGAGGGCGTGCCCCGTTCCGCGATGACGCGGATCGAGGAACCGGATGATCGGCTGATGGCGTTGTCGTTCATCAGCGACTTGTGGTCGTGAAAGTGAGGGAGCTGCATCATGCGAACAATCAAACGGGTCGTATGAATCGTGCGGGGCGTCCAAGCTACCACAGCCCTTCTGAAGGTGGGATGTGGCGTTTTGTCAACAAATTGTTGCCCAAAATTAGCGTGTTGCATTTGCACAACACGCAGAGCGTCCTACTTTTGAGTGGTCTTGATGCCAAGGCCAACGTTTAGGCTCGGTTTTCCCTTTGGGTCCACCTTGCCCGATCCGCCTGCTTTGCCAGTCAAGGAAACTCTGATGACAATCCGAACTCTAACGCTCCTGATGCTCGTGACGGTCACGGTTACCTCGACCGGCTGCTCAGGAATGAGAAACTTCTTCTTCGGCCGTGGTGCAAACTGTGGTCTTTGCAATCGAGCCAGCGCGATCGGTCGCGCCGTCAACCCGTTCGCTCCACCGCCCGCACCAAGCGCTGGTGGTTGCAACACGGGATCCTGTGGATTGTTCAATCGCGGCCCAGCGGTTGCGGCTCCACCGATGATCCCACAACAACCGGTTTATGCGCCCGCACCTGCTTATGCGCCCTACGCTGCACCTCAAGCTTCCGCGGGAACCTGCTCGACCTGCCCTGCACCCCAAGCCTATGTCGGTGACGGTTGTGGCAGCGAATACAGTGCCAGCATGCCAGGTTACTACGAAGGCTCGGTCGACCCGTATTTCGGCAGCGGCACGCTTGGTTACGGTGAAACCATCGTCCCCGGCAGTGGCTATCCCACCGATGGATACGGCGGAGTCATCCAAAGCGACTCGTTCGCACCTCGATCCTACCAATCGAATCGAGTTGACTCGCAAGGCGACGTGATCATCCACGCCGACCCACTGCCCCCCGGCGCCCAACTGGTCGACTGATCCAGCCATCGCAACCAAATCGTAGCTGGCTGGGGCCTCCCAGCCAGCCGAGCGCAATCTCACGGTGAAGACCACCGTGCTACAGGTTGATCGCTGACTGAAGTGCCCTGATTCTGGTTCCCAACGTCCGCGTATTTCAGCAGGGAACGGTTGACTCAAACCGCCCCGTGTTCAGCGAGCACAACCCCGTAGCTGGCTGGGGGCC
>TARA_R110002073_G_scaffold196999_3_pt1 | contig 22715 bp, 20 predicted proteins | sample TARA_R110002073 | Tara Oceans TARA_R110002073 (sample SAMEA4397174) | marine metagenome | biome: Polar Biome; feature: [DCM] deep chlorophyll maximum layer (ENVO:01000326); material: water (ENVO:00002006), including particulate matter (ENVO:01000060) such as... | depth 40 m | reverse complement strand
ATGGAAAAATCCCGAAACCACTTGAAAAACAACACAGCCGCTCCCCCCGGGAGGGTCGAGCGAAGCGAGGGGAGGGTTCGGCACTGAATCCAATGCACAACCCTCCCCGGCCCGAAGCGGTCCGACCCTCCCAAGGGGAGGGTGAAGGGAAACGGCACGACCTCTGAAGAGGTCGAGGGGAGGGTTCGGCATTGGAGTCAGCATGCAGCCCTCTCCGGCACGTAGCCGTCTGAGGTTGCAATGGCTTGGGGTTTCGAGTCATCACTTGTACTCCGGCGCGGGAACTTGGGTCATGATTCGATCGATCACCGAATCGGAGTCGTCGGCCATTGTCAACAGTCGCACGGACAGCACCGGGTGAGCTACTTTGGCAACGTCGCTGGGGGTCACAAAGTCGCGTCCTTGAAGCACCGCCCAGGCTTGCGCAATCCGTTGCCACAGCAACATGCCTCGCGGGCTGACTCCGAGCTGGATGGCCGCGTCGTTGCGAGTCGCTTCGACCAAGTCAACCAAATACCCCTGGACTTTCGGGTGAACCGATGTCGTTTGCACTTGCTGTTGAATCTGCCTCAGTTCCGCCAACGACAACGTGCTGGATGCTCGCTCGTTGACGCTGTCGGCTCGGGCTGCGTTTTCAAGAATACCAAGTTGTGCTTCGCGGTCGGGGTATCCGATTTGAAGTTTGATGGTGAACCGATCCAATTGGGCTTCGGGCAAGGGATAGGCGCCATGGGAGTCGATTGGGTTTTGCGTTGCGATGACGAGAAACGTCTCGGACAACGAATGCGGCACCGAATCGATTGTGACTTGCCGTTCTGCCATCGCCTCCAGCAAAGCGCTTTGAGTCCGAGGCGTGGTGCGGTTCAGTTCGTCGGCCAGAAGCACATCGGCGAAGACCGGTCCGGGATGGAACTCGAACTCACGAGTCTTTTGGTTGAACAAGTTGAATCCCGTCACATCGGTCGGCAACAAGTCCGGCGTGCATTGAATTCGTGCCAGTCGTCCACCAAGGCAATCCGCGAGGGCTTTTGCCAGTGTGGTCTTGCCCGTTCCCGGCAAATCATCCAGCAGCAGGTGGCCTTGCGCGAGCAAGCATGCAATGACCATTTCGATCTGCTCGGTCTTGCCCAGCAGGACGCTTCCTAGTTGATCGCGAATCGCTTGCAATGCGGTTTGTGTTCGATTTTCGTGTTCGGTTGCCACACTCATGCCATTGTCTCGTTTGTCATCGATTTCAGTTGTTTTGTATTCAAGGCACGGACGAGCGAGTTGAGTCGACGACGATCGATCGGTGCGGGTTTTCCAAAGGTGGCTTGGTCGGCCACATCACAAAATTGCTGGACGTGATCACGCATGTGGAGATCGCGAACGACGAGAGCTTCCAGCCAATCGCGTTGTGGTTTCCCGGTCGGTCGAGCCTTGCCGATCAAGCTCGCACGTGTTTCCACAATTCGCATGGCGATTCCGAGCTGTTTTCGAGATGGCAGCAACAACGACAGTGACCAGGCTGCTGTCAGCAGCCAATCAATCCAGATCAGGCGTGTGAGATAGGTCACCACACCCAGTGCAGCGATCAGAAGACCGTGCATCCAATGGGCAGACGCGAAGCGTTTGGTGCTCAGCCAAAGCGAGGGTTTGTAAACGGGTGGTTCGTATCCCGGTGTTGGCTCCAGCTCAAACCAACGTCCATCGTCGAGTTTGATTTCGACCCAGAAGTGGACGTCTTCGGGGGTGATGTTTGCATGCCTCGCCGAGATGTCGTAGGCGTCCGGAGGAACATAGAACCCCGTCACCAATCGCGATTGCAGTCCGATCTCTCGTGCTTTCAATGCCGCGACGGTTGCAAAGAGATGATCGCCACCGCGACGTGTCTGCAGGAACTCTTCGACTGGATTGTCGGTCAGGGTTGGAGTGTTGCGATCGAACGTGAACTCCATTCTCAATTCATCGACGATGTCCTGCAGTTGTTGATAAGGGTGCGGGGCGGAATCGGATGTTGCCAGTTGGCTTGCGTCCACTTTATTTTGGTTGCCCGCTAGCCGATCCCACAGTTCGTCTTCCATCACTTGGATTGATGCCAAGTTCACCACAGTCAACGGCGGGATCTTGTCTCGTTCTGGCATGACCAGCGATCCATCGTGTTCGATTCCGAAAAAGTCTTGCCGGTTCACGTCCTTGATATGGAGTCCCGCCGTCATCATGGGCGCTGGGAACCGTGTCGAATCGAGACGCAGCACTTTCAACAAGTTGACCGTCACCAAATCGCTGTCGCTGAGTGCTCTGGATTCCAACTTGGGGTCGAAGAACCAAACCTTTTTGTCGATCTCTCGCTGGCTCAGTTTGTCGTTGGAACGATCGACGGTATTGGTCCAGTCAACGCCATCGAATGTGTCAAAGCGTTCCATCGCCAGTCGAATGCCAGTCGGACCGGCCCACTGAATCACCGCATTTTCTTTCGCGTCTTCAAAGTGGCGATGTTTCTTCGGTGGCATGCGATCGGTGCTGAATGAAGAGCCACCTTTTTCGCTCTTGGCGGCTTGATCGTGCATCGGAATGAGGTTTTCGTTTCCCATCGCTTGGCGACGATCCCACTTCATTTTCTTTTTGGGTTCACCGATCATCTCGTTGACCATGTCGAAGAGTGACGACTCGGTGGATTCCAAGAAGATCTCGGACTCGACTGCGCCGAAGGACTCGGCATGATCTTTTGCCGCGATGGCTGCGTCGCCGGATCCAATTCCTGAACGTGCCGCCGGGTCCGACCATTTGGATCCGCCGCTGGTGGGCATCACACCGTTGGTCATTCGGTTGGCGGGCCCGACGTGGTTTCGAACCGCCAGTCCACCGGCGATGCACAAGACGACCGCTACGAGCACGCTTGCCGGGCGAACTCCCACGGTGGGGCGAACGGAGTCGGGCAAGCAGACATCGAGTTTCTCCCAGTGATTGGCGACCAAGTGCCAAACACAAACGCTCATCCAAGCAACCGCGATCCAAACCGCTTGCGAGTGTTCAGAGATCGAGGTGGCAAACAAAACCAGAAAGCCACTGGCGACCAATGACATTGCTCGAGTGCGATCGGTGTTCGCCGCAACAGCAACGGCCAGCGAGACCGAGCCAAAAGCCGATAGAGTGGACATCTCAAACGCGATTGGCGATCCGAAAGAACGGGCCAAGATTGCAAAAAGAACGGGAGCAATCGCGAGCAACGTCGTAGCGGAACTCGTCAAGAGTTTCGATCTGCCTGATTCCGCACCGAGAGTCTTGACGAGTTCCACGGCAGCAAAGAGTGCCAGCAGCGTTCCGAATTCAGCGAGGAACCAAACTCGTGACTCAACATAAAATCGCAATGGCAGCACCGATGCGATCGCAAGGATCGCTAGCAGGATGGTTTCTCTTCGTCTACGCGGCGGCGTCTGCATCTCGCACCTCCGTCCAAAAACTCAAGATCTGGTCGGCCAGTGCACAGCACGATTCGATCTGCTTCATCACCGATCGCCCGCCGGCTCGGCGTCCGCCGCGGGGATCGATCACTTGCACGATTTCGCTGCCGTGGCGATCGGATGAAAATTCGATCCGTGCGTTCTTGCCGGTTCGTTTCCGCTGGATGACAGCAGTCGTTCCATCGGCGGGATTCTCGGTGAGGGCGTTGAGTATTTGCTGCCTGCCTTGACTGCCGCGTGCGAGCCGCAGACTTTGCGAACCAATCGTGACTCGCATCGGCACACCGGATTGCTGCAGGTTGATCAAGACGCTCGCGGCCATTCGAATTCGATTGGCCAGCAGTTCGCGTCCGGTTGGTCCGGCGTGTTCTGCACCCGAGAGTGACATCACGGTGGAGGGATGCATCACGGTGTCGATGAAGACATCGAGTTCAACCGACTGCGGACCGCCACGTTCCGTCACGACCAAGGAGTCGACCTTGGCCGATGCGACCCAGTTGATGTGTTTGGCGGAGTCGCCACGGCGATAGTCGCGTACTCCGATGAAGTCACCGCTCCGCCCGCCGCGATTGCCGTCGCCTTGATCGGTGCTGGTCAGTCCGATGATTGGGCAGACGCCGTGAACCGGGTAAACCTTGGGCCAAACGGTGAGCGACTTCATCGTCGTCAGGTTGCGACGCGCCGTCCAAATTCCAAATGGAAACGAACAAGCCACTTGTGGCAATTGAATGGGGTAGTGACCTCGCAGCGAGGGATGGACGGTGATCCCGTATTCACTGACGCACAAGGGCGCGACGCACGCGAGCCCAACGGTGGGAACCGCTTCATCGCCTTCGCAATCCAGGTAGCCTTCGACGGCCAATCCCCAAACGGGAATGGGAAGTCGGTTGCGGACGGCGACGAGCATTCGGCACGCATCGCCTTCATGAACGGAGTCCGCTTCGGGACGCAACTCACATGTGGTGACGTACACAGCAACCAGGGGCCACGCCATGCCGACAACGATGATCGCGGTCAACGAGGCGGCCAGGACCCAGCCGATCGGACTGAGGTACAGACCAACAATTACGCTGATCGCGGTTGCAAGAACGAACCAACCGATGGGCTCTTTCAGCCAATAAACAAAACGATTCGCCCAGGGACAGAAATCGGTTGTCATCACACGAGACAGCCAACTCACGGACCTAGGCATTTCATGGACAACTGCCATGGAAACGCACCTCGGGTACGGAAGCGAAACAGGGGAAACAATCACGCAGCGTCAGACGCTGGGCGGACCCCGTACCCGATGAAGATGGTAAATCGCTTGTGGGACGAAAGCGTTTTCCGCAATCGCCACGTCGCGGCTGGCAGTCAGCGGCTCCAGTTGAACCGTGGTGTCCCAAAGAAAGATGGCATAACGCGACGCAAAGAAACTCTGGCAAATCGAGCAGCGATCCGAGTCGTGTGGCTCAGACGGTTGATCCGATTCCGACTCGGCCAAGATGACATTTACGTCGCTCTGGCAAGTTGTTTGGTGTTCGTTCGCGCTGGCGTGAGCGTGGTCGCAACACCCGTGCTCACTGTATCCCTGCTCACTGTGATCGTGTGTGTGGCCGGCGTGGGCATGACAATGCGATTCATCACGCGGGAGTGCTGATGAATCGCAATGAGTGGCGCAACAACCTGATTGGTGTGACGAGCATCCAACGTGAACCCAACCTGCAACATTGCCAAACAGCAATGCAGCCAGTGTGAGGTAGACGGTGAGGATCCGGAACGACGCCAAGGGTCGGTTGCCAACGTTGAAATGTGAAAGAAGCCTGAATGCACTGCAGATTGATTCAGGCATGAATCAACGGTCCGACCAAGGATGCAATGATTGTTCTCGCGACGTTACGGCTTGTCAATCGAAAAGGTTCGCAGCGTCCGTCAGATTGATTTTGATCCGTGCAAGAAATGGGAGCATGCTTGAAAACCACACACATATTTCATCTCAAACGGTTGACGAATTTCGCTCCCGTCGCAATCGTACCGAAACTCTTCAATTGTCCTTGGTCGGACCACCTGACACGACTTCGTCGACGTTTTCGCTCCTTGCGGCTGTCATGTTCCGACCCACTTCTTACGCATTTTTGCTGCAAAGCGACTCGTACACGGGCTTCTGCCTGAACGCGAATCACGCCTCGCGATGTTGGAATTGGCGTTCGTGCTGCCAGGCAATGGCGTTGCGAATCTGAACACTCCGGCAGCTCAGTACTGCCGGTCAACCCCTTTTTCACGCGGTGCGATTTGCCCGCTCAGCTCCAACGATGCAGGAAGAACTTCAATGGAACGGAACAACATCTGTTTCGCGATGGTGACGCTTTGCGTGGTGCCATTCGCCTTGGTTTTGACAACCAACTCGCATGCCGAGTGGACCTCTTTTCGGGGCGGCGGTTCCTCGCATGGAACCGCCTCCCTTCCCACAAAGTGGGCCGGAGATTCAGGGATCGCTTGGCAGCGGGAGCTTGATGGATATGGGCAGTCGGCTCCTGTCGTTCACAAGGACGCTGTCTACACGACCAGCGTCAAAGGCTCGATGTCAGAATCCTGCTTGGTGCAATGTCACGATCTCGCGACGGGGGCTCTTCGTTGGACCTATACCAAGGAATCCACGCACGGGCATCCATCCAATTACATGAACGCTCGTGCGGCACCCACGCCGGTGGTGGACGACGAAGGAGTGTATTCCTTCTTCGAAACGGGAGATTTGGTTGCCGTTGATCTGCAAGGCAAATTGCTTTGGGATCGCGATGTATCCAAGTCGACTGGCAAGTTCGACAATTCGCACGGCGTGGGAGCGTCACTGGCCCAGAACGCCACCCATTTGTTTCTCAATTTGGAGCATGGTGGACCATCTTTTTTGACGGCCATCGAGAAACGGACGGGCAAGTCGTCGTGGACCGTCGATCGCGAATCGTCGAAGTCCTGGTCGTCACCGATTGTCGCTGAAGTGAATGGCGTGGAGCAATTGATCGTCAGCAGCGGAGGAAGCGTGACCGGCTATGACGCGTCCAACGGCAACGTGTTGTGGTCGCTCGATGGCCTGGAGGGCAACTCGGTGCCCTCGCCCACTTTGGCTGGCCATTTGTTGCTGATTGGCGCTCGATTGCCAGAGTTTGCCGGGGATGGGGACGTGCGGTCCAACTGCTGTTTGGATCTTTCTAGAATCGAAAATGGACAGCCTCATGTTGCCTGGCGTGCGGACAAAGCGATCTGCGAATACGCCAGCCCGGTCGTTGCCATTGGGCACGCGTATTTCTTGAACAAGGCCAATGTTCTGCATTGCTTGGACGTGAAAAGCGGAGAGATCGTTTACCGCCAACGGATCGATGGAGATTGTTGGGCGACTCCGATTGTCTCCGATGGAAGGCTCTACTTCTTTTGCAAGAACGGTCAGTGTCATGTGATCGCTGCGGGGCCCGAGTTCAAAAAGCTGGCCAGCAATTGGTTGTGGGATCAAGACACTCCGCCAACGCCCGAAACGTACCAGGAGTTTTCGGGTGAGCCCGGTGGCTCGCACGGGCATGGTGGGCAACATGGTGGTGGCGAAAAGGCTTCGCCAGTTTCTGGAGGTCCAGGTGGAGGCATGGCCGCCCGGATCAAGGCTGGCGATCAGAACGGGGATGGTGTCTTGGAAGGCGACGAAATCCCCGAGATGTTCCGAAGCATGATCGGGCGACTGGATACGAACGCCGATGGCAAGCTCGATGAGCAGGAGATCGATGCGATGGCCAAGAGCTTCGCTGAACGGCGGAAGAACTCCGCGGCCTCCTCCCGTGATCCGATTGTGTACGGGGTCGCGGCATCGGGTGAGCAAATCATTGTTCGAACCGGCACTCGGTTGTTTGTCATCGGCGATTGATCACCGAATTCAACGTGGCAGCAAGTGGTAGGCGAAGACGATTGGCCAACGTTCGGTTTGAGCTGACGGCCCAACACGATGACCAAGAAACGTGCGTCGTAAAAACGTCGAAATCTTGAAGTTTTCGACGATGAACTTGACGAACGGATGGGTTGTAGTCATCGTACTAGGCAGCAATCGTCTTTGGTCGGACCACTTTGCCACAATCAAAATCTCTCTGAATCGAACGTCGCTTTCATGACTTCGCTGTTCCGGCCCCTCGTCGCTAGCCTGCTCTGCAGCTTGATCGTTTTCGGTCACGCTCCGGCTTGGTTGCATGTGGCCACCTGTGATAGCGAGTCCCATTCGCATGCGGATGACAACGTCGGGGACGCAGTTTCTGTTTGTCCGCACGGGTGTCATCATCATGTGACGGAATCAGATGCATCGTCCAAAGATGCTTCGGAAACGGTTCCACACTCGCGCGATTCAAACGCACCACACGATCACGATACCTGCGGGATTTGCCAATCATTGGCGAGCCCAGTCGGTGTGACTTGGGACTTGGTGGTTGTTCTTCCAACCGAGTATGCATCGGAACTCACCAGCGTCCCTGCTGTTCGCCCTTTGTTGGCGACTCTTCTTTCGGTCCCGCAGCCTCGCGGGCCACCGGCGATCTCCGCTTAGGTTTTGCATTCTGTCCGTGGGATAGGCGTCCAGCCTGTCGTCCACACATGACGGTTTGAAAGCCAATCTCACGCTCTCCACCTCGTTTGTTTTGGTGCTCGCTGTTCATCGGTGCGCGCTGATTCAACTGGACTCACGACCCAATACGTCCCGCCGCGCGGCGGTGCGATCGGTCAATCGGTCCGACCAAACCTGATCGGTTGTGCTTCGCGCGGTGGGGCTCCTTATACAAGACAGATCGATTCAGCAGCGGAAACGCAAAAGCCATCCGTGAAAGAGTCACTGCACCGGACGGCTCGCGCCGTTCCGCTAATAAAACAACGTGTGCGGTTTGTTCGTCGCCGCCGCACATGCCTGCATTGGTCATGCGGAACCTTTGGTCAGGCGGCAAAACATTTTTCTGAAACCCGTTTTCTCAAAGGAAAACACAATGCGTAAGTTTTTGAACAACAAGAAGGGCCAAGGCCTGGTTGAGTACGGTTTGATCATCGCCGGTGTGGCTTTGATTTGTGCCGCTGCGATCTCAGTGTTTGGTCACAAGACCAGCGATTTGATCGGTGCAACCGCAGCGATTCTTCCTGGTGCACACGCCGATGACAACGGACCGATGGTCAGTGGGAAGCTGATTGAAACAACTGGTGCTTCGGCAGACGGAATTGCATTGGATGCCGGAACGATCGCAGCTGATGTTGCAGGCAATCGGCTTGACTCGAATGTGCTAAACGGTGACGGCGACGGATTTGGCGGCTTGATTCTTGAGGCTGGAGAGTAGTTTTAGCTGCTCTTGGGAACTCATTCACTCGCGGCGAGTCACGCTCGCCGCGAGTGGTCTATCTGTTTTGATGTGGCATAGGCTTCCAGCCTGTGTGTCCTGTCCCACAGGCTAGAAGCCTATGCCACTTGGTGGTTCCGGATGTTTCTGTTGGTCGCATCGATTGTCACTTGCTTGTTGGCTTGGGCCTGCTTGCATGATGTGCGCACGCGAGAGATTCCCGATTGGATCTCGGTGTTGATCGGCAGCGTTGCCGTTATCAGTTCGCTGTTGGGCTGGCTGGGGCTTCCGATCGTTTGGGTGTTGGCCGGTGGAGTCGTTGGACTTGCGATCGCGTACGCCTTGTTTCGATTCGCGAAGCTCGGTGGTGGCGATGGCAAACTCATCATCGCGATCGCCATGTTGGTCGGACCCGTTGGGATTTTGATTGTGTTGTTTGGAATGGCCATCGCGGGTGGCGTGCTCTCTCTCATCGCGATGCTTCGCGGCCAGAGTGATTACGCCTATGTGCCGGCCATTACGGCGGGGTTCGTGGGCTATGTCGGTTTTGTTCATTTCCTCGTCTGATTCGAAGAGGATCGTTTCCATGTTGAAGAGCGCGAAGTAATGCGAAGTTGCTGCCGCAAACGATCCGGTCAAGCACTCGTCGAGTTTGGGCTCGTCGCGTTGGTGCTGTACATGCTCGTCGGTGGCGCGATCACCTTTGGAATTTGGATCTACGCAGCAGGTCAGATTCAACAAGCGGCCAATGTGGGTGCCCGAGAGCTTTCACAAACGCCGCTGCCATTTGATGAAACGTTCGAGGATGCACTCGAACAAAAAAACGTTCGCCAGCGAGTCTATGACGATCGCTGGTTGGTGATCGATCTAACGAAGTTGAAAGAAGAGAAGCCAGGCCACAATTTCTTCACCTATGTCGTGCCGCAAATGCCGCTGTTGAATCAACAGTTGGCGGTGCTTTACGTGCTCGACGTATTCGATCACGACAACGACGACGCGACTCCGCCAATGCGACTGATGCGGTATCCCGGTGCGCTGTTGAAACGTCCCCAAGGTGAGTCCGATGAGTCGGGGATCGAGTATCCCGACTATGTCGCAGACGATTACGTCGTTCAGATCCCTCTCGTTGTCGAGAGAAAAGAGGGGCACAACAACGGTGGTGGTGCCGAGCGAATTCGTTGGGTTTGTGTGGTCGAGGAAGTTGATGATCCCGACACCAACCCCGAACCATTTTCTCTCGAAGATTCAAATCAAGACATGCGAGGCGTCGTGGCACTTCGTGTCCACTACCCCGCCCAGTCGACTTGGTTGAGCAGCTATCAAGACCGTGGTGCGTTTGTATCAAACGCCGGGGACCCAAATGCAGCCAACGATGATGCGGTTGAATCGCTCAACTCTGAAGCGATGAAGGGCACGTTGTTCGATAGCAAACCGCTGGTGTTTGAGGATCCGCTCGGCGAGTCGGTCTACGCAGGAACTTACGGGGGTAAGTATGGGCTCGGCATTCATGGAGCGATGACCAGCCCCGAATTGACAGGCGATGCGATCGGAATTCGTCCGTACCGGCGAGTGCTGGTGTCGCACGCCATTTTTCGCAGGGAAGTGTTTTTACCCTCCACTGACGATTCCGAGGAAACGTTGACTCCATGAATGTGGGATAGGCTTCCAGCCTGTCGTTCGTGATTGACAGGCTGGAAGCCTATCCCACTGTGAAGACAACAGTCCATCATGCGAAAACAAAAATCATCTTTTGGGACATTCAAAATCCTGCTGGCGTTGCTGCTTGTCGTCTTGGTTCTCGGCGGTGGCCTGATCGCTTCCCTGTGGGCATCTGGAGTGCCCATGGAACGGCTCGCTTTTTGGCGTGTCGAAGAGCCCCGGCCTGATTCCATCTCGCTGCCGATGAACTGGCAGACGATTCCCGCCTACAGCAAAGTCACTCGGAACGACTTGGTCGATCCACGTACGGGCGGCATTCATGGAATCGAGATTCCACTGACGTCACTCGGCGGCATGAGTGCAACGATTGTGGATGGCGATGGCGAGTTGATCGACAAACGAATCCAACTGGCACAGCGCACCGACGATGGTGTTGTCATGCAACTCGAAGACGGATCGGTCATCACCAGTCGCCAATTGGTGAAACTGGGTGGTGCGTACACGCAGGCGACGGACATCATCGGACGAGTCGTCAAGAGCGACAAGTCATCGGGCTTCGCGTTCGCCGAAGCCAACTTCTTCGAGCGTGGGACACCAGCCGGTTTGGCCGGTGCGACTCCGCCGGGCATGCGAGCGATGACGTTGGAAGCCGCTCAGCTCGCAGGCGTGCATCGCATCAGCATGGGGGAACAGATTGATTTGGTGGCCAACATCCCGCTTCAAAAACTCAGCCGCTTTGAGTTTTCGACCGGCAGCCAATTGCCGGGCGCGGAGTTGATCGCAGATTCAGGGCGTTCGAATCGCGATCAAGACAAAGAGACAACGGCCCGGTTGGTCGCACGCCAAGCGGTGGTGCTGACGCCGGTGATCAAACGTGTCAGCACCGAAACATCGGCTTCGCTTTCGCAGGGCAAGCGACTGTTGAGTGTGCCGGTCGAGGAAGTCGTGTTGGCAGTTGCCGCCGAAGACGTCTCCGCGGTCACATCGGCGTTGGAGCTGGGAGCAACGGTCAACGTCTTGGTCCGCAGCGGACGACCCGACACGGATCAACCGTCGACCAATGTTCCCGCCGGCATGGTTGCAGTTCCAATTCCCGGGCAGACCTTGTTGGCTTACCAAACGATCCGGCCGACCAGCTTTGAAGATCCCGCGACGGCTTACGTGCGAACAATTCAAGTCCCCGTCGAAACGGCGGAACAATCGAATTGGATCACCGATTTGTCGCAGTTGGTGGGGCGGATCCCTCGTCATGATCTTCCCGCGACCGTACCCATTCAAGAAGGCGACTTGATGCCCGTCGGCACGATGGTTGGGCTTTCCGGTGCAACGCCTCCTGGAAGGGTTTTGTTCTTCTTGGATACCGAGGGGCTGATTGGCGGGGATGCATTCGAGTTCGGGCAGCGTCTGGATCTCGTGGCGAGCCGGACGGCCGATGAACCACGTGGCGGCAGCCGCGGTGGCTTTGCCAACGTCAAGCTCACCGATGCTCAGCGAACTAGGGTCGAACCCATTGCGGACGACGTCATCGTCGTGATGCCAACGCGCTCACCAGGCAATCCAACGGCCAGGAAATCGAAAGACTCGAAGGATTCCGAGTCGCCCAAGTTGATCGTCGCGGTTCGTCCCGACCAGGTCGCTCAGTTGGAATACGTCGTCGCGGTGGGAGCGAGTCTGCGAGCGACGGTCCGGTCGGGCAGTTCGCGGGTCGACGCGTTGGATTTGGTGAGCGACACGCCGCAACGAGTGACCGTGATGAAGTTCGATCCGCTTTCGGATGCCAAGCGAACCGATATTTTCGTCGGCGGTTCGCGAGAAGCCCAGTTGTTTGGGGCGGAAGAATGAGAGGGGAGGTTGGAATGGGCTTCCTGGATCGGGAGCTAGGTCGGTTGTCGCTCTCCGCGTTGGCGGGGAGAAGAAATCTTCGACCCCTTCGGGGCCGGGATACGAGTTGCGTCATTCGGTCCGTGGGTTCGCTTCGCGACCCACGGCTACCGTCTTTGATCCCTTCGGGATCGTTGGGTTGGAGTCGCCGCGAAGCGGTGAAAGAAGGTAGCCGGGGGTCGCGAAGCGCACCCACGGAACATCAACACGCGAGTATGACCCCGGAGGGGTCAAAGAACCATCGCGCACTTCAATCCAAGTATCTCGGATCGTACTTCACCCCGGCACGATCAAGCATTTCGATCAGCTCCTCTCGGAACGTTCGCTTGCGATGATGTTCTTCTTGGTTTTCGATGTATCGCCGAACCTCGGGGATGGCCGACGGGCTGAGCGAAAAGACGGCGTAACCATTTTGCCATTCAAAGGGTTTGTAGCCGATGTCGTCATGAATCCAACGACTGGTCGACTTTTTCAATTCCCGCATGAAGTCAGCAATGCAATGCGTGGTCTTGAGTCCGACGAGCAAGTGCACGTGATCTTCAACGCCGCCGACAGAAAGAGGGATGCCGGTGAGCTCACGAACGATTCCACCCAGGTAAGCGTGCATCCGATCTCGCCAATCGATCTGGATCCAGGGTTTGCGGTGCTTGGTGGAGAAGGTGATGTGGTAGTGCAAGCTGTAGAACGTCGACATGGCGGAGCCTTGGGGCTTGAGTTGCAAGTGACGCCACCAATTCTACGGCGTTGTTGGGAAGGTTTGTCAGATCTTCGACCCCTCCGGGGTCGGGACTCTTGTTGTGCCCGGCCCGTGGGTGCGCTACGCGACCCACGGCTACCGTCTTCGATCCCTTCGGGATCGGTGAGTCGGGAATACCGCAGAGCGGTAAAAGATGGTAGCCGGGGGTCGCGAAGCGCACCCCCGGAACGTCTCGCAACACGCGAGTATGACCCCGGAGGGGTCAAAGAAGCTCGGCGTGGAGCCGTGTTGATTCTGGTGGTGATGCTGCTCTTCGCATTGCTGGCGATCGCAGGGTTGTTGATCGACATCGGAATGGCTCGTCTGACTCAGGCTCACATGCAATCGGTTTCTGACGCCGCCGCGATCGAAGGTGGTTGGCAGTTGGCGATGGGGGCTGATGAGGAAACAACACGTGACGCGGTCGTCCGTCGCGCAGCAGAGATGTCCGAGAGTTGGGGACCACATCGCATTGAGCTGGAAGATGGTTATGTCCTCGGCGGCGGCGAGAAACCTGAGAGCTCTCAAACGATCAATCGAGATTCCCTCGGTGATCCTGTTCGTCCGATGCTGGATCCCAATGTCGACAACGACATCGCGGGCGACATCGTGCTCGGTGAGTATGTGCGTGGCGAGGTGCCAGACGATTTACCTGGTCTGCCCATTGGGTACGACCGCAGCCCGGCGTTCGAACCAGACGTAAACGATCCGAATGCGATCTTGGTGCGTCTCCGCCGGACTGGCGAAGACGATATCGCCGGAGGCACTTCGGCCGAGCGACTGACCTATCTTTGGAGTCGCGGTTCGCTACTCGACTTTGGGTTAAAAGGCTGCGGTATCGCAGTGCGTAGTGAGTCGATTGCGAAGTTAGCTCCAGTAGTCGCGGTGGGAACGGCGGTTAGCTCGAGCTTACCCACCGCCATCAACGCAGCAATCGAATTGGTCGATGTCCGTGCGGAGCGGTTCACCGACGTCACGCTTCTCCGTCCGGAAGATCCGTTTCAGATTGGATCGTTGATGACCGGGGGCGATCCCGAAGACGGGGTAGGCTATTTGCCAATTGCGTCTTCCGTCATGCTTGAAGGTTCGTCTGAGATTCGTGTTGTTGGGTTCATGTTGGCAAGCGTTCAAGATGACGATGTGACGCCAATGACTCTTTCCGATATGGGATACGAAAGAGCCAACGCAACGGCCAACCTTGGTTGGGTTACCTACCCTCTGAGCCATGATCTTCTTCTCGTCCATCAATCTCTCAGTGATGTTGAGGGAGACTTCATCGCATGTGCCCCCGCCCTGGTCCGTAGCCAAAAAATTCACGGAGGCACACCATGACCAAGTTCCTCGCCGTCGTGCAGTCGGACTCACTTGAGATTGAACTGGAAGCCGCCACCTCGGCTCTCGAAGGGGATCATTCCGTCGGTTTCTGCACCGATCTTTCGTCCGCGATCCACAGCATGCGGCATGATGCACCGGACTTGTTGCTGGTCGAGTTGTCAGGATCACGCGAGTCGCTGGATGTCTGGCAGCATGCGATCGAAGTGCACCAGATCACTTGCCCGATCATCGGCATCTTGGATGACGATGCCGACCCCAGCGATGGACTGTTGGTGGAAGCTGTCCGCGTCGGGTTCCGTGATTTCTTGCGACGTCCAGCCAGTGCAGGAGAGCTTGCCGGTGTAATTCGCCGCGTCGCGCGGTCTCGCCCAGAATCGGGACGTCGCGGAAGGTTGCTGGCGGTCGCCAGTACCAAGGGTGGTGTCGGAAAGTCAACGATCGCCATCAACACCGCTGTTCACTGGGCTGCCACGACGAATCAACGCGTGCTGCTGGTTGATGCTTCACTGCAATTGGGAGTGGCGGCATCTCTGTTGGACCTGACGCCGGAAATGACGATCGCCGATGTCGCTGCCATGCGAGATCGACTGGATGCCACGATGCTGCGTGAAGTCACGACACGGCACGAGTCGGGACTGCATGTCTTGAGTGCACCTCCGACACCCGCGGATGCATCGGAGGTGGACGACACCTGCATGTCGATCATCTTAGGTGTTGCGAAATCGGCATTTGATTTGGTCATCGTCGATTCGTTTCCTTTGTTAGATGCCACCACGCTCGCGATTTTTGATCGAGCGGAGCATGTCGCGGTGGTGACGGAGAACGTCGTGCCCACGCTGACTGGGACCGCGGCAATGCTGAAGACGTTGGACCAATTGGACGTTCGCCGAGATCGACGTTCGTTGATCCTGAATCGGTTCCAGAATTGTGCGGGCAGTTTGTCCGCGGCCGAAGTGACGGAGCAACTCGGGGAACCAGTCACTGCGGTGATCACGTATGACCGCCGTGTTTTGGAAGCCGCGAACCTGGGACACCCCGTCATCTCGACGCGTCGTTGGTGGGGCGTTGGCGGTGCGATGCGAAAGCTGGCCGATGAACTGTTACGCCGAGTTGGATCGGATCTCTCTCCGCCGGTTGCTGCGTCCGATCCTTCCGCAACCGAAAGGGTGGAATCCGATCAGGTGACTGAACAGCAGGCCGTCTCATGAGCGACTCGAATCTGCGATCTCGGCTGGGCAAGGTTGGACGACCGACTCGGTTGACGACCAGCAAACCGCAACCGGAACGACTCACCGAAGACACGGCGAAGCAAGCGGCGGACCCGGCTCGTCGCGGCCGAGCGGTGACGGTCAAAGGACGTTTGCATGGGCAGTTGCTCGATGACCTGGATCGACGCGGTTTGTTGACGGCCAACAACGAACAGCTCAAAGAGGAAGTCGATGCCTTTGTCGCTGAGATAGCCGAGACCGAGCAGTTGCCGCTGAACGATTCGGAGCGTTCACGTCTGGCAGACGACTTGTTGGAGGAAACGCTCGGGCTGGGACCGCTGGCACCGTTGATGGCCGATCCATCGGTGACCGACATTTTGGTCAACGGTCCACATCATGTTTTTGTCGAACGCTACGGCAAACTCGAACTGACCGAAGTCGAGTTTCGTGATGACGACCACCTGACGCGAATCATTCAGCGGATCGCGACTCGCGTGGGACGCCGAATCGATGAGTCGCAGCCGATGGTGGATGCACGACTTCCCGATGGCAGCCGTGTCAACGCGACCCTGCCTCCGGTGACCTTGGATGGTCCAACGCTTTCAATTCGCCGCTTTGGTCGGCGCCGATTGCGAGCGGAAGAATTGCAACGGTTGGGGATGTTCAATCCAACGATGGCCGAGTTCTTTTCCGTCGCGGTTCGATCTCGATTGAACATCCTGATCAGTGGAGGAACCGGTAGCGGCAAGAGTACTTTCTTGGGTGCGATCTGCGAAAGCATTCCTGACGACGAACGCGTGGTGACGATCGAAGACGCGGCCGAGTTGGTTTTGGATCAATTGCATGTTGTCCGAATGGAAACGCGTCCTGCCAACGTGGAAGGACGAGGGGCGATCGCGGCCCGTGACTTGGTTGTCAATGCCTTGCGGATGCGGCCGGATCGCATCATCGTCGGCGAAGTCCGCGCCGGCGAAACGCTGGATATGCTGCAAGCGATGAACACCGGGCACGATGGTTCGCTGACAACGGTTCACGCGAACAGCCCTCGTGATGCGATCTCACGCTTGTCGACGATGGTGTTGATGAGCGGCATGGAGTTGCCACCAACAGCGATTCGTGGACAGATTGTTTCGGCGATCGATCTGATCTTTCACGTTCGTCGCTACGAGGACGGCGTGCGCCGTGTTGAGTCCGTGGATGAATTGGTTGGACTGGAAGGCAACACGCCGCAGTTGCAACAAATATTTCGGTTCAATGTCTCGGGGCGGAAAGGCAAGCGTCTGAAGGGAACGCATGTTGCGACGGGAACGGTGCCTCGCTTGGTTGAAAAATTGCACGCCCGCGCCATCGATGTGCCGACCTCTTGGTTTGAGACCGGGGGTGGTTCGACGTCATGACGGTCCTTCTCATTCTGGCTGTCACCTTGTTCGTGCTCGCCGGTGCGACGCTGGCCCTGCGTCGATCGTTGGCCGGTGCGACGGCGGGCAATCGGCTCGGTGACAGCATCGCTTTGCTATCGCAGACAAATAATTCGTTGCCAGTTGATGCGAGTTTGGCACAAGCGGATCGCCGACAGATCATTCGACCGCTTTCGCGGCCACTTCGTTTGGTTCCATATGTCATCGGGGCGTTGATCTCGCTGACGCTAGGGCTGTTGACCTCCATTCCTTTTTCGATCGTGGCAGCAATCGGAGTGGTCATCGCCTTGTTGTTGGCTCAGCTTGAATCGGGGTGGTACGCTTGGCGGCTCAGTCGAATCGAGCGGCAGTTGATTGATTTGCTGGACATGATGATCCCAATGTTGCGCAGCGGGGCGGGAGCCTCGGCGGCACTGGCCGCGGCATCGGAGGTGACCGCTTCACCCTTGCGAGACCAGATCCATTGGTGCGTGCGACGCATCCAATTAGGCGATTCAGGAAGCAGCGTTTTTCGTGAGTTGGCGCGACGGATGCCCATTGACGCGATGGAGCTGTTTTCGACGACCATGAGCGTTCACTGGGAAACGGGTGGTTCGCTCGCTCCGGTGCTAGCATCCGTCGCACGAGTCGCTCGTGACCGGCAAGAGGTGGCTCGTCGAATCCGCAGCAATATTGCGCAAAGTCAATTTTCGACGATTGCCGTTTTGTTGCTGATCTACTTTGTCGCGTTGGTGCTGTGGTTGGACCGACCGGACGTGATGAAAGAGTTCGCCAGCAGCTCGCTTGGTTCCGCAGCCATCGCCGCGACGATCGTGTTGCAGGCCGTCGGAATCGTTTGGATGAACGCTATTAGTCGGCCAAAAGCATGAGCGTTCAACTACAAGTCACGATCGTCGTCGTCCTTTGGCTGGGCATCGTCCTCGTTTGTTATGCCGTTTGGCGAAGGTACCAACGGCGTGGTGAGGCGCTGGACCGTTTGCAACGGGACGTGACGCGAACGGACTCATCCAAAATCGAGGAAAACCAAATCAGTTGGCTTCGTCGGCGGATGATGCTGGCTGGATACAGCACACCGGCCGCGGGGACGTTGTTGATTGCCGCGACCGTCTTGATGTTGCTCAGCGGGATCTGTTGTGCGTTGTTGTTTCGCTGGTCAGGTCTGCAACAAGTCTTTTTGGAAGGGATTGAATCTGTTCCCGGTGGGTTGTCCGGCATGCTCGCGCCGGTGGTGATTGTTTCGCCTTGGTTGATTGCGATCATCCTTGCGTCACTGCCAATCCTGGTGGTGCGAGCGTCACGCCGTGCTCGGGTGTTGCAGGTGTCACGTGATCTGCCGCTTGCCATGGACCTCTGGGCCACGCTCTCGGAAGGTGGGCTAGGGTTTGATGCGGCACTCGATCGTTGGCAGCGGACTCAGCGTCCCGATCGAGTGTTGGCCAGTGCATGCCGCGGATTTCAACGCGACTTGCTGGGTGGCATGCGACGGAGTGTTGCGTTTCGTAGGTTGGCGGGCCGGTTGGATGTTCCACCGCTCACCCGATTCACCGCCGCGATGATCCAGTCCGAACAAATGGGAGCCAGTGTCTCGGAAACATTGCGATTGCAAGCCGAAGATGTCCGAGCCGAACGGCGTGAAAAGTCAATGGCGTTCGCTCAGTCTCTCGCGACGAAGCGTGTCATCCCGCTCGTCGTTTGCTTCCTGCCTGGTTTGTTCGTTTGGCCTCTCGGTCCATTCTTCACCCAGTTGCTGCGAATCGTTGATTCGTTGACAGGCGGTGGAGGATGAGACACGTGATCGACGCCACCACCAACGAAATCCTGTTGAACCAAGTCGAAGTCGCCGACACCTTTTGGCGACGATTCAAAGGCTTGCAGTTTCGATCGTCGCTGCCGGCTGATACCGGATTGTTGATCACGCCTTGTTCGTCGCTCCACACATGTTTCATGCGGTTTCCGATCGACGTGGTCATGTTGGACCAAGAATTATGCGTCGTTGGAATTCGCAAGCAGGTTCGCCCTTGGAAAGCCATCCTTTGTGCTCCGGGTACCAAGTCAGTCATTGAAATGTCATCGGTTTCGAAGCATTGGGCGGTCGGTCGGAAGCTCAAAATTGTCAGCGGTACCGAAGACCGTCCTTGCAGTCAGTAGGCGAGAAAACATGCCGACTCATTCCCATGAACTGACGTTAGGACTTGCGTTCTTCCTTGGTGCCTTGCATGCCTTGGAACCGGGGCATGGCAAGACCGCGATGCTGGTCTATCTGTCTGGGGAACGTCGAAGTTTCTGGCACCCGATCGTGATGGGAATCTCCAGTGGTTTGGCTCATTCCGTTTCGTTGATTGCGATCGCCATGGCGGTGCACCTGACGCATCACTTGGTGACCGGCGACCATCATCATGATGATGAAGTGGTCACGCAATCACTGCAGTGGATCAGTGCCGCATTGGTGATGTGCGTGGGGATTTGGATGCTGTGGTCGGCTTGGCGGGCGAAGCCAATGGCGTGTGGGTGCAAGTCGCATCCGCACGCCAGTTGTGATGCTGAGCCGGTGTCCAAGCGGTCGAGCTACTCGATGAGTGCGTTGTTGGGCGTCGCCTTTGGGCTGCTTCCATGTCCGTCTGCCTTGGCCGCCTACTTCACCAGCATGTCGACTGGATCGCCAGTCGCGGCGTACGCGGTGATCGGTTTGTTTGCTGCCGGGATTGCCAGCAGTCTGACGCTGGTCGGTATTTTGCTGCAACGATTCGGCGGCGGCCCGATTCGCGAAGACAGCCGACTCGGGAAGCTGCCGTGGCCGTATCTGCGTGCAGGGCTGATTCTTTGCGTCGGCGTTTTCTACTGCAGTCGGCTAGCTTGGACCGCTTGATCCCTGTTGGGGATTCGATTGCGGCTAAAATCGTGATTGCCAAGTCTCGACTCTCGGTCAAATGAAATCGTTGCTAGAATACGGGCACTGGTCCAGTGGGCAGCCGGGCTATTTCTGCGTCTCCGCTGCATTCATGCGGGCCATTTGGTTGAGGGGGCGCATTTACGAGGGATCAAAAATGTCGAGTGCATACGAGTTTTCACCGCATTACACGGCAAGCGACTACCAGCACTGGGAGGGTGACTGGGAATTGTGGGAAGGCATTGCGATTGCGATGAGCCCCAGCCCATTTGGTCGGCATCAGTCGCTGGTCTCGCGGATTGCAAGATTGCTGGGCAACGCGGTCGAAGTAATTGATTGCAATGCCGAAGCATTGGTGGAGCTGGATTGGATTGTCAGTGACGATACCGTTGTGCGACCGGACGTGATGGTTGTCTGCGGCGATCCACCCGAACGGCATTTGGAAAAGGCTCCCGCAGTCGCTGTGGAAGTGCTTTCGGAGTCCACGCGACGGAACGATCTCGGCTACAAGCGACAGCTCTATCACCAGCACGGCATCGCCGCGTACCTCATTGTTGACCCACAAGAAAAAACGGTTGTTCTCGATCGACGCCAAGACGATGGTGGTTATCAAACTGAAAACTTGAACGATTCGGTCGCCTTTCGTGTCTGCGACGACTGCGAGATCAAATTCTCGGTTGAAACGCTGTTCCGGTAATTGAAAATTTGTACCGCCGCATGGCGGTTACCAACTTGGCTTGGTCGGACCGGTGGTTGGTTTGCGCACACGCGATGGAACAATCGGTGGTAGCGGGGCCTCAAAACTCAGCCAACTGTCGTCTTGCACCGAATTCGTTTGGCCACAAAGGGACAGAGGTCACAAAGAAAGATCGACTTTGTAGCCAAAACCTCTGTGCTCTTTGTGCCTCTGTGGCGAATCTCATTTGTGTTGCACCGCCCTGATTTTGGCCACAAAAGCACAGAGGTCACAAAGGAAGATAGACTTTGTGGTCTTTGTGCCTCTGTGGCGAATCTGTTTATGCACCATGTTTTTGAATAGGCCTAGGAGATGAGTGTCAATCAAGACTGGAGTGACGTGCGAGTCAACGAGCTTTGCGATCGGGTTCGACAGATCGCTTACGATTTGCATGTCTATTTGGGCACCGGCTACCTGGAAAAAATCTACGAAAACGGATTGCTCCATCGTTTGACCAAAGCCGGCATTCGCTGTGAAAAGCAGGTGCCGGTGCAGGTGTTTGATGACGACCAATTTTGTTTAGGCGAATACAAGTTAGACCTTGTCGTCGAAGAAATTCTGGTGGTTGAGATCAAAGCCGCTCGAGGAATCGATGACAAACATGTTGCACAAATCCTCGGCTATCTAAAAGCGACCACGCTGAGTCACGGGCTGCTCGTCAACTTCGGATCAGCGAAATTTCAAATCAGGAAATTCAAGATGTAGGATTTGGGTTTGCCAGCTAGACATGGAGGACGCGAAGAGCTTGCTCGTTTGCGTTGCTGCGTTTTGTGGCCTTTGTGTCTCGGTGGCGAATCTCACTCACGTGGTTGCGGTTTCTTCGTCATATTCCAGTTCGATGGGCGGCAATGGATCTTCCATGTTCGTCCAGGCTTCCGGGCCTTGAGCAAATTCAACGTCCGTCAGCAAGCAGTCATCGAGAATCTGGGTGATTCGTTCTTGGTTCATCGCGTTTCCGATGAACACCAATTCTTGATGGCGATCGCCATGCTCCCCGACGAACTTGGATCGAATTTCTTCAATGGACTCGGAGTCGTCGGGCCATTCCTCTTCCGGTGCGGCTGCCCACCAGAAACCGGCTGGGTTCATCCGGATCGAGCACCCGGCTTGCGACCAGTCGTAGGCCCAATCGTGTCGCGACGCGATCCACATCAATCCTTTGCTACGAAGCACTCCGGTGAATAAACCTTCTTCCATGTCGGCGTCGAGAACGCTGGTCAAACGTTTGGGATGAAATGGACGATGGGCTTGGTAGACGAAGTTCGAGATGCCGTATTCTTCGGTCTCGGTTTCTTCTTCCCCGCGAGGCACTTCCAACCATCCCGGTTGCTCCTCGGCTTCACTTAGAGAGTAGAGACCGGTGCCCATGATTTCGGATAGCTCGACGCGGCTTTCTGTCGTGGTCAGGATTTTGGCCTCGGCGTTGAGTTGACGTAGAATCTGTTTGAGCTGCTCCAGTTCATACGGCGAGATCAAATCGGTTTTGTTGACGACGATGACATTGGCAAATTCAACTTGATCGACCAACAGATCCACAATGTTGCGAGTGTCGTCTTCGCCAAGACCTAAACGCCGATCGATGAGATCATCCCACGAGCCAAAGTCCTTCATGAAGTTGCCTGCATCGACAACGGTCACCATCGTGTCCAGTTCGGCGACCAACGAGAGGCTGTCGCCCTCTTCGTCTTCGAAGGTGAACGTTTCTGCGACCGGCATCGGTTCGGAGATGCCGGTGGATTCGATCAGCAGGTAGTCGAAGCGGCCGTCGCGAGCGAGCCGGCGAACTTCGATGAGCAGGTCTTCGCGAAGCGTGCAGCAGATGCAACCGTTGGACATCTCGACGAGCTGTTCTTCCGTTCGCGAAAGATTCGCGTCGCCCGATTTGACCAACGCCGCGTCGATGTTGACTTCGCTCATGTCGTTGACGATCACCGCGACTCGTAGGCCTTCGCGGTTGGTCAGAATGTGGTTGAGCAGCGTCGTCTTGCCGGCTCCGAGAAATCCGGAAAGCACGGTGACAGGAAGACGTTCTGCTTGGGGCGTTGTTGGATCGGTTGGGTTCATTGGATTTTCAAGAGGGTGGTTGGG
>TARA_R110002073_G_scaffold336469_1_pt1 | contig 22757 bp, 17 predicted proteins | sample TARA_R110002073 | Tara Oceans TARA_R110002073 (sample SAMEA4397174) | marine metagenome | biome: Polar Biome; feature: [DCM] deep chlorophyll maximum layer (ENVO:01000326); material: water (ENVO:00002006), including particulate matter (ENVO:01000060) such as... | depth 40 m | reverse complement strand
TTGTTTCGTGTTTTAAGCTACTGGAAACTATTTATTTTATTTATTGGTATAGGTGTTTTTATTGTTTATCAGCAAAATATCCGTACGCAACAATCTTACAGGTTAGGGACTCAAATTTCAATTGAAGAGGAGTCAAACCCTTTATTTACATCAACAACTAGTTTAACCTTCAATTGGGGGGGGGTTTCTGGAAAAGTACAAACCATGATGACCTCGTTGAGGTCTCGTTCTGTTCATGAAAAAGTTGTTGATAATCTTGAATTTTATATCACATATCTAAAAGAATCCAGATTTAGAAAAGATGATATTTATACGGGTGCGCCTTTTAGAATCAATTTAATTCCCAATACCAATCAATTATTAAATATCCCAATTAAAGTTACCTTTCTTGAAAACGGAAAGTATGAACTTTCTATTAATTTTGAATCTAATTTAGCGCGTACCCAAAATTTCACCGATAAGAAAAGATCTAATATTGATGTTCCTCTAGGCGAGTTTAAACAACAATATAGTTTAGGGGATCCTGTAAACCTCCCCTATGTAAATGGGGTGCTGTATCTTGCAGAGGGAAGAACGGTGGCGCCTAACGAAGAATATTTTCTTCAGTTTAGTGATTTTGATGCCGTTGTTGCCAAATATAGAGGTAAACTATCTTTAGACAGCCCAAGAAGTTCTGCTATTATTAATTTGAGCATAGTAGATGTTAACAAGGCCAAAATTGTTGATTATTTAAATGAAACGGTTAAGGTTTTAAGTGAAGATCAATTAAATAGAAAGAACCAATTTGTTACAAATACCATTAAGTTTATTGATGAGCAATTAGATAGGGTGAAATCTCTGCTTACATTAAATGCAGATTCACTAAACAATTACAAACAAAGAAATAAGATTTTTGATATAGACGGTGAAAGTGTTGCCATAAACACTAAGCTAACATCGTTAGAATCTGAAAGAGATGATATTAATAGTAGACTTGCCTATTATTCAAGCTTGAAAAACTACTTATTGACCAGTAACGAGTTTACAGATGTCCCTGCACCATCCGTAGCAGGACTTGAAGATTCCAATATAATTTTCAACATTCGAAGAATAAACGAGCTATCCGTGCAAAAATCTAAGTACGGATCTACAGTTAGGAAAGATGCTACCATTTTTGCAGACCTCAACAGGCAAATTGAAGGATTGAAAACGGTTCTTTTAGAAAACATTAGTTCTGCTAGCAATGAACTAAAAAGAGAATTACAAACTGCCAACACAAAAATTGCTATTGAAGATGCCAAAATAAGAAAATTGCCAAAGGCACAGCAGAAATTATTTGACATACAACGCCAATATACGCTTAGCGAAAAAACCTATAATGTCTTTTTGGCAAAAAGGGGAGAGGCGGATATTATAAAATCTGCAAGTGTATCTGATATCGTGGTTATCGATCCAGCAAAAGATACAGGAGCAACCCCAATAGATTTGAAGTTGAGTTCTCGTTACTTGTTTGCCGTAATTGGAGGCATATTGCCAGTTTTGTTGTTAGCATTCTTAATAACTTTTTTTGATACTAAACTACATAATCCCCAAGTTTTAGAAAATTTATCTAAAATTCCATTACTGGGCGTTGTCGGTAAAAATGATTTAACCAATAATATGGTTGTTCACTTAAAACCAAAATCTACAATAGCTGAATCATTTAGATCCATCCGCTCTAGTTTGCAATATTTCTATAAAAAGCATAATCTAGAGGGGGCTAAAACGGTTATGGTAACATCTTCGGTAAGTGGTGAAGGAAAAACGTTTTGTTCTATTAATATTGCTACCGTTTTGGCTATGAGTGGAAAAAAAACCATATTGGTTGGTTTAGACTTGAGGAAGCCTAAAATATTTGGAGATTTTGAAATTAAAAATGATATCGGCGTTGTCAATTATTTAATTGGACAAAAAGACATTAATGAAGTTATACAAAGAACAAAAGTTCCAAATTTAGATGTTATTACATCAGGACCCATACCTCCAAATCCATCAGAATTACTCATTGGAGAGCAAATGGATACATTGATAGAAGTATTAAAAAAGGCGTATGATTTTATTGTTTTAGATACGCCACCATTGGGCTTAGTGGCCGATGCATTGGAACTTACGGAATATGCAGATGCTACAATTTATGTGGTAAGACAGGATTACACCAAAAAAGGCATGATAAATCTTATTAATTCTAAATATGATAAAGGGGAAATAAAAAATTTGAGTTTTGTTTACAATGGTTATAATCAAAAAGGAAAATATGGTTATGGCTATGGCTACGGTTACGGTTATGGCTACGGTTACGGAGCTTATGCAAATGGGTATCATGAAAATGATAAAAACAAAAAAACAATAGTGTCAAGAATTAAATCCCTTTTTAAATAAACTATTAAAACTTCCATATTTCAGCAGGACAAATAAATTAATTAAAAAGATACATTGAATAATAAAAGTGAAAATTGGCTATATACGATATCGCCAAAACAAAAATTAATTGACCTCAATCTTAAAGAGATTTGGGATTATCGTGACTTGCTGTTTTTGTTTGTAAAAAGAAATGTCATTACAGTATATAAGCAAACTATACTCGGGCCACTTTGGTATTTTATACAACCGCTTTTTACGTCAGTAATTTTTACTTTAATATTTAATAATTTGGCTAATATCCCCACAGGGACTGGAATACCTTCGTTTTTATTTAATCTTGCCGGTATTACATCTTGGAATTATTTTAAAGAATGTTTTACAGGCACTAGCGACACTTTTACCCAAAACCAAGGAATCTTCGGTAAAGTGTATTTTCCTAGAGTTATAGTCCCATTATCTATGGTAGTAACCAATTTGGTTAAGTATGGAATCCAGCTTTTGGTATTTATAGGGTTTTATATTTACTATGTTTTTTTTACCGATCTAGCATTTAATGTAAATACACCAACAGCAATAGTTTTATTGCCTATTTTAGTGGTTTTAATGGGCCTTTTAGGCTTAGGGCTAGGTATGATTACTTCTTCAATGACAACTAAATACAGAGATTTAAAATTTCTTATAGCGTTTGGAGTACAATTATTAATGTACGGATCTGCAGTGATGTATCCCTTGTCGTATTTTAAGCAAAAACTTCCTAATATATCATGGATAGTTGAATATAATCCTATGACCACAATAATTGAAGCCTTTAGGTATATGACCTTGGGCGTTGGAGATTATTCCATATCAAAATTACTTTATGCTACTGGTGTTAGTGTTGTCACTTTTTTATTGGGATTAATCGTTTTTAATAAAACAGAGAAGAGCTTCATAGATACTGTTTGATGGAAAAAGATATCATTTTAAAAGTAGAAAATCTTTCAAAGCAATACCGATTAGGTTTGGTAGGTACTGGAACCATTGGTCATGACCTTAATAGATGGTGGAAAAAAATTACAGGAAAAGAAGACCCTTATCTTAAAATTGGAGAAAGCAATGATAGAAGCACCAAAGGCGTTTCAGAATATGTTTGGGCATTAAAAGATATTAATTTTGAAGTACAGCGTGGCGAGGTTTTAGGCATTATTGGTAAGAATGGTGCAGGGAAATCAACATTGTTAAAAATACTTTCAAAAGTTACGGGGCCAACGACAGGAGAAATAAAAACCAAAGGCAGGATAGCGTCTTTATTAGAAGTGGGCACTGGGTTTCATCCAGAAATGACAGGTAAAGAAAATGTTTTTTTAAATGGTGCTATTTTAGGAATGACTAAAAAAGAAATACAAACCAAATTAAATGAAATCATTGAGTTTTCCGGTTGCGAACGCTACATTGATACACCTGTTAAACGGTATTCCTCGGGGATGACCGTACGTTTGGCGTTTGCCGTTGCTGCGCATTTGGATCCTGATATTTTAGTAATAGATGAAGTATTAGCCGTTGGGGATGCCGAATTTCAAAAGAAAGCCATTGGTAAAATGCAAGATATTAGCAATAGTGAGGGAAGAACCGTATTGTTTGTTAGTCATAACATGGCTGCGGTAAAAAGTCTGTGCACACGAGCATTGGTCTTACAACATGGTACAACGGTATTTGAAGGAAACACCAATGAAGCTGTAGATTTTTATTTGAAAAGTGATGTTGCTAATAATAGTGCAAAATATGTAAATGAATCGCCAAAATCGGGGTCTGATGTTTTGGAGGTGTCCATGAGAGATGGCAAGAACAATGTTTCAGGAATATTTGGTTTTGGTGACCAAATAATTTTACAGGTTAAACTTAAGATTGCTCAAGATATTATAGAACAAGGGTCTTTGGGTTTTAGAATAAAAGATCAATTTGAACGGGTGGTATTTTCGTCAGAAATTGATTTAAACCAGTTTATAGCAAAAGAAGGTAATTATTATGCTAATATAAAGTTTCCTAAGTCTGTGCTATTGCCAAATGATTATAGAGTTATAATAGGTTATCATGTCCCAAACAAGGAAAAGGTAAAAAGTTTATTTGATGTCGTTAATTTTAAAATTGAAGAAACAGGCACTATCTTTCATAAATATAAAGGAGTCGATTTTGGCTGTGTAATACTAAATTGTGATTGGAGTTTAAAACGTGCTTAAGTTTTATAAATGTTAAAAAAAATAATTTTTGTTCTTAATATTTTTAAAAATCTTGCACGCCTTAAACTTGCGGAGCATAAGGTCTATAAAAAAATTATTAAACCCTCTGTTATAAATCTTAATGCAAACGATATTTGTAATTCTAAATGTACCATGTGTAATATTTGGAAGAATAAAATCGAAAAAGAAATAACTTATGAGGACTTAAAAAATATTTTTTCAGACCCGTTTTATTCTGATGTAAAAGGCGTTGGAATAACAGGGGGAGAGCCAACCTTAAGAGAGGATTTGGTTGAATTGTACAGGGCTTGTATAGAGTTTCTTCCTAATTTAAATGGATTAAGTATTATTACAAATTGCATAAAAGTTGATGAGGTTAAGCGCCAGCTAAAATTGGTTAATGATTTATGTATAGCTAACAATATAAGTTTTAGTGTTATGGTTTCTTTGGATGGATATGGAGAAACACATGATATAATAAGGGGTAAAGAGGGGAACTTTGAATCCGTTATTGAGATTATTAATTTTGTTAAAGAAGATTTAAAAATTCCTGTGTTTTTTGGTGCCACTATTTCAAAAGAGAATGTATGGGAGATAGATAAATTATTAGATTTTGCAAAAGCTAACAAGATTTATGGCAGGTTTAGAGTCGCAGAATTTATTAAGCGTCTTTACAATGACGATAGAAATGAAGTCATAAGAAATTTTACAGATGATGAAAGTTACCATTTGGCCTTGTTTTTTGAAAAAATAAAACTCACTTACGAAATGAGTGGTATTTATAGAAGAACCTATACAAGTATTCAAAATATCTTGCTTGGTGGTAAAAGAACTATAGGTTGTCCATATCAAAAAGACGCAATAAATATTAATGCTAAAGGAGAGTTGGCATTTTGTGCACCAAAATCTAAGATTATTGGTAATGCAATTAATCAATCTTCTGAAGTAATTTATAAAAATAATTTAGACGAAAAAAAGAGAATTTTTGTAGATGATTGTTCAGATTGCATTCATGATTATCATGCTTCTGTTTCTTTTAGTGAGCAATTGGATGATTACAAAAAATTAATTTATAAAAAGATTCTTAATGTAGAATCAAATAAGAAAGCCTTACAGCTATCCGTTTTTCTTAAAAATGCAACTTTGCCAAAAACCAAGTATAGCATATTAATAGTGGGTTGGTATGGCACGGAAACAGTGGGGGATAAGGCGATTTTAGGAGGGATAGTAGATGATTATAAAAGTAAATATGGCGAAAACCTCAATATTGTAATTGGAAGTATTTATCCTTTTATCACTAAAAAAACTATTAAAGAACTAGATATTCAAGCCACTGTAATCAGCACAAGCAATTTTGAGTTTTTTAGGTATGCAAAAGCATGTGACGAAGTTATAATGGGAGGCGGACCATTAATGGATTTGTCACATCTTTATATTCCATTTCATGCTTTCTCCATTGCAAGAAAATATAATAAGAAAACAATTGTTTACGGGTGTGGTTTAGGCCCTATCAAAGAGCCTAAATTTAAAAAGACCATTAATGAAATTTTAAAATTGTCTGTTGAGATTAAGCTAAGAGACTACGCAAGTCAAATATATGCAGAAAATGTATTTGAAATTTCAGAAACTGAAATGACTGGAGATCCAGCTAAAGACTATGTAGTTAAAAGGGCAAAAGTGATTGAAGTTAAGAAAACTAAAACTTTATCACTATACCTAAGGGATTGGACTTTTGAATATGCAAATCATTTGTATTCCTATGAAAAATTTTTAGAAGTAAAGTTGCAGTTTGAAAGGGCGTTGGCAAAATTTATTAAACTAAAAGCTTCAGAATTAGGAATTGAAAGAATTAAGTTTAATCACATGCATAATTATGTTGTAGGTGGTGATGATAGAGATTTTTCAAGAAAGTTTATAAAAGAATATTTTCCTCACGATAATAGAATCGTTTATGATGAGAAATTATCAACTGTTGATTCAATTGTACAAGAAGTTAAAGCTTCAGAAATGAATATATGCATGCGTTTTCATTCCGTTTTGTTTGCGAGTGTATTGAATACTCAGTTTTTGGCAATAGACTATACTTTAGGAGGTAAAATTGAAGGTTTTTTAAAGCAAAATAATGCTTTAGACAATTTAATTACCATAGAAAAACTAATAGAAGCCAATTAAATGAAGCCCTTGTTGATTAATACATACGAAAAAGGGGGCGCTGGGGCAGCATGTGTTAGATTGCATAAAACGTTATTGGAGAAAGGTGTTGGTTCAAAGTTATTGTTAAAACATAAACCAAGTAAAAATATTCAAGAAGCATACTATGATGTAGCTATTAATATTGATAGCGGTTTGTCAAGTAAATTTAAGTCGAAGGCAAATAGGTTGTTTAAAAAGTTGGGTTTTAATGCTAAATCAGAATCTTCTGTGATTAATCCAAGAGATACAAACCTAGAAATGTTTAGTTATCCTAGTTCTAGATTCAATTTAAAAAGCAGTCAATTGTTTGAAGAAGCAGATATTATAAACCTCCATTGGGTTTCTGATTTTATTGATTACAAATCATTTTTCAAGGATATGGACAAACCAATTGTTTGGACTATTCATGATATGAATCCATTTTCTGGAGGAGAACATTATTTAGAAGATTACATTGGGATGGATGAAAATGGCTATCCAATCAAGAGAGTTATTACAGAAAAGGAATTGCAACTGTTTAGTAAAATAATAGATTTAAAGAAAGAGGCGATGAACAATCTCAATAATTTACATATTGTAACTTTATGTGATTGGATGACAGAAGAAGTCAAAAAAAGCGATGTTTTTAAAAAAGCTAATATTCATCTTATTCCCAATGGTATTGATTCAGAGATATTCAAGCCAAAAGATTTTTATAAATCCAGAGAATTATTAAACCTACCTCTAGATAAAAAAGTTATATTATTTGTTTCAGATGCTTTAGCAAAAACTAGAAAGGGGTATAGTTTTCTTCAGAAAGCATTTCAATTACTAGAAGATGAAGATGTTATACTATGCTCAATTGGAGATAATGCTAACATAGTCAATGAAAATACTCAAATTGTTGAATTAGGTTATATAGATAATGATGAATTAATGAGTATGGCATATTCAGCTGCTGATGTATTTGTAATTCCTTCATTAATGGATAATTTGCCTAATACTGTTATTGAATCCATTATGTGCGGAACACCAGTTATAGGTTTTCCAATAGGAGGAATACCAGATATGATTGAAGATGGTGTCAATGGTTATATTACCAAAGAAATAAGTGCTTTGTCATTGAATAAAGCCATTATCAAATTTTTAAACCATCCAAATCATTTCAATACAGGAAATATCAGAGAAAATGCTGTAAAAAAATACAATAAAAATATTCAAGCTACTGAATATATTAATTTGTTTGAAAAAATAATAAAAGGTTGATTTTCATCTGTTATGAACAATAAACATCCTAAAATAACCATTGTAACACCTGTTTTTAATCAGGTAGAATATATTGAAAAAACCATTCAATCTGTTATCAATCAAGATTACCCAAATTTGGAATATATTATTATCGATGGAGGTAGTACAGACGGTACGGTAGAAATACTGGAACGCTATTCAGATAAAATAACGAAATGGATCAGTGTGCCCGATTCTGGAATGTATGACGCCTTAAATAAAGGGTTTGCTTATTCCACAGGAGATATCATGGGTTGGATAAATAGTGACGACATATTTTTAGATGGGGCACTTCATAATATGGCAAGACTGTTTGCCGATTTACCTCAGGTCAATTGGATTCAAGGGCTAAATAGTTTCATTGATTCAAATGGGCAACTTATAGATGTTTGCATTCCCAGGAAATTTAGTTTTATAAAATTTTTAAATCATGATTTTAAGTGGATCCAACAAGAATCTACTTTTTGGAGAAGAAATTTGTGGGACACGGCAGGGGCTAATATAAATACGAATTTTAAATTAGCAGGAGATTTTGAGCTATGGTTTCGCTTTTTTCAACATGCAAAACTATATAGTGCTTCTTTGCCAGTCGGTGCATGGAGAAATCGTGAAGGTCAATTGTCCAGCACGCAAATGGACGGGTATTTACAAGAAGTTTACAGCGTTATAAAAAGTTATCCAACAACATCAGAAGAGAAAAAGGTATTGATAAAGCTTAATAAGCAAAATAGTTTGATACGTATTTTAAAAACCTTCAAAGTTTTTAAGTTATCTTATTTTATAAACAAGCGTGATGCTTATTATAATTTAAAGCAAATCGAAATAAAATATTCTCATAAATTAAAACGGTTTATTGTCGTATAATATTTTTAGTAATTTAAATCGAAGGATGCATTTTAAACAGTTAATTAAATGAAAAAAATAATATACTCCCTAATAAATAAGCTAGGTTATAGGATAGAGAATAAGAAAAAAAAGCATCAGCAACTTATAAAACCTCTTGATAAATTTAAATCTCTTGATAATTTCAACATATTAATTCTTGCCAAAAATTATATATTAAATTTAGATAACAAGTTTGATAACTTAACCATTAAAAACCATAAGGACGGGTTTCTGGTAGGCTTTTTAGATTTGGGGATGTATGTGGAAAGTCTTGAAGAATTTCACATATTAAACGAAGTTTTTGTAAATAATGATTATAACTATTTAAATAAAGATGCGTCTATCTTAATAGATATAGGAGCAAATATTGGAACCACATCACTCTTTTTTTCAAGATTTGATTACATTGAAAAAATTTATGCTTTCGAACCTTTAAAAGATACTTTTGAACAAGCACAATACAATTTTGCATTGAATGATAAGATTTGTAAAGTAGCATGGATTAAAAATATAGGACTGGGGAGAGATAACAGACAAGAAACATTCTTGTTTAACAGACAGGTAAAAGGAAATACAGGGGTTAGAGGTAATTTAAGTCCAAGTTATTCTGATACTCAAAATTCAGAAAAAAGAACCGTTCAAATATGCGATGCTTCAACAGAGATTGAAAAAGTTTTAAAAGAAGTTGATAATAAAAAAATTATTATCAAAATGGACTGTGAAGGTGCCGAATATGAAATTTTAGAGAATCTGAGCGCCTCAAAAGTCATTAATAAAATTGATGTTCTCTTATTAGAATGGCATGATAAAGGCGCTGCATCTATTGAGAACATCTTATCTCAACATAATTTTGACAGCTTTTCCATTAGTTTAGGGCCAATTTCGGGTATGATTTACGCAAAAAAGAAGTAAATGGTAAAAAGCATTTATAAAAATAGTTTAGTCTAAAAGCATGGAATTTTTAATATCTGTAGTTATTCCAGTATATAATGGTGAACGCTTTATAGAGAAAGCAATATGTTCTGCAATCCAACAGTCTGAAGTTTCTGAAGTTGTTGTGGTTAATGACGGAAGTACAGATAAAACCCAAAATATTCTTGAAAAATTACAATCGCAATTCCCGAAACTAAAAATTTATTATCATAAAAATTTTGAAAACAAGGGGCGTTCTGCCAGTAGGAATTTAGGAATTAAAATGGCTAATGGTAATTATATTGCATTTCTTGATGCAGATGATTTTTACTTGCCTAATAGATTTTTGAACGATGAAAAAGTGTTCAAAATTAGCGATAAAGCGGATGGTGTTTACAATGCTATTGGGGTTCATTTTTACAGAGATACCAATACGTTAGAAGAAGAGAAGTTGAAACTGACTACTGTTAATAGAAAAATTGAACCAGAAGCACTTTTTGAGGCATTACTGTTTGGAACAGATGGTCATTTTTCAATAGACGGATTAACAGTAATGAAATCGATTTTTGATGCAGTAGGATATTTTACAGAATCTATGCCGATATCTGAAGATACAGAACTCATTTTTAAAATGGCTTTAAAAGGCCATCTGGAACCTGGTATAATTGATAGGCCAGTAGCCATGCGAGGTGTTCATGATACCAATGTTTTTAATCGAGAAGATTTGTACGAAAAGTATCGAGTAAAAATGTATGAATCTTTATTTTTCTGGAGCAATAAAAAGAACATTGAACGGTATAGTATAGACAAATTATTGAGCGTATTGTGGGTTTTAAAGTATAAACAAAAAAAAAGTTTGCTTGGCTATATAAGCTATTGGGTGTTTTTATTTACAAAGAATCCAAAAAGTTTGTTTTCTACATTGAGTATAAAATACTTTCCTATAATTAGGCTTAGACAAAAACTTTTTCCATTTTTATACAAACAAAAATAGTTTGGCTCATGTTTGTAAATAGAAAATCAATCAGAATCCATTACTTTTATATCCTATGAAGTTTGCGCCTATAGTTCTGTTTACTTACAACCGACCAATCCACACCCAAAAAACGTTGGATGCACTGGCTATGAACCCAGAAGCTTTAGAAAGTGAATTGTATATATTTTGTGATGGTCCAAAATCAAATGCAGATGTTGATAATTTAGGTCAAGTAAACAAAGTTCTTGAAATTATCAATAACGAAAAGAGGTTTAAAAAAGTAAATCTAAGAATTAGCAAAAAAAACAAAGGATTAGCTAATTCTATTATTACAGGTGTCACCGAAGTTGTTGAAAAACACGGACGCGTCATTGTGTTAGAAGATGATTTGGAAACCTCTCCAGGTTTTCTTAAATACATGAATGATGCGTTAATATTTTATGAGGATAATGATAAGGTTATGCATATTTCAGCATACATGTACCCACATAAACAAGAATTGCCAGAAACCTTCTTTTTTAATGTGCCGCTTTGTTGGGGCTGGGCTACATGGAGTTCTGCTTGGAAACATTTTAATAGCGACCCTTTAGATTTATTAAATACGCTTAAAAGCAAAAATCTATATAATACTTTTGATAAATTCGGATACGATTATTTAAACAGTCAGTTGGCCCATAATATTTCGGGGAAACTCAACACTTGGTTTATTAAATGGCATGCCTCGGTATTATTGCAAAATGGATTTACGTTATATCCCAAAAAATCTCTGGTAGAAAATTTTGGTTTCGATAATTCTGGTGTTCATAACGGCGTTCACACTGAATTTAAAAACAGTGTTTTGGAAAGTCATATTAATGTTGAAGAAATTGAAATTGTAGAGAATAAAAATGCTGAAAACGTAATCAGAAATTTTTATAAATCTTTAAAAGAAAAACCAATAAAGCAAAGTTTAATAAAAGTACTAAAAGAGCATATCAAAAATTTTGTTTTTTCAGTATTCCCAAACTTAAAAAAAGTAATACGATTAAATCTTGAGATATTAAACGTTAGAAGTTATTTGGGGAAATCAACAAAAATATATCCACCTTCAAGATTATCAGATACTATAATTGGAAATTATACTTATATATCGGAGAAATCAGTAATAAACAATGTAGTTATAGGTAAGTTTTGCTCAATAGGGACCAATTTTATGGCGGGTAGAGGAGTGCATCCAACAAATAGCGTTTCTACTCATCCTATGTTTTATTCTACGGCAAATCAAAATGGAATGACATTGAGTAAAGATGACAAAATCAAGGAGTTTCTGCCAATTACTATAGGTAATGACGTTTTTATAGGAATGAATGTCACCGTTCTAGACAGTGTTAAGATTGGAGATGGTGCAATTATAGGAGCAGGAGCAGTGGTTTCAAAAGATATCCCTCCTTATGCCATTGCCGTTGGAAATCCGATTAAGGTCATTAAATATAGATTTGATGATGAGGTTATAACGAAACTATTGCAGATTAAATGGTGGAATTTCGATGACGAAAATTTATATTTAATTGAACAACATTTTTTCAAAGTTGAAGAATTTATTAAATCTGTTGAAGAGAAAACGCTTAATTAAGAACCATAATTATTTGAAAATACAATTTTGAAATCAAAAATATCCATAATTACAGTTACTTATAATAATCTTGAAGGGTTAAAAAAAACCGTTGACAGTGTGCATTCCCAAACATGGAAAGATTACGAATTTATTATTATCGATGGAGGTTCAAAAGATGGGACAGCAAACTATTTAAAAAGCTTAAGCAATAAGATTGACTATTGGGTAAGCGAGCCAGATAATGGTGTCTACCAAGCTATGAACAAGGGGATAAAAAAAGCCACAGGAGACTATTTGATTTTTTTGAATAGTGGAGACCATTTTTATAACAATAATGTATTAAAAAAGAATATTAATCATTTAGGGAAAAGTGATATTATATATTTTGACCTTCAAGTCATTAATGAAGATGAAAATTATATAAAAGAGTATCCAAGTGTATTGTCTTTTGCCTATTTTGTAAAAGACACATTGCCACACCCAGCCACATTTATTAAAAAAGAGTTATTCGATAAAATCGGTTTATATGATGAGAGTTTAAAAATTGTATCAGATTGGAAATTTTTTATCGATGCAATATGCAAAAACAACATAACCTATAAAAAAATGGATTCGGTATTATCTACATTTTATCTGGATGGGATGAGTTCAAACCCAAACAATAAAAGCGTTATTGTAAACGAAAGGCTAGGTATTTTAAATTCCGAATACGGCGCCTTTATACAAGACCTGGAAGAGGCTATGAAACACAGAGGGATAATTTCTGGTTTAAGGCAATCTAGAATTATAAAACTACTTGTTAAATTTGGGTTTTTAAATAAGATTTAACATGGATGTAAACATTTCGGTTATCGTGCCTTGTTACAACCAAGCACATTTTTTAGAAGAAGCTTTAGGGTCTGTTTTAAATCAAACCTATTTAAATTGGGAATGTATCATCGTTAATGACGGAAGCCCTGATAACAGCGAAAGCGTAGCCAAAAAGTGGTGCGAAAAAGATAATAGGTTCAGATATTTATATCAGGAAAACGGAGGGTTGTCAAGCGCACGAAATGCTGGTATTAAAATAAGTAAGGGCGAATATATTTTACCATTGGATGCAGATGATATTATTGCGGAATCATTTTTAACAAGATTGGTTTCAGAATTGATTGAAGATAAATCTTTGGCAATTGTATCTTGTTACAGTAGATTTTTTATTGAAAACACCACAAATATTGTAAATGAATTAAAGCCAAAAGGCGATACGTATCATTATTTGCTTTATGTAAACCAGTTGGTTGCAACGTCTTTGTACAGAAAAAAATATTGGATTGAAGTTGGGGGTTATGATGAGCAAATGAAAGCAGGATTTGAAGACTGGGAGTTTTGGCTCGCCATTACAAAACGAGGTTGGAAATATAAAGTCATTGAAGAATTTTTGTTCTATTATCGAAAATCCAAAAAATCAATGCTTGTAGATACCATCAACAACCATTTTGAGACCACTAAAGAATATATTATTAAAAAACACAGCGATATTTATATCAAAGATTTTGATAATTGTATGACCGTTTTGTTTCATCAATTAAAAACATACAGAAACAGCGAAATAAAAATTAAAAATTCAATAGAATACAAAATAGCCAAAATAATTAACAAACCTTTTAAGCTTATAAAAAAGCTTTTTAGTTAATCTAAATACCATCAATGATTTCAGTTGTAATTAGGAATAAAAACCAATCAGAAGCCTTAGCTTTTTTGTTGAAAAATTTAACGGAAAGATATGCTGATGATATTGACGAAATCATTGTTTTTGATAATGTGTCTTCAGATAATAGTCGAGATATAGCAAAGAATTTCGGAGTCAGATTTGTAACTATTAAAAATTTTAGCTTTGGTGGGAGCGCCAATATGTGTGCTGAAGAAGCTAAAAATGAAGTAATTGTTATTTTTAGTGCACACTCTTTTCCTGTAAGCCATGATTTTTTCAAATTAATAAAAAAGAAGTTTGAAGAAAATCCCAATCTTGCGGGTTTACGATGTTTGCATAGCTCCAATGATTACAAAAATTTTATTAATAAAGTCCCAGCAACCGAAGACCCTAATAAATCTGGATTGATTTTTTCTGGTTCTGCATTTAACAAAAGCGTTTGGGAGAAGCATCCTTTTAAAGTAGATGTACCTACATTTGAAGATAAAGAATGGACCAAACGTGTTTTAAAAGCAGGCTATGATATTGATTTTGTGGAATCTATATTTAGTTATGAAATCAAAAGAACTCGAAAACAACTTTTTTTTAGGTTTAAAAACGATATGCTAGGTAATTATCAACTTTGGCATCAAGATGTTAGTTTTTTAAGTGTTTCCAAAGGATTTATAATGTCCATATTCAGATTGATAAAAGGGACTATTATTGATTTTTGGTATATCATTTTAAGTTATATGCACGCCATAAAATTTATGTTTAATAAGCCAGATAAATTTTAATGGTAAAAACCGAATCCCCAATTAATCCACCAATTTCTAGGGCTAGAAAAGATAATAATTTTGATTTTTTAAGATTCTTGTTTGCTGTTTTTGTTGTTATCTCTCATTCCTATCCACTTTCAGGAAATAGCGAAACTTCACAATGGATTTATCAAATTACTAACGGACAAATGGTCTTAGCCCGCATTGGTTTGGATGGTTTCTTTATTATTAGCGGTTTTTTTATTTTTCAAAGCCTTCAGCGAAGTAAAAGCCTTTTTGATTATTATAAAAAACGATTTCTTCGAGTTTTTCCGGCGCTATTTGTGGTTTTGCTCATCACTTTACTGCTTGCTCCGTTTGTATATGAAGGCATAACACCATTCTATAAAAATAAAGAAGTGCTTACGTATTTGCCCAATAACTTATCCTTGTATGGTTTTCAACCTATAATTAATGGTGTTTTTGACAATAACCCTTATCATTCTATAAATGGGTCGTTATGGACCATTCGTTATGAATTCTCATTGTATATAGCACTTTCGCTACTATATTTTTTTAGGAGAAATAGTAAAATAGCCAAAACATTGCTAGTGGCAAGTTTTGTTGGTTTATTGATTATGTATAATGCTTTTCTAACGAGATTTACAGGATCTTCTGTCTTTGGTATGCTAGGTTATGAAATTTTGGATTTAGGAACTTTTTTTGTTTGTGGAAGTCTTTTGGCATCATTTAATTTCGAGAAAATTATAAGTAAATGGGTGTTTATAGTTGCTGTTATACTACTGATTTTTTCAATTTATTTTAATTTTTACAGCACAGTAAAGCATATCGTTTTGCCCGTTATTATTTTATTGATTGGATTTATGCCACTTCCTTTTTTTAGTACTTTTGGTAAAATTGGTGATATGTCTTACGGCATCTACATTTATAGTTTTCCAGTTCAGCAAGCGCTTATGTATTTTTATGACCTAAGTTTGTATCAACTTATGCTGTGGTCGCTTCTTATTTCTATGGTGTTAGCATATTTGTCATGCCATTTGGTTGAAAAAGAGGCGTTGAAATATAAAAACAAGAAAAAATTAAAACCAATTATTATGAGTGGTAATGAGATAGCCAAATGAGTTTAAAAAAGAAAATACTTATCCTAGGTCCTATAAGCGATTTTGGAGGAAGAGAAATTGAGGTAAAAAACATTATGGATACCTTGATAAAAGACTTTCAAGTAGATTTACTTTCAACTATTCCTATGACAAAAAACTCCGTAGCCTTGTTGGATAATGATATTCACAGATGGAGTACAATTGACAAAAAGATATTTAATTCCAATGCATTTATAAAATTTACAAGTATTGCATCAAAACTAATTTACGGACGAAAAGAACCTGCATACAGATTTATAGGTAATAAATTAAACAGTAAATATTTTTCGTTTGATGATAAATATTTTGATACGTTAAAAGGTGAAATAGCTAATTATGATACCATTATATTTTGCTGTGAGCTCACAACTAAATGGCTGGAGGAAGTGTTGGTTTTATGCCAAGAGCTGAATAAATCGATTATAATTAGAACAACAGGTACAATATCAGTTATCCCAAAACCAATAGTTAGGCTGTTGAAAAATGTTGATGTTATTTTGGTGCATTCAAATTCTAATTATCAAAAATTGGTTGGCATCTCTCAAAAAAACTTAAAAATTATTGACCAAACTACTTTACTTGAAGCGGATTTAATTAATATCAAAATTAATGAAACCCCAAAAGGATTAACTTATGGTTATTTGGGTAGATTTTCAAAAGAAAAAGGGATTATTGAATTGCTCAAAACGTTTGAAAAATTAGATAAAAAGTTAATAGTGGCAGGTATTGGGCCTCTGGAAAATGAGGTGATAAAATTAACCGAAAACAATGTACATATAGATTGTTTAGGCGAACTATCTGGTGAACAAATAATCGATTTTTTTAATAGTATAGATGTTTTGATCATTCCATCCTTTCAAGAAGCAGGACCACTGGTTGGTATAGAAGCCATGGCGGCCGGAAAAGTTATAGTATCCACTAAAGTTGGAGCCATGATGGATCGATTGGATAAGACTGATAACCAATTTTGGTTTAATATTGAAGTAGAAGCATCTTTAGTACAAACCATTTCAGAAATAGAAAATTTAAAAACAGAGACTTTAGCTGACATTAGACATGAATTGAGAACTGTATATAAAAATAAATACTCAAAAAAAATGATTAGTAAAAATTATTTGGATGTTGTTCGCAACGCTACTAAGTAAAAATTTAATTAAGAATTAAATATGAAAATTCTAATGGTCGCCATACCAAACTATCACTTTTTTCAATGGGTCAACCAATTGAAAGATTCTGGATATGAGGTTTATTGGTTTGATGTGACTGATGGCGGGTCAAAATCCCCTAAAATTAAATGGGTAACTCAAATTAAAGGCTGGAAATTAAAATGGGATTACCCGTTTAGAACACGTATAAAAAAACAGTTTCCAAAGTCATATTTATTTATTCAAAAGTTTAATGAAAGAGCGGTCTCTCAAGTTTTTGAAAAAGCAATAAACAATATAGAACCTGACATTGTGCATTGTTTTGAGATGCAATTATCAGGTTTGCCCATTTTACCGGTAATGGAACAAAATAAATTGCCTTTCATCTATTCTTCTTGGGGAAGCGATGTGTTTTATTATAAAGAATTAGGCGTTTCAAAAGAAAAATTAAGTCAATTTTATAGGCGTGTCGATTATTTAATCACAGATTGTAAGCGCGACCATGAAATCATGATGAAAAATGGTTTTTCAAATCAGTTTTTAGGCGTATTTTCTGGTAATGGTGGATTAACGATAGATCATTCTAAAATTAAACCGAGTACAGAAAGAGATACCATTTTAATAAAAGGATATGATGATGGCGTTGGAAAAGCGTCTTTGGTTTTAGAGGCTTTAGAACGCATTTCCAAGGACGAATTACAAAATAAAAACATTGTCATTTATAGTGCCGATGATACTGTTCAGCAACAAATAAAAGCATCAAAAAAATTATCAAGGTTGTCAATTACCGTGTATTCCAGATTTACATTTATTGAGAATATAAAACTATTGGAATTGATGGGCCAAAGTTGTATTCATATTGCCAATAGTATTTCCGATGGTATGCCAAACGCTTTGTTGGAAGCCATGTCTATGGGGGCGTTCCCGATACAATCCAATCCTGGGCAAGTTACTGAAGAAGTGATTACCGATAGCAAAAACGGTTATTTAATTCATAATCCGTTAGATGTTGAAGAAATCGTTTCTCATATCAAAAACGCATTGTTGAACGAATCTTTAAGAGCATCAGCGCAAGATTTTAATATCAATTTTACGCAAACCCATTATAATCGTGCTACATTACAACCCAAAATAGAAAACTTATATAAAACCGTTTACGCTGAGAATTTATAAATGCAGATTTCATTTTTAATAGTTACTAAAAATAGACCAGAAGATTTGAGACTAACTCTAAAAAAGTTACAGGCTTTGATCGACTCGTCTGTGGATGAAGTTTTGGTTTTTATTGATAATTGTAAAAAAACGGAAGCTATTGTTCCTGGGTTTGATTGGGTAAACTGGACTATTTCCAATGAGTCTTTGAGTGCGTCTCCAGCGAGAAATGTACTTTATAAAAAAGCAAAAGGAAATATTTTTATAGGGTTGGATGATGATTCCCATCCCATAAGTGAGGATTTTATCAATAAAGTTCAAAACGAGTTTGGTAATAATGAAAGACTTGGCATTTTAGCATTCCAAGAAGTTCGAGGTTTGTTTGAGTCAGACGAGATAGCCATGCAACATGCAAAGCTAAACGAATCCTATTTTACAAAAGATTTTGTAGGCTGTGGTTTTGCCATAAGAAAGATGGTTTATAACGCTACAAATGGTTTTCCCGTTTGGATGAGTATATATGGCGAAGAGCCTGCATTGGCATTAGAAATATTGGATTTGGATTATCAAATTTTATATGCCCATTATATTGTTGTAAATCATAGAGTAGATGTTCAAAAAAGAAAGTTGAAAGGCAGAAATTATTTTCGATTTGAGCATCAACTTAAAAATTCAATACGCTATTATTTAGTATATTTTCCTAATCCTATTATGAAAATAGCGAAGCTGTTGGTTCATAATTTCAGAAAATATGCTTTGGCGGATTTTAAATATTTTAAGCTGTTTTTTAAAGTATGTTTTTCAACACTATTTGAAATATTCAGTATTTTAAAATACAGAAAACCTGTTAAAAAAAGTACAATACGTCATAGATTGACTTTAAGAGATTTAAAATACTAAAACAACCTCATTACTTAGAAAATAGATGTTATTTAATTCAATAGACTTTGCCGTTTTTTTACCAATAGTATTCATTTTGTATTGGTTTGTAACACAGTCTAATTTAAAAATTCAAAATGCACTTTTAGTAATATCCAGTTACATTTTTTATGGCTGGTGGGACTACCGTTTTTTAGTATTGATTATTTTCAGCTCCCTTGTTGATTATTACATAGGTGTTAAATTGTTAAAAGAAGAAAATCAGCGTCATCGCAAATATTTACTCTGGCTTAGTATAATAGTTAATCTTGGATTTTTAGGTTTTTTTAAATACTATAATTTTTTTGTTGATAATTTTATAGAAGCTTTTTCTCTCTTCGGAAGCAAAATACAGCCTAATACTTTAAACATTATTTTACCAGTTGGTATTAGCTTTTATACCTTTCAAACCTTAAGTTATACCATGGATGTTTACAAAAGGAAGCTAGAGCCAACACAAGATATTATTTCATTTTTAGCCTTTGTTAGTTTCTTTCCACAGTTGGTGGCGGGCCCAATTGAACGCGCAACAAATTTATTGCCCCAATTTTATAAAAAACGTGAATTTCATTATTCAAAGGCTGTTGATGGTTGCCGACAAATATTATGGGGGCTTTTCAAGAAGATGGTTATTGCAGATAATTGTGCAGAATTTGCCAATCTAATCTTTAATAATTCTGATAATTATTCGGGAAGCACATTGGTTATAGGAGCAATATTTTTTGCATTTCAAATTTATGGCGATTTTTCTGGATATTCAGACATTGCTATTGGCACATCAAGACTTTTCGGTTTTAATTTAAAGCAGAATTTTGCCTCCCCATATTTTTCTAGAGATATTGCCGAATTTTGGAGGCGTTGGCACATTTCGCTGTCCACATGGTTTAGAGATTACCTGTACATTCCATTGGGTGGTAGTCATGGCGGTACTTGGAAGAAAGTTAGGAATATTTTTACCATTTTTTTGGTTAGTGGCTTTTGGCACGGTGCAAACTGGACATTCATAGCTTGGGGATTTTTGAATGCACTCTATTTTTTACCATTATTGTTGGCAAAAAAGAACAGAATTAATCTTAATGACATTGCTGAAAGCAGATACTTGCCCACATTAAAAGAACTGTTTTCTATCTTGATAACTTTTGGTTTAACCGTTTTTGCTTGGATTTTTTTTAGAGCAGAATCCATAACCCATGCTTTTGACTTTATCATAAGGATTTTTGAAAAATCATTATTTAAATTACCAATCGTGAGGCCAACCTATTTAATAATATTTATACTTGTTTTTATTTTGATTGAATGGTCTGGGAGAACTCAAAAATACGCATTACAGACACTATTCTTCAATAAACCTAAAGTTTTAAGATGGGGGTTTTATATGCTTTTAATTGCCTGCATATTTGTGTTAAGCGGTAGCGAACAAGAATTTATTTATTTCCAGTTTTAAATGAAAAAATTTCTACTAAATAGTGCCTTGTTTATTGTTCTCTTTTTTATTGCAGAAAAGGGCATGTACTATTTTTTACAAAAAGCTCCAGATAGAGAATATGATAAACGTTTAGAACATTTGATTAATGGAGAAATGAATAAAGACCTTTTTGTATTTGGATCTTCTAGAGGTGGAGGAAATATATTAGCAGAACAAATTGAAAAGGAAACGGGGTATAGTTCCTATAATTTATCATATCAAGGAGCAAACATTATATATCAAAACTTTATCCTAAAAACGTTGTTAAAGTATAATAACGCTCCCAAAAAGATTATTATGGTAATAGATAATCCTCAGGAATTTACTAAAGTACCTACGCTCAATTTTAGATACGATCGTTTGTATCCGCTATCGAAATATAATTATATTAATAATGAACTTATCGCGCAGAATGAAAGAAGCATAATTTCAAAGTTATTTTGTTTGGCTAGAATTAATACATCTAATTTTAAAACAGAAACGATTAACCCTCCGAGTTTAAACCCTTTTGAATCTTGTGGTTCCAGACCAGTAATTAGAAAAAAACCAACGAATGACTTAATTTTTATTAATCATTCAACTGATTATTCGATTTTGGATGAATTGCCTGAATACATAGCTGCTTTTAAAAACATTCAAGCCTTGTGTAAAGCAAATCATATTCAATTGATTTTTGTGTTTTCACCCAATTTTCATGTTTTTAATTATGAATTTAAAAATCGATTCGAAGGATTAATGTTAAGCGAAAACAAGATCATAGTTTATGATAGATTAAATCCAATTTACAAAAACAAAGATTTTTTTTATGATGAATCACACTTAATGAAAAATGGAGCAGAAGTTTTTACATCTGAAATTAGTGGATTCATCAATAAAAATTAGTGGTTTGATGATGTTTCTCTTAGCTATATTTTGTTGTGTCAACTGTAAAATGTGTACTTTAGCGACGAATAATATAGGTTTTAAATAACTGACTTCATGAAAAAAATAGGCTTTATACCACTTAGGAAAGGCTCAAAAGGTATTTCCAATAAAAACAAACGTAAAATGGTTGGAAGACCCTTGTTTACTTGGGTTTTAGGAGAAGCTATTTTCTCTGATTTGGATAAAATATATGTTTATACTGATGATAAAACTATTATTGATTTTATAAACAAAGAATACCATTGGACAAATAAAGTTCAAGTATTATTGCGAAGTGAAGAAAGCGCAAGTGATACGGCATCAACAGAATTCGCCATGTTGGAATTTTGCGAATCCATAAATTATGATTTCGATGTGTTTTGTTTATTGCAAGCCACATCACCTTTCACGAAAAAAGGAGATATAAATGGGTGTTTAAATAAATTAAACAATGGTTTTGATGCGGCTTTAACGGTTGTGAATACACATCGTTTTTTATGGAACGAAAACGGGAAAGCCCTAAATTATGACCCTTTTAATAGACCGAGACGACAAGATTTTGATGGGCTTTTAATAGAAAACGGATCCGTTTATGCAACTACTAAAGCGTCTTTGAAAAAACACAAAAACAGATTAGGTGATAAGGTTGCTGTTGTAAAAATGCCGGAAGATTCTTTGTTGGAAATTGATTCAGAATCAGATTGGATTGCCGTAGAAAGTCTGTTAATAGAAAGACAAAAGCGATCAAAAGAATCAAAGGAAATCACACATGTGGTTTTAGATGTTGACGGTGTTTTTACAGATGGAACAATAACTTATACAAAAGATGGCGAGCATACCAAAAGCTTCGATATGCGTGATGGTATGGGGCTAGAAATCCTAAGGCAGTTTGATGTTGAGGTGATGATTATGACTTCGGAAAATTCTCGATTGGTTGCGAAACGGATGGAGAAATTAAAGATAGAACACATATTTCTTGGTGTAAAAGATAAATATACGTTGCTAAAAAGTATAGCTACTAAAGCTAATATTTCTTTAAGTAATGTAGCTTATGTGGGCGATGATGTAAACGATTTAACAAATATTTGCAGCGTAGGTTGGTCTTTAGCGCCTAACAATGCCACAGATATAGTAAAGATGCATGCAGATATAGTACTCTCAAA
>TARA_R110002073_G_scaffold59781_9_pt1 | contig 22833 bp, 37 predicted proteins | sample TARA_R110002073 | Tara Oceans TARA_R110002073 (sample SAMEA4397174) | marine metagenome | biome: Polar Biome; feature: [DCM] deep chlorophyll maximum layer (ENVO:01000326); material: water (ENVO:00002006), including particulate matter (ENVO:01000060) such as... | depth 40 m | reverse complement strand
TATCTAGTCCATGGCTGCCTTGAGGGTCCGGAGGGTGGTGTGTATTACCGAGGGCGTGGCGAAGTTGGTACACCTGTGATATTACCAAAGTATGTTCCCAACTTGATAAAGGGTGAACCAACCATACAGGTCACCCCAATTTACAACGGTTCCGTGAGAACTCTTAACTGTTCTGAATATGACAACAAGTCGAACTCCTTTGAAGTGTTTGGCACTGAGGGTCCATTCTATTGGACCTTCACAGCCAAGCGCTGCGACGTAAACGTAGAGCCAACAAAGGCTGAAACAAATGTGAGTGGTGATGGTCCTTATTTATTTACCACCAACTGAATCCGTGGCTGCCAGGACAAATACACCTAAAATAAAAAACATAACGAGATAATTGCATTCTGTATCTTCGTTATTCAGAGGGGTCTTAGGTCCAACCGCCTTGCGGGTGATAGGCATGACTTCCCTCCTCTGAATACGAGGCTCGTCGTCTAGAGGAGCAAAACCAATCATTTATAATATGAATAGATTAAATTGTAACCTCATTCTTCTTCTTACGTCCACGGCGACCCTTTGTTCCCTTCAGACTAACCTCCTTGAGTTCACCACCGGTTGACTCGCCTGAAACTGAAACGATATCAGAAAGGTCGTCATCCTCTTCAATCTCCTGTACAGACTGGAGAGGCATGGTGTTCATAGGTGGAGGTGGTGGCATTGTGATGCCTCCCATCAGACTCGAAATGTCGAACCCCGGTCCGTTCATCTCGCGGCGCCCTGTATCGGGGTTAATAACTGGTTCGGCGGGTGGACCACTCGGTTGTCTCGTTGTGTTCTGAACGGCGCTCATCATACTCTTCACAAGGTCTGGGTTCTGCTTCACCACGTCGTTCATGTTTGGTATAGCCGCCTTGAACATACTGTTCGTAAGGTGGAACATCATTGCAGAACCACCAAGCATCATAATGAGCTTCACCTCTGGTGCAACGTTCATCCTGGTCTTGTACTTTGCGTACAGTTCCTCGAACACACCGTCGTAATCATCCATATTCTCCATCACGCTCTCAGACCAGCCTTCAAGGGCAATCTCAAAAGGGTTGTAGCGCTTGTTAAGAAACTCCAACCCAGTCACACAGGCAACGAGCATCCTTCTGGAGAACTTGATGGATTGGTCAACTTCAATGCTATAGGTGATACGCTTGTATTCAGTACGAAGCTCCTGTACGCTCGAGTATGCATTCAAACGCTTGTTTACTGAGAACCCTTTCTTTTCAAGGCGTGTGATTTTGTTCAAAAGGTCTGCCTTCTCGTCATCAACTGACGAATATCCAGGCGAAGGCTGTTCTCCTCCAAACTCACCTCCACTTGCATCTCCGTAATCACCACCCTCGTCGCCATACATTTCGTAGTCGGCTGGCATATCAGCTTCCTCATCTTGGAATTCTTCAGGAGCTACTGGTTTAGGCTGTGACATGACCGACTTTGTTGGATTCATGAATGCGTCTATCTCTGGTTCCTGATACTCCTGTTGCTGCCGTGTGACACGCTTAGGCTTTGGTTTGGGTTTATAGATAGCCTTCCTAATGGGTCTGTCATTAGATACTTCAATCTCATTCAACATTGCCTCCTCTTCTGCATCAAGTTTCATAACATTATGCTGTCCCTCACGCTCGATGACTACGGTGTCCTCCATCTAATATCTTTAATATAAAGTATTGTTAAACCTTTAACGCACAGGATGAAAAAAAAAATATCATCAGGTAGTAAATGAAGAACATCGGTAACTGGGTCGCCCTTCTTATAGCGGTTCTGATGCTCCTGAGCGTCCGTGTTGGGTACAGACTGTCGCCAACTTCAGTTGACATCGAGGAGAAGGGTAGCAACAAGGCGGTCTTCGAGGGTGAGTATAATATCACCTGTGTTCCAGGCGCCCCAAATGGTAGCGCCTACACCCGCGACCTGACTCCGGGTGGCATGTGTGGCATCCAGAAGCGCGTGGCTGACACGGCTGATTATCACATTGTTGGTGGTATCGGTGGTGAGCTTGTATAAAAAAAACAATAGTAATTAATAATGGTTGGCGAGACTAGGAATGTGTTTGTATCTTCCGAGAATAGGGACACATCTCTCTACCCCAACGGCAATTCGTATACGCTTCATATTACGACTCCTATAAAGGATATATCAAAGGTTGAGTTACTTCATGCAAGTGTTCCAAACAGTATGTATAACTTGACAGGCGGTTCGAATGCTATCGCTTTCAGTAACACCACGTCAGGTATAGGCGACCCTTTGACATATTTCTCTCTTCCAGTCGGCTTCTATGGTGCCACCGTACTTTCTGAGACTATTCAGAATGCAGTGAGCAACACTTCAAACATCGTGGTTGATTACCTTGATGGTGAAGGAAAGTTTTTATTTACAAGGGATATCTCCCCAGATGGACCATTCCAGATGAAACCAGCAACCGATGAGATTGCTAAATTGCTCGGCTTTGATGACACATCTACGCTGACCTCTACGAACGTGGCGGTCGAGACAGACCTGAATATTCCCCTATATTCGGACAACCTTCTCTACAGGGGCAAAGAATTCATAAAATCAACAAATGTTGTGAACCTCAAGACGAATGAGGGTGTCTTTTTGGACATTGAAGAACTCAGGACGATATTTAACGAAGATGCCAAGGCAATCACAGGAAACACCTATTCGGGACAGACTATGGCGAGAAGTTTCGGTCTGATACCAATGGACGTTACAGCGGGTGCTATTAAGAACTTCAAGAAGTTTTCGGATTATGATTTGTGCATTGATTATCCAAACCCTATCCGTAAGCTTGACAGGTTGACAGTGAAGTGGGTCAACAGAAACGGACAGACGCTCAATTTCAACGGTCTCACTGATAATTCATTTGTTTTAAGATTTCACACACTTCGTGAAAATCTTTGCTTATAAAAAATCTAGATAGAATATAAATGTCGGGTGGTATAGCTCAGCTCATTGCAGTCGGTGCTCAGGATGCACACCTCGTTGGCAACCCAGAAGTGTCATTTTTTCGCTCAACATACAAGCGTCACACAAACTTTGCTCAGACAACCGATCGTCAGGTGATCCAGGGTAACGTGTCCAACAACGGTATGTCCACCGTGCGCTTTGAGCGTAAGGGTGACATGCTTGGCTACGTGTACTTCACCGTAAATGATGGTACAGAGTCACAGAAGGTGAACTTTGGTTCGCTGATTGACAAGGTGGAGCTTCTTGTTGGTGGTCAGGTGATTGACGAGCAGACGCACGAGTTCACCGCAAACATCGCAGTTGACACACTGGCACAGAACCTGTCGAAGAGCTTCGACGGTGGTCTTTACACGGGTGGTTCGTTAACCAACTACTTCTACCCACTCCGCTTCTTCTTCTGCGAGAATTATCAGTCGGCGCTGCCACTGGTGGCTCTTCAGTATCACGACGTGGAGCTTCGTATCACGTGGGGTTCGTCGGCAACCTCCTACAAGTGGGACTGCTACGCCAACTTCATCCACCTTGACACAGCCGAGCGCTCCGATATGGCAAGCCAGCCAATCAACATGCTCATCCAGCAGGTGCAGAAGACTATCAGTTCGGGCACCAAGGTGCAGGAGCTGAACTTTAACCACCCAGTGAAGTATCTGGCGAGTGCAAACGTCGCCAGTGGCGGTCTGTTTTCCGCAACAAATAAAATCAAGTTACAGATTAATGGCACAGACGTTGCAGACTACAAGTTCGCAGTGCCAAACTTTACAGATGTTGCATGCTACTATCATACTCCAAACACAAGTTCAAATGGTACTGGTCTATTTGTGTACCCATTTTGCCTGGATACTGCTAAGCTTCAGCCAACTGGTACACTCAACTTCAGCCGTCTGGACTCGGCTCGCCTCGTTTCCCAGACTGATAACATCACCGACGACATCTACGGTGTGAACTACAACATCCTCAGAATCCAGAACGGTATGGGTGGTCTTATGTATGCCAACTAAATTTGTGTGTTTATAGTAAATATGTTTATAACAGCCCTAGTTATTTTGGCTATACTTTTTGTTTTAACCTATGACCCAAAGTCTAGGACATTGGAGAACGTGCTTGAACCCACGTCACAGGAAAAGAAGTGCTGCACGGACAATACATACATGGCAAACCATAACACGCAGTGTGAAAATGTCCACTATCAGGGTGTGCAATTTGGCATAGAGGAGTACGGATGCCCAACTAGACACCCTAAACAATCTATGGGCGCGATAATAAGTGCTTAAAAGTTTAACTACAAATTATATAAAAGGATGTTTTCATTCGACCGTGAGACGATGACTATTGTGATGGCTGTGCTAGCGGTGGTGGCGGTGTTTTATATGTATCAGGATTCGCAGAAGATGAAGAAGGAGATTAGTGAATGCAAGAATGTTTCTGTTGGGTTGGTCAATAGACTATCATCTGTTCAGGCGCCCGCCCGTGAAGTGAAGGAGGGTGCGTCTCGTCCCGAGGCAGAAATCGACGATTAATGTCTTTGAATACTGTAGAGAGGTGAATGCCTCATGAAGAACGAGACGAGACATAAGGCAATAGCCATACCAGTGACCTTTGCCGATGGCAGGCCAAGGTTTTTAACCGTTCAAGATGCTAGGTTTAGAGAATGGATATTCGTGACGGGTGGATGTAGAAAGAATGAGATTGTGAATCCTCTTAAATGTGCACTTCGAGAACTTGAAGAAGAAACTCGAGGTGTTGTAAACATTAGGTGTGGTGAATATAGTACATTCTCTTTTACAGTCCACCAAAAAAACGCAGTGGATGGCAGTGAGATTATATCTATTTATCATGTTTTCATATTATTTGTTAGATATACTCAGCAGGAACAAGGTAAATTGGTGCGGCGGTTTTACGATGCGAAGGCTAAGACGGATGCTAGAAAGAGGGCGAGGCTTCCTATCCGCAAGACGTACGACGAGAACGACATGATGAGCTTTGATACGCTAGAAGAATATAGAACAAGACCAAGAAAATGGGATATAATTGTAAAAAATATTATTTGCAACGACGAGTTTTACACTGGGTTGAACTCGTTAAATAGAGTGGGATTTAATATTAGATAAATTCAAATGGAGGACGAAACCATCGAGGGTGAGGTTATCGAGAAGGGGAAGAACTATGTTATCCGGGAGATTTGTAAACTTGACAGTTCCCGAACTCCAGAAGAATTGAAAAAAATTGTATTTAATGAACTTGTTAAATTAAAAAAAGAATTGAAAGCGAGACCTCCTTCACCTACATTTGTGACCACAGGAGCTTATAGGTTTAGCTCTTTTAATGAGTAAGCACAATGTTTAGGGATTGGTGTCAAACCAATGGATTTTTCAACAAACGCAATCTATCACACGTACTTATGGATGGGGGTGTCCTATCAGTCCCGTTTGATAGATTGGATGATTTTTATGAAACATATATAGATGCCGTACGGCAGGGTGAACACGTATTTGTAGTTGAACAGAAGACGGAGCTTTACAACTTTTTCATTGATATTGATTACAAGGACGACGATGAACTTGACTTGAACCAGGTGAAGGCTATCATTAAGGTCATCTGTGACAAAGTGTCAACCTTTGGGGGGTCGAAATGCATCGTGTCTGTTCAAGAACCAAGATTACGGGACGGACTTTACAAGTCCGGCGTTCATATGAATTGGCCGGGGTTCGTTGTAAACCAAGAGAGCGCGGTCAACCTGAGAGACCATATTGTCGATGTTTTGGCAAAGGTGTATGGAAGTAAGCCGTGGTCAAAGATTATTGATAATTCGGTATATGGAGACCTGAACTCTAAGACAAAGGGAAGTGGGTTTCGCCTCCCTTGGTCCCATAAGAAGAGTAAGCACGAGGCGTGTAGTGGAAAAGGATGCGATGCGTGTGGTAACACTGGGAAAATCACAGAAGGTGTGTACCTTCCAGTGATGCTATACGAGCGCCAGGGTGGAGTTGGACCGCTCAAACTCCCCGCCAAGATTGAGATGCTTGATGGTTCTATCAGTATGGAACGTCTCAAAGCTGCGACTGTCCGTGCATGGGATTCAGATTGTGAGAACATATCACCCCTCCCTGGCAAGGTTATGTTCTCGAAGGCTGTGATGAACAAGGAGGTGAATGATAATGAACTCACTGCAGTACTGGAGACGTTCATTCGGCAGAATATGCATGGTCAAAGTGATGCCCGTATTACAAAGGTTTTCAAAAAGAGTGATACAGAATATTATATTTCAACATATTCAAAGTATTGCGAAAATCTTGGAAGAGAACACGGTTCCAACCACGTTTGGTTTCACGTAAAGGAGACTGATGGTATCTGTCAAAAGTGTTTCTGCAAGTGTGAGACGGTCGAAGGTCGCAGAAAGGGGTACTGTCGAGACTTTGCTGGTCGACGACACAAACTCACCCCAAAGTTAGTATCAATGATGTTTCCAAAGAAAAATAAAGTCTCTGAGAGTATTAAGAAGGCAATATTACCAAATGCTGTTATTAATCCTAATATTCGTAATCTTTCTAACACTATTGCTATTTACACCAAAAATTTCTAAAGAAAATGATAAACTCCGAGAATTAAAAATGGAAGCCCAGGAATATTCTGGATTGAATCCAGAAATGTTTAAAGAATTTTTAAATAATATGACTTTGTTTGAAGAATCTTTAGAATTTCCAGAACTTTCGTCGAAATATCTTTATCAATCTATAGACGCGCTCGAAAGAATGGCGCTCTATACAACCTCAAGTTCTGCAAACGCGGTTGACGTAATGCATGAAATAATCAAAGAAATTGGAATGGAGGCTGAACTTATGATATTAGAAAGTTCATTACAAAAAGGTGTGTCCTTTAGACCAACATACTTAAACAATATAGATGACTTCTATATAGAATGACGTATGCAACACGTTCGGGGCGTCAGATAAAGAAGCCAGACCGATACGAACCAAAAGAAATTTGTGATGATGATTACGATGACAGTGACTTTTCAGACACCGAGGATGAAGAGAACATTTTCTCGACAGATGAAGAGTCCGCGTCTGACGAGGAAGATGCCGATGATAACGGTAATCTGAAGGGGTTTGTAGTAAGCGACTCCGATGAGGAAGACGACGCTTAAAGTTTTTATTGAATATATTAGAAGAATGGAGACGGATCTCGGTGATAAAGATGATATGCGAAGTGGTCCACCAGCCCCCGGTGGGTATTACGAAGATGAGTTGCCACCACTTGAGCGGGAGAGTACACAGCAATGGTATCCACAAGCGACTCCCCAGCCTCCGATGATGTATATGCCACACCCGCAGAACCCATCCATTGCAGATAAGAAGGATATATTCTCAGAGATTGACCGGACAACTTATATCATAGCGTTCGCTGTGTTCATTCTGGGATTCTTTATGGGTAAGACTATGCAGCCAGTCATTCTTAGGAATGTTTAAAAGTTGTCTTCCAAATCAGTCTGACCTTCAAAATCACCAACTGGGCCAGTCTTGGCTTCTTGAAAATATGCATGCGTTACGAAACCTGGGTCTTTAAGGGCGGCTCTGAATGTATCACTTGCGGTCATAGTCTTGACGGGTCTATTATTATATATTCTGAACGCGGCGTAAAATAAGTACGCTACGATTGACAGTGTGATTATATTTAATAATATTGATAGTTCACTCATTTATTATTAAATATGATTTTTATTTTATTTATTGTTATTTACTTCTCCTCCTCAGCCTCTCGCTGCTTGCGACGCTCCTCAATATCAGCCTTCACGATGGTATCAGCCTCCTTGACAAGCTCCTCGATTGGTGCATCCGGCTTCTCCTTCTTGAGACGCTCCAATACATCAGCTGGGTGACTGATTGGCGCCTCGTCAGGTTTCGTGTAAAACTTTGAGTTCTCATCACCCGGCTTGATGAAGGGCATATCACCCTCGATCTTGACCGCCATCATATCACGCTTGCGCTCCTCAAAAAGCTTCGCCGCCTGTGACTGGTTCTCGCGGTATCCAACCATAATCTCCTCGAGCTTCTCATTGGTGTAATGAACGTCATCAATCTGCTTCTGGTCGGGGGGGATAAGCAGCCACTTGTACATATCAACTACATATATGTCGAACGTAGAATCCTCCTTCTGTAGACGCTTTGCGTGACTTGCCGCCTCGTCACGGGATGCGAATGCGCCTCGAATCTTGATACCAAACTTATCCGTCTTCTGTGGGCATTCTGGACCAACTACAGACAGACAGGCGTATAGCTGACCTGGGACAGTGGTGTAATCCTGCTCGAGGGAAGCCATTACTATCGATATATTGTGAAAAATCTTTAAGTAATGTAGTCCCAAGTGACAAACGCTTTGCACTTGGACCTAAAGGTTTCAACCATTCTGTATTTAGATATGGACAAGGTAAGAACTTCTAACAACTTGATAAAACGTCAAGTTATCCACGACGCAGTTTTGGCATCGCCCCCGTCGAGACAAGTGCTTGATGCTGGGTGTGGGTGTGGTGGTGACCTCAAAAAGTGGCAGCATGCGGGTGTGAGGTGTCTGGATATGTTTGACCCAGACCAAGATTCTTTGAGAGAGGCAGAATCCAGGGCTCTATCAATTGGTATGAAACCCAAGTTTTTTCTGGGTGATATTAACTCTTGTCCGCACAAAAAGTATGACATAATTTGTTTCAACTTTTCTTTGCATTATATTTATGAATCGGCTACCACATTCTTCAAGAGTATTAACGGGATTCAGAGAAGACTCAAAATTGGTGGTCAATTGGTGGGTTGTATTCCAGATTCTGAATCAATACTCGAGTATACACCATTCAAAGATGAGTTAGGAAATATGTTTTTGAGAAAGGATGAGAGTGGCTATGGTGAATTTGGTGAAAAACTTTTCGTCAAGTTGGCGGATACTCCATTTTATAAAGATGGGATGAGAACAGAGCCAATTTGCTACAAAGACATGCTCATTTCCCATCTTGAGAAGAAGGGTATGATTCTCAAAGTGTGGGAACGGTTCCCAGTTGAGCATAAAATTCAACAATTCTATAGTAGATTTAAATTTGTTAAACATTAATAAAGGATGTTAGTGCTATTTGTAATAGTATATATATTGGTCATTTGGATTTTAGTTTCGACTTCTGAACCAGCAAATTTCAGACGGGTAAAGGAGATGTATAGAACATTAATTGACCATATAAAGGAACACAATACAGACCCACGATTTGACGTGCTCAAGACTGAAACTGTTTTGGTTGCATATAAAGGACGAACCAGTGAGATTGGTTACAATACAAACAAAGGATACGAAATAGGATTATGCATAGATGGTGAACCAAATCAAATATTCCACGTTCTATTACACGAGCTTGCTCATTGCACAGTTGACGATTACGAACACAATTCAAACTTTTGGAAAAACTTTGATGACCTAAAGGCAATCTGCACTAAGATTGGTCTTTATAAAACAATTCCACAGAAAGAAGTTTTTTGTGGTAAACACATCCAGGACATTTAAAAAAAATATAAACATACTTTAAATGTCTAGCTACTCGCCATATCCTGCAGCAATCCAGTGGGGTCTGCTTATGTCGGTCCCCGCAATGACGACCATATTCACTGAGCCAATTCTGAACCTCATGCTAATGACAATTGTTCTGCCTATGGCAGTATCGTTCCTTAGCAGAAGTGGTACATTCTTTGTGAACACACAGACTGTGCTGGTGGCGTCCATAGGTACATTCTTTTTGTCGTACCTGATCCAGAGTTTCTGGCCCAAGTTCAAGGAGACCCTTAAGGAGCCCCAAAAGAACAAGTTCAACACTGGTATTGCATACGCAGGTATTATCGTGCTGTTCATGGCACTTATGGTGGGTACAACCTTTGCGGGTGTTGATATGTACGAGGGTGGTAGTCGAGCGATGAACGCTGCCGCCAACAATGCTCGTCCATTAATCTAAGGCTTCATCACTGAACGCTGCCCGAAATAGAAAAGGATGGCTGCAACAAGTCCTGAAACTAGCAGACCAACCATGCTACGGTTCCCCGCCTCAGACAGGAACTGTGGGATGGTGCTACCAAGCTTCGCCTGCACTGGGTCGCTGAAAGCGATCGCTGCGCATACCGCCACGACGAGAGCCTGCATCTGGTCGTCCGTCAGGTTGAATGGGTTCTTCGATGGTAGTGCCTGTGCGGGTGCCTGTGCGGGTGCCTGTGGTGGTGGAGCCATCATCATTGGCTGCTGAGCCATCATACTTGATTGAGGTGGTGCCATCATTGGCTGCTGAGTCTCCATAACCTCCTGACTTGTCATAATATCGCTGAGTGGTGTAGAGTCCATTGTTATTTGCTCTTTATGTATATTTTTTTCATTGGTATTATTTTGCACAGGTGGTGGGTTGATACCGTTGAGTGGAACCATACCATCACCAGAGTCTGACAAATTCATGGTTTCAGTCGCCATTTATACTTGGACACATTTAGTTACCACCTCTGAGACGCAATACTAGGTGCAGTTCCTCCAACTGCTTCCCCGCAAAAATTAGACGCTGTTATGCCCTCTTTGTCCTGAATATTGTCGATTGTGTCAGTGCTTTTTAATTACCTTCATTGTAGTTGCGCGTTTCACCTTGCTTGGGTCCACGTTGCTTATTCCGTGTGTTGGGTTGTAATGTTTTTTGTGATAGTTCCACAACTGTGGCGAACCAATTCTGAATTGAGGGTGAAGCCTTGCCTTGTACCAAAATACACAATCTTCAATCTTGTTACTTTTCGAAGTGTTGTCCAAAACTAAACACTCGTAGTTTTCTGTGCAAGCATTCATAATTTGATTAAACATATCAAAGGTTGGAAAGATTCCGAAGAATGCCTTGTAAAGTTTTTCACGATTCTGAATAATATTTTCCCTTAGGATAAAAACATAATCAACATTTGCTCGAAGGTCTGGTGTTAAGTCCATACAATACTGCATCGTCAACATAAAAAAGATTTTCCAATGTCGTCCATTCATAAAACATTTCCTGATGCATGTATCCTTCATAAACTTTTTGTCGTACATACAATCATCAAGAAGTATGAAAGCTGGGGTAATCGGCTTATTTCGCAGTAGAATCTGCCTTTGTCTTTCGAGAACCCTTTCGATAGCATCTTTGTCATAGTCACTATAAATAAACAAATCTGGAACAAACTGTTGATAATGATGATTTCCTTCTTCTGTAGCGGACATCACTATTCCAGCTGGGAGATGCTTTTTATGATAAAGGATGTCAGTCACGAGGGTTGATTTTCCTGTATTTCTCTTTCCTATAAGAACACACACCTTGTCATCCTTCATAGATGCAGGGTTAAACTTCCTGAGTTGGATGTTCATCTAGTAGATGTTGTTTTTATTTCTACGCGTTTGTCACGCATTTAATTTTGTGCTATAATAGTAATGGCAAGTGGACGTGTCATATTGTCAACCACTGGCATACAGGATGAGTTTCTAACAGGTGACCCGCAGATGACTTACTTTTTAAAGCAGTTCAAACGTCACACTCGGTTCGCGATGGAAACGTCTGAAAATCCAATCGATGGTACAGTTGCATTTGGTAATACATTGAATTCCACCATACCAAGAAAGGGGGATATTATCAGGAATCTTTCGATTAAAATGGAACTCTCTGATATAACCGCCGATACGGGCACACCAGTATACACAGACTCCATCGGTCATGCATTGATTGAGTATTGTGACTTAGTAATAGGAGGTCAGACGATTGAGCGTATCACGGGTGAATACATGGAAATTTTTAGCGAAATGTCAGTAACAAATTCTCAACAGGATGCCTATTACTACCTTACTGGGAAATCAAGGGACCAGACAATTACCGGAGGAAACAACACGGGGCGTAGAGTGTACATCGTGACGTTACCATTTTACTTTTTTAGAAATAATCAGCTTGGCGTTCCACTGTATTCAATATATCGCCAGGAAGTTGAATTGAAATTTAAATTCAGACCACTTCTGGATGTGGTTATCAATTCAGATGACACTTCAACTCCGTACACGGCAACTGATAATGTTCACGCAACCGTATTGAGGTCAGGAATTCTCGCAGAATATGTGTACCTCACGGAGGAGGAAAAGGATTACATACGTTCTAGACCAACTGATTACGTAATAGAACAACTTCAACTTTCCAGAGGTGTGATAGAACCTGATGAAAATTCAAAAAGTTTTAAATTAAATTTTACCAATCCAGTAAAAGAATTATATTTTGTTGTTCAAAGTCAGACAAAGCAAGACAAAAATGATTGGTTCAACTTTGATGACGATAATCAACCATCCAATTCAAATTCATTCATAGATACACTTCAGCTTGAATTTAACAATGAAATTATGATTTCACGAGATGTTGCGGACCATCTGTTTCTCCTATATGCTCAGCCAATGTACTACCACAGCAGAGTTCCAAAGAGAAATATATACAACTACAGCTTTGCACTCCGTCCCGAAGACCCTGAACCAACTGGACAAGTCAATATGAGTAGAATAATCAACAAATTACTCAAGGTGAATATGACAACTACAAATGGTTCATACAACGGAAGTGAGAATCGCAATATAAGGATATATGCAAAGAGTTACAATGTTCTCCGGATACAGGATGGACTCGCTGGATTGTTATTTATAGACAACACGTTCATGTAAAGTAAAGTAAATATGGAGGAGCAAATCATCCAGACAAGTATCGACGTGGTCACTCCTGTCTTGGAGTCGGCGGTTGTTTTGGGTGGCGAATATGCAAAAAAGTCAGGGCGTAGCATATTGACTGGCACAGACCTGGAGTACGCCCTAAAGTTCTGTGCAAGAAATGTTACAGGCAAACATCTTGGAACATTGTTTCCGGAAATACATTCTGATTCAGAGTCTGATTCAGGGAGTGAAGAGTCCGATTCAGAGAGTGAAGAGGATGAGCCTCCATTCACAAGATACACAGGGGATGACGAAACCTTGAATAAGGTGAATGAATGTTATGATACGTGGAATGAGTGGGTGCCGTTAAATCCCACAGAACAAATGTTGAAAAATTCTATTAATTCAAGACAATGGACATAAACCTAATCGGAATCCAAGAACCAAAAGGTTTTGATGATAAGTTTAACAATGGGTTTCCCATCACAGACCGTGAAAACAATGAAATCGAAGTTCCTTATTATGAAAGTGATTACGACGACGAATCATCAGTAGAGTCATATTTAGGAAACTGTGATGTGGATAGTGAGTATGCATCATCTGATGAAAGTGCAGCTCCCAAAAGGGTCGTTGCTAAATTTAACAGGAGCAAGACAAAGTATAAGAATGTTCTGACAGTTGAAGATGATTTCATACCAGAATAATTTTCTTTCTATATTGTAAAATGTCAGTACAGGTTATGAACGTCGCTTCCCAGCTTGAGACTCAGTCCGTGAATGCTGTTGTGGCGGGCTTCAGCTTCGCCTCGGCTCTCGCATGGATGGACGTGGTCCGCTTCATCATCGGTCAGCTCGTGCAGGTGAACAAGAACGGTGCTCAGTATGTGCTGCTGACCGCTCTGCTGACCACCCTGTTGTCCATCGTGGTGTACATGGTGATGGCTCGTCTGTCCAAGAAGGTGGCTTCCCCAGCACCCCCAGTATACGCCGTGACCGCCCGTTAAAGGGATCGTTTGCGTCTCATAAATGATAATATGGCAAGTCCCAGTATCAAGCTTATTACTGAAACTATCAGGATAGTCTTCTGAGAGTTATCAAATCTGTTTTTAGGTATCAGATTTGCTATCTCCATTGGCGGCGGAAGTTCGAAATCGTTTGTGACTTCCTTTTCTGCAGCTTGTCCAAGTGCTTTATCCAAAGAGCATTCAATTTCAAGTTTAAGTATATGATTTCTTTTTCCAAAGTCGTATGGAATTAACTTTGTCCCGTTATTGTAGTAAAATCTTATTCGTAGGTCTTCTATAAACTTTCCAGTTCCCTTTATGAAATTGTGATGAAGTGGATCATCGTGTCCATTGAAGTCTATAATCTCATTTATATTTGATGTCATAATTCTTCCAATATAATGTGGTGAAATCTGTTTCATATTTTGAGAATCAAATGTTCCATCACTTGTCGAAAAGGTTCCACCATTTATATACAGTGGCTTATCGAAGTCTTCCGACCCACTCGTTATCCTCACAAAGATTGAAGTGGGTCCGTTCAAATCTGTGTAACTCGAGGTTATACTGGTTGCACTTTCCGTATTTGCACCGCTAAATCCAAGAACGTGAGCAGGCGGTCCAACGGTGGAAGACGTTGCATACCCGTTTGAGCCCCCATAAAAATTAAATGAAAACGATGTTGAATCTTCTACATTTGAAAAGGTTAATTTATTTGTAAAGGAATCAAATGTTACTGAATCAACCGTATCACCCAAAGAACTTTGCAGGTTTGAAGCGAGGTCTGTGCCATTTGTGTACGTACCTTCATCTAAAACAACTGTAGTTCCGTCAACATCAATTTGTTTGTTACCTTCATTTATCAAGGGTTGGCAATTTGGGACACGCCCCGAAACAATCTTGATACTGGTAATGTCATATATCCTAGTATTTAAATGAACAATGTAATCATTAGGTTCTGGGTAATCTATGGGATCGCGTTCACCGCTGTCGATATCAACGAGATATCCCATTACTGTTATTTTACAACATTTTTACAGGGATAAAACCCATCATTTGATGAACATACTCATCAAATGATGCATAAGCACCAAATGTAATACAAAATATTTACTGCGACAGGGAATGAGCGAATGGGTTGTTTGCAAGCTGGTTCTTGGCAAGGTCAAGACCATTACCACACATACGTGGGTCCGCATTGCCCTTAAAGGAGTTAAAGTTGTACATCTTGTCGTCGACGTAATTCTGAGTCCAACCACCATTGGCTGCGTTCATTCTACCATCAACGCGAGTCGTATCAGTGCGAACCGCGGTGAGCTTGCCACCCTGGTTAAGTGCACCCGCGCGGACGTTCATACGACCAGCGTTACCCTGACGTTCCGCCTTACCGCGGCGGTCATCCACGCGGAACCCGTGGTCGATGAGCTTCTGGTCATCTGCACCACCCATAACCGCATTCTCTGGAGCGACGGTGTAGGCACCATGGAAGTTGGTAATGCCCGGAGTAGCGTGGTTTGTGTACTGCCACTGCTGGGAATTCACATCAGTCTTATTGCGAGTTGGGTCCTGAGCAAGCTGGCCGTTTGAAATGTACTTCTTGGCGGGTGCGTACTGAAGTCCGTCAGTGCGTGTTGTAATCTCAGAGCGAGCCGTCGGGCGCATCGTCTTCTGGTAGCTGGCACGAACCTGTCTTCCATCAAGGGCGCCACCCTGTCCCTGGGCGCGACCGCGAACCTCGGGGCGACGCAGTGGCATAAAGGCGGTCTTCTCGGGGCGTTCCTGTGTCAGCTCACCAACCTGAGCAGCCTTACCACCTGTGTGGTCAAACGCGGGACCGGAGCGACCTGGGAGAGTTGTGAGGCGGTGCGCGCCGACGTTGTTGGGATTCACGCGGAACAACTGCTGATAACCACCGTATGCTGGAACGTCAGCGCCTACACCCAAACCTGGTCCAACAAGCTCCTTTTCAGCTGGCGAAAGGTTGTTCATCTTTCCGGAGACATATGGACGGTCTCTAAAATCTTGAACAGGCTCGCCGTGCACATACTGCTTCTGGGGTTCCGCAAAGGATGGTTGTTCAAACTTTTCCCTCTGAATTGAAGGAAAGGGGAGCGAACCGGTCTGCCAGTCGACGCGGATTGACTCGTTCGCCGCGGGTAGATGCTGTGGTGCTTGTGGTTTTGGTTCTTCTGGGGGTGACTCATCGCTCAATTTCCTTCCGGCGTACGCAAGTCCAAAGATAGCAATTATAGATAATGGGTCAGCCATTGTTACAAATTATAAATATTTTAATAACGCTTCATAAACAGAGCGTTCTGAAGCTCCGCCCTTGTGCTTGATGGTTCATACCCCATGGTGCGGAGAGGCACACTGCACTCCATATTCTGAAGTGGGAAGTAGTTCTTCTCATAGGTTCTGATGAGTGGCTTCTTGAACTGCGAGGTGGACTGGGGGCGAAGCTCGTCAGCCACATCGACAAACTGCTCCGGAGCACCCTTGCCAGCCATATATGGGGCGGTGCCGTACAGCATGGTGTTTGGGCGGCAGCAGTAGTTCTGGCTGCTTGGCTGGGGGTACACAAAAACCTCAGTAGTTGCACAGTTTGGTGGCAGCGCGGGGTTCTGGATTTGCTTAAGATTTGGCTGAAGAGAATAAGACATCTTTACATTATATACGTAAAAAAATTAACGGCGACGATCACCATTTGGTGCGAGGCCACCAAACGCCTCCATCTGTGCACCGCGGAAGTTGGGGTCGCACACGGTTGGGTCATCCCTGCACATTGGCGAAAACTTCTTACCGTAGCACCACTCCGCAAAACCAGTCTGGTCGCCTGGAATTGTAGTCACGGGTCCCGTAACAAACTGCCTCGCAGCAGCCTTTCTCTGGCGATCTGGCATTGCACACCTTGAACGACCACAATCATAGGGGATTGTGTTATCAAGATACTTTTCAACCAATGGCTTCACAGTTGGATAATAACAAGCGGGTGGTCTGTTTGGGTGATCGCCGATATCGGAAATCAAAACGTTCCCCATTGGATTATCCTCTGTTGGAAGCTGGCAGTTTGGCTTGTAATCCTGGTCGTGAGACTCCATTGGGCGTGCCACACCTTCTCTCACCATATTACCTTTATAAAGTACATATATAACAGCAATGACCATGAGCGCAAGCACTATGATGCGAGGGTCTCTTCGTGTCAGATAAAGAACGCTTGCCGAATACAGAATGAAACGTGTCGACGCATTCACTCTCTCTGCGGCAGTCTGCTTCTTATTGGGCCAAAATTTCAAAACCTTGTTGACATCGAAAAGCACCTTTGGGTCATCAAACCACGCCTGCTCATCCATTTTTGTTATCTATGCAGATTTATTTTTTACTGCTTATTCATCATATTACCAAACATACCACTCATTGCACTCATAAGTCCACCCTCGTCAATCTGTCCATTCTCACCAGTCTGCATCTTGTCGGCACACTTCTTAGCAACATCTTCAATCATATTGAGTGTGTCTGCTGGAATAGAAGTAATGGTCGTACCAAGCATATACAGAGTTTGGAGATACTGCCAGATGGCATTCTTCGTGTTATCGGAGATTCCACTATTCCAATTCTTCTTAATACTCAGATCGTCAAGCACATCTAAGTTATCATTGAGAATAGACTCATCCTTATTCATAATTTTCTGGGAATGGGGTGCGACAGCAGCCATGAAACCCTCGATAACCTTCTTGGGGTTGGACTTGCGGAGAATATCAAAACCAGAATGATACTTCTTAATACTCTTCTCCTCTGGGAAGGTTCCCATCAACTCAGTGAGAAACTGCTCGAGCATATCATTGAAGGCGCTCACGGAAGTCATTATCCCTTTTCATAATAAAAATGCGTAATCTTTAAGTTAGAATGGCTCTGCGGATATCACCTCTCTTTTGCCAACACCACCAGCGATTATAAAGTACACCATAATTGCATTGAGAAGAGCTGGCTTTGTATACTTGTTTAATTCGAGAGTACCCTCATTGTTCATCTTTGCCTTCATATGAATGTACCCTGCTGTGATAAGTCCAGCCACCGCAGCCGCACCGAGTGGGTCTCTGAGTGTATCACTGATATCCATTTACTATATATTTAAGGTTTTTTTATCGAATCTGGAGCGTCATCAAATAAAGACTCTTCTGTATCAGTTCCCATCACTTGTGCCGGGTCTTTACCATCGACGCTAATACTCTTCACTTCTTCAACTTCAGGGTCCTGCGCGTCAAGCGCCGCAGTCTCCACTGGTGCTTCCTCGGATGACTCGATTGGTTCCGGGACGGGCTCCTCAAAATCTGGGGTTTCCTCCACCTCTGGCTCAAAGTCGTTTTCTTCTTTGTCGAGGTCAAGCGACTTTATATCATCCTTCGTCATATTCACCCTGAGAATATCCTGAATTGGGATGAGTTCCTTCACGGTACTATTGATGCGCAAACTGAAGCGTTCGAAAAGCTTCTCATCTCTTGTAAATTCATCGGCTTCCTCGTGATAAATGTAAGGGTCATTGTACAGGTCCTTTGCGATAGCGACGTAACATGCGTGAATAAATCTCTCGTTTGTTGGCAACTTGACAGATATTTTGTTCGACTCTGAGGACAGCTTTACCGCGGAAAGAATCTTGACGTGACTCACAAACACTGCAGCCACAAGCTCATTGAACCAGGAACACGAGTTGATAATCTCGTCGGTGTGCTGTTTGATGATGTTATCGTTCCAAACCTTCACGTCCTTTAACAATAACTGATTCATACTAAGAACCTTCTTGTTCTTTGAACGAGACACCGACTCGTTGTACACGTCCTGGAATGTTTCAATCATAAATGGAACCAGAATGATTGCCAGCTGGTTAAGATACTCTTTCTTTGCATCAACCAATACCTCCATTTATAATTCAGTTGAAAAATCTACTTACGATATTTCGCAGCTGCCTTTTTAAGATTCATAAGTGTAGGAAAGGCTTCTTCTTCAAACTCTGGTGTAGGTTCATTTTCTTTCTGTTTCTGCTTCTGTTTTTTCCAAGAAACATACAAATCAACATCTGATATTAAGGTCACATCAAATTTACCCAACTCAAGTTGACGCTTGATATACACAGTAGCCCTGTTCCTGTCAAACGTGGGATATCCAACCAGGTAGGTTGGAGTCCTGAGAAAGGCTTGTGATTCGCCGAATTCAACGCATTGCTTTATCTTTCTGCAAAACTGTTCATAAATTTTTTTATATATCTCCTTCTTTATATCTCGTCGCTGTTTCTCAATTTTCTGTATGTCATCAACACTTAACATTATAATAATTGTAGAACCTTTTTACAGGGAATTTTCCCCAGTTTTGAGTTGCTCAAGAGTTGGCATGTTCTTCTTTGTAATCATCTCAAATTCCGTGAAATCGCTGGCGATGTCATCACTGTATGGCTTGATAGCACCATCCGCGGTCATCTGCTGTGTCTGAACACCCACCAGCTTGCCGTCGACAATGTCAGCCTGTACACTCAGACCGTACACAAAACCGCGGGTGGTCATAAAGGTGAACGAGCACCTATAGGCGACTGAAGAATCAACACCGTCTGCGTTGGACTTGGTAAACTTCTTGATGCTATTGGTTTCGAGTGGGTACAGACACTCCTTGAAGTAATCCTTCACAAGGTTAATCATCTCGTTAATCTCGGTGGCGGTCACAACTGCAACCTCTTCTGTATATCCATTGTAGTCAAACTTCTTGTCAGCTGTTATACGACTGGGTGGCTTATAGCCAGCAAATCCCATCACCTCCACAAACGGTTCTCTGTTGGTCATAATAAAAAGCAAAAGTGCGACAAGTACAACCAGCACAACCATTACTTATATGCGTCAAAATTATTTTAACAAAAAACAAGATATAGTAATAGGATGGCTCTGCTGATATATAGCACCCGATGCTCTCATTCACAGGAGATACTACAGTTTATAGATAAGCACGTCCAGCTTAAACAGATTATTCGACGCCATGACGTAAACACAATGGGAATACCCCCACAATATCGCAGCAAGATTACGCGCGTACCAACTTTGCTGACGAAGGATGGTCGATTCCTAGTAGGTAGCGAGGCGAAATCGTGGCTATCATCGCTTCTCCCAGAGCCTGTGATATCAAGCTGCGACGTGTACGGACGTTGCACAATGTCAAACCTGGATGGTTCGGCAGAAGGAAACTTTTTTAGCCTGGATAATTACGGACAGTCCCTACAGCCACCAATGACTGAAGACCTCCAGAAGAAGATTAGTGCCAGTGTTTCAGATGCATTTGGCTCGGCACAGGCATAAAGTCTACACACGTTGTTTTTACAATGAGGCTCAAAACTGTCCAGGCGAGTTCTTTCAAGTCCCTCTTCGAGGTTCTCAAGGATGTGCTTAACGATGTTAACATTATTTTCGACGAAAAGGGTGTCAATATACTGACGCTTGACACAGCCCGCGTATCCCTGATTGACCTCCATCTGGCGGCTGAGAACTTTGAGGAATACGAATGTGAACGTCAAGTGCTGGCGGGAATTAATATTTTAAATACATTCAAACTTTTCAAGACAATCTCAAACAATGACACGCTGGAAATTTCAATCACCGACCGAGATATGATGAACATCCATATTCAAAATGTTGAAAAGAAGACGGATACAAAGTTTCAACTGAAACTGTTGGATATAAACGACGACCAGATTGTGCTCCCGAATATCAAGACGTCCGTGGTGACAACTATGCCATCCATCGACTTCCAGAGAGCCTGCAGAGATATGAACAATCTGGCGTCAGACGTAATGATTACTCGCAAGCCAGCCAAGTTCATTATCAGCTGCCAAGGTGATTTTGCCAATCAGGAGACAACTATCGACATCGACGAGAGCGTCGCTGGGGACTTTGTAATGTCGGGTGTTTACTCATTGAAGTATATCAATATATTCACAAAGGCAACCGGTATGTGCTCAAATGTGCAGATTATGCAGGAAGATGACAATCGCTTCTTGATTCTCAAGTATAATGTTGCCAATCTAGGCGACCTTAAGTTCTTTCTCGCTAAGAAGAGCGACGATGCTTGATTGTCCCATAATGTTTGTAACCTTCAACTTATTTTCAAATGGGAAAACCTTACGCATTGGAAATTTCGTAGTTCCTTTCGGACCACTGTAGTCCTTGTACAATTCGGTCACATCTTCATCGGGTTTATCATCATCATCTAACGTGAATACGGACTTGATGGGTAGTCTGAATTCAACGCCACCATTATCTTTGTTCTCCGGTGGCCAGGTGTATTTAGGGTCAGTAGTCATATAGCGGTACTTCTTATTGTTGAAATAATACTCAATATCAATTGTCACATCTCTAGAATCAGTCGGCGCCTTGAACGTCTTTGATTTCACAGTGTGAAAACCATACCACGTAACCTTACGAGCTGCGATATGATAATCATTATACGAGAACAAACACCTTATGTAATGAATAATTGTCAAGAGTATGTTTTTCATATTAAAAAGGTAATGTTTTACTTCTTTAATATGGATGGCTGTTTTGCCTCTAGGTTTGACAGTAAAATTGACGAACTTTTTGATGACCCAGATGAACTCACGGATTACATAGTCAAGTGCATGCCATTGTTAAATGAATACACGGTTGACACAACCACGATGGGTAAAAAGACGGGACCATTCGACATACAAATAAATAAAGGAGTTCAAAAGAAGGATATCTATGAAAATTATTTGGTGTACGTTGAAAATGCTAAACACGTTGATGTAGATAAAGTTAGAAATAATAAAACTGAATGCAAGTCGTGTAAATCATCCAATTTATGCCATGATAATGGTCAAAGCTCTGACGTGTGTATGGACTGTGGGTTCGTGGATTTTGTTTTGGGAATGGAGATGACCTATAAAGAAGAACAAGAGAATACCGAAAAGATTATCAACTATTCGTACAAAAGGGAGAATCATTTTAATGAATGGCTATCACAGTTTCAAGCACAAGAGGTCACCTCAATCCCACCCGAGGTCATAGAACAACTCAGGTCTGAATTCAAAAAGATGAAAATCAAAAATGTCAACGAAATCACACACGCCAAAGTTCGCTCTTTGCTCAAGAAAATCAAGCTGAACAAGTACTACGAACACGTTCCTTATATCTCAAACATTCTCAACGGTATACAACCCAAGAGGATGCCAACAAATCTGGAGGAAAGACTTCGACAGATGTTCAAAGAAATTCAAGCACCATTTGATAAAAATTGCCCCGTAGAAAGGAAAAACTTTTTGAGTTATTCCTATGTTCTCTACAAGTTTTGCGAACTTTTATCAGAAGATGATTACCTTGAATGTTTTCCGCTTTTGAAATCAAAAGAGAAATTGTATCAACAAGATGTTATATGGAGGAAAATATGTAAAGACCTTCAATGGGAGTTTATACCTACAGTTTAAGCATTGCTAATAGCACGCCTTCTTCTTATACCACAAATCATCATTATCCATATCCAAGTAAGCGATATCGGCTCTATTTTCAATCTTTTTGAGAGCGCCATCTCTGTAAACCCAACAATCGCGGTCCTCGCCCTTTCCTGGCATAAACGCATCTGGATAGCAATTTTTCACCAGATTGTACTTCCCGTCATTGTACAGCCGGTCAACTGTCCACTTTTTGTATGGTTTATCTTGGCTGTAGCAATTTGTATCACCTGGAAGTCTTCCGCACGCATCTGCGGCTGAGCGACTGGTAAAGTCGCTCATGTCCTTATCAGCACATTGACCGGGGTAACACTTTGGAAGCATGTGGTGAGACGAGTAAATACCACCATCATTATGGTTCATCCAGTGGTTAAATGAAATCTCTGGGAAACCCTTCACATCACTATTCCAGCATCTAACTGGATAATTCGTGTCAATTGCTTCACAGTCATATGCATCCTGTCGAGCCTGCTGTCCAGTACCGAAGTCCTCTGCAGTCATCTTGACATAGTTGCCATCCTTGAGCTTGACACACTTGCCATCCTCTTCAGTTGCCTCGTAATCGGAACCATAACACTTCTGGAGTAAATCATTTCTATTCATTTCAACGAGGTCCTTTGTAGACCACATACTCACAGGCTTA
>TARA_R110002073_G_scaffold8761_5_pt1 | contig 22944 bp, 18 predicted proteins | sample TARA_R110002073 | Tara Oceans TARA_R110002073 (sample SAMEA4397174) | marine metagenome | biome: Polar Biome; feature: [DCM] deep chlorophyll maximum layer (ENVO:01000326); material: water (ENVO:00002006), including particulate matter (ENVO:01000060) such as... | depth 40 m | reverse complement strand
TGCCGCGGTGACAGTGATCTTCATGTCGGAAGCAGCAGCTACCGAGCTTCCAACCTCCGCACTTACTTTCTGGCTTCCGTAAACCATCGCGAGGTATTTCGCAGGTTCGGCTTGGATTTTCTTGATACAGCCTTTGCAACAGAGGTAAATTGGTTTGTCGCCGATCGTTACCTTGATGGGCGTGCCCATGCCACCGAGAGGCTCATCCATCACGGGGCAGACCTTTTGTGCGGCGATCGCTGCTGCATCCGCTGCGGTGGAAGTCGCAACGGTGATTTGTGGACGCCCTGCGGCGTACTTGGCCGGGTCTGACTTGACTGCACTGACGCAGCCTCCGCAACAAACGAATACGCGTTGACCGTTGACGTCTACGGCGACGGGATCCCCCATGCTACCGAGTGGTTTGCCACTGACCGGGCAAATCTTCTGACGAGCGATTGCGGCGGCTGCGAGCTGAAGTTCACTCGCAGGCACCGTCGCCACTTCGTTCAGCGTCAATGGTTGGCCGCCAGCAGCATTGATGCCAACCAACTGGATTTCAATTTCGATCTGACGCCCAGCAATTTGCGAAAGATTGACGGGAGCGGTCAAGCCGCCTTTGCCGTCAGGCAGCAAGTCGTAGCGATATCGTTTCGCATTGCCTTCGACTCGTAGGGACGCAGCCCCACGACCACGATCGACGGAAAGCGGTTGCCCACTTCGGTCGAAGACGAACATCTGAATGCCGCCTTGCGACACCACCGTTTCTAACTGAACAGCGCCAGCTTGTTTCAGCGACCCTCCGTGAGGCCCAGCGGCCGGACGAGTCATTTGAGCGGTCGCCGTTTGACCGGGCATCGCGTGATTATGGCCCGCGTGATTATGCTGTGCGTTAGCAGACGACGCCGAAGCCACGGCAATCAATGCGGCTGTAAGTAGGATTTTATGTTTCATGGTTGAGACTCCGTTAAAGTTTCACGACCAATCCGTCCGGTCGTAGATTTCATTGGTTGTGGGTTAGATGCTCGGTCAGTTTGGTTTCTTCACAAGGTTTTGAAAAAAGTTGGGAGTTGGGAGTTGTAAATACTCACTCCTCACTCCCTATCTTTCTTCACGCAGCTTTCATCAACTCCTCCTTGGGCACTTCCTCAGTCCCTTCCCAGAGTTCGTCCTTCATGCCGAATCGCATTTTCATCTCCAAATAAGCGGAATACAGCGTGGGGACGATGAACGACGTGAACGGCTCGGCTAGCATTCCACCAAACACAGGAATCGCCATCGCCCGAGCGACGTCGGCACCGCGGCCGGTCGCGATCAAAACGGGAATCAGGGCGGCTAGCGTCGTCACCGTCGTCATCATGCAGGGTCGAATGCGTTTCAGCCCTGCTTCGTAGACAGTGTCCCGAATATCCTGAACGCTGCTGATCTTTCGCTTTTGCAGCAACTGGTGAATGTACGTTGCCATCACGACACCATCGTCGACCGCCAGACCGAATAACGCAATGAATCCGACCCAGACGGCTGTATTCAGCTCAACCTCCATCCAAGCGACCAAGATCATGCCTCCCGCAAAGGCGACCGGGATACCGGTGAACACTGCCATGGCAATGGGAAGATTGCGGAACTCAAAGTAGATCAACAACAAATTGATCATGATGACTACGGGAATGATCCACATCAATCGAAGGTTAGCTTCAATCTGGTTGCGGAAACTACCGACTGCTTCCAATGAGTACCCGGCGGGAAGACCCAGGTGGTCGGGGTGTGAGGGCGGCAGCGATTGAGCTTCCCTGAGTTGTTCCTCAATTGCCGTCACGGATTCCAAATCGCCTTTCGACCCGTTGGTCATAAAGGAAACGTGAGCGACCAACCGACCGTTTTCACTATTGATTGCGCCAGGACCCCAAGTCGTTTCCAGAGTTGCAAGCTCCTCAAGCGGAACCACGGCACCGCTGTGGGTCACAACCGGCAGTCGATTGAGTTGGTCGATCCGCTCACGCAAATCTCGGTTGTAACGCAATCGCACCGGGTAGCGTTCGCGACCCTCGACCGTCTTGATAAGATTCATTCCGCCCAGCGCCGTTTCGATCACTTGATTGACCATCGACGCACTCATTCCGTAGCGTGACGCCGCTTCACGATCGACGGTGAATTCGATGTAGGGCTTGCCAAGAACGATGTCCGGGTTCACCGTCCCCTCATTGATAACAGGCGATTTCTTCAAGGTTCCGGCGACATTCATCGCGGCGCTGGCGAGCGTCGTCAGGTCATCGCCGTAGACACGAATCGCCATCGGTGCTTTGATCCCGGACTGCAACATCACCACACGGCCTTCGATCGGTTGCAAAGCCGATGCGGGAGTGACGCCAGGCAGCGTGGCGACCTTGTTGATCTCATCCCAAACATCGCGTGCGGTGACGCCCTCACGCCACTGGCTTTCGGGCTTGAGCATGATGTACGTTTCAACCATCGCAGCGGGAGCTGGGTCAAGCGCCGATTCGACGCGTCCGATTTTCCCAAGCACGTCTTTGACTTCAGGAATTTGTCCAATTAACACGTCTTGCGTTTGCAGCACCTGCATGGCCTGCGAGAAACTGGCCGCCGGGTATAGCGTCGGCATGTAGAACCAACTGCCCTCATCCAGAGCGATCCAGTCATCACTCTGCAAACCGGTAAAAACGTGTTTGGCATCAACATAGCCAGGGAAATCATTTAGCTCGGCACCGAAAACCCGAGCGGTTCTTTCTACAGGCTGAAGAACGGTTGGCATCCCGAAATAGGCTCCTACACCTAGCACCAGCAACATTGCAGGAAATGACAGCGCAAACGCCTTGTGATTGAGAGCATGACGCAATCGGGCAGCGTAAATCCAGCGAACGAATCGACTCGAAGGAATCTCTTCAATCGGGCGAATCCGCTCGCGAAGCAGCTGCCAACCGCCGACAAATCCGATCACGCCAGCAGCGAAAGTGATGATCCATGAATCCACACCGAAGTACCCACCCAAGTCATCGCCCCACATGAAGTGCGACATGGCGGCCAACAGTCCCGAGAGCGAAATCGCTGCAATCAGCGCATTCACTTTTCGATAGTTGGCGCTTCGCAACAGAATGCGGCTGAGTGCCGGTACGATCGTCACCGCCGTGATCATTGCGGCGGCGATTGCAAACGTCTTCGTGTACGCCAGCGGTGAGAACAGTCGATAGTCACGCCCGGTCAAAAAGAAGACCGGCAAGAAGCTGACGATCGTCGTCAACACTGCCGTCACGACTGCGGGAGCAACCTCGACTGTAGCTTCATAGACGACTTCCGTTCTCGATTTCTCTCGATCTCCTTGAGTACCAATCTCCCTATCTTCTTTCTCCCAATCCGCCAAATGCTGGTAGATGTTCTCGGAAACAATGATCGCCATATCGACCATCGTCCCAATCGCGATCGCAATTCCCGCAAGTGACATGATGTTCGCCTCCACTCCGACGAAGTGCATCGCAATGAAGGACATGAGCACGGCGGCAGGCAAGCAGATCGCGACCACGAAGCTGCTGCGAATGTGCAACAAGAATAGCAGGATGATGATGGCAGTGATGATGATCTCGTCACGTAACGCATGAGTCAGCGTCGCCATTGTTTCGTCGATCAGCCCGCTGCGATCATAGACGCCATGAATCTTCACTCCCTGTAACGCCGGTGTGATTGCTGCGATCTTGTCCTTAACGCGGTCAATCACGACGCGAGGGTTTTCCCCGTATCGCATCACGACCACGCCACCGACCGCTTCGGCTCCGTTGTAATCGAGAGCACCACGTCGGAAATCAGGGCCGAGCTGGACTTGAGCGACATCGCTGACGCGAACCGGAACGCCGTCCCGCTGCAGGATAACGGTTTCTTCGATGTCGGTGATTGCTTTCGACTTATCACCGTCGGTGCCAAGAAACCCCTTGCCGCGGACAATGAATTCCATGCCAGTCGTCTCGACGGTCTTGGCACCCACATCCAAGTTTGATCCCTTGATCGCCATCGCTAGTTTGTCAAGCGAGACATTGAAGAAACGCAGTTTGTCAGGATCGACTTCGATTTGATACTGTCGAACGTAACCACCGATCGAAGCTACCTCGCTCACGCCCTCGACGGCTTGCAATTCATACTTGACAACGAAGTCTTGCATGCTGCGAAGCTCCGCCAGACTCATGCCTTCTTCTGGCGGCTGCAAAGTGTAGTAGTAGACCTGCCCCAGTCCCGTTGCATCGGGACCTAGTTGCGGAACAACACCATCGGGCAATTGAGATGCCGCGCTTCCGAGCTGCTCAGAAACACGGCTGCGTGCCCAGTAAAAGTCAATTTCGTCTTTGAATGTGACCTGCACAAAGCTGTAACCGAACATGCTCTTGCCACGCACGGATTCAGCGCCGGGAACCGCCAGTAACGATACACTTAACGGGTAAGTAACTTGATCTTCAATGTCCTTGGGCGAACGACCGGGCCATGGCGTTAGCACGATGACTTGGTTTTCACCGACATTGGGAATTGCGTCGATCGGTACCGCTTTGAATGCGAACCACCCACCCACGCTCAGTCCGATTGTTAAGAAGACGACCAGCCATGGCTCTTTGACGCAGAAGCGAATGATTAGGTTTAGCATTTTAGTTGTCAGTAAAAAGTGAGGAGTTGACGGATAGGAGTTACTTGGTGGACAGGCGGATCACACCGTCGGGGTCGGGTCTCAACTCCTTTTCACTCCTCACTCCCACCTCCTCACTCTTCACTACCATTTCCCCTACTACTTCCCCGCATGTCAGCATTTCGCTGCCCCAGTATGGGTTTTGCAATTCGCCACCGGGCTGCATCCAGTCGCCACCTCCGCCGGGAACCATCGGGCAATAATAGTGAGTCAGCTGCTTCGCCGTTTTCGGCCCGCGAGCCATGGTTGCGGCGTGCAACATGGCATGGCTGACGCTGCGGTAAGCTTCTCGGGCTGTTTCTAGCGATCCGTCCATTCTCGAAGCCCCACGTCGTGCGCTTGCAAATCGCGATTGGGCATCGTCGGGAACGTCGGGTAGCATTTCTAGCTTGTTCAGTGAATCCAACAGCGTATTGAGTGCCACGGGTGGAGGCGTTTGGTCGGCCGCCATCGCACATTGAATCTCGAAGTAGGCGTCATAAGCACGGTCGAAATTCTTGCCGGACTCACCTGCCAGCATGACTGGTTCGCGTTTGGGAAGTTCGAGTGGCCCCGGTGAATAGCTCGGTGCCTTGCTCGGGTCCATCAACGATGGATTGCCAGCAAGCTGCATTTGCGAGTCGATCAAGAAATTGCCGTTTGTGGCAACGGTCTCACCCGCACTCATCCCCTCGACAATGATTGCATCATCATCGTTCATCGCGCCGACGGTCACGCGTCGAATCTCAAAACGTCCAGGTTCGGTTTCGACATAGATGACTCCGTGTTGACCAGTTAGCAGCACCGAGTCACGGGGCACGGTCACGACGCGCTGGGCCGTGACCGGTTCTGGCGAGTAGCCGAGTTGCGTTGTCGGAATGAGATCCATTCCGCACAGCGGGCAATCCCCAGGTTCATCGCGGATGACTTGCGGGTGCATCGGGCTAATGAATTTCCCTGCCAAGGCGGGATCGTAGACCATGTCGGCAGGAATCGCGGGCACGCTGATGCGAGCCGTCGCGTAATCTCCAGGACGCAGCTTTCCGTCGTAGTTCATGACCTCGACACGCACTCGAACGGTGCGAGTGGTTGGATTGACCGTTGGATCAATGAACGCGACTCGGCCCGTAAAAACTTCGCCCGGCATCGACTGAATTTCGGCTTCGACCTGTTGGCCGAATCGAACTGACGCGGCATCGTCGGGAAACAAATCCAGCATCATCCATACCGACGTCAGGTCAGCGATGCGATAAATTTTCTGACCGGTTTTGACATAGTCGCCCTCGACGGCTGCTTTTTCTAAGACGGTTCCCGTTTGTGGTGATTTGATTCGGATGCGTGACTGCGGCTTTCGGCTATCACGCAAATCATCAATTTGCTCGGTGGTCATGCCCAGTTCGCTCAGGTTCTCACGAGCCATCGCTTGCATGTTGGGACTGTTGATGCTGAACCGTCCCACCGACTTGCTATCCAGGCTGGTGACGTACTCGGTCTGAGCCGAGTAGAGCTTGGGGCTGTAGATCAGAGCGAGGTCATCGCCTTCATTGACTTCGACGCCCACATAATCGGCGTACAATTCTTCCAAGCGGCCGTCGATGTAAGCTGAAATTGTCGATAGTCGGCTTTCGTCGAAGTCGATCGAGCCGATCGTGCGAATCGTTCGATTCACTTCTCCCATCTTGCTAGTCGCGGTTTGGATTCCAACCAAACGACGTGCCGACGATTCGATCGTAACCGAGATCCCGTCGCCGCCCCCGCCTCCGGTCGCTTCAACCAACTCCATCGCACAGACCGGGCAACGACCTGGCTCCGTCGAAGGTGGCGTACACATCATAGGACAGATGTAGCGTTTGTCTTCGCCGCCACCGGCATCAGCTACCGCCTCGCCGTCACCGCCACCAGAAAAGCCGTTGGCGGTGATCCATTCGGATCGCTGAGCGATACCGATCATGACCAGGATCAGTGCGGCGACCCCTGCTACAACGCCCGCATTCACGCCGACGCGTAACAGCCAACCAAAACCGCCTACTTTCGTTTCCGAAGTTTCGGTCGTTGGGATGGGGACGTCGCTCTGTTCTGCTTCAGTGGCTATGGATTCGTTGGATGTCTCGACAGCACTTGTTGGCGGAAGGCTGTCGCTCGCGACGCTGCCTGACTCCTGGCTTGACGATTCAGACGCCGACGCCGGGACTTCATCGGGCTCGGAACTTTGTTCGGGTTTATTCGGGTTCATAATGAAGACCTCCTTGAGATTGGATTTGATTTTGAAATGCTCGAAGAACGCAACGACAAACCTAGTGACGGCATGAGAGCTCGACGAAGAATCGGAGGACATTCATCGCCGACCGAACACGCGCAATCGGGCTGCGGTTTCTGAGACGGAAGGTTGCGATCACGAAAGCCATGGATGCTCTCAATGATCGCAAACTCTTGCTGGGCTTGGCTAAGATGTAGGCCCGAAAGTCTTGACGACTACCGTTACGGCGTGAAGGCACCTTGCGGAACGCGCACGAAGTGGCCTACGCAGACGCAATCACAGCCGCCAGATACAGAGTTGGATTTGCGAGAAGTGAGGCTGCTTAATACTCTCGCCACGAACGCTAAATGGGCGTCGGGGAAGTACTGAGCCACCGAAGAGATCGGCTAAATCCGAATGACGGATTGCAACTGACTCGCGGGTCGAGATCGTGGGCCGAGCAAGTGTGGACTCGCCTAGCGGCGGGCTTTCGACACCACAACCACAGGTAGATGTGACTTCGACTTCCGCCGTTGCGTTACCAATAGCGTCATCGGAATCAGCTGCAACTGCGGTTTCGGTTGTATTGAGGACGATGAGCTGGAGTTCCAAAGTTTCTTGGGGTTGAGTCACTTCAGGGTTGTTCCAGGAGTCATCTGACTCGGTTCCACCCATGCAGCAACTTGCTCCACCCTCGTCTTTTTCGCCGCCACCGCAACAACAACATTTCTCTTCTGGGGATGGGACTTCGCAGCATCCACATCCTTCACACATGAAGCCGGAAGCACAGTTCACCCCGCAATCATTCGTAAATGCCAACGCCATTCCCGGCTGAATCATCATTACGACGATCAGTGAAAGATTAACGACGGTACGAATTAAACGACAGCGAAACACTTGGACCTTCCGAAACAGATACCTGGACCCGGTATACGGAGTATATCGGAAATCAGGCTTGAAAGTTCAAGACGAATCTGAACTCGTCCCCGAACTTTCCAATAAAGAATAACTGGATGGAGCCAGTCTGTCATGCCACCTCGCCAAGATCGAACCGTATCTCGCTCGCGAAAGCGTCGTTTTCTGGCACTTTCGCTCATCGCATGTTCCGCTGGCGGATGTGCCTCAGGCCCGGCTCGAACGAGCTTGGTGAGGCCCACGGTCGCTGCTAGTGCAGTTTCCCAAGTCGTCGCGGACACGCCGAAATCACCAGCTAGCGGCGGCGATCCCGGCGTTGCGCCGGTCGGCTACAACGACTTCCCCTTGACAAGCAACCGCGACAGTCACGGACTGGTGTTTGCTGCCCCCGTTATGCTTACCGCGGAAGAGCCGGACGAAGGGGTGGACGAAAACCCATTCGGCAAATTGCTCAAGGAAGTTGAAGATTTGGAAGATGAGGAGTTGGGAGTGAGGAGTAACGAGCGGAGAGAGGAGGGGTCGGAAGACGACAAAGCGGATGAATCCGACAGCGATACAGATAGTAACGATGAAAACGAAGCGGAAGCCGGTTCGGAGTCCGCTCATAACTCCCCACTCCCAACTCCTAACTCCCAGCTCGCCACCGGCCAGCCTGTCGAATACTTCGTGCAGCAAGCCCTTGCGGCGCACCCCAGCATTCGCGCCGCCCGCCAGCGTGTAGCCGCCGAACTCGACCGCATCCCTCAAGTCACCGCTCTGCCCGACCCTCAATTTAATAACACGTTCTGGCCGCTTCACGACAACGCGCTTCAAACCGCTGGGGGACGTATCGCGAACCAAATGTCCCTGCAGCAAGGTGTTCCATTTCCGGACAAGCTCCGCACAAAGGGAGCGATTGTTAGCCGCGAAGCCCAAATGGCCCAGGCAGAAGTCGAACGGATCGAGCGGCAGATTACTGAATCCGTTCGCCTTGCTTACTACGAAGTCTGGTATGCAACTCGTGCGATTCAGATCATCGAAGAAACGCGTGACCTGGTCGATGATCTTACCAAAGTCGCCGAAGCGCGTTATCGTTCTGGCGGGACGCAGCAAGACGTGTTGCGGGCGCAGCTCGAAACCGATCGACTGGACGATCAGTTGATTCAGCTACAGAAGCAGAAAGAAGTTTCTCAGGCCGACCTTGCAGCCTTGCTGCAGCAGCCCACTTCACTTCTCGCCGAAGCGACCGAAGAACTCGGCGTTAATGATGCACCATTGCAGCTAGACGCGTTGATTGCACAGGCTGAACAATGCAATCCCAGCCTCCGCGGGCTTGCTGCCGAAATTCAGAGAGATCGACAGAAGCAGCGACTTGCCTGCTTGCAGCAATACCCGGACTTCATGGTTGGCCTCAACTGGGGCATTGTTAGCGACAGTCATGACGTGATCAGTCCGGTTGCCAACGGAAACGACAACCTCAGCATTACGTTCGGAACGACGCTTCCGATCTGGCGAGAGAAAATCAACGCTGGCGTTCGCGAGGCCAATCGTCGCACGAGCAGCACGACCCAGCGACTCGAAGCCGAACGCGATGAAATTTATGGTCGTTTGCGTCGGCTGCTCGCTCAAGCCGATTCGTTGGTCGAGCAAACCGACATCTATGAAGACCGCATCATCCCACGAGCGGAAGACACACTGAAACTTGCGATCGCTGATTACCGTGGCGAACGTACTGACTTCTTCACGCTGATCGAAACCTATCGCGAACTGCTCATGTTCGAGATTCAGCTTGCACGCATCAATGCTACGCTTGGGGGCACGATCGCGCAGATTGATAGAACAGTTGGGTGTCCGTTTTGAGTGGGGAGTTGGGAGTGAGGAGTTGGGAGCGGTTTAGAGATTGAGGAGTTGGGCTTGGTCGATCTGGACTGCTTCGGATTCGTAGGTTGCCGAGGACTCTTTGACGGCGGGCGAGGATTTGGAGTTTGAACTGACACTGCACCATTGATCGGGTTTTAGAATCATTGCTACCAGCATCTTGATGATCTCTTCGTAGTAGTCATCCGCCTGCCTCGCTGTCGAAGCGTCCAGATACCCATGCGCGGCTGCGTATTCGATCCAGACCTGAGTTTCGGCCGCTTCGCCTTCAGCGATATTCAAGGTGCTGCGGAAGTGCTTCTCGAATCGACGTTTCCGCCATGCCTCAGCAATGTTCGCACTGACGCTTCGCGACGATCGGCGAACCTGATCCGTCAGCGAATAAGTTTCCTCTCTCGGAAAAGCTTTCGACAACTCGAACACTCGTTTCCCAGCGGCAAACGAACGTTGATAAACAATTAAATCACGATGCCCTTTAACCAATCCCATAACTCCTCACTCCTCACTCCCAACTCCTCACCTCCACCCAAGCCTCTCAAGCTCGTCCCGGAGCTCTCGACGCGCACGGTTCAGTCTCGATCCGACTGTGCCCTCAGGAATGTCCATAATCTCAGCGATCTCGGCATACGAAAGCTCCTGAACTTCTTTCAGCGTCAGTACAGCGCGTAGCTCAGGTTCAAGCTTGCCTAGTCCTGCTTCTAGCATCTCTGCATCCTCCAGTCTTAGTCCGCTCTGGCTCACTTTGGATTCCGGCTCCAGGCTAAGGGTGTCGACGTTGTCTCGCTTACGACGTCGCAAAAATTGCAACGCCTCATTCGTCGCCACACGGTAAATCCACGTTTCCAAACTTGATCCGCCGCTAAAGCGATCTAGCTTGCGAAAGACCTGCATAAACGCCAACTGCATCGCATCATCTGCGTCTTGGCGCCCCACCATGCGAACCATCAGCGCATAAACACGGCCGCTGCAACGCTCGTACAGCCGACCCATCGCGTCATGGTCACCGTCGATACATTCGCGGATCAATGCGGCGGTTGCCGCGGAATCAACCGCTGCCTCCGGCGACGCTTGCTCGTTCGTCTTGCGTGGATTGCTCAACAAGTCGCGTCTCCGGCATGCACAGCGGCAAGGTGAGGAATTCTGAGATTTTTTGTGAAGGACGCAACATCGCCCGGCATCCAAAACAACGAGTGAGAAAGAGACCTCACCAAAACATCCCCTGGTTTTCCAACAAAGGAACCCCGCAAATGAGTACAAAACCGTTCGCAATTGCCTCTCTGGCCCTGGCCGCCATGTTCACCTTTGGATCGCTGGCTGCCCAGCCCGCGTCGGCACAATCGAGAATTAATGACAAAGTTTCTCGAAACAACGGCAAAGGATTCTGGGCCAATCAGCGTACATCGCGAAACATCCAACATGCCCGTGATTACTCGCGAAGCATCGGTCGCTACACCACCCAGTCCCCGGTGATCAACCCTGCGATCGCGCACGCTGAGTCGCAAATGTTGGGTATGCAAGTCCAAGGCATTCAGCGCGACATGGGCATCGTTCGCCAGGCGTATGTCGAGAATCCGCAAGTCGTCCAGCAGGTCAAAGTCATCGACGACAAGCTGGCGGTGGCCTCGGAAACTCAAAAGATGCTGCACGCGGAATGCTGCAAGGAAACACCCGACGGCAAAATTTGCGGCGAAATGGCCACGAAGTTGACGACCGCGCTGGACGAGATCAGCAAGGACCACGCCAAGTTGATGAAGATGACCGGCGACGACAAGCACGAAGGACACGCAGCACCCGATGCTAGCGAGTGATTTCGCAGCAGGCATGGCGTTCATGCACTTTCGTTGCATCCGTGCTCGCTTGATTTGATCGAGATTCAAAGGAATTGACCGCCATGATCGTAAAAACCCAGTTCACGCGACCGAGAACTTCGCTTGGACTGGGTTTGCATTCGTGAAGTAGTGGAAGCGGTTGCTTTGCGTAACTTACCGACCCTGTTGCCTCGCGTAACGTCCCAGTCCCTACGATGGTCACAGTTTAGATATACCCGCACTGGGTATCAAGGGCAGGTTCCTGCCGTCACGTCCCCCCAAAAAATCAGCCAACCAGGCTCCGAGGTCCTACAAATGTTCACCCAACGTACACAGTCACTTGTCTCATTCACTTGCGTGGCACTGATCGCGCTGTTGACAAGCGGCTCTTCCGTCGCACAAACCACTGGCGACACGCACGCCAATCACTCCGATACGCCACCAGCCAAAGCAGAGGGCGGTGATATCGCGTCGGAATTGCAAGCCCTGCGGTTGAAAGTGGGGCAACTGGAAGCGGCCCTTAAGGCACAGCACCAAGCCCGTTACGCAACCGACGGTTCCATGCCGAGCATGTCGAGTAACAAAGCGATGGGCGACAAGTCGATGGGTGGAATGAAGGGCATGGGCAGTATGAAAAGCATGTCCCAGGACGCCAATGATTCGAGCGAGTCCGGCGGCATGTCGATGGCCTCTGGCGGCATGGGAATGGGGAAGATGGACGGCATGAAGGGCAAGAAAGAAATGTCTCAGGATTCTGACAGCCAATCGTCAGGTATGGGCATGATGAGCAAAGGTATGGGCGGCATGGGGATGATGTCCATGATGAAAGGCAAGAAAGGAATGATGGGCATGGGAATGATGGGAATGAACCCCGCCATGTCATCGGATTCGATGGCTGGGATGGATATGCCGTCCGCATTGCCCGGATTCCCAGGGGCATCGCATCTTTATCACATCGGCCAAACCGGATTCTTCCTCGATCATCCCGAACACATCACGCTGACCGACGAGCAGCAGAAGAAGCTGAACACGATCAAGGAATCCTCGTTGCTGGCGACTTCCACCTCGGAACGCAAAATTGCTGAAGCCGAACAGGACCTGTGGGTGCTGACCGCCACTGACCAGCCAGACATCAGCAAGATCGAAGCCAAAGCAAAGGAAATCGCCAGCCTGACCGTAAGCAACCGCATCGAGTTCATTCGTGCCGTCGGAAACGCTGCCGAGATTCTGACCGAGGATCAACGCCAAGCACTTGTCGGGATTGCGACGGACAACAACTAGCGGCAACTGGCAATGTGCGATGCTTACTTTCCGAGGCTTTCACTTGAGATACACCATGCCTAACAAACCGTCCGATGACATCTTTGAGCAAGCACTACTTCGGCTCGATCACGCGGCGGAGTTCGCAAGCATCGAGAGTGAATCGCTTGAACGTTTGCGACACCCCAAGTCGATCTTGCAAGTTTCCATTCCCGTCCGAATGGACGATGGATCACTGCGAGTGTTTGAAGGTTATCGTGTTCGACACGATGACACTCGCGGCCCAACCAAGGGTGGCATCCGGTTCCATCCGGATGTCCATTTGGGCGAGGTCAAAGCACTCGCTTTCTGGATGACGTGCAAATGCGCGGTCGCAGGCATCCCGTTCGGCGGTGGCAAAGGCGGCATCATCGTCAATCCGAAAGAATTGTCTCGCTTGGAACTGGAACGCCTCAGCCGAGCCTTTATCGAACGAATCGCCGACTTCATCGGCCCCGAAACCGACGTACCCGCACCCGATGTTTACACCAATGCCATGATTATGGGTTGGATGATGGACGAGTACTCCAAGATCAAGCGATGTCGAACGCCTGCTGTAATCACTGGCAAGCCGATCGCGATTGGCGGTAGCCTTGGACGTGATGATGCGACCGGACGCGGCGCTTACTACTGCATCAAAGAGCTTGAACGCATTAAAACTTGGCAACCGCAGGACATTCGTGTCGCCGTGCAAGGGTTTGGTAACGCAGGCCAACACGTTGCAAGTCTTTTGTACGCTGATGGTTATCGCATCGTCGCGATCAGCGATTCGCGTGGCGGTATCGTCCGTGAAGAAGGCTTGGACATTCCCCGAGCGATCGAGCTGAAACAGATGCGTGAATCTCTGTCCGAGGTCTACGCCAGTCGCAGTGTTTGCGATTGCCCCAAGTGCGGCTGCGTCGAATGCCACTGCCAGCAAAGCGACCCTGGAAGTGGGAACGTCATCACCAATGAAGAATTGCTGGAAATGGACGTTGATATCCTGATTCCAGCGGCACTCGAAAACCAAATCACTGCTGATAACGCGGAAAGGGTGATTGCACCGGTGATCGTCGAGGTTGCCAACGGACCGACAACGTCGGATGCCGATGTGATTCTGAACGACAAGCAGACACTGGTGGTGCCGGACATCCTCGCGAATGCTGGTGGCGTGACGGTCAGCTATTTTGAGTGGACGCAAAACCGCGCCGGTTACTACTGGACCGTTGATGAGGTTCACGAGCGTCTGCACCAGATCATGACGCGTGAGTTCAACACCATTTATGATTTGATGACAACGAATCAAATCGACATGCGAACTTCGGCGTACACGCACGCGCTCAACCGCATCGGCGAAGCAATCGAGTCCCAGGGAACAAGCAGCTACTTTTCCAACCGGACCACCCTGCAAGTTCAGAATATCCAATGACCATGGACGAGAATATGAACCCAGCGCTTTCCGACGAACTGCTAGCTCGCATGGACGCCTATTGGCGTGCGGCGAACTATCTGTCGGTCGGACAGATTTATCTCTTAGACAATCCGCTGCTAAAAGAACCGCTCAGCATTGAGCACATCAAGCCTCGGCTCCTTGGTCACTGGGGCACCACTCCTGGCCTGAACTTCATCTACGTTCATCTTAACCGGATCATCAACCAGCATGACTTGAACATGCTTTATGTGACGGGGCCTGGTCACGGTGGACCGGGACTCGTCGCGAACACATACCTCGAAGGCACCTATAGCGGAAAGTACTCCAATATTTCGCAAGACGAAGATGGATTGCGGCGACTGTTCAAGCAATTCTCATTCCCAGGCGGCATCCCAAGTCACGTCGCACCAGAGACGCCGGGTTCAATTCACGAAGGCGGTGAGCTTGGCTATGCACTGTCGCATGCCTATGGAGCCGTCTTTGACAATCCAGATTTGATTGTGACTTGTGTCGTTGGTGATGGTGAAGCGGAGACCGGTCCGCTGGCGACGAGTTGGCATTCCAACAAGTTTCTCAATCCCGCTCGCGATGGCGCAGTCCTGCCGATCTTGCATCTCAACGGCTACAAGATTGCCGGGCCAACCGTCTTGTCTCGGATCAGTCATGAGGAACTGGATCAATTGTTTCGCGGTTACGGTTACACGCCTTACTTGGTTGAGGGCAGCGATCCGAAGGCGATGCATCAGCAGATGGCAGAGACCTTCGATAGGGTGTTTACAGAGATTCAGCGGATTCAGCAAGAGGCTCGCACGCACGGATTCCAGGTCCGACCACGATGGCCGATGATCGTGCTGCGAACTCCCAAGGGTTGGACTTGTCCGCATGAAGTGGATGGAAACCAGGTCGAGGATTCTTGGCGTTCGCACCAAGTTCCGATGGGCCAGATGGCCAACGATCCCGCGCATGTCAAACTGCTCGAAACATGGATGAGGTCCTACCAGCCCGAAGAATTGTTTGACGATACGGGGCGACTTCTACCGGAATTGGCGGAACTTGCCCCGAGCGGTGAACGGCGGATGGGGGCCAACCCGCACGCGAACGGTGGAAAACTGTTGCAAGATTTGCGAATGCCGGAGTTTCGTGACTTCGCAGTCGATGTGCCGGAACCTGGGAGCGTGACGGCCGAAGCGACTCGCGTTCAAGGCCAGCTCATCCGCGATGTGATGAAGCTAAATGCCGAAGCGAGCAATTTTCGCGTCTTCAGTCCTGATGAAACGGCATCGAATCGCTGGAACGCCGTCTTTGATGTCACGGATCGATGTTCGACCGCGGAAATTCTACCGACAGACGATCATGTTTCGCCCGATGGCCGTGTCATGGAAATGCTCAGCGAGCACCAATGCCAAGGATGGTTGGAGGGATACTTGCTGACCGGTCGTCATGGATTCTTTTCTTGCTACGAAGCGTTCATCCACATCGTCGACTCGATGTTCAATCAACACGCGAAGTGGCTGAAGGTCTGCCGCCATATCCCGTGGCGTCGACCCATCGCCAGTTTGAACTATCTGCTGACATCGCATGTGTGGCGACAAGACCACAACGGATTCAGTCATCAGGACCCCGGGTTCATTGACCACATCGTCAACAAGAAGGCGGAGATCATCCGTGTCTACCTACCGCCAGACGCGAATACATTGCTAAGTGTCACCGACCATTGTTTGCGCAGCCGCAATTACGTCAACGTCATTGTCGCGGGCAAGCAACCCTCACCACAATGGCTGGACATGGATGCTGCCGTGACGCACTGTTCGGCCGGGTTGGGGATTTGGGAATGGGCGAGCAACGACCAGGGTGGTGAACCCGACGTGGTGATGGCTTGCTGCGGCGACGTGCCGACGCTGGAAACACTGGCGGCAGTGGAACTATTGAGAGAACATCTTCCCTCACTGAAAGTCCGTGTTATCAACGTTGTCAACCTGATGAAGTTACAACCACAGTCGGAGCACCCGCACGGACTGAGTGACAAAGACTTCGACTTGTTATTCACCAAGAACAAGCCGATCATCTTCGCGTTTCATGGCTATCCATGGTTGATTCACCGACTGACCTATCGCCGAACGAACCACAAGAACTTGCACGTGCGCGGCTACAAAGAAGAGGGGACCACAACGACGTCGTTCGACATGGTCGTACTCAACGAGTTGGACCGATACCACCTGGCCGGCGACGTCATCGACCGTGTTGCCACGATTGGGTCGGATGGCGCATACATCAAACAAGCGTTTCGAGACAAGCTGATCGCACACAAGCACTACATCGAAACGTTTGGCGAAGACATGCCAGAGATTCGAGAGTGGAAATGGAGCGGGCGAACTAATTCCTAGCTGCTCTGGATGCAATGAATCACCATGAATATTTTGACATTCAATGCCGGCTCCAGCAGCTTAAAGTGTAGCTTGATCGACACCACCGGCGAACGAACCCTTGCAAGCGGCAACGCGGACTGGACAGATCGACCGACGCGTTACACCTTCGGTTTGCCCGACTCGAAAGCGACCAATTCGGAGTTGGATCGGGCCGACGTCCGTTCTGCAGTCAGTCGGTTTACAGCGGACCTTCAGGACTACTTGAGCGACAATGTTTCCGCGGTCGCCCACCGAGTGGTTCACGGAGGAATGCGGTTTACAAAACCCGTTATCGTCACCGAAAACGTGAAGAATGAGTTGCATGCGTTGGCCCCTTTGGCACCGCTTCACAATCCTCGCAGTCTTGAAGGCATTGTTGCTGCACAGGCGTTGCTGCCAAATTTGCCGCACGTCGCGGTCTTCGACACGGCTTTCCATTCGACGCTCGCTCCAGAGGCCTATACGTACCCGATCCCCAGTCAGTGGACCAAGCAGTGGAAGTTGCGACGGTTCGGATTCCATGGACTCAGCCATGCCTATGCCGCAGACAAGGCGGCCCAGATACTCGATCGCCCGTTAGCTGAGCTACGGCTTATCGTGGCTCACTTAGGCAACGGCGCGTCTCTTGCTGCAATTCGCGACGGCAAGTCGATCGACACGACAATGGGCTTCACGCCACTCGAAGGGCTGATGATGGGAACACGCAGCGGTTCCGTTGATCCAGGTTTGCTGCTGCACTTACTTCGCGAACAGGAGATTTCTGCGGTCGATCTTGATCGAACACTGAACGAAGAATCCGGTCTGCTGGGAGTTTCCGGCGTGTCGTCCGATATGCGCAGTGTCATGCTGGCTGCGGAAGCCGGCGACGAGCGAGCAGAGTTGGCGATCGCGATGTACGTCCACAGGCTACGTCAAGCTATCGCAGCGATGGCGGCTACCCTGGGCGGCGTCGATGCGTTGGTATTCACCGGCGGCGTTGGTGAGCACTCCGCGACGATCCGAGCAGCGACCTGTAAGGGGTTAGTGTTCATCGGCCTGGAGCTTGACCCCATCGCAAACGCTGCTGGACGGGCCGATGTCGTTGTTTCGGCAGCCGAATCGAATGGCATCATCATCGTCGTGTCATCGAACGAAGAACTCATTTTAGCCAGAATGGCGCTCCGAACGGTTGATCCTTTGTGAGTCACAATCGTGGTGAATCCTGAGGCGCGGCAGTCGTGAACGCGCTGCCCGTCGCGAGTTGGCTCTCGGCCGGGGTTCACAACATTCCGCAGCCGTTGTCATGGAAGGTAACGTCTGATGCAAACTTCCATGAATCACTCCGAACCGTGATCGTGACTGGATCAGTTTTTCATGATCCTTTCTGTATGGAATCTAAGCTAAGGCGACTGGGATTTTTTGCATGGATGTCAAGCGAACTCGCCATCGCTAGCAAGCGTTCGGCTGAAGCGGTGAAGTTGTTCCATCACTTAGTTGACATCGCACGCGACTTTCTTCACACAAAGCGTGATGGGGAAGGCGGAAGAATCGGCATGACCAGCAGGCCCGCCCAATGTTTCCACGAATCCATGATCTCGGCGTGAAGGAACGATGTGAAACTCGCATCCAAAGCAGTGGGAGCGCGGGAGTCGCAATGCATCGCAGATTGCCACGCTTGTTCCCGCACCGGCCTGAACGGGCCTTCACTTTCCTTTCAAAAGGCGATTTCCGATGAAGAACGCATCAAAACTGAAGATTATGGCTGGCTTGGTTGTTGTAGCTGCCGCGATTTCGTTGTCTTCACCCGCGATGGCCAGTGGCGGTCATGGCGGCGGCGGACACGTCGGTGGCGGTCATGGCTTCGGAGGCCATGGGAGTTTCGGGCATGGTGGGTACGGACACGGGGGATACGGCCATGGTGGTGGCTATGGGCATGGATACGGTCACGGATATGGCTACGGTCACGGAGCCAGCTACTACGGTATCGGGCTTGGCTATGGCGTGGGTTACAGCGGCATTGGCTACGGCAGCTACTATCCCAGCTATTACTCCAGTTACGTCCCGACGTATTCCAGCTACCGAGCGAGCTACGTTGCCCCTCGCCGAGTGCTGCATCGTCGCGTCCGATCGGGTTGCGGGTACTGATTCCATCGATGAGGTACGAAACTTGGGAAAGCGATAGATATCGTCCGCGCCGTCGAGCGATCTCCGGCGCGGCGAAGTTGGCTCGCGGTTGTTGCTTGCTCTATGGGAGCTTGCTGGGCTTCGTATTACTCTTCATTGGCAATCCAACGAAGTTCGTCGACGCCCCCGCTTTCCAATCGCTCTACAGCGACATCGAACCTGGTTTGCATGTGGGATTGTTCGCTTGTTTGGCGTTTTTGGTCAGCGCCGCACGTTGGCCGGTAAATGCAATAGTGCAAGCAACCGTTCTGATTCTCTTTGCGGCCGGTAGCGAGGCTATCCAAATCTGGTTGCCCAACCGCACTCCGCGATGGGGCTGTTTCATCCAAGACGTTGCCGGACTCTTCCTTGGATTTGTTACCTGGATCGCAGCATCGGATTTACTCGCCAGTTTTCGTCGATGGCGACGATAGCATCGACTTGCACGCCAGTCGTCTTAACGCGGTTTCGTTGCCACTGGATGTGATTGAGAAACATCCGTTGTCATTGACGAACTTGGTTCAATCGGCATCAGCTCGCCGCGCACGATGGCGACCTCGCGTGGTGCGTCGATTGCCAATGACACTCGACCGCCGGAAGTCCGGTGAACCGTGATCGTGGTGTTCGTTCCGGGCAAGCAAATCGACTCACCCATTTTGCGTGACAGAATTAGCATGAAATCGGTCCTTCGATGATTGGCTTGTTTGTATTGTTTGGGCGACGCCGTTTTTAGGCAACGCTTCGGTATTTCGATTCAGTTTGCACAGGCAACTCGCTACCAAGCACTTGACGAATCCGTGCCGAAAGTCGAAACAAGTCACCGCCGTATTCGACCAATTCTTCGATGCCCAAGAAGTCGGCCATGGCATAGTCGTGGACTGCGACCTCAGCACCGTACAAAACGACTTGCGTATCGCAATCGAGCATCGCCAATTTCGGTGCCAACTGCCATGCCCTTTGGCTCGGAAGGGCAAGCTGCGCCAGGACGAGTTTAGGGCGATACTTTCCGCACGCCTTCAGTGCATCCGTAGCCGACAAGGCTCTGACGACGCGATAGCCAGCATCGATCAGATCACCGGCCAATCGAGCGTAAACCTCGTCGCGTGGTTCGACGATGAATGCGATGGGACGGGGCGTTGACTGGCGACTTTGATGCGGCTTGGGAAGTTTGTCCTGTTTACGAGATGGCCGTATTGGTGTCGAGCGAACGGGCGATTCTTGTTTCGAGGTCTCTCGAGCGGCGGTCATTGATCTCGCGATCTTCTCGCCATTCATTTGTTCCGTCACGACAAAGGTGCCGTGGCAATGCCCGCACGCAAGTTCTTCGCCAATGAGGTGCGGGCGAACCTTCGCGGGGCGTCCGCATACCGGGCAGCCAATTAGGAGTGGCTCGGTGGCTCCGCGTTGATAGCTTGCTGTTGCGATGGGCGCATATCGTTCTTGCATGATCATCTTGAAATCGCTTTCCGTTTGAGAATGTCGTTTGGTTTGTTGCAGTGGGGCGAACGTCGGAAATGACGTGCGCTACAAACGAAAACGACATAGGGCAACGCAAAGCGGCGCACCCGCCAGCACGGCGGGAGAAGCCTGCGGGACCGCGCGGGAAAGTGAACTGCCTGTCCAGTGCGACGCAAAGACTCGCTCGCTCGCGAAGATCGGCGATGGACCTTCGTACTGTGGCTCAAGGCCCTGGTCAGGCGATGATTGCTGACATCTACAAGGGCATGACTGGCAAGGTGCCGAGGAATCAGTTCCGCAGCAACATTCCGGTGTGGAATCTGCTGAAGTAACGGCAGAGCCGACTTTCGACGGGCAATGCTCGCATTGGCAAGTGGAAGACTGCGGCGCCCCGGCCGAGAACACGACGACGGCGATGAGGGCAGCAAGTTTCATTTGGCCAAAAAGCATTGGGTTCATGGGATCGTCCGTGATCGCGACTACTTCAACGCCCTGTTCTGGGCCAGTGTTGCGAGGTTTGATGCACAAGAGGCTGGAATCCTTCGCGACAAGTCCGAATTTCCTAAATAAATTCGGAATCGATTTGCGGTCGATCAGGTTTGTTCGTGAAGAAACGGAGGTATTGCCGCATCCAAAGCGGTAACGACGTCACATGAAATGGGAGAGTTCGCTCGATGCAAAGCCGTATTGCCGTTTTTCTTTTGCCTGTAGCCACCGTGATGGTGATCGGGTTGGCCGCGTCCGGAATCGCGTACGCCCAGATTTCGCCCGAAGAACACGCGAGTCACCATCCCGAAGAAGCTGCCCAAACGACCGGCGAGTCAGGAATGGGTGGCGTGGGCGGCAAGGGAATGGGTGGGCCGCCCGAAGGAGCTGGGCCGGGAATGATGGGCGGTAAGGGCGGCGGCATGGGGGGAATGATGGGAGGTGGCGAAGGCGGCGGCGGGATGATGGGTGGCGGTGGAATGGGTGGCATGATGGAAAAGATGGGTGCGCCCAAACCGAAAGACCTGTATCCATCGTTGATGGAATTGCCCGATTTACCGATGGAGCGACGTGGCGAGTTGGAGCAAGCGGCGCACCAGCGGATGATCGCGGGAACCCGGGTCTTGAGCGAAGGCTTTGACGAGCTTTCCGTTTCAGCCGGCAGCGATGATTTCGTAGCCATGCAGGCTGCAACCGCCAAGATTCGCGAAGGACTCGGTGATTTTGAAAGTGGTTTAGCAGCCCATCGCGCACTTCGCGAAGGCAAAGCACCACGCCGTGTCGCCCTTCAGTGGTTCAAAAGCGAGATGAACCTTAGTGACGGTTCCCCGGTGGCAGCGTCGAACGCTTGGCTATGGGGCATGACACCGTTCCACACGATCGTGATGGTGATCTTGGTGCTGTTCGCGGCCACCATGATCTGGATGTACTTCTTCAAAATGCGCCGCGCCGCTTCGCTGCTCGGGCAGCTAGCAGTGAGTGGAGGAGGTGGGAGTGGAGGAGGTGGGAGTGGAGGAGGTGGGAGTGGAGGATGTGGGAGTGGAGGAGTGAGGAGTGAGGAGCGGAGGACTAAGGGGGAAAGCACGAACGACCCCCAACTGATTCCTCCTAACTCGTCACTCCTAACTCCTAACTCCTCACTCATCACTCCTAACTCAGATTGCTGCGACACCGATGATGGTTGTGTGACCGAACAAGAGGCCGAAGGCATCAATCACGACGGGCTGCTCGCCGTTGGCAAGAAGAAACTTTGCAGGTTGCGAGTTGCCAAGATCATCCAAGAAACAGAAGACGTGAAGACGTTTCGCTTGGTTGCGTGCCACGGTGGCGGCATTCCGTTCAGCTACCTGCCGGGTCAGTTCCTGACGTTTACGTTGCCGGTTGCCGAGAAACCAATCAAACGCAGTTACACGATTTCGTCTTCACCCACTCAGGGCTACTTCTGCGAGGTCACTGTCAAACGTGAAGATAAAGGCGCGGGGTCTCGTTATCTGCATGACCAAGTGAAAGTCGGCGACACGTTGGAAGTCAAAGCCCCGAGTGGCAAGTTCGTCTTCTCGGGGAAGGAATCGGACGACATCGTATTGATCTCCGGTGGCGTCGGAATCACACCGATGATGAGCATCGCCAGGGCGCTCACGGACATGGCATGGCCCGGCGAGATTCATTTCGTCGCCGCGTGCCGCGATCCCGAGCACTTCATCTTTGAATCGGAACTCAAACGACTTCAAGAGCAGTTTGAGAACCTGCACGTCCACGTCGCGATGAGCCGGATCAAGAAAGACGTCAACGGCTATACGAGCGGTCGCTTGAATAAGGAGTTGCTGGCCGAGTGGGTGCCGGACATCGCGTCAAAACGCATTCACATCTGTGGTGCTCCGGCCATGATGGAGGCCACCAAAGCGATGCTCGCGGAACTAGAAGTACCTGCCGAGAGCATTCATACCGAGAACTTTGGATCCACACAAAAGCCGAAGGCGAAAGTAGCCAAGAAACAAGAGGCTCACGAAGAGAAAGCGACGGGAGCGAAGGTCACGTTCACGACATCTGACAAGTCCACTTCGTTGCCTCCCGACGAAACGATTCTCGAAGCGTCCGAACGGATCGGCGTCGACATTGATTACTCATGCCGTGTCGGAACCTGCGGTGAATGCCGCGTGAAGCTGCTTTCGGGCAACGTGTCAATGGAAGTCGATGATGGCCTGGAACCGGACGAGAAAGAAGCGGGGATGATCCTGGCTTGCCAGGCAAAAGCGAATGAAGACGTCAGCGTGGAGGCTTAGTGAGAAGTC
>TARA_R110002073_G_C9498889_1_pt1 | contig 22981 bp, 22 predicted proteins | sample TARA_R110002073 | Tara Oceans TARA_R110002073 (sample SAMEA4397174) | marine metagenome | biome: Polar Biome; feature: [DCM] deep chlorophyll maximum layer (ENVO:01000326); material: water (ENVO:00002006), including particulate matter (ENVO:01000060) such as... | depth 40 m | reverse complement strand
CTGCGATTTTACACGATTGCCGAAGTTATTTCCGAACGCTTCCTAAATCGAGACGAGCTTCGGCATGATCGTCGATCGATCCAACCAAAAAGCTTGGTGACAATGCTTGCTGCAGTAGTGCCTCATCCGGAACGTAAACGTCATTGTCTTCGAGCAGCTTTATCACAGCATGGCAATCAGCTTGCGTCGAGTCCTTTGAACTATTTCGCATTGACTGCCTTGTGATCGTCCAATTCCAGTTACGGTACTCAACTGCAACACGATCAACGCCCCGTGACGAGAACTTTGATGGCGCTAAGAATTGACAAATTTCATTCTGGTTGACGACAATCTCTGGGCGAATCTCAATGAATCCATAGTCCAACAAGTCGTATTCTGAAACGGTCGGGTTCAGACGCGCATTATCCCCAATCTTAAAAACGCGGACGCCGACTTTCTTGTCGTCACAGTTCTCGACCAATTCGACGCAAACGTCGTCTTTGGTCAGCATCCAATCCGACGGCTCCAACCATGGTTGAACTAAGTCGTAGACCCGATACTCGGGCTCGACACCGGTGAGGTCCCACCCATCGTAAGGGTCGAAGAAATATTCAGCGCCTTCGTACTCAACCCGCAAACGATGCGGATATACGTCTTGGAACAGCAGTTCAGGCGGAAGCGCCAGTTTGCGTTTGCGGAGCCATGCTAGGACTTCTTTTGGAGATAGGATCCTCTCATCGCCTGACGATGAATCTTCATCGAGTTTCGTTAGGTACCACTTCCAATCTCGGATTTGCAAACGGAATGTCGCTCCACCAGCTGCCGTATCAACCCAAGTGACTACGCCAAAATCCTCGCTCATCGTTCACCTTGTAACTGCGGGCCAGTCCAGGGTCAGCGGCAAGGTGGCACCGCCAACCGCATGGACTGATCGGCCGTAGCGAACGGCCTACCCTTGGAAGTCATCGCGGGTCAGGCGACGACAAGAACGGCGGGCGACCAAACCCGCACCGGGGGGATTCTCGCTCAATCCGGCGGAACCTTCAAGAATCCATGCGACCGCAAACCATCTAGCGAAGCGAAGCGGATTTGCAGATTTCGTAATCAGAGACAGGTTGCGGTGAACCTACCCTCGGATTTCAAAACGCCAGGAAGGACCCAAACAATGCGGGCGTGATTGCCTGATTTGCACACCGGCCCCCCAGCCCCCACACGCTAGAAACGAACGAACTCTCTCTCAGCGTTGCGGGCCTGCCCATCGCTCGGGCGTTGCTGATTCTCTCAGAAGGACCCAATGGGGCCAATCACAAACCATTTTGCTGCACGCACAGCACGCTTCGGGGGACGATAGGTCGCAAGCCATCCAGCGTCAGAAAATAGAGTCCCCCCCTTAGACCGTTCACTGTCTGCCAAAACCTCCTTTTTTGCCAAAGAATGCGTACGCCTATGGAAGCGGCTTTCAATCGCTAATGACGTGGGTTTTTCACCACGCCCCCCGTACCAACTTTCGATTGTCTAATTTTGTGGAGAGAATCAGACGTGGTCGCACGGTCTCGGTGACAGTGGCCCCCCAGATTCCAACACCCCCCATCACCCCTACGAAACGCCGGACTGATCTAACCGCATGAAAGAGGAGGGGGAGGGGCTAGGGTTTTTGCGTTGATTCCAGCGGGATCCCCTCGGAAACGTACCCCGCATCGCCCCACCCCCGGCCTCAGAAGGACCCGCACCGAACACGGCCCCGCCCGATCAAACCGAACGAAACCGCCAGACTCTTAGGGGATCTTGGGGCTTTTTAGCGAATCCACGCCCCCGGCAGGATTCGGCGGGCAATCCCGCTCGGTTGTCGCTGGACGGTTCCAACCGCCAGAAACGCCGGACTGTATGTCGCAATGGTCGCGACTATCTTCACCGCGTCTCGGATGCGATGCCCAAAGGGACCCAATGACGGCAGGGGGTGGTGGTGGTACTAGATTACGCGGCAAGCACGCAAGAAAACCGCAGCACCTCGGTTTCCACCTCCGCATCGCGTCGGGGGAAGTACCTTTCGACCGGGGGTGTCTGTCCAATCTGTCCCGCAACGCGGCGGTTCCCTCTGCCATATTCCCCCGGCGGAACGACAGTAGTACCTACGGCACATCGGAACGCATCGCCAAACCACGCACCACGGCCAACACGTCAGCACGGGCGGCGGCGTCCAGCTTCTCCCATCGGCTCAGCAATTCGGCGGTTTGGGCGTCGTTTTGGTACACCGCTTGGTACACAGAAACAGCGTCCCCGGTTTCACCCCGTAAAACACGCTGTTTTTGAGAGTTGTTCGAGTCCCTCATCGCCCATCAAGCTCCGCTTTTCAGCGGAGCTTTTTTCATGCGCCGACAGCGCCCACCTCCTCCACAAGGTGCCACCCACGAATGGCACAGTCATTAGCATATCTACTTTGTTTCAAACGAGTTGTCTCCAGCGGCGAGCCTTGCTCGTAGGACCTCGCGGGATTGCATCATCAGGTTGTAATTGCTGCCTCGTTTCTTTCGCACTCGCGGTTCAAAACGCCCTGGACGTTTGCCAACGACGCATTTGCCAATCTGCTCCAAACGGCTGACACAGTAGCTTCGCCGAGCCGTTGGAGTGAGGATGTCGATCAGATCCCAAGCCGCCAGCACGAACTGGCAACAGCTCACGAAGCTCACTTCGCGGGGCCGAGTGCCGCAGATCCAAGCACTGCCCAGAGCCGTCGTCCGGATCGCATTGTACGCCAGCATTGTCACCCAGAACTCCTTCCGGACCATCTCCGGGCTCTTGCAACGAAGGTGGTTCAAGTTCATGTGTGTTTTTATACTGCGAATATCCAACTCCGCGCTCCAACGAAAACCAAACAGTTCGGCAAGATCCTCATACTGCACCGCATCTGCGCCTTCGATATCAGTTATTGTTGTGACGATCACGAACGGATCTTGCTTGCGGCCTGGCTTGGTGATCACGTAGCGGATCTCTCGAAGCTCGATGGATTTCGGCATCGAGTCGTACATCTCTTTGCTCATCCATGGCGGACGGCCCGGTCGATGCCAACTGACGATGTGATCGTCTTTGCCTAGTCGACGACCGCGTCTGAAGTCGGTGTGCCGAGCCTGGTGTTTCCGAAAACAAACATCCACACCGGCCTGCATCAACAACACGATCATCCAGTAGTTGCCATAAAAGCGATCTGCTACGGCCACATCGCCTTTTGCGAAGCAACCGATGATCTGTCGAAGCAGCGCTGTCTCGCCCGTTTCCTTGCCCTTGTACCTGGCGATTGCACAGTCAACCACACAGGCAGTTGCCAGCGAGATTACGACGACGAAGCGAGCAATCGGAAAACCAATTCCCGCCTTCTGAGCGGGATTCTGTGGGTAGGCGGCTTGGTTCCTGGGCGTGTCAGGCATCATGAAAGTCGAGCCATCGACGAGCTTGGCGTGCCGCCCTTTCCAAAGATGCTGTGGTTCGATGAGTCGTTGGGCTTCGTTGGCGACTCCAGAAGTCAGTTCATGCAATGCGTCTTCGGAAAGCTTGGCTCGGGCGCGGCAGTAATCTCGCGTGTCCGGGTCGACATCACCAAGAGCGCGTCCGGTCAAGTAACTGCTGATTCGAGCCACGGCACTTTGACAGGAGGCTTCTTTGCCGTCCCGTAGAACCTGGCTCATGAACGCCCACAGCACGATCGCGGTGGTATACGTGCGACCAAAGAGCCCACCGTGTTTTCGAAAGACGCAAGTGATGCGTTGTTCGCTGAGGATGTCAACAAACGGCAACCCGGGCGACGTCAAGAATCCGGCAACCGTTTGGCCAAAAGTGAAGTTGCCTTGGCTCGCGGGATTGACACAAAATGCCATGAGAAAACCCTCCCTGGTCTCACTGTTTTGGCAGGCAGTAACCAGGGAGGGCTTCAACCAATGTGAGACCTGGGAGGGTTTCACCGCAAGACAAATCGCCCTGCATCAGCAATTTTAAACGAAATAGCCGACATGCAGATAGCCATCTTATGCGCTGACACCAAACCAGTCGTCAATGACTGTGCCATTCGTGCCACCCACCGTTTGTAGGCCAGGTCCCACCTGGCGCGGGTGACTGGCCGATCAAATTCCTATGTCGATGTCACGTGGAATGGCGCAGACGCCTCGCTTTGTTCCAAAGCATTGCCGTGGTTGCCAGGTGAAACCTGGCCTACATCTCCCTTGGATCGTGCCATTGAGGTGCTTCGGCAACACCGTTTCCCTACCGCGACCGTGCCGCCTCTAGCATCGCTTGCACACGCTGCTGTTCCTTGGCCAATGCTCCCGGCGGGATCGACATGGGTTCAAAATCAGGCGATGGATTGAGCGGCTCATCACTTGGGATCTCGCGCAAACGCAAATTGCGATACCACACCGGCTGACCGTGATCCTGCAGCCACAGCTCGCCACCGCGACCGGTGAGATCTCCGCCGCGGATCGTCAGCAGCTTCACCATCTCGGCCCACTTTGGATCGGTGTAGTCAAAGTCCAGAACCTTTTGACCGTTGAGCCAATGCTGAATCACTGTTCCTTTGCAGACCACTCTTCCGGAATTCCATTCGCCCACGGGACGCGTTGCATCTTTCGACGGGGCCATGCAAAAGAACAACGAAGCCGCAGATTGCCGCGGGTTTTCTCCGTACGGACTGCCCACGTTGTCGAGCACCTGATACTCGACTTGACCGGGCCGGTAATAAACGCCGCTGTTGCAACCCTTGGACACCTTCCATTCGAACCGAAGCTCAAAGTCATCCGGAACAAGCGTGCGTTTGTAAGTGAGAGAACCACCGCCGGCGGCACGAAAAAACGCCCCGTCTTCGATTCGCCAATTCCCACCGTGCTCCCAGCCGTCAAAGGATTTGCCATCAAACAGCTCGACAAAATCTGGAGCAGCGTCGGATTGCTCGGCAGAAGGAACAGCCTCCGTAGCGGCCCCAACGTTGTCTGCGGCATTCACAAGGCAGCACGCCAGAACGCTCGCGGCACCCAACACGGCACCGATCAAATGAAATTTCCGACCGGGCAGACACCAGCACTTCATCGCAAAACCTTGGCTACAAAGGGAGATTCCAATACGGCGCCCACTCTATCAGCCCTCAGCGGTGACGAGAAGCAAAACGCCTCAAGGACCTACAGCCCGGTGGCGGCGTGGACTAGGATGTAGGACCAGCAAGCGCATGCTGCGTCGCGGCTCTTCTTCCTCCAACGAACGTTTCCACCATGCCTTTGTTTGAAATCGAAACGGACGCCCACATCATCATCACTTGGGCCGAAAACGAAGACGACGCTCGCGAAGTCGTCGACGACGCCTACCCCGAAGATGAACTGATGCGTTTGACCAAACGCCCTCGCGATTCTTGGGTGATCAGCAAAGGTGCTCTCGGCCTAACAGACCGCACACTTGATCCGTGCATGACCGCTCGCGAATGCCTCAGCAAATCGGCCGGCGACAAGGTCAACGCGATTCGTTTGTACCGAATGGAAACCGGTTGTGACCTCGAACAAGCACGCATCGCGATCGAATCCAATATGGTAATGGGATGGTAGTGGACCCCGCCGAGTCCTCACCGCTTCCATCACTTCCAGATTGAGATTCCATGATGAATGCAGCGTCGCCTCCTAACCCATGGCTGTGGTTTGCGTGGTTGATGCTTGTTCCGTTGCTGGTCGGCTGCGATGGCTGTCGCCAAACCGAAGAAACCGATCTGAAGGAAGAAGTCGCGGAGCAAAAGCTGCCGCCGTTCACCATCAGCTCCGCCAAAGCGTTCCCGGCCACACGTGCTGATGCGGGAACCAAAGGTGCCACGGACGGAACCATCAAACCAGGACACTGGTTCGCCGCGGGAGTTGCACTGAAAAGCAACCGCGAAGACGAACGCGGTGCGATCATCACCGACACAAAAATCGTTCGTTCGGTCAATGTGATGAACGACGAAGTCGAACGCTCCGAGCTGGAGGCCAAGATTGCGAACGCATCGGCAAGAACGGTTGGCAAATCCTTCCGAGTTCGACGGCCAGCGGTTCTGCCAAAGGGGCAACGCCGCGAGTTAGAAACCCGAGCGTTGGCGTCGGAGGCGGGCGGCAGATTGATCGAAGGCCTCGAGTTTGATGGCGATTTTGTCTCTTCGCGAACAGGCGCCGCCGTGCCGCTTCGGCCGAGCAAGTTCGCGGCGCTCCAACCACAATCGTTTTTCTTTGTCGTCCTTACCGACCGATCCGAACGCTTCACGCGACTGCAAACCGCGGACTGGGTCGAACCACTGAGGGCCAACAACGAGTTTTATCGACCGAGAGAAAACTACCGCATCGTCATCCCGCCGACGAAAGGCGTCCTGCCACTGTCCGAAACCATGCTGGATTGGACCTCCACCGCGGTGCTGTTTTGGGACGACCTGACCTCATCGGCGCTTACGCCCGGTCAGCGGAACGCGATCGTTGATTGGTTGCATTTTGGAGGCACGCTGATCGTCAATGGACCATCGGGAACGGACGCGATTGATGACCCAAGATTGAAAGCTTTGCTGCCAATCGAAGCTGACGGGAACAAGGAACTCAACGGCGACAACGCCATCGCGTTTCTGAAATCACACCGGGTCAAAACCGACGAATCCATTCCTGCTATCGAAGCGAGATTGTCGGGCGACAACAGCACGGTCTCCGTGGCCGGCCAACCCTCCGCCGAATCGACTTCATTGGGCGAAGGCGACTTGGTTTACCAGCGACGAATTGGTCGCGGACGGATCGTGCAAAGCCGCGTGGACTTGCTGAGCGAATGGATGACGGCTTGGAAATCCTACGACAGCTTCTTCAACGGCGCCGTTCTGGCTCGACCGCCACGTGTATGCGAGAAACTCGAAGCGTTTCGTGTTTCCGCGCCGCAGTCTTTCCTAAGAGAAGATGAAATCGACACCGTCTCAGAAGAAGAGATGGCGGCGATCATTAACCAGCCAACGGTGCAGCAACGCCTGGTGGGGATGACAATCGAAGATGCCCCTCCCACGATCAACTCCGGCTTCCGGCTTTTCGCTCGAGACATGCGTCTGGGCAAGCTTCCAAGCCAGAGCGACCCCCAAGACGAACCAGACAACGATGAAGCGTCCGTCGGATCCGGGCGACAAAAACCGTCCAGAACGATCCAGATTGCTTCTGCCAAAGACTACCGAAACCGTCTGGACCAGGAGGTGCTGCAACATCCAGTCAGCGGTGTTGGCGGCTGGAAAGACGACAGCGCACTGTTGATGTCCTTTCGGAACTCGTTGCAAGATCGCATTGGAGTCACGATTCCCGATTCGTCGCTGGTTGTGAAGAGCTTGCTGATCTACCTGATCGTTCTCATCCCGCTCAACTACGCCGTGTTTCGGTGGATGGGACGTCTGGAATGGGCTTGGCTGGCGATGATTCCGATCGCGTTGGTGGGAGCGTTCATGGTCGCGCGAGCGGCTCAGCTTGATATGGGTTTTGCCCGAAGCCGGAACGAACTGGCGTTTTTAGAGATCCCACGCGACCACGATCGCGGACACCTGACCCGCACGATCGCGTTGTACAACTCGCTCGCCAGCAACTATTCGATCCAGTTCGAAAATCCAGACGCCGCGATCACGATGCTCGCATCTCGGCGAACCGACTCTCGCAACGAAGCCATGTTCGGCTCCGATGGACTGACACTTCAACTTGGTTTTGACGCAGGTCCGCGTCTCGACGGAATCGCGGTTGGCAGTAACTCCTACGGTTCCGTTCACGTCGAGCAAATGGTCCCGGTCGGCGGCCAACTCTCTTTGTCCCAAGACGGCAGCACGCTCAGCAATGATTCCAATCTGGAACTAACGGACGTATACGTCATCCGACAACCATCCGAATCAAGCGAAACTTCGATGACCGAAATCGCGGTGCTCGGCAGTGTCGCTCCCGGGGAAAATCCAAAGGTGTCGTATCAGCCCGCGGACCGGGTGAGCGTCCCCGGCGACGTCGATTCGGGCGTGCGACTTTGCATGCAAAGAATCCTTGCCAGCACTTACATCGAACCCGGCACAACACGGTTGCTGGGGCGACTTGCCAAGGTCCCGCTCGATCAAGCGGACGCGGACGAGAGTCCAGCATGGGGCGGCTTGGAAATCCAACCGGTCTGCAGCCAAGTGGAGGCGGACACGATCGTGTTGGCACACTTGGAATACCCGGCCGTGCCCGCGGCTCAACCCGACGATAACTTGATGGACGACTTCCGCAGTCGAACCACCACGCTGGAAGAAGAGAGGGCGAAGAAAGCAAAAGAGAAGAAAGCAGAAGAATCCACGGGCACTGCCGTCACCGAAGAATCCGACACCACGAAGGAAACGCCATGATCACCTTGGAAGGCTTTGGCAAAGACTATGGTGAGTTCACCGCGGTCGAATCGATCGATTTGCAAATCGACGCCGGAGAAACGTTTGGCTTCATCGGCCCCAACGGTGCCGGTAAGAGCACCACGATTCGCTTCCTCGCCACGTTGTTGCGGGCCACCCGCGGACGCGGTGAGGTTGCCGGATGCGACGTGATGAACGACCCGATGGGGGTTCGCCGCGCAATCGGCTACATGCCCGATAACTTTGGCGTCTACGACGGAATGCGAGTTTGGGAGTTCCTAGACTTCTTCGCCGTTGCCTACGGCATCGCTCGATCGCAGCGTGGCCCCATCATCGACAACGTGCTCGAACTGCTGGACCTGGGTCACAAGCGAGACGACTTCGTCAACGGCTTGTCGCGCGGGATGAAGCAACGGTTGTGCCTCGCCAAAACTCTGGTGCACGATCCACCGGTGCTGATTCTGGATGAACCCGCCAGCGGATTGGATCCGCGAGCACGTGTGGAAGTCAAAGCGTTGCTGAAAGAACTACGCCGGATGGGCAAGACCATCCTGATCAGCAGCCACATTCTGACGGAGCTCGCCGATTGCTGCACATCGATCGGCATCATCGAACGCGGCCAACTGTTGATGAGCGGCCCGATTGATCAGGTGTATCGCAAGATCCGGCGCAACCGCACGGTCGAAATCGCATTCACCGAGAACGCCGAAGCCGGCATCTCGATCCTTCGCAGCAGCCCCGCTCTTCGCGACCTGGAAATGCGTCCCGATCGAGTGATCGCGGAACTGGAAACCGATGACGCGGGTTTGTCGACGTTGCTCAATCACTTGATTGCGCAGGGCGTTCAAATGCGATCGTTCTACGACCGCGACCCGACGCTGGAAGACGTCTTCATGAGCGTCACCGAGGGACTGGTCTCGTAGGCCAGGTTTTCACCGGACGCCACCAACGTCTAGGGCTGCTCCCAACACGAACACGCAAACTGCCACCGGCACTCGGCTAGCTCGAGCCGTTGGCACCTGTCTCAATTCAGCCGTTCACTCTTCCGGAGCTTCTCGACGGAAGACAGCGACGATGTCATCGACCGGCACAACGAAAAGTTGGTTGTCGTGTTCCAAGTCCACCGGGATCGCATTCTTTGGGTGGAACAGAATCTTGTCGTACTGACGCAGCGGCAACTCTTCATCGTTTTCGACCACGGCACTGATCGTTACGATCCGCCCCGTGATGGTGGGAATCTCGGCTGCATCAGGCAGAGCGATTCCGCCACGCGTTTCTCGCTTGGGTTCGTCCTTGCGAACCAAAACGCGATCGCCGATCGGTTCGACGTATTCGAATACTTTCGGCGCGGTTTTCTTTTTGGCCATGTCTTGTTTCTTTGGTGCACATTCAGATGAAGCGTCCGGGGGGACTCAAACGGAATCCCCAAGACATCCCGCGAAACGTCGCAGAGATGTTCGAGTCGGGTGGGTCAATGGAAAAGGACCCTAGCGACCGTCCACTTTCGAGAAAATCATTTTGCCAGCGTTGGTTTGCAGCGTGCTGGTCACACGCACGTCGATCTCTTGCCCGATTTTGTGGCGGCCTCCTTCGACGACGACCATCGTGCCATCATCGAGATAACCAATGCCTTGTTCGGGGCCTTCGCCGGGTTTGATGATTCGCAATCGGAACGATTCATCAGGCAAGAAGACTGGCCGCAACGAGTTGCTGATCTCGTTGAGATTGATCACCGGAACACCTTGGACCTTGGCAACCTTGTTCAGGTTGTAGTCGCCGGTGACGACTTTGCCTTCCAAGTGCTTGGCCAACAACACCAACTTCAGGTCCACCGTTTGGCCAGCCAATTCAGGCAACTCACGGTCAAAGATCTGCAAGTCAACATTCTCGTCCGCACGCAGTCGGTTCAGAACGTCCAAACCACGACGGCCTCGGGTGCGACGTAATTTGTCACTGCTGTCAGCGATCGCTTGCAGTTCGCTCAGGGCAAAACGCGGCATGATCAATTGGTTGTCGAAAACTCCCGTCGCGACCAAGTCCGCGATGCGGCCATCGATGACGACGCTGGTGTCCAACACCAAGGGCTTGAACCCTTTGACTTCACGGACAAATTCCACATACGGAATGAGGAAGCGGAAGTCATCTTTGGTTTGCAGCAATACCGACGTGCAGACATAACACAGCACCAAACCGACGACCAATTGGAAGACCCGGAGGTTACTGGTCATCTCGATCAGCGGTGCCGCCGCAATCGTCAGAATGAAAGTCAGCAAGACCCCGATCAGCACCCCGAAATACACCGACGTGATTGTGTCGATCCGTTTCCGCGGCACGTAGATGTCCAGCACCACGATCGCCACAGCCAATCCCATGATGGCGACAAACGTCAACCACGGGACTGCCTCCGACCCGCCGCTAGGCAGGGAGGTGTTGATGATCGCTGAAACGCCTCCGGCGCACAGCAAAAAGATGAATCGCAGGACAATAAGTGCCATGGTGGGTGCGGCGTTGGTCAAAACGCCGCTTCAGCAAATACGGGGATGAAAAGAGGGAGGCTCCAGTGTAGATGGTACCGCTGGAACGCCCAGGGGGTTCGCCTGTGCAGGAGAACCCTAGGTTAACGGTTGCCACAAATCGATTGAGTGGGTCCACGGGAGACAAATTGTCCGACCGGATCCAGGGAACTCGAGCTCTCCCGACGGACCAGAAGCGTGCTCAGCACTGATTTACTCACCAATCCGACAGCGGCCCATTCTTGGACTGCCGCAGGACGGAAAACTGTTGGTCACAGAACCGGTCCGTCATTCCCGCCAAGTACTCGCCCACCACCCGGGCTTTCGGCCCGTGCTCGAGTCGACGCCGGAACCGCATGGGCAACCGATCGGGGTTCTGATGCAGAGCCTCAAACAGCGTCCGAACACGATTCGCGGCTGCTTCCCGGACGGGCATCAACCGATCGTGCCGGTAGACGGCCTCGAACAGGAAACTCTCCAACTCGGCTCGTTCCGACGCCATCGTCTGCGAATGCCCCACTCGAATCCCTGCCTGACAAGCAGCATCGGCTGACAAACCGTCCGCGTCCTGCATTCGCTCGATCGAAATGTGAAGCAAGTCGCCGACCTGCAAATCGATCAGCTCGTGAACCAACAACTGACGCAGCGGCCCAACCGGCAACTCACCCGCCTTTTCGCGAACACGTTCCAACGTCCGACGAATAATCGCCAGCTCGGACAAAGCGTCGATCGACAACAATCCCATTTGCAGTGCGTCATCGATATCGTGAGCGTCGTAGGCGATCGAATCTGCCGCGTCGACAATCTGGACCTCCAACAACGGTGCATGCCCCACCGCGGCTTCGGCCTTGTGTGCCCGGGTGTCTTGGCCGGCCAAAGTCTCCTGCGACAGGTTCAAACCGGGAAACGCGTGGTATCGCTGTTCGAGTTCTTGAACGATCGTCAGAGCGAATTGGTTGTGCGAGAAACCTCCGACCGATTGCATGCACTCCGAGAGAACGTCCTCCCCACAGTGACCAAAAGGCGGATGCCCGATGTCGTGCATCAACGCGAGAGCCTCGGTGAGGTCTTCGTTGAGCCGGAGGACTCGGGCCAGCGTCCGAGCGACCGAGGCGACTTCAAACGTGTGGGTCAATCGAGTCCGGTGATACGTGCCCATCTCGCCGGTGAACACTTGCATCTTTCCCGACAACCGCCGAAACGCACTGCTGTGCAAGATCCGGTCTCGGTCGCGGCCGTAGGGGCCGCGGTAAGCGTGAGGTTGCTCGGGGTGCACTCGCCCCGCCGTGTCAGAGCTGTGCATGGCGTAGGACGCCAGCAACAAGTGTTCGCGATCGGCGTAACGGCGAAGATCGATCATCGGACCGGCTAAAGACATGAGTCGTCGTTCCATCAATGCCGACCGACGTCGGCGTTCTAGTTTTGTCAGCGAGTAATTTCAGTGGTCGGTAGAAAGCGGACTCTCGAGCGACACCTCCACCATCTGATGCCAAGCAATGGCAGATTCCGTCTCTACCCTCCTAACATGCAGCACGATTCGCGCCGCGACGACACTTTGCGCCGCATTCACGCGACGAATCTCAAATCCGTCCCCATCCAAACGATGAAGGAGCGGGCTCGAAACAGCCAACCTCAGCCGTCCGGCAGCCATTTTTCAACTCAATGGCTTCTGCCGGGTGGCCTGCGGCCAGTTCAGAGTAGCTTTCATGGCGCCATTCTCCCATAGCATCTGAGCCCGCGGGCCCTGGCACGACGAGCCATTTTGGCATGCAGCTTCCCAACCGCGTCATTTTCTACCGAGTTTTGCCTCCAAACGGCTTTCCACCCGAATTCAGCGGTGAATTGCCCACGAAAATCACGCGAAAGCCTCCTCCCCGGCGGGCGGGGGGACATGCGCCCAACGAATTGGTTGCCGAAACCGAACATCGGAATAGACTGAGCCCGCCGAATCGGTGCGGTCCCTACAAACGGTTCTCGCGTCTTTTTCCGACCCATCACTACGATCGGCCCTCCACCCCACCTTGATTAGCAGCATGACTGACCCAGTAATCGGCTCCGAATCGCCCGTCCCCGCCGCTTCGGCGACCACCACCGCCCCGATCACCAACCGATTCCGCCCGGCCAAAGTCATCATGGCCCTCCCGGCGTACAACGAAGAGCAATCGTTGCCGGAATTGTTGGAACGAATCGGCGAAGCTTTCGCGGACAGCGGACTGCCCTACGAAGTCGTCATCGTCGACGATGGCAGCAAAGACGACACGGCCAAAATCGCTTCGCAGATGTCCTTCCAAATGCCAATCCATTTGGTGCGGCACGAAGTCAACCAAGGACTCGGCGTCACCATCCGCGACGGCTTGAAAGAGGCGGTCGACCGAGCCGGCGAACGCGACATCATTGTTACGATGGATGCCGACAACACGCATCCCCCCGGATTAATCAACCGAATGGTCCAATCGGTCCACGAAGGATGCGACTGTGTGATCGCGTCGCGTTTCCAAAACGGTGCACGAGTCGTTGGTGTGCCGATCGAGCGTCACTTCCTCAGCATCGGGGCTCGCTTCCTGTTCACCGTATTGTTCCCAACACGTGGCGTTCGCGATTACACGTCGGGATATCGAGCCTATCGTGCATCAGCGCTGCGAGACGCCTTTGATCACTACGGCGACGACTTCGTTGGCGAGACCGGCTTCTCGTGCATGGCGGACATTTTGCTGAAGCTTCGCAAACAAGGTTGCGTGTTCGGCGAATCGCCACTGCGTCTGCGTTACGACCAAAAGGGCGGCGACAGCAAGATGCAAGTTTTCAAAACCATCTGGCTGACGTTGAAGATGCTCGGTCGCCACCGAGTCAAAGGAGCTTGATTGATGTCGGTTGCCACCTCGCCTGATTCGACATCCAACGCCAAGTCCTTCGACACCAACTCTGACACCGCAGCTGACGGAACTCCCAATAGCAACTGGTTGGTCATCGGTGGTGGTGTCATGGGATTGCAGGTCGCGCGTGAGCTGATCGATCGCGGTCAGAAAGTCACAATAGCCGAAGCCGCACCCACCTTTGGTGGTTTGACCAGTGCATGGAACTTGGGCGATGTCGTTTGGGACCGCTTCTATCACGTCACGCTTCTAAGCGACACCAAACTGCGAGACCTACTGACCGATCTCGGTTTGGAATCGCAAATGGATTGGGTCGAAACCAAAACCGGTTTCTACTCGGGCGGCCAACTGATCTCGATGAGCAACACGGCGGAATTCCTGAAGTTTCCGCCGCTGAACCTGATCCAGAAACTTCGTCTCGGCGGAACGATTTTCTACGCCTCCAAGATCAAAAACTGGCGACGCCTCGAAAAGCTATCCGTCGAAAAATGGTTGCGACGTTGGTCCGGCAAAGGCGTCTTCGAAAAGATCTGGCAACCACTCCTGCAAGCCAAACTTGGCGAAGCCTACAAACAAACTTCCGCCGCGTTCATCTGGGCCCACACCGCTCGCATGTACAAAGCCCGCCGCAGCGGCATGAAGACGGAAATGTTTGGCTACGTGCCCGGCGGCTACGCGACGATTCTGGATAAGTGGGTTGGATGGCTGAAAGATCGCGGGGCTCGAACGCTCACGTCATCTCCGGCACGCCAAGTCCGCAAGCTCGAAAGCGGTGAGTTCGAAGTCGATTTCGGCGATGGACGAATTGAGAAGTTCGACAACGTTGTTTCCACCATTGCGTCGCCCGTGATCGCCGACACAGTTCCGCAACTTTCCGAGGAAGAAAAGAAACGACATCGCGGAATCCGCTACCTCGGCGTGGTTTGCGCTTCGATGCTGATGAAAAAACCAATCAGCGAATACTACGTGACGAACATCACCGACACATGGGTCCCGCTGACCGCCGTGATCGAGATGTCAACGATCGTGAACCCAGACAAACAGCTCGGCGGCAACCACTTGGTCTATTTGCCAAAGTACCTGCCGGATGATCACGAGGGTCTGAACGAATCCGACGAAGACTACAAAGAGAAATGCTTGTCGACGCTTGAGAAGATGTACGACCATTTCTCCCGCGATCAAGTTCTCGATTTCAAGATCGCGCGAGCGAAATACGTCGCCGCACTCGCGACGATCGATTACTCGACACGATTGCCTGACATTGTGACCAGCGTCCCTGGCTTCTACGCTTTGAACTCCGCTCACATCGTCAAAGGCAATTTGAACGTCAACGAGACGATCACTCTGGGCGAAGAAAAGTTCACCGAAGAAGTCTGGCCCGACTACCGACGACGTGTCGTGAATTAGTGGCCCAGACGCTTCGGCTATCAACCGACGCCATGCCACTATTCAACGCTTCGAGCCGATGATCGATGCCGCCGCCGAACCGCGATTGCTCGGCGTGTTGCTCGCCGGTGGTCTCTCATCGCGAATGGGAACGCCCAAAGGCTTGTTGCCCCATCCAAACGGTGACACCTACCTCGCCCACAGTCTGCAACGTCTGCACTCCGTCTGCGGCGAACAAATCGCGGTCAGCATCGCGGCTGATGAAACGGACGCCGCGTCTGCATTGCCATCGGACATCTTGCCCGCGGAGATCACGCGGCTGCGTGATGCGCGTCCGAATCTTGGACCGGCGATGGGCGTGCACGTGTCGCTGCAACACGCCGCCTCGAATGGATACCTGGGCTGCCTGTTCACCCCGGTGGATTTGCCCGACTTGTTGGCCGATGATTTGGCGAGCCTGATCCAAACCTGGCGTGAACAGCCCACGAAGATTTTACTCGCCCGGCAAAGCGATCCCGAGCGCCTGCAACCTTTGGTCGGAATCTATCCCGTCAGCGATCTGGATCGAATCCAAAGCGTGGTCGAATCAACACATCGCAGCCTGTATCGGTTCCTACAATCAACCGACCATCGAACCTTCGATCTACCGGCATCACGCCTTCGCAACGTCAACACACCCGCGGATCGAGACCCATCCTTCGACCGCAATCAACCCTCTGAATGAACGCCCATGAACGCCGCCCCCAGTTTCGCGTTCGACTCACCCGAAGAAGCCATTGATGCACTCGCCCGGCGACTCGGGACAACCGGCATCCAGCAAGTCGAACTCAGCGAGTCACACGATCCAACGCGATCGCTTCACCGTCGAGTTCTCGCCTCACCGATTGTTGCCGACCGCGACAGCCCCGCGGCGGACGTGTCGGCAATGGATGGATACGCGATTCGTGAATCGGACTTGCTGAAAGAAGGGCCGATCGAAGTGACCGGCGAAAGCGTCCCGGGTTCACCTCCACCGCCCGAGTCCGACACCGGCGTCATTCGAATTTTCACCGGCGCAATCATTCCGGATGGCTGCGATCGGGTGATCCAGCGAGAACACACCGATGAAACCACAGCGGGCTCGCCGCCCGATTCCAGTTCGCTCGGCCAAATCCAGTGGACAGACAAAGCCAAGTCGATCCCATCGGGAGCCAACATTCGACGCCAGGGAGAAAACCTTTCGGCGGGCTCGATCGCGATCAAGGCAGGTTTGGAATTGACCTCTCCGCGGCTCGCTGCGTTGACCAACTTTGGCATTCAACAGGTCGACCTCCACGCGTCCGTTCGCGTCGCGGTGTTGACGACCGGAGACGAACTGGCATCCGCCACAAACTCGGATCAATCGCCATTGCCGCCTTGGAAGATTCGAAACAGCAACGCGTCGGCGTTGCTCGGTTTGTTGGCCAATCAACCCTGGATTGATTGTGCACCTCCGATGCACGCGATCGACGAACCCGCAGCACTCCTGACCGCAGTCCAACATGCGATTGAGCATCATGACGTGGTGCTGATGACCGGCGGAGTTTCGATGGGCGACTACGACTACGTACCTCGAATCTTGCGAGAAGCCGGCGCAGAGATCGTCTTTCACAAACTTCCGCTACGTCCCGGCAAACCGATCTTGGGCGCCGTTCACCAAAGTGAATCCAAATCAACGCTGATCCTTGGACTGCCCGGTAACCCGGTCAGCGCGACCATGGGAGCCCGACGATTCGCGATGCCACTGATTCGCAAATTGGCCGGCATGACAAATTGGGAGGAATCTCCTCCGCTGGTGATGCTCGAAGAGGTCGGCGAGAAAACACTACCGCTTCATTGGTTGCGCGGCGTCTGCATGACACAGCCTGGTCTGGCGGCATTGGTGATCGGCAAAGGCTCGGGCGATGTCGCCACACTCGCCGCGACAGACGGCTTCATCGAGATGCCGCCTCATGCAAATCATGCTGGGCCGTGGCCTTATTTCGCGTGGTGATTGATCCCGCTGTTGTTGATGTTGCAAAAGAAAAACGCCCGAGCATCGGAATGCTCGAGCGTTTTCGAATGCAATCTTGGAAACAAAAATCAGGCGAACTGATAACCTTCTTCGCCGTGGTCTGAAATGTCCAAACCACGCTGTTCGCTTTCGGCTGGGACTCGCAATCCGATGAAGACGTCGATCAGCTTCAACAGGATCAGACTTCCCACTCCGGCGAACACGTATGTGACCAACACGGCCACGATCTGACCAATGACCAAGGTGAAGTCACCGCCTGATTCGATCAAACCGATTGGCACGCCGTCGCTGACGTCCCATGCCGCGCGAGTCGCGAAAACACCGGTCAGAATTGCACCGAGCGTTCCGCCGACTCCGTGAACACCAAACGCGTCCAACGCATCGTCGTAACGAAGCTTGTGCTTCAAAGTCGAGCAGGCCCAGTAACAAACACCGCCCGCCATCGCTCCCATGATCAAAGCTGGCATGGGCTGAACAAATCCGGCGGCGGGAGTGATGCAGACCAATCCAGCGACCGCACCACTGCTGGCGCCCAGAACGGTTGGCTTGCCGAGGACCAACCACTCGAGCGTCACCCAGGCGACCGCTCCGGCGGCAGCCGAAAAGTGAGTCACGGCGAAAGCGCTGGCAGTCAAATCGTCCGACGCAAGTTCACTGCCGGCGTTGAAGCCAAACCATCCCACCCACAACATCGCGGCACCAAGTGCCGTGTAGGTCAGGTTGTGCGGCTGCAAAGGTTCGCGTGGATAGCCCATACGAGGACCGATCAGCAGCGCCGCGACCAAAGCCGAGATACCACTGCTGATGTGAACAACCGTTCCGCCCGCGAAGTCGAGTGCTCCACCAGCCAAGGCTTTGTCACCCGCGAAGTACGAAAGTGGTCCTTCATCCCAAACCCAGTGTGTCAGCGGGCAGTAGATGAATGTTCCCCACAGAATCGAGAAAACCACCATCGCACTGAACTTCATCCGTTCCGCGAAAGCACCGCAGATCAGAGCGGGCGTGATGATAAAGAACATGCCTTGGAACAACATGTGAGTCATTCGCGTCATCGCGCCTTCCATTGGCGTGATGGCTTTGCCCAAGTCATCGTCCCAATATCGTTGCACGCCTTCCATGAACACGTAGTCAAAGTTGCCGAACCAGCCACCGGATCCGCCGAACGCGAACGAGTAACCGTAAAGTGCCCAAAGCACAGTCATCATTCCCATCAGGAAGATGCACTGCATCATCACGCTGAGAACGTTTTTGCGACGGACCAAACCGCCGTAGAACATCGCCAGGCCAGGTGCGGTCATGAACAACACCAAAGCACAACAAACCAGCATCCAACCGTTGTGGCCGGCCAGCAGAGCCTCATCAACTCCAGCTTGCAGGCTTTCCAAAGTCGGAGCCGCCGGCTCCTCGGCTGCTTCGGTTTCCTCCGCCGGGGCAGCTTCCTCCGCCGAAGCCGACGGTTCGGCCGGTGATGTCTCAGTGGCCGAGGTTTCTGCGACCTCGTCCTGAGCCGTCACACTGGCAACCGGCAGGCCAGCCAGGGGCACACCGAGAATGCACGTGAGCAAACAAACGACAACCAACACGCGTGACAACATTCCGGGCAGGCTCCAGTGAAAAGTCGATGGGGATGATGGTGGATGAGACGCCATTTGCGAATCATCCCAACCAAAGAGGACAACCGCGGCTTCCCGCTACGATAGGTTCGCTCCCCCGGGGAAACGGACCGCAATCGAAACGACTGTCGCGTGCGTTCTTCATGATTTCCGGTAGAATACGATGACGGCCGAACCCGGGACACCCTGCCCCTCGCTTCAAAGGTGTCATCCTGCTCGTAACCACGCCCTTTCGCGGCCTTCCCACCCATCATGTGGCCCCATGCGTTCCGTTTCTTTGATTCACCAAAGCACGAAAATTGCTGGCTTTGTACTGCTTTTCGCCCTCGCTCCGGTCTCCCACGCCGACACCCCCGAGGAAATTGCCGCTCAAATTGAAAGCTTGTCCAGCGATTCATATTTGCGACGAGAGAACGCCACCGAAGCACTTTTGAAGGCCGGCCCCGCCGCAATCGAGCCCCTGGTCAAAGTGCTTGAACGCGGCGACCTGGAGACGACCCAACGCGCGATCGGCATCCTGCAATCGATCGCTATGGATCGGCCGATCATCGAAGGAGAATCCGGGAAGCCAAAGCTAGCCCGTGTGGACCCCAACGAACCGAACGCCTGGGAGACGCTGCTGTCACTGTCGACGATGGGTGGCAGTCGTGGTGAAAGAGCCTCCATGGCGGTCGAAGAAATCACCCAAGTCCGGCGTGCTCAGACAATTCAAACGTTGTCTCTGCAAAGTGCTGTGATCGGCGTCAAAGAATTTGTCTACGGCGCGACGACCACTCTGCAACGCGTTGTCGAAATCAACGACGCGTACCAAGGCGATGATTCGCTCCTGGAGCTACTGCGTTGGATTGATCGGGTCGAGTTTGCTCGTATCGAAGGCCCCGCCATTCGCAAGGGAGTCGTGAAAGGCGTGACCCAGATGCCCGATCTCAAAACGCTGTCGCTACTCTATGGCGACATCGACATGGAAACGATGAAGGTCATTGGCGACCTTGATTCCATCGATCACCTGGAATTCCGCTACGTCCCGCTGAACGACGAGCTGCTCGATGCCATCGCGAAACTTCCGATTCGCATTTCGCTGACGCTCAACGGCACCGATCTCTCGTCCAAACAAGTCGACGCGCTGCGGCAAACGTTGCCAGGCTTGAACATCGAGTTCAAACGCGGCGGCTTTCTCGGTGTACGTTGCAATGACACTTTGAACGAATGCATCATTCAAAGCGTGGTCGAAGATAGCGGAGCCGAACTCGCGGGACTTCAGCGCGACGATGTGATCGTTCGAGCCAACGGCGAACCGGTTCGCAGATTCGCGGACCTGCAAGCTGTGATCAACACGCGAGACCCTGGGCAAAACATTCACATTGTTTACCGGCGACTCAGCCGCGAGTATGAAACCGATGCAAAACTTGGCAAACTGACCGAACCCAACTAGCTCTCAGCCTGCATCGGTTCACGCTCGCAACTCCTCTCGCATTCACGCTAACACCATCGACACCGAAGTTCCGCAGATCGATTCCGGCAATTGGCAAGATTCCAACTGGCGTTCTCGAGTGCGCAAACGACTGCTGACTTGGTTCTCAAACAACGCGCGTGATCTTCCCTGGCGACGCAATCACTCGCCGTATCGGGTTTGGATCAGCGAGATCATGTGCCAGCAAACTCAGGTGGCCACGGTTCTGCCGTACTTCGAACGCTTCCTCAGCACCTATCCAACGATTCGCGATTTGGCGGATGCTGACGAAAGCCACCTGATGCGAATGTGGGAGGGGCTAGGTTATTACCGCCGAGCCAGATCGCTGCACGCCGCAGCGAAAAAGATGGTGGAAGAACACGACGGCGAGTTCCCGGAGTCCTTCGACGACGTGTTGGCATTGCCAGGCATCGGCCGCTACACCGCGGGAGCGATCCAGTCGATTTCTCGCAACAAAGCGTTTCCGATTTTGGAAGGCAACACGCAACGAGTCTTCAGCCGCTGGATCGGCTTGACCGTTCCGCCAACCGAAAAGGTCGCTCAAGCCCGACTGTGGGAATTGTCCGACAAAATGCTGCCACGCCGAAAGGCAGACGATCGTTCCAACGGCCCGGCGGGATTCAACCAAGCCGCGATGGAACTGGGCGCTTTGATCTGTTCTCCTCGCTCGCCAAAGTGCGGCGAGTGCCCGGTGGCGACAATCTGCCACGCCAACCAATTGGGGCTGCAGGACGAAATCCCGGGCAAAATCAGCAAGGTCCAATACGAGTCTCGAACCGAAATCGCCGTCGTGATTTCTCGCGACGATCGGTACCTCGTGCGAACAATTCCCGAAGGAGTTCGTTTCGCCGGGATGATCGATTTCCCTCGCGCCGGTCCACCGGAAGCCGACGACGTGGTGGGAATGGAATCGTGGTTGGCAGGCCAACTGGGCGGCGATGTGACGCTCGGAATGCGTTTAAAAACCATCAAACACGCGGTCACTCGCTACCGTATGACCTTGCACGTTCACCTTGGCGAGTGGAACGTGAACAGCGACCGCGTCACAGAAGACGGACCGATGCCGGACTCCTGGCAGTGGGCAACGGTCGACGAGTTGGCGGACATGCCGATGAGTGTGACCGGGCGAAAAATCGTCCGCTTACTCGACCGTCCGCAGCGTTCTCTTTTCTCCGAACTCTGAACCGACTCGTCCCATTCGGTCTCAAAACGAATCGCCTCAATTTGAGTCGCGAACCGTGCCTGAGATGCTAAACTGTAAGTCCTGCCTCGAGGCGAGAAACCAACGCGTTTCGCACTGCCTTGCCATCGGTTTTCCTGCTGCCACTGCCAGCCGAGAGAACAAGCCGGACTCGTCCGCCCGATGCTTCGTTTCAACGACGCCTTCCCAAACACTTTGAATTTCACCATGACCATTCATCGCTTTTTGATGTGTGCCGCGGCGACTTTGGTTGCCGCCGGCCCCACCGTTTTCGCCGCAGAAACCGTTTCGCTCGGCGACCCAACACTCACCGCTGGAATCCCCGGCGACGGCCCTCTGACGCTGGAACAAGCCCAACGTTTCCTGGCCAACGCCGACAACCACACGGAACTGAACGTTGAACTTCCCAAGGGGCTCGATGCCGCCTCGGGCAACATTCATATCCCTGAGGACAACCCGATCACGCGAGCCAAGATCGAATTGGGACGCCAGCTCTATTTCGACCCTCGTTTGTCGGCCGACGGCACAATCTCTTGTGCGACTTGCCACGCACCTGAAACCGGCTGGGGTGCTCCCACTCAATTCGGCGAAGGCATCCGAGGCCAAACCGGCAACCGAAACTCACCGGTCTCGTTCAATCGCATTCTCAGCAAACACCAATTCCATGACGGACGTGCTGCATCACTTGAAGAGCAGGCTGTTGGACCGATCGCCAACCCCATCGAAATGGGTAACACCCACGAAGTCTGCGTCAAAACCTTGTCGGACAATGCGATCTACAAAGCCCAATTCGACAACATCTTCGAAGACGGCGTGACGATCGACAACGTTGGCAAAGCACTTGCCACGTTTGAACGAGCGATCGTGACCGGGCCAGCTCCTTACGATTACTACGCTCCTTTGTCGGCGTTTGAGAAAACGTTTGCCGAGGATTTGGAATACCTCGATGAAGAACCCGCCCTCGCCGAGCAATACGCCAAGCTAAAAGAAGAAGCCGCCAAGAACCCAATGTCCGAATCATCGATTCGCGGCATGGAGCTGACGTTCGGCAAAGCCAACTGCACCGCTTGCCACGCGGGCGCCAACTTCACCGATGAACAATTTCATAACATCGGTGTGGGCATGAATTCAGAAAATCCAGACTTGGGTCGTTTCGAAGTGACCAAGGAAGAAAAGGATCGCGGCGCATTCAAAACGCCCACGATGCGAAACGTCGCCGACACGGGGCCTTACATGCACGACGGCAGCCAAGCGACTCTGGAAGAAGTCATCGAGTGGTACAACAAAGGCGGGCACCCAAACCCGTACTTGAGCGACAAGATGAAACCACTGAACTTGACTGAACAAGAAAAAGCAGACCTAGTCGAGTTCATGCGTCAGGGACTGCAAAGCGACTTCCCCGTCATCGAAGTCGGACGCTTGCCAGCCGAAAGCTGATCCGCCAACAACCTGTAGCCCGGTGGTCCCCCCACCGAGGATCACGGCGGAGGACCGCCATGCTAGTGCGCCTGCAAAGGCGATTGAATTGTCAGGTGAAAGTCCTGA